>Ga0315293_10001548_pt1 | contig 22294 bp, 18 predicted proteins | sample YL17G13_20_MG_FD_203071 | JGI IMG/M metagenome (GOLD analysis project Ga0315293, IMG submission 203071) | Sediment microbial communities from Yellowstone Lake, YNP, Wyoming, USA - YL17G13_20 | ecosystem: Environmental > Aquatic > Freshwater > Lake > Sediment | place: USA: Wyoming | collected... | reverse complement strand
CGATGGATTGAGGCACTCGGCAGAAAGGAAGGTGGGCGATGAATCCGGAAGAATGCAAATTTACGAAGGAGCACGAGTGGGTCTATATTGAGGACGGGGATACGGCGATCATCGGGATCAGCGACTATGCCGCCGGTGAGCTCGGGGATATCGTGTACATCGAGCTTCCCGAGGTCGGGCGCAAGGTCACGCAGATGGATCCGATGGGAACGATCGAGGCCGTGAAAACCGTCGCCGATCTCTATTCGCCGGTGAGCGGCGAGGTGATCGAGGTCAACAAGAAGGCCGTCGCGAGCCCCGAAGTCGTCAACAAGAGCCCCTACGACCAGGGCTGGTTCATCAAGATCAGGATGGACGATCCGGGAGATCTCGAGGTGCTTTTCAGCTACGATGAATACCGGGATTTTCTCGGCGAGCAGGACACGGGAAAAGAGGACGAATCAGAGGACAGGTAAATGAGCTACATTCAAAACACCGATACCGATCGAAAAGAGATGCTCGAGCGCATCGGGGTCTCGTCGTTCGATGAGCTTCTCGAGCCGATACCGGAAGCGCTCCGCATGAAGGGTTCTTTCGACCTCGAGGCACCGCTCGCGGAGGCGGCGGTCGCCGCCCTCTTCAGGGAGCTCGCCGCGAAGAATCGTCCCGCTTCGGCTCATGCGAGCTTTCTCGGCGGAGGAATCTACGACCGTTACACGCCGGCGCTCGTGCGCTACGTGACATCGCGGAGCGAATTCTACACCTCCTATACGCCGTACCAGGCCGAGGTGAGCCAGGGGACGCTCCAGGCGATCTACGAGTACCAGAGCCTCATCTGCCGCATCACGGGGATGGACGTGGCGAACGCCTCGATGTATGACGGCGCGACCGCGCTCGCCGAGGCCATGCTCATGGCGGGCGGAATCAAGGGGAGCGCCCGGGTGCTCGTGCCGCGGACCCTCTCTCCGCGCTATCGCGCCGTGCTCGGCTGCTACGCGGCGGCGCGGGGCATCACGCTCGAGGAGATTCCCTACACGAAGGACGGCACGCTCGATTGTGCCCGGGTCGAGTCCGCCCTCAAGGAAAAAACCGCTGCCGTTATCCTCGCCCAACCGAACTATTTCGGTCTCGTCGAGCCTGCACGGGAGCTCGCCGGCCTCGTCCATCGCGCAGGGGCGCTTCTCGTCGCCTGCGTCGATCCCGTCTCGTGCGCGATCCTCGCGCCTCCGGGGGAGTACGGCGCCGATATCGCCGTCGGCGAGGGGCAATCGCTCGGTCTTCCGCAGAGCTACGGCGGTCCGCTCCTCGGCTTCATGGCGACCAGGAACGAGTTTGTGCGGCGCATGCCGGGGCGCCTCATCAGCGGGACGGTCGATCTCGACGGAAAGCGCGGCTACGTGATGACGCTCCAGACCCGGGAGCAGCACATCCGCCGCGAGAAGGCCACCTCGAATATCTGCTCGAACGAAGCGCTCTGCGCCCTCGCGGCCGCCGTGTATCTGACCACTCTCGGCGAACAGGGCTTCCGGGAGGTCGCTGCGCAGAGCTACGCGAAGAGCCATACGCTCTATGTGCTGCTCGCGAAGACGAAGGGATGCAGGCTCCCCTTCGGCGGACATTTCTTCCAGGAATTCGTTCTCGAGCTTCCGGTGAGCGCCGCGGATTTTCTCAAGGCCGCACGCGTGCGGGGAATCCTCGGCGGAATTCCGCTCGGCGCCGCGTTTCCCGAGCTGGGAGACCGCGCCGTCCTCGTCGCGGTCACGGAAAAGCGCACGAAGGGCGAGATCGAGCTCTATCGGGATCTCGCCGCGGGAAAGGGGGCGGCTCGATGAGCCAGACGGTATTCGAGAAAAGCAAGCCGGGGCGCCGCGGATATCTCATCCCGGAGAATGACTGCCCCGCCGGCGCGATAGACCTGCCCGGCATGCGGACGACCCCGCTCGGCCTTCCCGAGATGGGTGAGCAGGATATCGTCCGCCACTACGTCGAGCTCGCCTCGAAGAACTACCACGTCGACAAGGGGATCTATCCCCTCGGAAGCTGCACGATGAAGTACAACCCCCTCGTGAACGAGGAGATTGCGCGCCTCGACGGCTTCACGGGGCTCCATCCCGCGCAGGAGGACGCCGACGCGCAGGGGGCTCTCGAGCTCATCTGGCGCCTCGAACGCGCGCTCTGCGCGGTGACGGGGATGGCCGCCTTCACGCTCCAGCCCGCCGCGGGCGCCCACGGGGAGCTCACGGGAATCATGCTCGCGCGCGCGTATTTCAACGACAGGGGCGAGAAGCGCAGCGTCGTGCTCATTCCCGACTCCGCCCACGGGACGAACCCGGCGAGTGTCGCGATATGCGGCTTCACGCCCAAGACCATTGCCTCGAACGATCGCGGTCTCATCGATCCGAAGATGCTCGAGAGCGAGATCACGGACGAGACCGCCGTCCTCATGCTCACGCTCCCCAACACGCTCGGGCTTTTCGAGCGGGATATCGCCGAAATCGTGAGAATCGTCCACGCGAAGGGCTCTCTCGTCTATATGGACGGCGCGAACATGAACGCGCTCCTCGGTATCATGCGCCCCGGGGACGTCGGCATCGATCTCATGCACGTGAATCTCCACAAAACCTTCTCGACGCCGCACGGCGGGGGCGGACCGGGAGCGGGCCCCGTGGGCGTCGCGAAGCACCTCGTTGAATTCCTTCCCGTACCGCGCGTGGTCGAGGAGAAGGGGTCGTTCAGGCTCTCGCCGGATCGCGCGAAATCGATCGGGAGCGTCCATCCCTACCTGGGGAACTTCAACGTCTTCGTGAAGGCGTACGCGTATATCCGTACGCTCGGCGCCCCGGGCCTCAGGGAGGTCGCGGAGAATGCGATCCTCAACGCGAACTATCTTTGCGAGCGCCTGAGAACGTCGTACGATCTCAAGTATCCGGGCCCCTGCATGCACGAGTTCGTTCTTTCGGCGCGCAACCTCAAGCGATTCGGCATTCGCGCGACGGACGTCGTAAAGCGGCTCCTCGATTACGGGCTCCACGCCCCGACGGTCTACTTCCCGCTCATCGTCGAGGAGGCGCTCATGATCGAACCCGTCGAAACGGAGAGCAAGGAGACGCTCGATCACTTCGCCGATGTACTGGAGACAATAGCGGAGGAGGCCGAGAAGAGCCCCGAGAAGCTGCACGAGGCGCCCCTCACGACGCCGGTGAGACGTCTCGACGAAGCGGTCGCGGCGCGATGCCCCGACCTGTGCTGCCCCGGGGATCTCGAATGAGATGGATCGATGGTTGTTCCTCGATAGCGATCCCGCGCCCGGCGCCGAAAACATGGCCCTCGACGAGCTGCTCCTCGAGCGGGCGGAACGCCGCGGCGGCGCACCCGTCGTAAGGCTCTACTCGTTCGATCCGCCGGCGATCACGTTCGGCGCCCATCAGGATCCCGAAAAAATCCTCGATCTCGACGCGGCGCGCGCCGACGGGCTCGACTGTGTGCGCCGGATCACGGGGGGGCGCGCGCTTCTCCACGATGGCGAGCTCACCTACTGCGTCGTCGCTCCCGCGCACTGCGCCCGTTTCGGCGCGGGGCTGAACGAAACGCACCTCAGGATCTCCCATGCGCTCGCGGCGGCGATCGGCTCGCTCGGTTGTGCGGCGGAAGTCTCCCGGGGGCGCGAGCTTTCGAGGCCGAAAGGGATCCCGCCGCCGTGTCTCTCGTCGGTGACGCGGTGCGAGCTCACCGTGGGCGGGCGGAAGATCGCGGGGAGCGCGCAGCGGCAGACCGCCGCCGCGTTTCTCCAGCACGGCTCGCTCCTCGTGAGGCCCGGAAGCGAGCGGATCGTGAAATACCTCAGGGGCTCATGGGATTCTCTCGAGGGGCGCATCACGACGATCGAGGGGGAGCTCGGCCGCCCCGTGGACGATTCCCTGCTCCGCGGGTCTATAGCAAACGCGTTCTCGGCGCTCTTTGAAATCGAATGGGAGCCGCTCCGCCTATCGGAGCCCGAGGAGGAATGGGTCGCCTCGCGCGCGCGGGTAAAGCGGCGCGAGATGGACGCGAATCGGGCCCGGGAGGTGTGCTCCCTATGAGCCGGTTTCTCGCACGACGCCTCGCCCAGTCCCTCGTCCTTCTTTTTATCGTGCTCACGATCACCTTCTTTCTCCTCCACCTCGCGCCGGGCGACCCGATGTCGCGCTACGACGATCCCGACATCAGCCCCGAGACGGCCCGGCACATCAAGGAGAGCCTCGGCCTCGACCGGCCCCTCGCCGAGCAGTACTTCAGGTGGATGGGAAGCTTTGCGCGCGGGGATTTCGGGACGAGTCTCCGGTACCAGCGGTCCGTGCGCGGACTCCTCGCCGAGGCGATACCGAATACGCTCCGTCTCACGGTCGCCGCGCTCGCGCTCCATATTCTTCTCGGTCTTTCTATCGGCGTGCTCTCGGCCGCGAAGAAGTACTCGCTCTTCGACCGGGTGAACACGATCGCGGCGCTCTTCGTCTACTCGATACCGTCGTTCTGGCTCGGCCTCATGCTCATCCTCGTGTTTTCGCTGAAGCTCGGCGTCCTGCCGTCTTCGCACATGCAATCGATCGACACCGAGGGATTTTCGGCGGCGGCGCTCTTTCTCGATCGCGCGCGGCATCTCGTGCTCCCCGCGTTCGTCCTCGGGATCGCCTCCGCGGCGAGCACCGCGCGCTACATGCGCGGCTCGATGCTCGACGTCCTGCGCGAGGATTACATACGGACGGCGCGCGCGAAGGGTCTTACGGAAACGCGGGTTCTTCTCAAACACGCCCTCAGAAACGCGGCGCTCCCCGTCGTGACGATCATCGGGCTCAGTCTCCCGTTCCTGTTCGGCGGCGCCGTCGTGGTGGAAACGATCTTCTCGTGGCCGGGGATGGGGAGGCTCGCGGTCGATGCGATCTACGCGCGGGACTATCCGGTCGTGCTCGCGATCAATTTCGTCGTTGCGGTGATCGTGATCCTCGGCAGTCTCCTGGCCGACGTCGCCTACGGGCTCCTCGATCCGAGGATAACCGTCGCGGGAGGGAAGCGGAACTGAGCGCGTTCTGCGCGCGCAGGGAGAGACGTTGTGAACGGAACCGATGACGGACATATGAATCTGAAGGCGCCGCCGCAGGGGCTCTGGTCGCAGGGCTGGTCGCGCTTCCGCACGAGCCGTTTCGGCGTGGCGGGCGCCGTGATCATCGTCGTCCTCTACCTCGCGGCGGTCTTCGCCCCGCTGCTCACCCCGTACGATCCGATCGCGCAGGGAGACGTTCCGAAGATGCGCTTCGTCGCTCCGTGCCGAGACCATCCGCTCGGGACGGACAAGTTCGGCAGGGACGTTCTCGCGAGAATCATCTACGGCTCGAGAATCTCGCTCACGATCGCGTTTCTCGCCGTCGCGATTGCGGTCGTCCTCGGCACGCTCGTGGGCGCCGCGGCGGGCTATTGCGGCGGGGTGGTCGATGCGATTCTGATGCGGATCGTCGACGCACTGCTCGCGATACCGCGGCTCTTTCTGCTTCTGACCTGCGTCGCCCTGTTCCCGGGGTCGATGTGGCTCGTCGTCGTGCTGCTCGGGGCCACCGGGTGGATGGCGACGGCGCGCCTCGTTCGCGCGCAGGTCCTCTCCCTGAGGAATCTCGACTACGTGAAGGCCGCGGAGGCGCTCGGAGCGGGAGGCAGCGCCGTCATCTGGCGGCACCTCATTCCGAACACGCTGACCGTCATCATCGTCGCGGCGACGCTCAGAATCGGCGGGATAATCCTCACCGAGGCATCGCTCAGCTTTCTCGGGCTCGGCGTGCCGCCGCCGACGCCGAGCTGGGGGCAGATGGTCTTCGAGGGTCGCGAGGCGCTCATGGGCGCCTGGTGGCTTTCGACCTTTCCAGGAATCGCAATAGCTGTTACCGTGATCGGGTTCAACCTTCTCGGCGACGCCCTGAAGGACGCATTCGAGCCGAGGCGATTTGTCTAGGATGCGAACATGGAAACGCTCCTGAACGTGCTGAATCTCGTGACCGTTTTCGAATCGGAAGAGGGCGCCGCCCGCGTCGTCGACGGGGTCAGCATCCGCGTCGATCGCGCGGAAGCGGTCGGGCTCGTCGGAGAATCGGGATGCGGCAAGAGCGTTACGGCGCTCTCGATCATGCGTCTCATCCCGTCTCCGCCCGGGCGGATCGCGGCGGGATCGGTCCTCTTCGAGGGGCGGGACCTCCTCACGATTCCCGAGAAGGATATGCGGAAGGTGCGGGGGAACAAGATCTCGATCGTCTTCCAGGAGCCGCTCACGAGCCTCAATCCCGTTTTCACGTGCGGCGAGCAGGTGCGCGAGGCGATCGCGCTGCACCAGAGGCTCGGACGCGCGGCATCGAAGGCGAAGGCGATCGAGATGCTCCGGCTCGTGCGGATCCCCGACCCGGAGAAGCGCTACGGCTCGTATCCGCACCAGATGAGCGGCGGGATGCGCCAGCGCGTCATGATCGCGATGGCCCTGAGCTGCGAGCCGCAGCTCCTCATCGCGGACGAGCCGACGAGCGCGCTCGACGTCTCCGTCCAGGGGCAGATCATCGAGCTCCTCGGCGAGCTTCAGGAGCGCATGCACATGGCGGTGCTCCTCATCACCCACGATCTCGCCGTCGTCGCCCAGATGGCGAGCCGCGTCATCGTGATGTACGCGGGAGTGATCGTCGAGGAAAGCCCGGTGCGCTCGCTCTTCGAGGCGACGGCTCATCCGTACACGGAAGGCCTTCTCGCTTCGATTGCGAAGCTCGCCCACCGCGGCGACAGGCTCTCGACGATCCCGGGAAACGTGCCCGATCCGTTCAGACTGCCTCCGGGATGCCGGTTCAGCGACCGGTGCCCGAAGAGATTCGAGAAATGCCCGACGGCGGAGCCGCCGCTCTTCGATGTCTCGCCGGACCACCGTTCGCGCTGCTGGCTTTGCGGAGGATAGGGATGGAGATACTCAAGGCGCGGGGAATACGAAAATACTACCGCTCGTCGGCGGGGCTCTCATTCGGGAGGGGCGCCCTCGTCAAGGCGGTCGACGGCATCGACCTCTCACTCGAAAAGGGAACGACCATGGGTCTCGTCGGCGAGTCGGGCTGCGGCAAGAGCACCCTGGCCCGCGTTCTCATCCGCCTCGAGGAACCGACCGAAGGCGGCATTCTCCTCGGCGGCGTCGACTTTCTCGCCCTCAAGGGGAGAGAGCTCCGCACGGCGAGGCGCAGGATCCAGATGGTGTTTCAAGATCCCTATTCGTCCCTCGATCCGCGCATGAGCGTCGGGAGCACGATCGCCGAGGGAATCAGGATTCACAAGCTCGCCCGCGGCGCCGCGGTGAAGGAGCGCGTCGCGGGACTTCTCGACCGGGTCGGCCTTTCCGCCTCGGCGGCGGCGAAGTATCCTCACGAGTTTTCAGGGGGGCAGCGGCAGCGCATCGGCATTGCGCGCTCGCTCGCCGTCGAGCCCGAGGTTCTGATCGCCGACGAGCCCGTCTCCGCCCTCGACGTTTCGATAAGGGCGCAGATCATCAATCTCCTGGCCGATCTCCAGGCGGATATGGGGCTCACGTATCTCTTCATCGCGCACGATCTCGGCATTGTCGAGCACGTGAGCGACACCGTCGCCGTCATGTACTGCGGGAAGATCGTCGAGCAGGCGCCGACCGAGGACATCTTCAGGGAGCCGCTCCACCCGTACACCCAGGGGCTCATCGCCTCCGTCCCCGTCGCGGACCCGTCAGGCGCGAAGGCGCGCGCCGCGATACCCGGGGATGTGCCGAGCCCGATGAATATCCCCCCGGGCTGCGCGTTCAATCCGCGATGCCCGCGGGTCATGGACATCTGCCGCGTCGAGAAGCCCGATCTCATCCCATGCGGCGGCGAACGTATCGTGCGCTGCTGGCTTTATCATTGACAGGGGGGCCCGTTTCATTTAGATTTTAATAGATTTGTCCTATTGCGGAAGAGGAGCACCGTCTTTTAGTATTATTACAGGAAATGCACAAGGTTAATGGGCCGTGCGCACCCATTACTCATTTCCCGGTGTCGTCATATCAATCCAATTGCACGCACGTACCTTTCTTCAGGAGTCGACGATGATAGAGGAACATCTGAGCCGCATCCGTTTGAAGGAAGAGGAATCGAAGATGCGCCTCTCCGCGGCCGAGGTTGAGGCGGCGGCGCACATCGAGAAGGAGCGCGAGAACGGGGTGCGGCACCTCGGCGACGTTCGGATGGAATGTGCGGAGCTCGAGCGCTCCCTTATCGCGACCGCGCGTCGAAACGCCGACGAGAAGATATCCGGGCTCCGCGCGGGAAGCGCGAAGAGGCTCGCCGCGCTCGCCGTGCTCGCGAGAAAGAACCAGGGAAAAGCGCTCGAGACGATCGTGAAGGAATTCCGGGAAGGCGTCTGAGCCTCCCCAAGGCGTTCTCGGGCGGTCCGCGGATCCGGGAGATTGTCGTATGGCCGTCAGCCGGATGTTGAAAATCCAGCTCGTCGCGCATGCCTCGATCAAGGACGAGGTCAAGGTCTTTCTCCGCGAGGCGGGGGCGGTCGAGATCACCGACGTCTCGATAGACGGATTCCGTGGAACGGCGGACGCGGAGGATGCGGGACGCGTGTCAAGGCTCGGCGAGAAGACCGATGCGGCGATTCAGTTCCTCGAACCGTATACCAGGAAGCCGTCCTTCGCCGAGCGTCTCAGCGGCGGTCCGGTGCCGGTCTCGGCGGCGGAGGTCGCCGCGACGCTCGCCGCGGTCGACGCCGAGGAGATCTCCCGGCGCGCGAGCGATATCGACTCGACGCTGCGCAGCTCGCGGGACGAGCTTTCATGGAGCGCCGCGCTCGTGAGGGAGCTCGAGCCGTGGCGGTCTTTCACGAGCCCCTTCGAATCACTTTCCACGACAAACTACGGCGTGCAGTTTTGGACGTTTCCCGAAAAGGCCGTCTCCTCGGCGCTCGAGCAGGCCGACCGGACATATCCGTCAATCGTGCACGAGGAGATCGCCCGCTCGGGAGGCAGGGCCTTCGTGGGCGTCATCACCCCCCGCGGCGAGGCTCACGCGATCGCCGAACTTCTCAAGCAGGCCGGCGGTGTCCGGAACGCCTTCGAGAGTCTTACGGGCACTCCTCAATCGATCATCGAGAGACAGCGGGACCGCCGGACCGGGCTCGAGGCGAAGATCGATGAGGCTGGGGCCGCGGCGCGCGACCTTGCGCGGGTCAGGCCCTCGCTCCAGGTGCTTTCGGATCACTTCCATGAAAGGCGGGGGCTTCTCGACGTCGAACGGCATTTTTTCCATACGGAGCGGACGTTTTTGCTCGAGGGGTGGATACGGGCCGTCGACCGGCGAAGGCTCGAGCGGGACCTCACGAAACGCTGGAGTGATCTCGAAATCATCACGAGGCCTCCGCGCGAGGGGGAGGATCCGCCCGTGAGCCTCGCCAACCGGCGCGCCGCGCAGCCGTTCGAGTTCATCATGACCCTGTATGGACGGCCGCTCTACAGCGAGGTCGATCCGACGCCGCTTTTGGCGCCGTTCTTCATACTGTGCTTCTCGATTTGCATGAGCGACGCCGGGTACGGGTTCGTTCTCGCCTCGCTGTGCGCCCTCTTTCTCTTCAAGTTCAAGATCCGGGGGGGTATGAGACTTCTCCTGCAGGTTCTCTTCGCCGGCGCGCTTCTCACCCTTTTCGTCGGCGTCGCGACCGGCGGCTACTTCGGCCTCGACACGAAGCTTCTTCCGCCGGCGCTCACGAGATTCATCCTCATCGATCCGCTCGAGGAACCGATGAAGATGCTGAACATCGCGTTCCTCATCGGTTTCGTGCACATTCTTTTCGGCATCGGGGTCAGGATGGCGGTCAATTTCCGGGCTCATCTGTGGGCCGATGCGATCTTCGACGACCTCGGCTGGATCGTTTTTCTCATCGCGCTCGGGCCGCTCGGGTTCGCGTACGTCCTCGGCGGGAAGGTGGGCGCTTGGGTGCTCTTCTACTGCGCGCGCGTCGCCCTCGGGCTCACCGCCGTGCTCTTCGTCGCCGGCGCCCGCAAGGAGAGGAACAAATTTATCGGGGCGTTCAAGAGCCTCATCAAGTTCTACAGCATCACGGGGTACTTCAGCGACATTCTCTCATACGCCCGTCTTCTCGCCCTCGGGCTCGCATCCGCCGCGATCGCGGTGGCGATCAACGGAATCGCGGAGATGGTGCGCGGGCTCCCGTTCTACACGGGCTACCTCGCGGCCGTCGTTGTTCTCGTGCTCGGCCATGCGTTCAACCTCGCCGTGAACGTGCTCGGCGCGTTCGTTCACTCGGCGCGGCTCCAGTACCTCGAATTCTTCAACAAGTTCTTCACGGGGGGCGGACGCGAGTTCCGTCCGTTCAGGAGCGAGAGGCGTTACACGATACTCAGGGAAACAGGAACCAAAATCTAGAAGGAAGGAGAACGGTATGCTCGGTTTCACTCTCGTGCTCTTCGGAGCCGCGCTCGCCGCGGGGCTCGCCGGGACGGGATCGGCGGTCGGCTGCGGCATCGTCGGTATGGCGGCGAGCGGCGTCGTGAGCGAGGACCCGAACAAGTTCGGGCGTCTGCTCCTGCTCCAGGCTCTCCCCGGGACGCAGGGTATCTACGGGATGGTGGCGCTCTTCATGATCATCAACAAGGTGATGGGATGGGGCGTTTCGGTGCATGAGATTCCGCTTACCACGGGGCTCGAGATCCTCGGTGCCGCCATACCCGTCGGGCTCACCGGGCTCACCTCGGGCATCTACCAGGGCAAGGTGTGCGCCGCCGCGTGCAGCCTCACGGCGAAACGGCCGGAGGAAGTGGGCAAAGGGCTCGTGTTCGGCGTGGTCATCGAGACCTACGCGGTTCTCGGTCTCCTCGCCACGCTTCTCCTTCTCCAGAGGGTCACGCTCCAGGGATAACGGAGGCATGAACGGAAAGGCGCCATGTCGATTGAGAACATTCTGAAACGGATCGAAGGGGAGACGGAAGAAGCGATCGGCGCGATCCGGGGAAAGACCGAGGAGCGCCTCGCCGTCATCCGCGGGGAATACGCGAAACAGGGCGCGAAGCTCCGCGAGGAGCTCGAGCGCGCGGTGCGGATGAAGGCGGCGGATGAAGAGCGGCGGCTCATCGTCGGGGAGGAACTCGAGCTGAGAAAGGCTTCCCTCGTGCGGAGGCGGGAGATCCTCGGCGAGATCTACGGGGAAGCGCGGAAGCGGATCGAGAGTCTGCCGCCGGAGGCGTATCTCGAGCTTCTCGGTTCCCTCATCGTGAGACATTCGCTCTCGGGGAGAGAGGAAATCATCGTCCCCGCGGCGCAGCGAAGCATGTTCGCCGCGGAATTCATCGCGTCCCTGAACCGGCTCAAGGGGACTGATGCGGCATTCACCCTCGCGGATACCCCCGGTGATTTCGCCTGGGGAGTCATTCTGCGCGAAGGGCAGCGGAAGGTCGATCTCACGCTCGACGTGGTCTTCGAGCAGCTCAAGGCGCGCGTCGAGCCGCAGATCGCCGGCATCCTGTTCCCCGAATGAGAGGGCGGCTCTGTTGGCCGAGGATTATACCTATATCGTTGCGCGGCTGCGCTCGCTCGAGGCGACGATGCCGGAGCGCGCGTGGTTCGAGCGTCTCGTGCGCACGAGCGAAGAGAGTCTCCTGGGCGCGCTCAGGGAGTTCTACGCGGGCTTCGAAGGGACGGGTACGCTCATGGACTTCGAGCGGGCCCTCGACGCGGAGAAGGGCTCGACCCTCGAGCTCGTCACCGGCCTCCTCCGGGAGGAGCGCGCGCGGCAGTTTGTCCGCGCGGGGTACGATTTCGATAATCTCACCCACGCGTGGAAGGCGGCGAAGCTCGGGGCGAGGAGCACGCTCACGGCGTTCGGTCTCGTCCAGCCGGAGGTGATCGAGCAGGCGACCGCGGGGAAGGCGCGGGGGATTCTCCCCCCGTACCTCGAGACGCACCTCGAGATGCTCGATGCGGCGTTCGAGGCGTCGAAGAGCCTCGCCGCGTGCGAGTACGCCTCGGAGGCCGCGAAATGGCGCTTTCTTTTCGAGGTCGCGCCGGGCGCTGAGGCGCGCTCCTATCTGCGCTGCAAAACCGACCTCGCCAATATCAAGACCATGATGCGGCTCCGCAGGTCCGGCCTGCGCTCGGAGGCGCTGGAGACGGTCTGGCTTCAGGGGGGCGAAATCGAAACGGCAAAGCTCAAAACCCTCTGCAGGGAAGAGGAAGACGATTTTTTCTCGTTCCTCGCGACGACGTCCTACCGCCGGCTCCTCGCCCTCGGTCTCGCGAATGAGACGGCGCTCTGGAAGATCGATCCCATCCTGAGACAGGCGCTCATGGAGTTGCTCGGCGAGAGCCGCTACCGCGTCTTCGATTTTTCTCCCGTTCTCTACCATATCGAGCTCAGGGAGCGGGATTACGAGATACTGCGCAGGATTGTCGTGGGCAGGATCAACCGGCTGGGCGAAGAGACGATGCTCGAGCGCGTGAGCGCGCTCTTGCCGTCGTGACGGAAGGGGCGCGCGGGCCTTGGCCAAGAACATCGCGGTCATCGGAAGTTCAGATTCGATCGAGTACTTCCGCGTTCTCGGCTGCGAGACGTACGAGACGAAGGACGGAGTACTGACCGAGGAACAGTTTGACGAGGTGGTCAAACGCAGGTTCAGGATAATCCTCGTCACCGAAGAGGTATTTCATAGATACAAGAAGCTCATCAGCCGAAGGACGCTCCGCATGTTCCCCGTGGTGACGATCATTCCCGACGTCAGGGGCGCGGCGTGGACGAAGGACGGGCCCGTCTCGAGCGGGGTCGCCTACGAGGAGCTCCGGTTGGCGGTCGTGAAGGCGGTGGGCCAGGATATTTCCACGAAGTGACGCATCGGTACCGCGCGTGACATATCGAGATTGGAGGAGTCGGTAGGATTATGGCCGCAGGAAAAATCGTAAAGGTGTCGGGCCCTCTCATCGTCGCCGAGGGCATGAAGGACGCGAGGATGTTCGAGGTGGCCTGGGTGAGCGATCGGAAGCTCATCGGCGAGGTCATCGAGCTCCACGGTGATGAGGCGTACATCCAGGTCTACGAGGATACGGCGGGGCTCGGGCCCGGAGAAATCGTCGAGTCGACGGGAGCATCCCTTTCGATCGAACTCGGGCCGGGGCTGCTTCGATCGATCTATGACGGGATCCAGCGCCCCCTCAACGTCCTCTATGCGCGCGCGGGGCACTACATCCCCCGCGGAATCAATCTCCCGGGGCTCGACCGCAAGAAAAAGTGGGAGTTCAAGCCGAACGGGGATCTCAGGGCGGGCGAGACCGTCGAGACGGGGGATATCCTCGGCGAAATCAAGGAAACGGAGCTCATCGTGCACCGCGTCATGGTTCCCCCGACCATCGGCAGGGGGACGCTGGTCCGCGCGCCCGAGAAGGGTTCATACACGGTGGAGGATACGATCGCCGAGATCAGGACGGACCACGGCGTGCAGCAGGTGGCCCTCATGCATCGCTGGCCGGTGCGCATGCCGCGGCCGATCGTGAAGAAACTCGTGCCGAAAGATCCGCTCGTTACCGGGCAGCGCGTCATCGACACCCTCTTTCCGATCAGCCAGGGAGGAACCGCGTGCGTGCCGGGGCCCTTCGGCGCGGGGAAGACGGTCATCCAGCACCAGCTTGCGAAATGGTCCGATGCGCAAATTATCGTCTATATCGGCTGCGGCGAGCGCGGGAACGAGATGACGGACGTGCTTCAGGAGTTCCCCGAGCTCAAGGATCCCGCCTCGGGGCGTCCGCTCATGGAGCGCACGGTGCTCATCGCGAACACGTCGAACATGCCCGTCGCGGCGCGCGAGGCGTCCGTGTACACGGGGATCACGATCGCCGAGTACTTCAGGGACATGGGATACAACGTCGCCGTCATGGCCGATTCGACGTCCCGGTGGGCGGAGGCGATGCGGGAGATGTCGGGGCGTCTCGAGGAGATGCCGGGGGAGGAAGGGTACCCCGCGTACCTTCCCTCGCGCATCGCGGAGTTCTACGAGCGCTCCGGGCGCACGATCTGCCTCGGGCGCGACGGGAGGATCGGCACCTTGAGCGTCATCGGAGCCGTGTCCCCCCCCGGCGGCGACCTATCCGACCCGGTCGTCCAGGCGACGCTCAAGGTCGTGAAGGTGTTCTGGAGCCTCGAGGATCAGCTCGCCTTCGAACGGCATTTCCCCGCGATCAGCTGGCTCACGAGCTACAGCCTCTACCACGACGGCCTGCGGGATTACTTCCGGAACAGCGTCGCCGAGGACAGCGAGCTTCTCAGGACCGAGGCGATGGAGCTGCTTCAGAAGGAGGCGGAGCTCAAGGAGCTCGTGCGCCTCGTCGGGATCGACGCCCTTTCGCCGCAGGACCGGATCGTTCTCGAGACGACGAAATCGATCCGCGAGGACTTCCTGCACCAGTCGGCCTTCGACGCCGAGGACGCGTACACGCGTCTTGCGAAGCAGTACCGGATGCTCAAGACGATCCTCGATCTCCATTACGCGTGCATCAAGGCGATTGAGAAACGATGCCCGCTCAGGAAGCTCATCGAGCTTCCGATCCGCGAAGCGATCGCGAAGATGCGGTACGTGCGCGAGGAGGATCTCGATCGATTCGACGAGATACGAAACGAAATAGAGGAACAACTCACGGCGTGCCTGCAGGAAAGCCGCACAGGCGAGGAGTAGGAACATGGTGACCGAATATACGACGATCTGCGAAATCGCGGGCCCGCTCATTCTGCTGGACCGGGTCGACCACGCGACATACGAGGAGCTTGTCGAGGTCGAGCTTCCCAGCGGGGAGCATCGCCGCGGAAAGGTCCTCGAGATCAACCGGGACCGGGTTCTGGTCCAGATCTTCGAAGGAACGCGCGGCGTCGACATCGCGAAGACGAAGGTGCGGTTCCTTGGACGCGGCCTCGAACTCGCCGTTTCCCCCGACATCCTCGGGCGGATCTTCAACGGCCTCGGGAGCCCGATCGACGACGGTCCGCGGATCATTCCCGAGAAGAAGCTCGACATCAACGGTAACCCGATCAACCCGTACGCGCGCGTGTATCCGAAGGAGTTCATCCAGACGGGCATCTCGGCGATCGACGGACTCAACACCCTCGTACGCGGACAGAAGCTTCCGATCTTTTCCGGCTTTGGGCTTCCCCATTCGGAGCTCGCCGCGCAGATCGCGCGCCAGGCGTCCGTGCTCGGCCGGGGAGAGACCTTTGCCATCGTCTTCGCGGCGATGGGGATCACCTTCGAGGAGGCGAACTACTTCATCCGCGATTTCCAGGAAACCGGAGCGATGGAGCGCGTCGTTCTCTTCATCAACCTCGCGAACGATCCGACGATCGAACGCATCGCGACGCCGCGGACGGCGCTCACGGCCGCGGAGTATCTCGCCTTCGAGCGCGGGATGCACGTCCTCGTCATCATGACCGACATGACGAACTACTGCGAGGCGCTCCGCGAGGTATCGGTCGCCCGCAAGGAGATTCCGGGACGCCGCGGCTATCCCGGCTACCTTTACACCGATCTGGCGACGATCTACGAGCGCGCGGGGCTCCTCAAGGGAAAGAACGAAGGGGAGGTGCGCGAGGGATCGATCACGCAGATCCCGGTGCTCTCGATGCCCGACGACGACAAGACGCACCCGATCCCCGACCTCACCGGGTACATCACCGAAGGGCAGATCATCCTCGATCGCTCGCTCCATCGCAAGGGGATCTACCCGCCGATCAACGTGCTGCCGAGCCTCTCGCGCCTCCGCGACAAGGGAATCGGCACAGGGAGAACGCGCGAGGATCACGCCCAGATCGCGAACCAGCTTTTCTCGTCGTACGCGCGGAGCAAGGAAGTCGAGGAGCTCGCCGTCGTGCTCGGCGAGGCGGCGCTCAGCGACGCGGACAAGTCCTTCATGGCGTTCGGCGAAGCGTTCGAGAGGCGCTTCGTCCGGCAGGGCGTTCACGAGAACCGCGCGATCGAGCAAACGCTGGGGCTCGGGTGGGAGCTCCTCACGAAGATCCCGCGCGCCGAGATGAAACGAATCAAGGACGAGTTCATCGAGAAGTACCTGCCGCGCGCCGAAGGAACGGAAAAGACCGATAAGGCCCCGGGAGGCGGCGAGAAGTCCGAAGGGAGACGGGAAGGGTGAGGATAAAGGCCAACCCGAACCGGATGATGCTCCTGCGTCTGAGGCGCCGCCTCGAGCTCGCCCGGCGGGGGCACAAGCTTCTCAAGAACAAGCAAGAGAAGCTCATGCAGAACTTCTTCGCACTCGTGAACGAGACGACGGATCTCCGTTCCCGGGTCGAGACCGTCTTTCTCGAGATAAGCATGCACTATCTCGAAGGACGGTCATCGACCGGCCGTCAGGCTCTCGAGGACGCCCTCGAGCTCAGCACGAAGGCGGGGACCCTCGATGTCGTTCTGCACCAAGAGATGAATGTGACGAGCCCCGAGTTCACATTTGCGATTCCCGAAAGGGACCTCTCGTACCCGCTTTCCGCAACCTCGCCCGAGCTCGACGCCGCATTCGAGAAACTCTTTGCGTCGTTCCCGCAGTTGTTAGTCCTTGTCGGAAGAGAAAATACGCTCTTTCGCATGGCCGAGGAGCTCGAAAAAACCCGACGCCGCGTGAACGCCCTCGAATATGTGCTCATCCCCGACCTCGAAGAGATCATCAGGAGCATCGAGGACAAGCTGGGCGAGCAGGAACGGTCGAGCCAGGTGCGCCTCATGAAAATAAAAGACATGGTAAAAGAGAGGGGCACCGGGGTCTGAAACGCTCTTCCGGGCGCGCGTCCCGCGCACCCGACAACTTCAAGTCAAATCTATTGACACGCCTCCGCACGCTTTATATATTTTCTCAGGAAAACGTTTCGAAGTGCGCGAATAATTAGAGACCCACACCTTACGCATTCTCCCGATCCGCTCTCGACTGAAAAAGGGAGAATAGTGTCCGTTGGATTGGTACCTCTTCGCAAGGAGTGGAACGATGAAAAGTCGTACTGGGGTGTCGGCCCTGACTTGGGCGCTGACCATTGCACTCGTGCTTGCCGTGACATCTGCGAACGCATTCTCCCAGACGGGGCGGATTACCGGAAAGGTAACCGACGCGAAAACGGGAGAACCGCTCCCCTTTGCGAACGTCGTGATCCTGGGCGGGGGGAACATGGGGGCGATGACGCTGAACGACGGCACCTTCACCATCACGGGAGTTCCCGTCGGGACGTACACGGTGAAGGCGATGATGATGGGTTACGCGGGCTCCGATAAGGCCGGCGTCGCGGTCAATGCGGGGGCGGTGGCCACCGTCGATTTCAAACTCGAAGAAAGGATCGTGGCGCAAACCCAGGAGATCGTCGTCGAAGCGGAGATTCCTCAGGTCAACGTCACGTCGAGCGACGTGCGGCAGCGCGTATCGAGCGATCAGCTCAAGGAGCTTCCCGTCGACGACGTCGTGGGGGCGGTCGCGCTCAAGAGCGGTATCGTGAAAACGGGAGACGAGCTCCATGTGCGAGGCGGCCGTTCGGGAGAGGTCCAGATGCAGATCGACGGCGTCCCCGTCGATGATCCCCTCGGCGGCGGCGCCATATCGGTCGGTCTTCTCGGCACCGACCAGAGCGAGGTCGTCACCGGCGGTATGGACGCCGAGTACGGCAACGCTCAGTCCGCGATCATCAACGTGAGCACCCGCGAGGGGGGCAAGAACTTCGAGGGCCAGGTCCGGTACATGACCGACGACTTCGGACGGTCTGACAAGACCTATGCGAACTATGACCGGATCAGCGTCGGCTTCGGGGGACCGACGTTTCTCAAGAATCTCACGTACTATGTTTCAGGGGAGGGGACGTTCCAGGACGGCGACAACTGGTCGATCGCGTCGAGGAATGAGACCAAGATCGTCGGCGACTGGCTCAAGTTCTCCGATCGACAGTACTCCGGCTACAACCTTCAGGGCAAGGTCGCGTACCAGATCAACCCGCGGCTCAAGCTCATCGGCGAGGCGATCTTTTCCCACTCCGTGGGCAATCCGTTCGTCAACAACTGGAATCTCGAGGGATACGTTCAGAAGATATACCGGTTCCTGACTCTCCGGCCGAGCCGCGACTTTCAGACGGATGATGCCCGCTCCTTCGGCTCGTACACCAGCGTGTACTACGGTCCGTGGATCTCAAAGGAAATCCCGCGCGTCCTGGACTATCCGGGCTCGCTCGATGAGCGGCGCAAGGTCATCTATCCGATCGTCGTGTACGCGAAGGTGCGCGATCCGAACGATCCGTCGAGACCCGCCTTCATCGTCCGGTACGACAACTTCTACGCGCGCATCGTGACCGACGTGTACGGCGGGGAGACCGAGATCATTTGGGATGAGGCCATCATCGGCGCCGACGGGCATCTCGTCCGCCACGACAGCAAGCTTCTCTTCGAGGGCTATCAGAACCCCGAGAGCCACTTCAGCCATTTCAGGGACGATTCGAGCTACGTCTACTTCAACTCCGCCGAACGCGTTTCGACGAACAAATCCGACGACCTCAACCTGAAGTTCGGCCTCAACCACAATATCTCGGACGACGTGCTCTACACCGTCAGCTTCACGCGCCTGCAGTTCAAGCAGATCACGACCGTCGACGACAAGGATCCGAGCGAATTCACGACGGCGGGGCTCCCGGCGACGCTCCCGAGCGGCTCGTGGCGGTACAGCGGCGTGAGCAACCGGATCTGGTACACCGATCCCGATTATCCGTACTACGTGACCTGCTACGATTGGCCCGCCTATACGAACCGGCTCAGCACGGCGTACAACCTCAAGGCGGACATCACCTCGAAGAAATGGGAGAATCACCAGTTCAAGACCGGCGTCCAGTTCATCTACAACGATCTGGACGAGCAAACGATCAATTTCCCCGCGCAGTTGCGCGTCGACGGCGGCTATCTGAGCTCCAATATCTTCCACAACTTCAATCCCGAGGCTTCCTACTATGTCCAGGACAAATGGCAGTACCAGGGAATGGTCGTGAACGGAGGCGTCCGGATCGATTTCTTCTCGCCGGGCAACAACTCCGAGATCCTCATCAATAGCTCCGAGATCGACCTGAACGTGGACAAGTACAAGTTCCAGATCAGCCCTCGTCTCGGCTTTGCGTTTCCGATCACGGACAAGGACAAGTTCCACTTCCACTATGGAAGGTTCACGCAGTGGCCGAACCGCAACTTCCTCTTCAGAACCCAGAATATGCTCAACGGGTCGGGGATTCTCGGCAACCCGGACCTCGATGAGGAGCTCACCGTTTCGTACCAGGCGGGTGTTTCGCACCAGTTCGCCGAGACGGTCGCCGGGCACTTCGTCGTCTTCAACAAGGATATCTTCGGCCTCATCTCCTCGACGCGCGTTCTCGACGAGGAGCTCGGCATCCAGGGATACCGCTTCATCAACAGAACCTATGCGAGCTCCCGCGGCCTCGAGATAAGCATCGACAAAATGAGAGGTCCGGGCGGCTACCTCGGCGGCGAGATTTCCTACACGTATGGCTACGCGGACGGCGTCGCGTCCGATGCCGCTTTCGGCGTGTCCGCCGAGGGGCTCACGCACCTGCCGACGCAGGAGCTGCCCCTTGACTGGGACCAGCGGCATACGCTCAACGTGACGCTGAGCCTCCAGGACCAGAACAAGTGGGGCGCCACGGTCGTGTACTCCTACGGCAGCGGTTTCCCGTGGACGCCGGTCGATCGCTTCGCGCGCCGGCAGGATCCACTCTGGGAGAACTCCGGGAAGCTCCCTTCGACGAACGTCATCAACATTCAGGGCCGCAAGATGTTCAGCATATACGGCCAAGAGCTCACGCTCTTCTTCGAGGGGCGCAATCTCCTGGACGATGATATCCTGAGCCCCGGCGGGGTCGCCCCCGGCGCCTTCCCCGGCATGGTCAACGCGGGGATGGACGGCGGTTCGTACCTGACCGAAACCGGCAAGTACGGCGGCGCCTATTTGCAGGATATCAATCAGGACGGTATCGACGATTTCACTCCGGTGAACGATCCCACGATTTGGGATTCCCGGAAGACGTGGCGTATCGGATTCGGATTCGAGTTTTAGGGCGATCCTGGATGACGGAGGAGGGCTCGCATATGAATCGGACGGTATGGGCCGGAGGAGCGGCGGCGCTTCTGATGATATCGCTCATCAGTTCCGCCGCGTTCGCGAGGGATAACAACGCCGCCGCCTGGGCGGAAAAGATGAAAGACCTCGACCAGCGGGTATGGGTGCTCGACGGCACGCCGGTGCACAACGTCGGGAACCTCCAGATGCACGTGTGCAACTGGGGCTGCTTCGGCTCGTACCCATCGTCCAACTTCCCGACCGCCGAGCAGCCCTCGGCGCAGTGGCCGGCGAACTCGGGGGTCGAATACCTGTACATCGCCGGTCTGTGGGTCGGCGCAAAGAAGGGCGGCGTTCCGGTCGTTTCGACGGCTGCCTACGAGCAGGAGTTTCAGCCGGATCCGATAGACCCCAACGTGAGAATGTACCGGTCGTTCGAGGGAGCCCCGGGGGGCGCGCGTTATCCGAGCCCGCCGGACGACGACAAAGACGGCCGTATCAACGAGGACTGGCTCAACGGCGTCGACGACGACGGCGACGGGAAGATCGACGAGGATTTCGCCGCGGTCGGCAAGCAGATGTTTGCGTGCTGGTTCACCGACGACCAGCCGAACGCCGTCCAACGTTACCCGGAGCACACCCCGCTCCATCTCATGGTCCGCCAGGAGAGCTACCAGTGGGAAGAGGAGAAGTTCTACAACTTCGTCGGCGTCGAGTACATAGTCAAGAATACCGGCGTCGAGAGCATCGAGGATCTCTACGTCGGTTTCTTCGCGGACGGCGACGCCGGTCCGAGGACGCGCGAGCAATACTGGCTCGATGACGGGACGGGTCTCTTCGAGGGCATCTGGTGCGCGCAGAAGGGAGAGCGCACCGTTCCGGTCCGCATCAGTGCAGCCTACTTCTACGATATCGACGGCGACGAGGGAAAGACCACGGGTTACTTCGCGATACTCTTCCTCGGACACGATACCGATCCCCTCGGTGAAACGGCGCCGAAGAAGGTCGGTCTCACCTCCTATCAAAACTTCGCCGGGGATCAGCCGTACGAGAACGGCGGCGATCCGGGCAACGATTTCCAGCGCTATGAGCTCCTGAGCAAGACGACGAGGGATCGCATCCAGACAACGCCGAGAGACTACCGTATGCTGCTCGCGACCGGGCCCTTCAAGGAGCTTGCGCCCGACAGCACAATCGTTCTGCAGGTGGCCTTCGTATGCGGGGAGGGGCTCGAGGGGATGCTGCAGAGCGCGGCGAGCGCGGCGCTCACCTATGCGGGCGGCTGGTTCGACATAGATGGAAATCCGCTCACCGGCATCGATGGGCGCGAGACGCCGGTTCCCGGCCCCGTGACCGCCATCATCCCCGATTCATGCGTTGTGCCCGAACCGCCGCCGTTGTCCGCGGCGAGAGGCGAGATCATCTGGATCAACGCGGACTGCAGGGCGGAGCTCGCCCTCTGGGACGACCCGTTTTGCCCGAAGGGGGGCGCGACGTTCAGTGACTTTCAGACCGGCATCTCCGGGAAGGAAACGCAGGTGCATTGGCTCGTCGGTTCCGCGCCTCCGCCGCCTGCCATGAGGCTCCTCCCGGGAGATCACAAGGTGACGCTCCTGTGGGACAACTTCAGCGAGGTGACGCCCGACGTGAGCACGCTCGAGTATGACTTCGAGGGCTACCGGATCTGGCGCGCCGACGGGTGGAGGCGGCCGCTCGGCACCTCGGTCCTTTCGGGTCCGAGCCGCGAGCTCTGGCAGCTCATCGAGGAGCGCGACCTCGTGAACGGGGTGCTGCCGGATATCGATTTCAAGAAGCCCTACCCGGATGGCTGGGAGTACGAGCCGCTCAGCAGTCTCCCCAATAAAGATGCCTACATCGCGTACTTCGAACAGAACATTTATTACTACCCGATGGACAAGGCTCCGTGCCCGCCCGGTCTGGGCCAGCTCGAATGCGACACGCTCGAGGCGCTCGCCCGATCCAACCTCGGATTCCAGGGGGGCTTGCGGTACTACAAATACGTCGATACGAACGTCCACAACGGGATGCATTACTTCTACGCCGTGACGGCGTACGACCACGTGCTTTCGGGGGGGGTGCCGGTCAAGGTCGGAAACTACGGCGATCCGGCGTCGAACTTCAACTACATAACGCCGCTCTCCGATGCGCAGCCG
>Ga0315293_10001547_pt1 | contig 22306 bp, 21 predicted proteins | sample YL17G13_20_MG_FD_203071 | JGI IMG/M metagenome (GOLD analysis project Ga0315293, IMG submission 203071) | Sediment microbial communities from Yellowstone Lake, YNP, Wyoming, USA - YL17G13_20 | ecosystem: Environmental > Aquatic > Freshwater > Lake > Sediment | place: USA: Wyoming | collected... | reverse complement strand
TGTCGGATATATTTGTGAGCAGCTTGCGAATGTCGGACAAACCGGCATCGGAATCTTTCAATTCCTCGATTGTCTCCTGTCGCAGCTCTATCGCACCAACATCGCACAGCGGCATACAAAGCCAGCCCCTGAACATCCTGCCGCCCATCCCTGTCAGCGTCTCGTCAAGGCAATCCAACAGCGTGCCCTTTTTGCTTTCGGTGCGAATGGTCTGCAGTATCTCCAGACTCCGCAGGGACGCAGGGTCGATTTGCAGAAAATTCTTGCGGTCAACTTTTCTCAAACCTCGGATGTGGCCAAGCGTCGTCTTCTGCGTCTCATTAAGATACTCAATGATGGCACCCGCAGGCGGGACAAGCGCATCGTCTCCATCACTGATACCAAAGCCCTCAAGAGTAGCAACACCGAAATGTTTAAGCAGCCGCTGCTTTGCCTGATAAGGGTCAAAATACCAGCTTGGGCGCTCGGTAACAGTGGCTTTGGTCAATTGGATGATGTCTTTGGCGAGTTTTTTTGTCTCCGCCTCAAACAGCTCGCCTCGCCTGTCGGGCAGCAGACACTCCGCCGGCGAAAGCCGAAGTAATTCATCGAGCAATTTCGCCTCAGAAAGCTGCTGCACAAAAAAATGGCCGGTCGAGATATCGACCCAGCTAACAGCCGCCCGGTCTTTCGCACCCAAACCGACCGCACAGAGAAAATTATCTTCTTTGGCATCCAGCAGCACATCATCGGTCAGCGTCCCGGGGGTGACAATACGAACAATATCGCGTTTGACGACACCCTTTGCTGTTCGGGGGTCTTCAACCTGCTCACAGACGGCGACTTTGTAGCCGGCCTCCAACATCTTTTTAAGATACCCTTCCACGGCGTGATACGGGACGCCGGCCAGCGGGATGGGATTGTCGCCTTTATCGCGGCTGGTTAAGGTCAGGCCGAGGACCTTCGAGCAGAGCTTGGCATCTTCGTAGAAGGTCTCGTAGAAATCGCCCATCCGGAAAAACAGTATGCAGTCGGGGTATCTCTGCTTGAACTGGTGAAACTGCTTCATCGCAGGGGTTAGTTTCTCGATTATTGGAGCCATAGACGCAGATTATACCTGAATCTGGCCGTTTAACAACTCGAATTGAGTTCAGCAGAGGTGGTCCGGCTTGAAATAAGCAATCGAAAACATGAAAAGTAAATAACCACCAATTAAAACTGGTGGCATTATTTGGTTCAGGCTTCGCCTGTCCGCCTACGGCGGATATTTCCATCTACCAGTTGAAACTGGTAGTATTAAAATCGGAAGAATAAAAAACTATTTTTATAAGCTCACCCTGACACACATATTCTTATTATGCTTTTTGTTTTTGAGCCTTAATAATCTGGGTCAGCGACCTTAACGCCTGATTTACCGACCTGGGCGTTTTGAATACCTTGGCCACATCCGGGTCCAGCAAAATGATATTAGTTCCCGTTTGGTATTTTTTGGCGTATTTGCCTCTGACACCTTTACTAAAATCATATTCTTTTCTCATATTTTTCTCCGGATAAAAGAATTTGATTAACCTTGCTCATATTGCCTTGTCTCGATGCTGGTGGCTTTACGAGCGCTGATAATACGGATGACGTCATCACGCTCTGTATGTACAACCACAATAAGTTTGCCATTGGCGGATGTTCCAATGGTGATAAATCTATCTTCACCGATTGAATGGGCAGGGTCAGGAATGGTAATCGATAGAGGGTCGCCAAAAATTGTAGATGCTTCTTCAAACGTTATTCCATGCTTTCTCTTGTTCGATTGAGCTTTCTTGCTATCCCATTCAAATCGTAATGCCATCGTTTAGGCCCCTTAATTCCAATAGCAAACTATTATGTTGAACAGATGTCACAATTTTAGCACGTAGTACGGGATCTGCCTACCATTATTTTTTGGCGGGCATAGCCCCCTGCACTTGGCCGTTTAACAACTCTGTTACCAGTGCGACCGCCTGCTTTTTGGATTTGATTCTTGCAAGTTGCTTTAAGAGGTTTTCCTGTCGGCGGGTTATGCAGACGGCGGTTCGCAAATCGAAGTCGGCGACTCCGGAAATTTGCAGGATTTTCCGGGTTAGATTTTCGATTCCGGTCCCGAATTTGGCGCTTATATGCACCCTCTCGCCCAGGATTTCAGGCAGCTTATTAGTATCGAGTCCGGCCGGCAAATCGGATTTGTTTAAGACCGTCAGGACTTTTTTCTTACCGATTTTTCCAACAAACCTTTCATCGAGAGAAGCTTCCGGCTGTGAACTGTCCAGAACGAGCAAAACCAGGTCCGCCTGCTCCAGAATTTCCGCAGTTTTTTTCTGCGCAGCTTTTTCAATAGTATTCTTGCGGGCCGACGCCAGCGTTTCACCCAGCCCTGCCGTGTCGATTAGCTCAACGGCAAGAGGCCCAAACCGGCATCGGGCCAAGACCCAGTCTCGTGTCGTGCCTTTAATGTCACTTACAATCGCCTTCTGCCGGCCGGCCAAGCAGTTCAACAGCGTGCTCTTGCCGGTGTTCGGCGGACCCGCAAGAACTACCCTCGAGCCGTCAATAATCAGTTTTGCCGTCTGGCTGTCACAAAGTATCTGCTCAGCATCGCCCATAATTTTCTCAAGCGGGGTTTTATCTATGTCCTGCAGCCACTGTTGCGCCTTCTTGCCCAGGCCGGAATCGACCTGGTTTGCGATTATTTTGGCGCCCTCGATTGTCTGCGCCCTTAGCTGGGCCAGTTTTGTTTCGACCGCGATTGTATCAGCCGGCTTCTGCGCAATTAGCATTTTTGCCAGAAGCTCTTCCGCTGGAAGCAGCGTAATGCCGTTACGCTGAAGTATCTGCATTATCATTTCTACGATAAGTGGGTTGCCGTGACAGTTTATTGCGAAACTATTGGTTCCTTCGCAGCCGATTGTAACCTGGTCGATTGTTTCCTGCCGCAGCGGGTCAATGATTGCGCCAAGTAAAATCCTGCCGACCTCAAATTCAGCCGGTTTTCCCCCCGCGTGTTTGAACATTTTTTTTGTAACGGCCTCCGCCGCGTCACCAAACACCAAAATGGTGGCTATTGCAGCGGCGCCCTTGCCGGTCATTACTGCAGCGAAAGCAGGCATAGCTTAAGGAACCGTGCTTTTCCCCTCGATATATTTCTGGTAGGCCAGGACGATGCCTTTTACGACAAGGTTGGGGACGTAGTTGTCTATGAACTGACAATCATCTTTTATGATTCCGGCACCGGCGCCGGTGATGACTGTATGGGGCCATTTGCCTATTTTCTCTGCGTAGCGCCTGATGACCTCCTCCAGCGTCCCGATAATGGAGTAATAAAGTCCACAATTTATGGCCTCGGGTGTGTTTTTGCCGTAAGGCCCCTCAGGCTTCGCAACCGTAACCTTCGGCAGTTGCGCGGTGTTTTCATTCAGGGCCTTGGCGCTTATTTCAAAGCCGGGGCAGATGACCCCTCCCTGAAAGACTCCGCCCTGGTCAACAAGGTCAATAGTAACGGCGGTGCCGAGGTCGGCAACAACTACCGCATCCTCAACGACGGCATAAGCCGCCGCCGCCGCGACAATTCTGTCGGTTCCAACCTTCTCCGGCTCATCCACCCAGCAGGTAATCGGCAGCGGCACGTCTTTACCTATGATATGGACTCTTTCACCAATGGCTTCTCTTGCAATATCGCTAATCAGCTCAGTCCAGGCGGGCTTGACGCTGCTTATAACGATTGCGCCGTCGCGTTTTTTCTCTTTTGAACTTCCAGCAACGGGAATTTTCCCCCAGGCGGATTTCAGACAGTCCGCAAGCTCCTCGCGGGCCTGCCCGGCGAAGGACTTGACGAATTGTTCCTCGCCATCGAGAAAAAGCCCGATATTGATATTCGTATTGCCTATATCTATTGCGATTATATTCATAATCCGTCGCCTGCCCGCGAGGCCTGCTTCAGCGGAGCAGGCCTCGTGACCCGTGGTTCGTGACCCGTTGCCAGAGCATTAGCCATTCGCTTATGCCCCTTTTTACCCTATTTTCTGAAAATTGTCAATTTCCAGTCATTTCCCGCCGTTTTTCAACTTGACAGGTGCTCAAAAAGGTGGTATTATCCCAATCTGTAATAACGATTACCGGAGGTGCGCCTCGCCTCGATTGCATGGTCTTATGCAAAGAGCTGGAGCCCCGTATTTAGAATTGTAGGACTTAACCTTGAAATAGTCAGCAGTGCCACTATACTGTGTGGCAATATTGTAAAGTTGAAATATCTATAACTGAAAGGAGAACGAAGTGAATATCTATGTAGGCAATTTACCGCGGGAAGCCAACGAAACAGACCTGCAGGAGGCATTCCAGCCCTTTGGACAGGTGACCTCCACCACCATCATCAAGGACAAATTCAGTGGTGAATCAAGGGGATTTGGATTTGTGGAGATGCCCTCTAAAGCCGAAGCTCAGGCCGCTATCACGGGGCTGGACGGCAAAGACCTGAAGGGACGAACACTCTCCGTCAACGAGGCACGTCCCCGCCCCGAAGGTCGCGGCGGCGGCGGTGGCGGTCGCAGGATGGGCGGCGGTGGCGGCGGTGGCGGTCGCAGGATGGGCGGCGGTGGCGGCGGCCGTTATTCCCGGTAAATGCAATAAGACCAATGCGGCGAAAATATGACCCGCCCTGCGAGACCACAAAGGGCGGGTCGGCCCGCCTGACAAGCCATTACGCCCGACCACGATAGCGCCGCTACCCCTGCGCTGCCCGTTCTTCCTCGCCGGTTTGCCTCGACAAGGTATGGGGTGAAGTTTTGGTTACACACCTGTTTGTTTCTGGTATAGTTAAGTTATGGACAGGTTTGGTTCTCTAAAGATAGACAGAACGGCTTTCACAGTAGCATCGCTTTTTGACGAACCAGATGAGAAATCATATTGGCTGTCCAAAACCCCTTATGAACGTCTGGAAGCCGTTGAGCTGATGCGGCAAATCATTTACGGCTACGACCAATCTGCCACCCGACTTCAAAGAGTTCTTGAAATTACTCAACGCTCATCAAGTTGAGTATCTGCTAATCGGCGGATATATCGAGGAATCTTAATTTATGTCGAACAAACAAGCCACCTATACTCCCTTAGAGCAAACGAACTGGTGTGGACTTAAGAATTTATATTATAACGAGAAGTATACATTTTCTAAACGTCCGAGCGATGAGAGTTATTGGATATTCAGAGGTGATAAGAAAAAGAGGCAAGACAAGGGTGCTCCCAATCAGGAAGCAAACAAAAACATTCTTAGAGATGATGATTTGAGAACCCATCTTGAGCAGGCTTTTGATAATTTCGGTGTGTCCGTCGAAGAATGGCAGAGGTTAGAAATCGGCTTGATTCGCAAATTCCAACGCAAGGCACGCCTGTACATTGAGCATATGCCGGAACAAGATGATATCCTCGAATGATTGGCTTTGATGAGGCACCATGGGGCGCCTACACGTCTTCTTGACTGGACGTATTCCTTTTTCGTTGCAGTCTTTTTTGCGATTGCCGAACTTGAATGTAAGTCCGAAGTCGGTGTGGTGTGGGCACTTAACACAAAAGGCTTGCCAAACTTGAAGGAAGTTAAGAGGAAAATAAAACGCGCAGCAAAGTCTTCAAATAACCTCATAGACTCTTGGAAAAATCTGACGAAGAGGTCAAAAACGCAGTGGGACCCACTATTTCTCAAGGGCGACAACCCGATGGATAATACTATTGTTACTTGGCTGCTGCGGTACAAGAAGATGCTTTTGGTTTATCCTGTGAATCCTTTGAGCCTCAACAGAAGATTAACAGCACAGCAAGGCATTTTCCTTTTTCCCGGGGATATAATACGGATCATAAAAATTAAATGCGCTTTACATCATCAATATGTATGTTTGGGAATGGTCAATATGTCATTCCCGCGAAGGCGGGAATCCAGATTCCCGTCTGGACATTATGCCAATGGCAAATTATGCCGAGCGCAAAAATTTATTATGATTGGTATAAGACAATCGTTTGCGAAAAACCTAAGTTCTTGTGAAAAATTCGGGAGCGATTCTAAAAACCTTTACAAAATAGTTATCAATGTTTGCGTGGACCAGAGAAACGAGATTTTGAGCCAACTTCGTAGTATGAACATATATGAAGCTGTTTTATTCCCGGATTTAGACGGGTTTGCCAAGTCGATGAGACAAGAATTTGCGTATCCCGAAATATTTCCAAAAATATTCCCAAAGGGAAAGTAGGCAGGTAATCCTGTTGCTAAAGAATGGTACCGAAGGTCCTAAACATTATTTTTTACACTATCTGCTGGGGATAGTTTTGTTTGCTTTGACCTTTTGCCACAATATTTCGGTCAGTTCTTTTACGCCCTGTCCGGTAACCGCTGAAATCGGGTAAATATCTTTTTTGAGCTTTCTTTTTAGAGCCTTTACTTTCTTCCCATCCTGGTCGAGGTCTATTTTATTGGCAACGATGACCTCCTGTTTGCCGGCGAGTGCCTTACTATAGTGCTCTAACTCGCCGCGAATGGTCTTGTAGTTAGCCACAGGGTCGGACCCATCCAACGGCATCACATCAAGGATATGAACGATTATCCGTGTCCTTTCTATGTGCTTTAGGAATTCGTAGCCAAGCCCCACTCCCTTATGGGCGCCCTCAATCAGGCCCGGTATGTCGGCCATAACGAACCGGCGGTAATCACTTAATTCCACTATTCCCAGAACCGGCTCGGTCGTGGTGAAGGGATAATCGGCAATCTTCGGCCTTGCCGATGAGCAGCGTGAAATGAGCGTGCTTTTGCCGGCATTCGGCATACCGACTATGCCGACATCGGCGATGAGTTTCAGTTCGAGGCGGATATTTCTCTCCTGGCCCTTCTTGCCCGGCTCGGCGTTCCTGGGCGTCTGATTTGTCGAAGTCGCAAAGACCTTATTCCCTTTTCCGCCCCTTCCGCCCCGACATATACACACCTTCATTCCCGGCTCATTGAGGTCTTTTAACAGCAGTTCCAGCTCGGCATCATAGATTAGCGTCCCCGGCGGGACCCTGATTACCAGGTCCTGGCCATCCGCCCCGTGCCTGTTATTTCCTGAGCCGGGCCGACCATTTTTAGCTCGCCAGTGGTGCTTGCCGACGAAGTCTATCAGGGTATCGAGATTTTCGTCAGCCACAAAATAGACGTCGCCGCCTCTTCCGCCGTCGCCGCCGTCCGGGCCGCCTTTGGGCACGAATTTTTCCCTTCGGAAGCTGACGCATCCGTTACCGCCGTCGCCGGCCTTGACCTGGATTTTTGCCTCATCTATAAACATTTAATCTTCCACACAGATAGTCCCGATTCATCGGGGATACCAAACGGAGTATTATAGCGGAATTGCCTCTGATTAACAGCCCCAGTATCGCCGCCTGCCGGACAAGCAGCTTGATATTTGACATCTTAACTTCAGTTAACGGACGCTATGAGTCCGAATCGGGGTTTTCAGTATCAAGAAGGCGGGTTCACATTATCGCCCCCAGATTCTTGACACAAGACCCATTTTGCCGGACAATGTACGGAGCATTATTTCAAGACAGAAGACAGGTCTTATGCGGCAACGCAGAGGATATAGCTGTACTTGGACGGGCAACGGAGTGGCTGAGCGCAAACATTGAGCGATGGCTAAGCCATAAAAGCGGATTCAAAATATCTGAAAGTTATATAATGAAATTGAGGTTTGTAAATCGTTTTTTTAAGCTGGTAGAACGTTGTTTCAAGAATCATTTCATTAAACCAATAAAACATCGTCTGAAGTATGAGCTTGCCAAGAAATACAGATATATTCTTCGTGTGTTTGGAAAAGTATGCTTCATAGGCGTCACGGGAAGTTGTGGCAAAACGACTACCACAGAACTCATCGCTGCAATATTAGCAAAGGAAGGTCAAGTCCGAAAGGGCAGCCACGAGAACACTACAATTTATATCGCCAAAACAATCTTGACTGTCTCTCCGCGGCACCGCTTCTGTGTTAATGAAGTCAGTGCCGACATCCCCGGAGAAATGGGGAAATCAGCAAAGTTGTTGAAGCCTCAAATCGGCGTGGTTACGCACGTCGGTCAGGACCATTACAGTAAATATCGTAACTTGGAATCGACAGCCGCAGAAAAAGGGAAACTCGTGGAAGCACTTCCGGTTAACGGAGTGGCAGTGCTCAATGCAGATGACCCTTACGTGTACGACATGCGGAAGCGGACAAGGGCTAAGGTTGTCACTTACGGATTATCAGCCGATGCAATAGTCCGTGGTGAATGCGTATCTTGCGCCTGGCCAAGGCCAATGTCGCTTGACGTTTGTTATGCGGAAAAGCGGCTTCATGTTCAAACAAAGTTGTTAGGGGAGCACTGGGCTTACGCTGTATTGGCATCGCTATCTACCGCGATTGCTGCAGGCGTTTCGCTCGAACGTGCTGTTCAAACAGTCAAGACTTTTGAGCCAATGCCTTATCGCATGAGCCCAAATGAAACCCCTGATGGCGTCACCTTCATTAGCGACAATTGGAAGTCGCCACTGTGGACCATACCTGCCTCTCTGGATTTTATGAGAACAGCAAAGGCAGAGAGAAAAGTTGTCGTCATAGGGTCTATCTCAGACACTCCCAAGAGCTTTTATCATAGATATAAGACGGTTATTCGACAGGCGTTGGATATAGTTGACAAGATAATTTTTGTTGGTGAGCACGCTTATTCAGCCTTGAGGGCACGACCCAATCCCGAAGACGAACGCATCATGGCGTTCGGCACGCTCTACCAGCTCAATTCTTTCTTAAACGATTATCTCAAGGCAGGCGACCTGATATTGTTGAAAGGCACGGAAAATGTCGACCATCTCCAGCGAATCATACTCTCGCGGACCAGTGATATTGACTGCTGGCGGGAACATTGTGAAAAAAAACGTTTCTGCAGTGATTGTCGACTCCTGCACAGTTCCTTCGTGCCGACTGATGAAGTGCACCTTAGTTAGTTATACGAAATACGAACAACGAGGGACGGGACCTAAGATGCGACATATCAAGCTTGCTCTGGAGAATCTGGGGATACCATACCTATTTCCCATTCCGCTTTTTTCACCACGAAGCGGCTGTGTTTGATTTCAAGTGTTTTTTTGTGGCAAGCAAAAAACCCGCCAATAAATTGACGGGCTAAACATAGAAGATTCGGTGTTAATCCCGTGTAAATCAGTGTCTAAAAAATCTCCACGGTTAAATCCGAAAAGGTTTAGACAACGTGGACCTTTCGCCCCTGGAAGCGGACCGTCCCATCCGTGGTGGCAAACAATGTGAAATCCTTGCCGACCCCCACGTTGGAGCCGGGGAAGAATTTTGTTCCGCACTGCCGGATAATGATTGAGCCGGTTGTAACCGCCTGCCCGGCAAACATCTTCACGCCCCTGTATTTGGGGTTGCTGTCTCTGCCGTTCTTTGTAGAACCTTGTCCTTTTTTATGTGCCATAGCAAATCACCTCTGCTTTCAAGCCAAATCCGCCGAAGGCGGGCCAATTCAGAAAAGTATAATTATAACCGCACCGTCAAATCTTGTCCAGAAAATTTTTGCTCAAAATTCAGACAAAACTCCGAGCCAAAACCCGCCCCTCGTAAGCACTACGGCAGGCCGGCACAACTGGTTCGCAATCGGGAGGCTAAAATCAACAATTGGGCAAAATAATAGCAGGTTGCATCCGGGCCTCGAATGTGGTATAAATAGCTGATAATCAGCAGCCATATAGTTAAAATGGATAAATAAGAGCAAATAAATGGAAACAGCAGAACTAAAATCAGCAATCTCGAAACTGTCGGCCCGGGTTGGCGAAATCCGGGACTGGCTTTGACCTGCCGGGCAAAAAATCCCAGCTTCAGCAGATTGAACAGAAGATGTCCAGTGCCGGTTTCTGGGACAACCATGAGACGGCCCAATCCGTGGTCTCTCAATTAAGTGCGCTCAAATCGGTAGTTGAGCCGGTGGACGAGCTACATCACGAAGTCAACGACCTCCAGGAGCTGCTGGAGCTGGCAACCGACTCCGACCACGAGGAGCTGAAGCAGTTGGAAGATGATTTCAACGCACTTACCAAAAAATGCGAGCAAATCGAGCTGACAGGGCTGCTGTCCAAGCCCGAGGATCCCAGGAACTGCTTCTTCAGCATCCACGCAGGCGCAGGGGGCACCGAAAGCTGCGACTGGGCAAGTATGCTGCTTCGGATGTACACGCGATACTTCGACGAGCACAAATACAAATACCACGAGCTTGATATTACGCCGGGCGAAGAGGCGGGAATCCGCTCGATTACGCTGCGGGTCATCGGACCTTATGCGTTCGGCAAACTTTCCTGCGAGACCGGCGTGCATCGGCTGGTAAGGATAAGCCCGTTCGATGCGCAGAATAGACGCCATACGAGTTTTGCGGCGGTGGACTGTATGCCGGAGTTTGATGAGGACGTCAATATCGAAATAAAAGAGGATGATATAGAAATCGATTTCTACCGCGCCGGCGGGGCGGGCGGACAGCACGTAAATAAGACCAGCTCAGCGGTGCGAATTAAGCACAAACCCACCAGCATTGTCGTGCAGTGCCAGAACGAACGCAGCCAGCACAAAAATAGGGCCGAAGCAATGAAAATGCTCAAGGCAAGGTTGTATATGCTCCAGCAGCAGAAACGCGACGCCGAGCTTGCAAAACTATACAGCGAAAAAGGCGAAATCGCCTGGGGAAATCAGATACGCAGCTACGTCCTGCAGCCCTACCAAATGGTAAAAGACCACCGAACGGACTTCCAGACCGGCAACGTAGATGCGGTGCTGGATGGAAAGCTCGATGACTTTATTGAGGCTTATCTTCGACATCGAACAAAAGAAAGTAAAAAGTTAAAGGTAAAAGAGAGGTAAAAGGTCGCAAAACAATGAGAGAAATAATTGATGTAGAATTAAAGACACGTCAGGTCGATTTAATCGAATGCAAAACTGATATGCTCGCTGTCGGGCTCTTCTCCGACGTCAAAGACCTGGACAAAGCGAGCGCCCGGCTAAACGGCAGGCTCGACGGCGCAATCGAGCAACTGATTAAGCTGGGCGACTTCAAAGCAAAAGAGGGTGCAAGTCACGTCATCTACGGCAACGCCCGAATAGGCGCAAAAAGAGTGCTGCTCGTCGGCCTGGGTGAAAAGAAAAACGCTGCACTCGACACCATCCGCAAAGCAGCAGCGAACGCGGCAAAAAAGGCGGTCGAGACAAAATCAGAAAACCTTACTCTCGCCCTGCATAAAGCCTTCGCCGGCAAACCCGACCTACCCGCGATGGGCAGAGCCATCGCAGAGGGAACATACTACGGCAGCTACCGTTACGATGAGTTCGTCACCGGCAGCGAAAACGGGCGGCTGGGGCAATTGAAGGTCGAGGTAATTGATTCCGATGCTGCGAAGGTGAAAAAGCTGGACGAGGGCGTCACAAAAGGAATCATAATCGGCAAGGCGCAAAGCTGCGCCCGCACTTTGGCGAACCGGCCGGGCAACGTTATCAATCCGGCCAAGCTGGCTGACGCCGCAAAGCAGCTCTCCCGCGGCTCAAAAAACCTGACCTGCACCATATTTGACGAAAAACAGTTGGCTAAAATGGGTATGGGCGGCATCCTCGCGGTCGGCTCGGGCTCACAAAATAGGCCGCGATTTATAGCCCTCAAATACACGCCACCCGGCAAGACAGCAAAAAACCTGCCCACAGTTGCCCTGGTCGGCAAGGCAATAACCTTCGACTCCGGCGGCATAAGCCTCAAACCCTCGGCGGAGATGGACGAGATGAAATTGGATAAAACCGGCGGCATCACCGTAATGGTTGCAGTAAAGGCGGCGGCGGAGCTGGAGCTGCCGTTGAACCTGTTCGGCTTGATTCCTTCGGCGGAGAACCTGCCGAGCGGCTCAAGCTACCGACCCGGTGACATCGTCACGACCTTTGGCGGCAAAACCGTTGAAGTGCTGAACACCGATGCCGAAGGAAGATTGCTGCTGGCGGATGCGCTCGCTTACGCCGTCAAACAAAACTGCGATATCATCATCGATACGGCAACACTAACCGGGGCCTGCAGAGTGGCGCTCGGCAAGTATATGGCCGGGCTGATGGGCAGCGACCAGGCCCTGCTGAAACAACTGCAAAGGGCCGCGGAAGAAAGCGGCGAAAAGGTCTGGCATATGCCGAGCGGCGACGAGTACGCTCAGGAAATGAAAAGCAAAATCGCCGATTTGAAAAACATCGGCAGCAAGTGGGGCGGAGCCTGCACGGCGGCGGCATTCCTAAGGCAGTTCGTGGGCAGTGCAAAGTGGGCGCATCTCGACATCGCAGGAGTGGATATGCTCGACAAAACAACCGAATTCGCCGTGGAAGGCTCCAGCGGATTCGGCGTGAGATTACTTATCACGTATCTTATGAACCTGGCCGAACAAAAACGCTAAACCAAAACCAGCGCAATTAAAAGAGGTAAATGCACCAGACATCACCTGAATCATAGGCCAATAAATGAGTAAAAAAACCAAAACAATCGACATTGAAAAAATAAGAAAAGCGGTCAGGGAAATTCTTTTGGCCGCCGGTGAAGACATCGAGCGAGAGGGCCTGAAAAAGACGCCCGAGCGGGTGGCGAAAATGTACGCCGAACTTTTGGCAGGGATGCACGAGGACCCCAAAGAGCATCTTCGCAGCGTCTTTACCGAAAGCTATGATGAAATCGTCCTGCTGCGTGACATACCCTTTTACAGCATCTGCGAGCACCATTTGATGCCGTTTATCGGCTCGGCCCACGTCGCGTACCTGCCGAGCGGCAAGGTCCTCGGCGTCAGCAAGCTCGCCCGCATCATCGATTGTTTTGCCCGCAGACTCCAGGCACAGGAAAGACTCACGGGCCAGATAGCTGACTTTATTATGAACAGCCTGAAGCCGCAGGGCGTCGCGGTCGTGCTGGAAGCTTCCCATAGCTGTATGACCATTCGCGGCATAAAAAAAGCCGGCTCGGTAATGGTGACATCCGCGCTTCGAGGGATATTCAGACGAGACCCGAAAAGCCGAAGTGAGGTTCTGGGCCTGATGCGCAGATAAAAGGCAAAACTTAAAAGGCGAAGCGACAAAATCGTCCCTTCACCGGCAATTCGGAGCTCAAACACAACCGGATATCCCTGGTCAACACCGTGGATGTATATAAAAATACTCGTAAACTTAAAACAACAAGAACCTCTGCCCCCGGATTTTTTGTCGGAGACAAATTGGTCCATCATCAAAAATTTCCTAAAGATAATCGACGGAACGTCAGATAAATCATAATGCAACAATGGCTTCGGCCTGCGTGACCGTGCATCCATTAACAAAGGGCCCAATGAGCAGCTCAAGAAGTCCAGTATCATTTGTCATTCCTTGCCTGAACGAGCAAAAGACCCTGCCCAATGTCTTATCCAAAATCAGGAAGGTCTGCGAGACCGATTTCGAGCAAGTAGTTGACAATGAGCTTGTAAAACTGGTTGATCACAGAAATTTGAATGTTGATGTTCCTGCGTTTGGCAAAACCAATCCTACTGTTGAAAATATCGCAGCTTTTGCGTGGAACGAGCTTGTCGGTAAATTCGGCAAAGCGTCGCTGCACTGCGTTACCGTCTGGGAGACCGATAAGACATATAGTTCGTATTATGGCTAAAACAACACTGCTTCCACAGTTTTGAGTTTTTAGCCCTTCGACGTTGCTCAGGGCGGTGAGCCTGTCGAACCGTTTTAAGTTTTCAGTTTCGAGAAGATGAATGACCAAATATAAACTGACTGGCGGCGTCCTGATGTTTGCGGCATCTTTTTTTTTATATGGGCTCGCAAGCCCCGGCAATCTGCCCGGCGATACGGAAGTTCGCTGGTCAGTCGCACGCCAAATCCTCCGCCACGGAGACTTTTCGCTGGAGGACCAGGTCAGGACGCGAAATTATGCCGTTGGCGTGGACGGGAGGCGTTATTCGTTTTCGGGTCTTGGGCAGTCGCTTTGCCTGTTGCCTTTTGCAGGGATAGGTTTGATTTTGGAAAAGGTCACGCCAATCGCTCCTGGCACGCTGGATTTAATGGCTCAGTTTTTAGCGTCAGTAATTTTATTTCCAGCGATAGGGGCAGCAGGTATCTGGCTCTTTTATCGTTTGGTACTTTCATTAGGTTACAGCCAGAGAGATTCGCTTCTGGCCGCGGCGGTGCTGGCCTTCGCCACGATGCACTTTCATTACTCAGTAGATACACAGGAACAGACACAAGAAAGCTTGCTATCGGTTTTAGCAATATTTCTGATGGTTAAGTACTACCGGCAACGACGTTTTGTTTACGCGTGGCTCTTCTGCGTCGCGATAGGGATGTGCCTCTTAATCAGGCCTGTTTCTGCAGTGACGGTCTTGCCTGTATATCTTGTTGCAGCAGCGAATGAGGTCACAGGGTCGGGCAAAAAGGAGATGCTGAAAATAATAGCAAAATGGTCCTTGGCCGGAGTTCTGGGAACAGGAGGATTCATAATCGTCTGTGGCTGGTATAACTATATCCGATTTGGCAGTATTTTTGAGAGCGGTTATGCATTATCAATCGCTACCTCGATGGACGGGCATAAATTGTTTGAGAGTCCGCCTTTGCCGACGCTGGCAGCGATGCTGTTTAGTCCGGGAAAGAGTATATTTCTTTACAATCCGGTTCTTTTACTGTTTCCGCTGTGCGTGTACGGTTTTTATCATAGACATAAGGCAGTAGCCCTGGCTATATTTTCAGCCATCCTGAGCAGTTTCATATTTCATAGCTTTTATACGGCCTGGGCAGGCGACTACGCCTGGTCAATCAGATACCAGGTGCCGCTACTACCTCTTTTAGTTTTGCCGCTGGTGGTTTTATTCAGCAGACCCGTGAAAACCGCGGTAAAGATTCTCGCCATATCGCTGATATTAGTAAGCTGCACTATACAAGCTGCGTCAGTAGTATATAATTTCAATCTTGAGTTTGTGCAGAATCCCAATCATTGTATTATTCCGGATGATTGGGTTTGGGACTGGCCGCAGTCGCATTTACGGATGCGGTTCGAAAATATTATTCGGCACATAGCTGGCAAACGAGATTTTAGCTCCGTAAAGGTAACAGATGAAGAGCCGTTGCTGCTAAAATACAATCACAGTGAAGAATCTGTGCGAAGGGCCTACGCTGTGAATTTCTTTCCGTTTAAGGCCGGTACTATGCTGCCCTCGAATTCAAAGAAGCTGTTTTATCCTTTATTGTGTCTCTGGCTTATCTTGTGGACGGGATTCCTCACATCAGCAGCCAAACTAACTCGCTGCTGCCGTCTAAAAGCAGAAATCGCACCACAATCATTCGACATCTCCTCCGGTACGCAGCAAGTCGGCTGACAATCATAGATAGCGCAAGGCGTCAGTTTTGCCGCCCGGAACTCCACCCCCGAATGTTGCTGTCGGGGGCGGCCACGGACAAAGACAAAACGTCCTATAAGAACGCTTTTTTTGTAACCCAATAGAAGACTGCATTTCCTGAACTTATCGGGACTTGGAGACGTATAGTTTCTTGCATAAAACACGCTATTTAGGATGGGTTATAATTGCGCATTCACTAAAGCTATGTCCTTTATTTGCCGATACTTATGTTAAGAAAACAGCCAGAATCCAAAAATCAGAAGCCGCTGCCAAAGCCGGCTTCCGCAGTGGTTCTGAAAAATAGAATGGATAGCGAAAAGTCGGATGAGGCACTATGACTGCGCCTGTTTTTTGCGCAGCCGACGGGGACGGAGTCTATCCATAATTGCTAATTGATTCCGCCCCACAATGGCGGCTCTGTGTCCCGCGCTACAACGGCGGATATACGTCCCGCCATACGGCGACGGATATACGACATTGATTATTGATGATTGATTATTTAGCATACCCTCACTGAACAGGCTCTTCAGTCAAAATCTGCGGGCAGCTACTTTCTCATTTTTTTTACTGGACCCAATAAATGAAAGCATTGGTCACAGGCGGGGCAGGCTTCATCGGCTCACATCTGGCAGAGCAGCTCATCAAAAACGGCCACAAAGTGATTGTCGTCGATAACCTCAGCACCGGCAGCTTGGAAAACATCAAAGGATTGAAAGGCAAACCCCGTTTCGATTTTATCAAAGGCGACATCTGCGACGCCAAGCTGATGCAGGCGCTTGCAAAGCGAAGTGATGTAATCTTCCATCTTGCCGCGGCGGTCGGAGTCAAGCTGATTGCCGATTGCCCGGTCCGCACAATAGAGACCAACATCGGCGGCACCGAAAAAGTGCTCGAAGCCGCCAATAAGTCCGGCAAAAAAATTCTCATCGCATCCAGCAGCGAGGTCTATGGCAAGAGCGAAACGGTCCCTTTTCAAGAAGATGATGACATCGTCCTCGGCAGCACAACTTTACCGCGCTGGTCGTATGCCGGCAGCAAGGCGATAGATGAATTTCTGGGCCTGGCCTTCCACCAACAGTACGGCCTGGGCGTGGTAATCGCAAGATTCTTCAACACAATCGGACCGAAGCAAACAGGCCGATACGGAATGGTCGTGCCGCGATTTATCCAGTGGGCGCTGAAGGGCCAGCCGCTTTTAATCTACGGCACAGGCAAACAAAGGCGGTGTTTTTGCTATGTGCATGACCTCGTCGAAGCCGTCATCGACTTAATGAACTGTAAGAATGCGGCAGGCAGAGTGTATAATATCGGTTCGACCGAAGAAATTACCATAGAAAAGCTTGCCGACAAAATTATCGAGATGACGGGCAGCAAAAGCAAAAAGAAATTCATCCCATACGAGGTCGCTTATGGAAGACCGATGGAGGATATGATGCGGCGAGTGCCGAGCCTGGAACGAATCAAGAAAACCATCGGCTGGAAACCAAAAACAAATCTGAAAGAGACGCTGCAGATAATCATTGAGAGCGAAAAATTAAAACAGAACTCACAAGGCAGGGAAGGCAAAAAATTATGAAAAAAACGCTTGTTACAGGCATTACCGGCCAGGACGGCTCATATCTCGCGGAACTATTATTAGAAAAAGGCTATCAGGTCTGGGGCCTGGTGCGGCGAAGCTCATCGTTCAACACAGGCAGGATTGACCACCTGTATAAAGACCCGCACGAAAATCCGCGATTGAGATTGCTTTACGGTGACTTGACCGACGGCGGCAATCTATCGGCAATCATAAACGAAATTCAGCCGGACGAGGTCTATAACCTCGGCGCACAAAGCCACGTCCGTGTCAGCTTCGATATGCCCATTTATACGGCCAACGCCGATGCGCTCGGAACTCTCAGGCTGCTTGAGGCAATTCGCTCCGGCAGGAAACGTCCGAAGTTCTACCAGGCCTCCAGCAGCGAAATGTACGGCAAAGCCGTGGAGACGCCCCAAACCGAGAAAACGCCGTTTTATCCGCGAAGCCCCTATGGCTGCGCTAAAGTATATAGCTTCTGGCAGACCATAAACTACAGGGAGGCCTACGATTTATTTGCGTGCAACGGAATCCTGTTCAATCACGAATCGCCGCGTCGGGGCGAAACATTCGTCACAAGGAAAATCACGCGAGCGGCCACACGAATCAAACTCGGTCTGCAGGACAAGCTCTATCTCGGCAACCTCGATGCAAAGCGAGACTGGGGATTTGCGGGCGATTACGTCGAAGCAATGTGGCTGATGCTGCAGCAGGATAGGCCTGATGATTATGTTATAGCGACGGGAGAAAGCCATTCGGTCAGAGAATTTGTAGAGGCGGTTTTCGACTATCTCGGTCTGGATTGGCAGAAATATGTCGCAATCGACCGACGGTACTTCCGTCCTACTGAGGTTGACCACCTTCAGGGCGACGCGGGTAAAGCAAGACGCATCCTCCGCTGGAAACCCAAGGTCAAATTCAAAGAGCTTGTGCGGATGATGACCGATGCCGATATGGAACTGGCGGAAAAAGAAAAAATCCTGAAGGACCACGGAAAATAAACCCTAAAATTAAGAATCAACGGACGCAAACGAAAAGCAATGAGCGGTTTTTTTGAAGATAGACGTATTGTTGTCACCGGCGGCGCCGGTTTCCTCGGAGGCTATGTCACCGAGGGCCTGCGGAAACGAGGCTGCAAAAACATCCTCGTGCCGAGGATTGAAGAGTATGACCTCGTCAAATCAGACGACATAAACCGGATGTATAAGGATATGAGACCCGACACCGTCATTCACCTTGCAGCCGTCGTAGGCGGCATCGGCGCCAACCGCCGACATCCGGGCGAATTTTTCTACAAGAACTTAATGATGGGCGTTCAGCTCATAGAGCAGGCCAGACTCCACAACATCGAAAAGTTTGTCGCTATTGGGACGGTCTGCGCGTATCCTAAATTCACGCCCGTGCCGTTTAAGGAAGAGGACCTCTGGAACGGCTACCCCGAAGAAACCAACGCACCTTATGGGCTGGCAAAAAAAATGCTGCTGGTTCAGTCTCAGGCATATCGGCAGGAATACGGCTTCAACTCGATATTTCTGCTGCCGGTAAATCTTTACGGGCCGGGCGACAATTTCGACCCCGGCAGCAGTCACGTAATCCCCGCCCTGATAAAAAAATGTGTGGATGCCATCGAGAGCGCCGCCGACCATATCGTATGCTGGGGGACAGGCAAGGTCTCGCGAGAGTTCATTTACGCCGCCGATGCCGCAGAGGGGATACTTCTGGCGACGGAACATTACAATGGGTCTGAACCGGTCAATATCGGCGCAGGATTCGAGATAACAATAAAAGAGCTTGTCGAAAAAATCACCGGACTCACCGGCTTCAAAGGCCAAATCCGCTGGGACAGCTCCAAACCCGATGGCCAGCCGAGGCGGCGTCTGGACGTCTCGAAAGCAAAAAAATATTTCGGCTTCGAGGCCAAAACCTCATTCGACCAGGGCCTTAAAGCGACAATCGAATGGTACAAGGCAAACCGAAAACAACTGCAGGGCACACAGTCGAAACGTGCCGCCCCTTAAACCACGGGCGAACTCGCGAAAAACAATCACATCCGTGACAGTAACAAAACCAAAATTATGCTGCTGGTATTTTGCGGTTCTTGGCGCATCTATCGCGCTCTATGCAATTAGCTGCGCCCCGGGTGCTCTGTGGCAGGATAGCGGCCTTATCCAGTACCGAATATGGCACAACGACATCGAAGGCTTCCTCGGACTGGCCCTCTCGCACCCCCTCTTTTATATAATTGGCATCGCAGCAAAGTATGTGCCGCTCGGTGAATATGGATACAGGGTCAACTTAGTTTCAGCAGTGGCCGCAGCAGTCGCCGTTGCCAATCTCTTTCTATTCGTGCGTCTGCTGCTTGACAGGAGCTTCCCCGCAATAATAGCAGCGATCACATTAGCTGTCTCGCATACCTTCTGGGCTCACGCGAGCATTATCGAGACATACACACTCTGGGCAGCGCTATTTTTCGCGGAACTTATAATGCTCCTTCAGTACACAAAAACCGAGCGTGTGGGCTATCTGTATTGGCTGGGGCTATTCAACGGCCTTGCGATTGCAGACCATATGCTGGCCTCGATTCCGCTTGCCTGTTACAGCATATTTCTTCTCACGCTGCTGCCACAAAAAAGATTACGCTTAAGACATTTAGGCATTATCATTCTTCTCTGGGTTATCGGTGCACTTCCTTATGAATACCTGATAATTAAAAACATACTACAAACCAAAGACGTTGCTGCTACTTTGGCATCAGCGGCTTTTGGTAATCGCTGGCAGGGAGCTGTCCTCAATATGTCTTTGTCGGCAAAAATCGTAAAAGAAAGTTTTCTATTCATCCTTCTCAACTTCCCCACACCAAACATTCTGCTGTTTTTCGTCGGCTTCTTCGCGATATTCAAACTTTCTATAAGCCGAGCCATCAGGAATGTCCTGCTCGGTGCGGCTATTCTGTTTTTTGTTTTCGCCTTTCGATACACCGTGCCTGACAGATACGCATTCTTTATACCATTTTATTGCGCCGCCTCGGTCTTTATGGGCCTGGGGACACATCATTTCTGCCAGCGCGCAAAAAGCAAAGCATTCGGCCCCGTGGCCGCGGTTTTTAGCCTGCTCCCTATCGTTATATATGCCGCGGCGCCGACCCTGGCTGAAAAAATACAGCTCGACATCGGCACAAGAGCCGACATCCCCTATCGCAACGATTATGAATACTTTCTGCGGCCCTGGAGGACAGGAGACAATGGAGCGGAGCGTTTTGCACAAGAGGCGTTGGATGTAAAGGAGAAAGAGGCCATTATTTATGCTGACCTGACCACCGTTGGTCCTCTACTATATGTCCAGGAAGTGAAGAGAAAACGGCCTGATGTCAAAATCGTTTCGGGCATCATAGGCAGCAAAAATGCGCCGAGATTTGATGAGCAGACTGTTGGGCAATTGCTGAAAGAGCGAGCGGTGTATGTAGTTTCGCGCCGGCCGCGGTATTGTCCGGCGTTTGTGCTTGATAATTACGACTTAGTCCCAGAAGGTATTCTGTGGCGTGTGGTTGAGCGGAAAAAGAATGGTATGTAAGTCAGCGAAGACAAGAGATATGCGCACCGGCAAGTCTGGGCAGATTGTCTCTACGTTTGATGAAATCCAAAAAGAGGCAACTGGTCTTACGATACTGGGCGTACCGTGTATGACGCTAAGGGAGAATACCGAGCGAGCTGTAACGATTACCGAGTGGACGAACATGCTGGCTTATGTAAGCGATGGGAATATTGTGAGGATTTACCGGAAGATAAGAGAGGGCAACGATATCGGCTCCAAGAGGCCGAAATTATGGGACGGTAAGGGTAGCCCGGAAAATCGCAAGAATTATCGCTGAGGCGTGGAGTGGGCTGAACGATTTGCCGATATGAGGTATAGTATGAAAATAACTTTTTATAGTACGGGCTGGTCTGTTTTTGGAAGGCCTGAAGTTCTCTATTGCGCCCGTGATGAAGGGGTATTGGTTGACCATCAGACTCCGCAATCTGCTTAATGGAAGGGAAATCTGAAAATGGGTCTGCTTGTAATATTTGCCTCGGCTCCTTTGTTGTTAGCTACATTTCTCAAACCTAAGTGGGGGTCGTATTTGATTTGGTTTATTCTTTTCGCATACCCTCATTCTTGGTGGTATAAAAATGGCTTTCTACCTATGAATATTGGATTTGACGACCTTTTTTGCATATTGTTGTTTTTGATTGTGTTGATTCGCAGAAATATTTTGGGTGGAGTGCCAATACGTTTTGGATATGCTTTCTGGCTACTCACCTCGTTTCTTTTAGTATCGGCAGTAGCCAGTACTTCCGGCTACTCCTATGCATCGAGAGCCGAGTGGCCCCTTTATATCAAAGAAGTTCTGAAATTTGGCGTTTATTGGTGCCTATTCTATGCAGTACTGCATTGCATTGATGACGAGCATGATTTGAGGATGCAATTTACTATGTTTTCTCTGGCGGCAGTTGTGGGTGGGATATTAGTAATACTGTCCTACTTTTTCCCTTATGCGATGGAGCCTTTTTCCAACCCATTAAATGACCCCGAATATGCCGGCAGAGCATATGGGGCATTTTTGAACGCAAATGCCGCTGCTTGTGTTTTGGCCTGTTTGTTAATATTTGTCGTTACTACAGTAACGCTGCAAGAGCGATTTATCGCAAAAACAATAATTTACCCATTCATCACGGTTTTGCTTCTGGGTATGATGATGACCAGGTCTCGTGCAGGTCTTCTGGCTCTGGCGGGCTCTTTTCTGCTGATGTCCATTTTCAGTAAGAACAGGAAACTTGCCTGGTTAGTATTAATTTCAGCAGTGGTTATTGCTCTTTCGGCAAGCGGCATCAGGGAATTATATAAGGAGAGAATTATAGAAGCATATAGTCCGCAAACAGGTCAATTTGGTGGTGGTGTGGTTGCACGGTTCATTATCTGGGAAAGTTATTTTAAAACTGCTACGCCGCAGATATATATATTTGGTCAGGGAAGGCTACAAGGACAAACTCGAAATGCCACTTCACCTCACAGCGCATACGTTAGCTTTATCACGGTTTACGGGATAGGAGGTATTATCTGGGCGATTGCTGGCTTAATAATATTTCTAAGGAAAGTTCTTGTCTTGAGGCGCTTTCCCAACCCGGCTCTTTCAACGGCTACGCTTGGCTGCTTCTGGGCACTTATAGCGTGGGGGATTTATTCTACGTCGGCTGGTGAACTGGGTTCGCCTTATACCACAATGCTGTTATTTTACTGGGTAGTTCTACTGGACAGGATAAGTGCTT
>Ga0315293_10001545_pt1 | contig 22317 bp, 23 predicted proteins | sample YL17G13_20_MG_FD_203071 | JGI IMG/M metagenome (GOLD analysis project Ga0315293, IMG submission 203071) | Sediment microbial communities from Yellowstone Lake, YNP, Wyoming, USA - YL17G13_20 | ecosystem: Environmental > Aquatic > Freshwater > Lake > Sediment | place: USA: Wyoming | collected... | reverse complement strand
GAGATTTTTTAATGTTCATAACATGTTGATACTAAAAGGAAGATTTACAGAAATGCTCCGCATTTTCCCGTCGCAGCCCTTCGAAGTATCCCGGAGAATGACTTTTTTATAATTGCGACACAGCCTGGGGACACCTGCTCCTGGATATATACAGCTTCTCCCTCCAACCCCCCTCAAAGAGGGGGGCGCAGGGGGGAGTGCCCTCTCCGAAGAGGCGAGGGACTGGCAGCAGGTGCCCTGAAGGGACACTCACTCCCATAAAAAGTTTGTCATACTGGGGGATACTTCAAGGGGTAACAAGGGAAGTAATTCCAAATTACCATCATCCTGGGGAATATTTCGAGGGGTAACAGGGGAAGTAATTCCAAATTACCATCATCCTGAGTGTTACTTCGAAGGGATTCAAGGGAAGGAACTGTCTGGATTCCTTCCCCTGTAGCCCGTTGAAGAATCCCTCATGACTTCGTCTTCAGGGGTTTCCCTTTGGCAGCTTTCTACAGAATGACCAGGCAAGAAGCAGTTTTCAATCGCAACACGGAGAATTGCCGTCGCACTCGCATACGGATTTCTTTCCCAGCCGGCTTGACAATACCGCAGCCGCGCAGCCGGTGCCGGGCCGCACCCGGATGGCTTTGGGTTCACAGTTTTTCGCGCAGGCTCCGCATTCCATACAAGCCCCTTTATCGGCAAGAACAGCGCGTTTGTTCTCAAGTTTGAAGACGGCATGAGGGCAAACATTAACGCACATCCCGCAGCCGTTGCACAGATTCCCGTCGAATTCCAAATTCACAGCGCTCTCGATATATCTCATCATTTTAGCGTCCTCCATTTATAAAAAGACCGCTAAGCCACAGCACAACACCGATCACAGCCGTGGCGATCTGTATCGGCACGGCAACGCGCATCTCACGAATCACCCCGCTTAATGATGTGAAGGTGGATGCGCCGGTGAAGTTCATTACCATGAAGCTTGTGAGCGTGGGGATAATAAAAGCAAAGGCGGCAAAATGCAGCCAGGAACCGAACAGCCCCGGTCCCGGCAAGCCGAAGACAGCGAGGGCTCCAACCAACGCTATGCCGAGCGCGGCGCCCTTGATGGAGAATGCGCGCCCGGGCAGCCAGGGCAATAGTATCGGGCCGAGCAGCGTGCCGTAAAGGAAAGCGCCGAACACTATTGACGCGTTGATAATCCCTGCCGAAAGAACCTTCGCAAAGGAATAACCGCTCGAACTCAAGCCGCCGATCAGCGCGAAAACCGTCGAAAGAAGCAGCACGTATTTCCCTCCTCCGACCAACTCCACAGGAATCAATACCGCACGATCGCGAATGCCGAACCGCACCCGGCGCATCTCCGGCTGCGCCTTCATACCAGCATTCAGGAAAGCGGGCAGGTCTTCAACACGGACAGGTCCGTATATTATGCTGAAACCGCAGGTCTTTCGCACAACATGCGCGCTAACACCCGTCGCTCCGAGTTGTGGAACAATGAGCCTGCGGTGCGAAACAATTTTTTCGAGAGCGGTTATCTTAATTCGGTTTAGAAGTTCATCCGTGCCGAATGTGCCCTTGCCGGCGGCGCACCAGACGTTGATGCCTTTTGTGTCGAGAACAAGAATCCAGGCGTCGCGGCCATCAAGTTGCTTCCGCAAACGGTCGAAGCTCATTTTATAGTTAGCCGAGACAAGCACGACCGATTCGGACGTAGGATTGCCCACGGCATATAAACCGGGGGGTACACTATAATTCATACGGTTTATGTCCCAGCGCGCCTTTACTGTGCCGAGGCGGTCGCGAAAACTCAGGGAAGTGCGCACCTGCGGCACTTCACCTGCCGCAGTGTTGACGGCACCGGAAATCCAGGCGGAATCTTTACGGCGTAAGGAGCCGGACTTAGCAACCGACCCGCAACAGCCTCCACATCCGCATTCAGCTGTTTCCTGTGAACTATCTTCAGTTGGTTCTTTCATATATTCTCCTTGTATATATTCAACGGACTGTCGCCCAAATAAATATGCATCAATAGATTCTTCATGGGCTTCCCTCCGGGGCTTTCTTCAGAATGACAATATAAAAATCTCGTCATCCTGACGGCCGCTTCGAAGGGATTCGATGGCAAGAACTGCTGAAAATCGAGAATATTGTCATTCTGACGCAAACATCGAAGGGATTCTTCGGAAGAATCTCCCAGATTCTTCATGGGCTTCCCTTCGGGGGCTTTCTTCAGAATGACAACGCAAGAAATCTTGTCATTCTGACGGAAACCTCAAGGGGGGAATCTTAGGAAGAATCTGTAGTTGTTTCAAAGGCCTCCCTTCGGGTTTTTTTCATTGCGGGAGCATATGTCTCGCATATGTTCCCCTGTGCTTTCATCCGCTTCGACCGTTTTCTTCTCCCCATCTGCTTCGACGAAAAAACCGGCGAGCTGGAGCAATATATCACGGCTGGTCCAGCATTCGATCTTCTGTCCCTTGCGCTGTATGTTCACCAGGCCCGCCAGACGTAATTCCTTGATATGATGGGATACGGTCGAGGCGGCCAAACCGAGATCGCCGCCGAGATCACCCACGCAGCGTTGCGCGCCGCTTTCATCCACAATGCAACAATCCACCGGAGCGCAACAACGGGCAAGCTTGATGAAAATCTTCAACCGCTGCGGATTGGACAGCGCCTTGAACATCCCCGCAAGCTTTTCAACATCAACTGTTCGATATTTCGACATATTTCGAATATATCACAAGCATACACCTTGTCAAGAGGTAATTCTTCGCACTCTTAAGACCTGATCTCCTCTATTAAACTGAAAAGTAATAATGTGTTTCTAAAATACTATAATATGCATAGTTTATCTCCAATGGAATAGTTGCATAATCTCTTAGAAAACAAGATAATAGTGAAAATAAAGGATAATAAAATGAAACATCATTTCATTTTTTATTTAATCTTAATTCTGATTATTACGGTCAATAATCAATATCTGTTTTCTGAAAAAGACGAATATCAGTCTTTATATGAGAAATTTATAGCTGTATTTAATCATGGTAAGTATCAAGAGGCTATTCCTATCGCTAAAAAAGCTCTATCCATTGCTGAAAAGATATTTGGTCCCGACAATCCTGATACGGCGACAATACTGAACAACCGGGCAGAGCTTTACCAATCACAGGACAGGTATGCTGACGCCGAGTTTCTTTACGAGTGCGTACTGAAAATCAGAGAGAAAACGCTCGGTCCCGATCATCCTGATACGGTAAAAACGCTTAACAATCTGGCAGAGCTTTTCCGATCACAGCGCAGGTATGATGAAGCCGAACTTCTTTTCACGCGAGCGCTGAAGATCAGAGAGAAAGCGCTCGGTACCGATCATCCTGATACGATGACATCGCTGAACGACCTGGCTTTACTTTACGCTTTGCGGGGCAAAAAGGATGAAGCTGAGAATCTTTATAAGCGTGCGCTGAAGATCACAGAGAAAGCACTCGGCCCCGATCATCTTGATATGGCGACATCGCTGAACAACCTGGCTTTTCTTTACAAGTTACATGGTAAGTATCCTGACGCTGAACCTCTTTTCATGCGAGCGCTGAAGATCAGAGAGAAAGCACTCGGTCCCGATCATCCTGATACGGCGACATCGCTGAAGAACCTGGCGGAGCTTTACGATGAACAGGGCAAAGATGCTGACGCCGAACCTCTTTTCATGCGAGCGCTGAAGATCAGAGAGAAAGCGCTCGATCCTGACCATCCTGATACGGCGACATCGTTGGATAACCTTGCTTCACTTTATGATTCAAATGGCAGGTATGATGAGGCTGAACCTCTTTATGAACGTACGCTGAAGATCAGAGAGAAAGCGCTCGGTCCTGACCATCCTGATACGGCGACATCGTTGGATAACCTTGCTTCACTTTACGATTCACGGGGCAGGTATGATGAGGCTGAACCTCTTTATGAACGTGCGCTAAAGATTTATAAGAAAGCTCTCAGTCCCGATCATCCTAAAACGACGACATCGCTGGACATCGGGACTTTATTTTACAATCCACAGGGCAGATATGTTGACGCCGAATATCTTTACGAACATGCGCTGAAGATCAGAGAGCAAGCTTTCGGTCCCGATCATCCTAAAACGGCGACATCGCTAAACAACCTGGCGGAGCTTTATTATTCACAGGGCAAGTATACAGACGCTGAGCCTCTATATAAACGGGCGTTGAAAATCTATGAAATAGCTTTAGGCCCTGACCATCCCAATGTGGCAACAGTCTTAGAAAGCATGTCAGCCTTATATGAAAAACTTAATCGTAATGCGGAAGCGGAACAATGCTTGAAGCGAACGCATGAAATTAGATCGAAGCAAAAAAAATAAGGAATTCGAACTTCTTATAAGTTCTTAATCTACTCAGTTTATCTCTAATAGAATAGTTGAATAATCTCTTATAAAATAATATATTAGTGAAAATAGGGGATACTAAAATGAAGCATCATTTCATTTCTTGTTTCATCTTACTTCTGATTATTACGGTTAATAATCAATTTCTGTTTTCTGAAAAAGACGAATATCTCTCTTTAAACGAGAAAGTTATCTCTTTATATCAGCAAGGCAAGTATCAAGAGGCTATTCCTATAGCTAAAAGAGCTCTATCTATCGCTGAAAAGAGATTCGGCCCTGGCCATACTGAGACAGCGACAGTGTTGGACAACCTGGCGTTGTGCTACATTAGGCAGGGCAGGTATGACGAGGCGGAGCTTCTATATAAAAGAGCACTTAAGATTTATGAGAAAGCCCTCGATCCCGACCATCCTTACACTGCGTCATCGCTGAACAACCTGGCAGAACTTTACCGATCTCAGGGCAGATATGACGAGGCTGAACCGCTGTATAAAAGAGCGCTTGAGATTAGAGAGAAGCTCCTCGGCCCTGCCCATCCTGATACCGCGATGTCACTGAACAACCTGGCGGGGCTTTATTATGAGCAGAGCAGGTTGGACGAGGCGGAGCCACTGTTTAAAAGAGCGCTTAAGATCTATGAGAAAGCCCTCGGTCCGGACCATCCTGATACCGCAACATCATTGAGCAACCTGGCGTTGCTTTATAAATCACAGGGTAAGTATGCTGACGCTGAGCCGCTCTATAAGCGTGCACTAAAGATTACAGAGAAAGCCCTCGGCCCTGACCATCCTAATGTGGCAATAACCTTAGAAAATATGTCAGTCTTATATGAAAAACTTAATCGCAATGCCGAAGCGGAACAATGTTTGAAGCGAGCGCAAGAAATTAGATCGAAGCAAAAATAATAATATATTTGTATTATATTTGATCTCCAAGCTTATTCTTGGCAGATCAGGCTGCAAGCTAGTTACGGCATCGAAGAAACACTCTTAATATAATTTTCCTATAATGGATTGATAAAATTATGACGGGGCATTAGACTTTGTATTCTGGAAAGAGAGCTTTTAAAAACCTGCCGATCCGTCTTTCTGATGCACGCTTCGGAGGGATGCAAGGGAAGAATCCTATTACAGAATTCTTCGCATTTGCAGAATGCTTCGCATTTACAGAATGCTTCGCATTTGATTCTTCAAGGGTTTCACTTCGGGGGCTTTCTTCAGAATGACATGTCATCATTGTTTTTAAAAGCTCTCAAAATATTATTTCCGTATTAATGATTAGATGGGGAAAAAATTTATGAGCCTTGATTTTGATCCGGAGGAATTGCGGAGGATATTATATAAAACGTCGGATTCGGTCGTTGATCTTTTCAAGGGTATGCGGGCGCGGAAGGTTTTTCAGGCGGGGAGTCCAAAGGATATAAGAGGGCTGTTCAGCGAACCGTTGCCGCGGGACGGCGCCGCTTTTGACGACATTTTGGAAGAGATAAACGAGAAGGTCATCGCCAATTCCACGATGAGCATCAATCCCAAATTCCTCGCGTATTTCACAGGCGGGGCGAGCCAGGCGGCGATACCGGCGGAGATGATCGCTGCAGCGCTGAACCAGAATATGGCGAAGTGGCACATATCGCCTTCGGCGACCGAGTTGGAGAGGCAGGTAATCCGGTGGATATGCGAATTCATCGGTTATCCTGTTACCGCTGGCGGATGCATCATCAGCGGCGGGTCGCAGGCGAACTTCGAGGGTCTTGCCGTCGCGCGCAAAGTTCAGCCGCAGCGGTTGGGCCTCACGGATAAAAAGCCGCTTTCAGATCTGCTGATATATGTTTCATCAGAGGGGCATTCGAGCATTGAGAAGGCGGCGGATGTGCTTGGCATCGGCAGGGAAAATGTCATCAAGATTCCGCCGAAGGACGACCACACGATTGATTGCGCAAAGTTGAGAGAACGAATTCGCGCGGATAAAGAAGCGGGTAGAACTCCTTTTTGCGTCGCAGGAAACGCGGGGACGGTGAACACCGGTGCTGTGGATCCGCTGGATGAACTCGCGGCGATATGCGCCGAAAATAATCTGTGGTTTCATATTGACGCGGCGTACGGCGGGCCGGCAGCCGGGACGGAAAAGGCGGGGGCGGCCTTCAAAGGGCTGGAAAAAGGGGATTCCGTTACCATCGATCCGCATAAGTGGTTCTACGTTCCGTTCGAGGCGGGCTGCCTCCTCGTGAAAGACCCCGCTCATCTGCGCGAGACATTCCGTTTGTTGCCGGATTACCTCCGCTCGGATGTGGACAAGAGCGAGAGGTTCAATTATATGGAATACACTTTTGAACTGACGCGAAGCTTCAAGGCGCTGAAGATTTGGACTACTTTCAAGGCATACGGGGCGGAGGCGCTTCGGAAAGCCATCGAGGCGGATATCGAAAAGATTCATCACCTGGGAGGTTTGATAGATAAATCGGAAGATTTCGAACGCCTTGCACCGGTGCAGTTATCCGTCGTCTGTTTCCGATACCGGACGCAGGATAAAACGAAATGGACGGATGAATCATATCTCGATGACCTGAACAGGCGGATATTGGAAACGGTCGAGCGGGACGGCAGGTTCTTCGTCACCGGAACAAAGGTGAAGGGAAAAACAGCGATCAGGGTTGCCTGCATGAATCACAGGACGACCTGTGAAGATATGGAATCGCTTTTGCTAATTCTTAGAGAGTTCGGAGTCAGGAACGCAAAACAACAATCTTAATTGTGAAAAGTTGAAGGTTATAACAACTAAAGAACTTTAAATGAAGATATGCGGCTGCTGCCCGTCGAAGCATCCCCGATGTGACAGGTATTTTTATTTGTTGGCGCAAAAAAAAGATTGTCATTCCCCGGGCTGCTTCGAAGATGAGACGGCGGGGAAATCCGGAGGATTCTATAAATCCGGAGGATTCTGTAATCTTCTTTATAGTGTATTTCTTCTTGATGTGGTGTATATGGAGCAGGTGTGACGGGACACATGCTCCCGCATAAAGAATATGACGAATTTTTATTTGGCAACGGCCAGTAGTGGCATTTCAACCAAACGTCGTACAGGTTAAAATGCAATGATTTTGTTAAATAGAAAAATGCAAAAACTGAAGAAACTTAAATGAAGATATCCGGTTGCAGCCCTGCGAAGTATCCCCGAATATGACGCATTTTTATTTAGGCAACAGCCGGCATATTAATAAAGGATAAAAGATGGACCTGATAACGATCTGCGGCATTGGAATAGGGCTTTCGATGGACGCGTTCGCCGTCTCCATCAGCTGCGGGTTGACGATAAAGAACTTAAAGAAAAGAAACGCATTCAAGATAGGCGCTTTCTTCGGCGGCTTTCAGGCAGTGATGCCGATGATTGGGTGGCTTGCCGGGTTGAATCTCAGGAAGCTGATAAGCGGTCTCGATCACTGGGTCGCTTTCGGGCTGCTGACAATAGTCGGCGCGAGAATGATCTATGAAGCGACGAGACCCAAATATTGCGAGCGCAAAATAAATCCGCTCAAGCATAAGACACTTTTGCTGTTGTCCGTCGCCACAAGCATAGACGCACTCGCGGTGGGATTGAGCTTTGCGTTCCTCAACATATCCATAATACTGCCGGTGATCATCATCGGTTTGATTACCTTCACAATCAGCTTTGCCGGTGTCCTCGGCGGGAAAAGGATAGGCCGGGTGTTTCGCAGGAAAGTGGAGATTATCGGGGCTTTAATATTAATATTGATCGGGGTAAAAATCCTCTTCCAGCATATCATCAATAATATTTGAAATCTGCGTGTTTATTCAGATTTATAAGTTTTCGAATAGATTTTGAATCTATAATTATCTGGATCGTGAAAAATTCTTCGAATAACTATCAAAGGACTATCAATAGTATAAAGTTAGGGCATCTTTCACAAGAAGATTATAGGCGTCTTTTCTTGTGATAGACCCTTTTTGAATCCGATTCGCTAATTCTGAAACCGATTTCTCGTCCAATCTGCAACCGAAAAGGAACAGATGAAGGTTCTGCAGGAATTTATAAACGTTCTTTTCATCCCATTTTATTCTTTCGATCAAAGGCTTCAAATCCCTCATTTCAACATTAAGGGCTTGCAGCGTTTTGAATAAATCAGAATGTCTATTGAAAATCATTACAGCGGCCGGTCTTCGTACCGGTGTGCTGCTTTTTTGCTCTGTCTGAATAAGGGGTATAAATACGAAATCAATGCCTTTTTCGGGTATTCCTGATTTATCCGTAATTATTCTATTGTAAGACCTTCGCGAAAGAATGATTATATCGTCATCTTTCAATGAATTAACAAAGATTGAGAAAACGTATCTGTCTTTATATTCCTTAAACTTGGCGTAAGACAGGCGGAATAGATGTTGAAGATCGTCCGAAAGCTGGCCATAGTTCAGATCAACAAGGATAACCCTGTTTCCCTTTCCCCGGGAAACAGCCTCGGCAGTTATGGCCGGAACTATATCGGTGGTCAGTTTGACGTAATTTTCAATGAAAACCTGGTCGTGAATTGGATAGCCGGAGCCGTCCCAACTGATCCTGGTTCCTGGAATTTTCGGCCTTTGCCATCTTCTCCAAAAAGAACGGGAAAGCGGCTTGAGCATATCATTGGCGTTTTGTTGATCCATGATATCCAATTGTAGTTCGCCTTTCGGATTCACCGAACATATGTCGAGAGTGATGCCTTTCTTCGCCCTCAAGATCGTCCAGGGAAGTTCCGTCATCCCTGTTGTGGATAGCTTATATTCAGGGTTAAGCGATTTAATGTTCATAACCTGACCGGTTTTATCGAGTCCGGGTTTGATGGAGATGTAGTCTATATACTCTGTTTTGAATCCCAACAGCCGGTCATAAGGATTTATAAGACCGGCATAGTATGCAGAAGGATAGGAAATTTTGGGGATCAGCAAAGTATTTAAGGCAACAAGGAGGAACAAAAACCATGTTACAGCCTGCCGCCAAGCGAACTTTCTCAAGCCGCCGAAGTTTTCACAACAGCAACCTGCGGCGGGCAGCGCCAAAGCAACCAACGGCAAGGCATAGCGGGAATCTGCATTTACAAGAAGCAGCGGCGCGAGACCGAACGACAATAATAAAAGAAGAAGCCAAATATGTGAAATTTTCTCCCAGGCCGTGATAAAACCGAACAGAATCAACCCGGCGATAGCTATAAAAGAAAGGACTATTATTATCCATAGTAACAAAGCAATAATCCGCGGCAACGGCGGATAGATGCAACGGAAAATGCTCCGGGTTATATAAACATCGCTACTTGCGAACATCCGGAGCCTGTAGAAACACCTTTTAACAAAATCAGGGAAATCGTTGAAAATCTCTTTCTTCGAAAGTTCGCTTCCGGCTTTGACAACGTCAATCGAATGTTCCCGTGAATACCTGGTGATGGATTTGCTCACGAGTGCGGTTATTTTTACTGTAGGCATAAGGCTGATGCCGTTCTTCATCGAATGAACAGCCTCATCTGAGAACCACTTGTTATTACCGTAGTAAAAATAGAAACCGTTCGTATTGGAAAGAAAAACGAACCTTTTTTCTGTTTTAACAAGCGCATTTTGCCAGGGAAGGATTGCGATTATAAAGGCAGCTATTAGCAGCGCCGGGACAATGATCTTTTTTCGCCAGCCATCGATTTTAAAAAACAACCAGATGGGAATGAGGACGAAATACGGCATCGCGGCGGAACGGGTGAGGGCGGTGAGCCCGAGAAAAATTCCTGTTGCAGCAGTGAATAAGTATTGACGGTAGCCTTGTTTCGCTTCCGCGCATCTCACTGTGAAATAGATGGTTAACAACAGGAAAAAAATATAGATGGTCTCGGGCCAAAGGTAATGCCCGTAGGCGATAAAGGAGGGATAAAAGATATAAATAAGTGCCGTAAACAGCGAGGCTTTTCTTGAGACGAACCTTTGCGCAAGTGCATAAACGATCAGAACGGTAAAAGTGGAAAATAACAGGATGATAATGCGAGCCGCATTGACGGAGTTGCCGAATGCCAACATACCGAAAGACATCAACAAGGGATGCAGCGGTGGCCATACAGCATCTCCATAGGCTTGGTCCAGCCTTTCTTTCGAAGGTTTTTGTCCCAGGAGAATACTTTTCAGAACCTCCGAGAATCCTTCAGCTCTGCCATAGTATCTTGCTTCGTCATACATCGGAGGTACCTGTGCGATGGCGACTGGAATGAAGAATATAAGCCGGGCTGTAAATGATAGAAGTAATAATATGAAGATTGTTTTCCTGCTCGGACTGGATTCTATGGATTGCCTCGGTTTTATCATTTTCTTTCTTCTTTTCAGTTTCTTCGCTTCTTTTTCAAGCATAGGTTTAATATACATATCAAAGTTAAATAGGGCAATAGAGTCTCGATTTTTTTAAAGGTTATTTCGTATCAAGGTATCCATTTGAAATGATAACCGTTGTTTTTAATTGTAGAGATGTATAACTTTTCTTGTATTCGAACTTGATTTCCTTTAGATTATTGGAAATTTTATAGCCATGTATTAAACTATCCATGGATTGCAGTCAACCTTTAACATCGGAGGGAAAAAAATGAAAAAAATTTGCTTTTTACTGTGTGGATTCGTTCTTGCAACCTCATTCCTCTTGGCACAGATGGATCTCGAAAAAGTCCAAATTGAAACGGTCAATCTCACGGATACGATTTATATACTCAAAGGGGCGGGGGGAAATATGTGTGCGAGCATCGGCCCTGACGGGGTTTTGTTGATAGACACCGAGTATGCGCCGCTTTACCAGAAGATCAAGGATGCTTTGCATAAGCTTGGCGGGAATAAAATCAAGTACGTCATAAATACGCATTGGCATGGGGATCATACCAGCGGAAACATCAATTTTGCAGCAGATGCTCCGATAATCGCCCATAAGAATGTCCGTGAAACGATGCTGCATCCCAAACCGCGTAAAGGCAAAGCAGCAGAACCGGCAAACGAAGCAGCGCTGCCGATAATTACTTATGATTCGGAAATGACGATTTATATTAACGACGAAGATGTGAAATTGATTCGCATCCCGCCGGGGCACACGGACGGCGACACCGTCGTCTATTTCCCGAAATCAAATGTCGTGCACATGGGAGACCTTTTTTTCAACGGGACTTTCCCCTATATTGATTTTGAAAACGGTGGAAATGTGTTGGCATATACGGAAAACGTCAAGTCTATTCTCGATAATCTCGCAGATAATATAAAAATAATCCCGGGTCATGGGCCTCTTGCAACGAAGAAAGATTTCCAAACTTTCTATAATATGCTTGTCGAGACAACAGCGTACGTAAAAGCGAAAATAGATGCCGGATTGAGCGTTGAAGAAATCAGTAAATCAGGTTTGCCGGAAAAATGGAAATCCTGGGGTGAGGGATTTCTTAAACCTGAGATGTGGATAGATTTCATTTGTAAGAGTTATGGATATCAAAAATAAGCAGAAAAGGTTTTTAAAATCCTTGCTCTTCTATTGATTATCAGAGTATCGTTGCAATCCGTTCCGGCATTGGATCATCCTAATGTCACTGACATACTCGGTATGTATGCCTGAATATAGTTGACTTTTATTTAATATATTGTATAATGCCGGTAATTTAAGAGGAGCATTATTATGAATAAACACTTTTCTAACATTACTTTATCTTTAGCAATCTTTTTTCTAGCAGCGATCATGATAAACGATGTTAATGCGGACTGCGCGAAGTTCCAGGAACGCTGTTCGGCCTTTAAGAAATGTTGTCCCGAGTTCACTTGTCAACCCTTCGCTCAAAAGTGCTATCACAGCCCTCGCCTGTATGGAGAGCCTTGCGCATTCAATAATGCTTGTGCCCCCGGCCTCTCTTGTGGTGCGGTTGAGAAGAAATGCTATACCAATCCGAGAATTGAGAACGAGCCTTGTGATCCTGCATCCCCTTGTGGAGCGAATCTCGAGTGCAGGGACGGCAAATGCAAGCCACCCCTTGATTGCAGCAAATGTAATTCATACCCAACATTATGTAATTACGCCGAAGACTGCGTTAAATACTGCAAGTTGATGCCGCTTCATGTTGATAGTTGTTATAAGGACGGCTACCTCAGCTTAGATAAATGTAAGCAGTTATATCCGAAGTGCGGATACGTCGATCCTTGCGCTGATTGCAAAACTTTTCCGACTTGGTGTAAAGATATTGATCACTGTGTGAAAGATTGCAAATTAGATCCATCGTGGGTTCAGTCCTGTTATCAATACGGAGAAATTACGAAAGCGAAATGCCTTGAACTTTATCCACAATGCAAAGACCTCAATCCGGAATGTAATGCTTGTTTATCTTATCCTGGACTTTGTAATTCGATCGATACCTGTGTTACAAAGTGCGGTTTACGTACTATACATGTTCAAACCTGTAAAAATGATGGTTATATAACATTGGAGAAGTGCAAGCAGCTATTCCCTGGATGTAAATAGACCTGGAAATTTATTATTAATCGAGGAGCAGCTTAAATTCTGCTCCTCATTATTTTTTTTAAATGGATGAAAGATTAATTGAGTTGTATATAGAAAGGCAGCATCGCCATGACCGGCGAATTTCTCCCGTTCAATATCTCCTCAGCATAACCGAGGATTTTAACAGCTTCCGCGGGGATGCTGGACATTATCCCTTCCATCAAACCGATCGAAATCGTATCATCTCCCGGATTGTTCATCATAGTTTCGCAGAAGTTCTTTCTCGCCGGATATAGTCTTATCCTTATCTGTTGTGGAGCAGGGATATTCGCAAGTGTTTTCGCGGCATTCAACGCCGCGTCAAGACCTCCGAGTTCATCAACAAGGCCGTTTTTCAGCGCATCGGCGCCGCTCCATATCCTTCCCTGGGCGATTTCATCTATCTTTTCGGTTGTGGTCTTCCTACCCTCGGCAACGAGGCTTATGAAACGTGTATAAAAATCTTGTATTATCCTCTGGCCCATCTCTTTTTCTTCAGGCGTGATGTCCCTGTTGTCATTAAATAGGTCCGAGTATTTACCTTTCTTGATGGTTTGCCTCTTTACGCCGATGTTATCATATAGGTTTTTCATATTGTAAGTCGCAAAGAATACACCGATGGAACCGGTAAGGGTTGCCGGTTGGGCGATGATCCGGTCGGCGAGCGCTGAAATGTAATATCCCCCGGATGCCGCCACGTTTCCCATGCTGACAACGACCGGCTTCGATTTCTTCGCGAGCACGAGTTCGCGTAAGAGAGCCTCGGACGCAAGCCCGTCGCCGCCGGGGCTGTCAACGCGGAGTACAATAGCCTTAATGTCATTATCCTCGCGGGCATTCTTGATGAAGTCCGCCATCGTATCGGAACCCATCGCCTGGCTGCCGGAGAAGAAATTCGTAGAATCCTTACCCTGATTAACGGAGCCCGTTGCGAAGATCACGGCGATCTCTGGTCCTTCGTTCAAACCCAGGTCCTCCGACGGGATTTTTTGATAATCAAGGTGGGAAACCGTATGAACCGGCTCTGGCTGTCCCTTTTCAATGGAAGCTGTCAGTTCGTCATAATTCAGAAAACCATCAATGAATCCCATCTCAGTCATGCTGGTGGAAAAGGATTTGAATCCGTCATCCAACTGAGATTTCAGCTTATCGAAATCCATCCCTCGGTCTTTGGAGATGGCGCTCAGCATCTCCCGATAGATCGTATCTATATACTCCCCGATTTGCTCCGCTTGGGCGGGAGTCATTTCTTCCTCGCTGAACATTTCCGGAGCGGTTTTGTATTTGCCTATCCGGACGTATTCGACCTTTATGCCGAATTTGTCCAATAATTTCCTTATGTGCGTCGTTGTGGCGGAGACGCCGGTAAGTGTAACCAATCCCTGCGGCATCAGGTATACCTTGTCGCAAGCCGCTGCTATGAAGTAATCAATGTTGCCGTAAATCTTTGAAAACGCGTAGATCGGTTTGCCGGAGGCGCGGAAGGATTTGATGGCATCGCGAAGGTCCTGTGCCTGTGCCCAGCCCACCGACCATCCGCCGAATTTGACGATCACGCCGGCGATGTTTTCATCCACAGCCGCCTTTTTAAGCGAATATATCATATCTATCAGCGTTGTTTTGCCGCTACCGCCCAATGAATTGAGCGACAACCCGCCCCGGTCGCATTCCGGGACCGCTCCGTAAGCCTCCAGGACGAGAATATTCTTTCCCTCGAGGTCCGGGACATCTTCGCCGAAGCATCCCATCTTGATATTGATACATGATGTCGAAACGAAAACGAAGACAGCGACCAGGAAGGAAAACATTGCCGTCTTGCCGATTTTTATTAATATTTCATTCATCCTGCTTTCTCCTTTTACTTGGAATTGTGGTAACCCCACCTATAGAATTAATAGCAATATACGTGCCATGAGCCAGGGAAAAAAGGGGAGTGGTTATCGAGCGTCAATAAGGCTTCTGAATGCGCGTATGTGCTCCGGGCTTGTGCCGCAGCAGCCGCCAATGATGAGGACACCCAAATCGAGCAATTCAGCCGCTTTTTCTTTCATAAATTCCGGTGTCTCGGAATAGGTTATCTCGCCGCCTTTAAGGATGGGCAGCCCGGCATTGGACTGGATAATGATTGGCTTGTCTGAATGCTTCTTGAATTCCGCCGCAATCTCGACCATCTTTTCGATGCCGTTTCCGCAGTTGGAGCCAATGATGTCCGCGCCCGCTTCAATTAATCCGGCGGCCGCTTTCTCGGCGGTTACGCCCATTATAGTAAAATATCCTCGTGGCGTCCTGTCGAAGGTCATAGTGGCGATTACCGGAATTTCTTTTGAGATGGATCTTGCCGCCTGAACTGCAATCCGCGCCTCGTTCAGGTCCGTCATCGTCTCAAAGCAGAGTACATCGACGCCTTCCTCAATAAGCGCAGAAACCTGCCGCTTGAAGCTTTCGAACATCGCTTCCGGCTCTGTATCGCCGTAGGGTTTGAGCAGCCTCCCGCTGGGCCCGCATGAGCCGTAGATATAAACATCTTTTCCAGCCCGCGCTTCTTTCGCGATGCGTACTGCAGCTCGGTTCAGCTCATCCGTCCTGTCGTCAAGGCAGTAATGGCGCAGCTTAAGCGGAGAAGCTCCGAAAGTATTGGTCTGAATCATATCGGCTCCGGCTTTGATATAAGCCTCAGCGATCTCCTTTACGACGTCAGGTTGCTCTATGTTGAAGAGTTCCGGACAGGCTCCGGCGGCGAGACCTTTGGCGATAAGTATGCTGCCCATCGCCCCGTCCGCGAGCAACGGTTTGCCGGATTTCAGTCTTTCGCGAAATGCAATCATCGACTTTTTCCCAATCGTTCATGGACAACAATCCAAATAAAAAAGCTGTCATCTTCGGGGATACTTCGAAGGGTTGCAGCCGAAAATGCGAAGCATTTCTGTAATATCTTCATTTGAGTTCCAAAATTTATCAGCCTTTTTTCAATAATTGCCTGATTCATTTCGATAAGCAACCTGTTTCTTCATGGATTATCAAGCAGCCGCGACAAGCCTTTTAACTTCCTCGACGGCGTTCGCCCCGTCATAGCCGTAGGCGTCCGCTCCGATCTCGCGCGCGTAATCGGCCGAAAGCGGCGCGCCGCCCACGATTGTCTTGATCTTGCCTTTCAGGCCCTTTTCGTCAAGGAGGTCCACGACCTTTTTCATAACGGTCATCGTTGTGGTCAGCAGCGCGGACATCCCGATGACGGTCGCGCCGTTCGCGACGGCAGTTTCCACGAATTTTTCCGGCGGCACGTCATTGCCGAGGTCTATCACGTCGAAGCCGGAGCCTTTGAGCATAATCCCGACAAGGTTCTTGCCGATGTCGTGCAGGTCGCCGTGGACGGAGCCGATCACGATCTTGCCGATGGTCGGGATGCCGTCCTTGATGAGTAGCGGCTTCAACAGGTCCATCCCGGCATACATCGCGCGCGCGGCGAGGAGCACGTCCGGCAGGAATATCTCGTGGTTCTTGAATTTCTCGCCGATGACGTTCATCCCGGCGATGAGGCCGCAGTCGAGTATATCCTTCGGCGGAATATGAGCGGCTATCGCGGATTTCGTGAGCTCCGCCGTCTTTGCGTCATCGCCTGTCTGCAATGCATCTGATATTTGGTTCAGAATCTCCATACCCGGGTTTCTCCTTTGCTAAAAAATGCTCTATTACCTTGTCATTCTGACGTAAGCATCGAAGGGATACTAAGGAAGAATCCATCGGATTTGTCCCGCAGAGCAGGTTCAATTCTCCGCAATTGAACCTGTAACAAATTCTTCTAGGGCATCCTTCAGAATGACAATCAAAAAAATGACTGTCATTCCCTGGGACTCTTCGAAGGGGAGGCGACAGGGAATCTTCATTATAGTTAATAACAGATTATTCAGGGGTTTTCCTTTGCGGTATCCTTCAGAATGACATTCGTTATATCAAAGAGCCTTAAAAGTTTATGTTTCCCTATTTAATAACAGGTTTATCCGTTCCCTGCAAGAGCGGTGCGGGCAGGCGGCGCAAAAAGAATAATTATTCTTTATGAGATGATATTCCCGCTCCGCCGAGACGATTACGCCGGAAATGGATTTGAGCGGCTGCATAAGGAAGCTACTGTTCAGCGTTATCCCGATCTCTTCCGGCTTCAGCCGCTCGAAGAGACGCTTTTGACCGCTTATGTGCCAGCCGCAGTAGCCCGGGCTGTAGCGCAGGCTCACGATGCCGGCTCCGGCGGATTTAAGTACGTCCGCCGAGACAAGCGCTTCGAGCCGCTCGGCGATCCTCTCCGCCGCTTCGGACGCGACCGCGTCCAGGACATAGCCGAGTGCAAAGTCATTCGCGGAGAAAAGTGCCTCGATCTTCCGGCTTATCGGCAAGCCGAGAGTCGCAGCGAAAAGTGATAGAGAGGCCGCTTTCGGATATACATCGCCGATGGGAGTGACCGGTTCGTTCTTTCCTTCGCCGTTATATATAAGCGCGAAATCGTCCTTCGATATGTTAACTATGATTGCCGCGGGCTGGGCGGTTTCAAGGAAGAAGGCTATGGAATCGTCAAAGAGTTTCAGCAGCTTTTCGCCAGCGGGTTTGCCTTCCGTGATGCCCATAGCTGAGAAGACCTTCGCCTTCTCCGGCTTTATCTCTTCGGCGGTGAATGTATTCGTCCGGCCCATCCGTTAGTCCGTCCGCTTCGGCAGCGAATCCATCCCGTAGCGTTTAGCTTCCGCCGTCATCAGTCTTTCCATCTCGGTCTTGATGTCCGATTGAAGGCGGCTCGGCTGGTATTCGCTCAAGTGCTTCTGAACCTGTTTATGCGCCCGATCTCCGAGGGTCTGGCTTCCCTCGTCCGCCCAGCGCGCCCGGTTGGCGCGGTCAATGACGGGGGAGGGGAAGTAATGTTCGTCTTTCAAGTATTTACGCGTGTGCTTCGAAATCAAAAGGTGCTGATCTTTCAGCAGTTCCTGGAAAATCGGGATGGAGGGGAAATCCTCTTTCGGTTCGATGCCTTTGACCAACCGCAGCGCCATACCGCATATCTCGTTATCGAGGACTAATTTCTCGAGGCTTTGGCAGCTCTCGAAGTCCAGCATACCGGGACCGGAGATGTTATTGATCCCCGAAAGCGCGGCGAGCGCGGCGCCGAATGCGGTTTCCAGCCCCGCCTGCGCGTCCAGGAGCTTCGCGTCCGAGAGCGATATATACGCTTGTGTCGGCAGGCCGAGGAATTTGCCGATCTCGTTATAAGCGCAGTCTATCATCATCGTCTCTATCGCGCCCATCGGCGTCGTCTCGTAGCGGACGTCGAAGATGGCGGGCGATCCGCCGTATAGGGCAGGGGCGCCGGGGTTCGCGAGCTGCGAGATTACGAAGCCGGAGAGGGTCTCGGCGGTGTGCTCGATGAGGCTGCCGACGAGCGTTACGGGCGCCATAAAACCGGATAGCGGCATCGAGATGTATTCCACCGGGATCATATACTTCGCGCAGTCAACCACGTTTTGGGACGTGACGTCGCTCCACTTGATCGGCGACGTCGGGCAGCAGGAAAGAATCGCGAGCGGCTTCGCCTTGAGTGCCGCCTCCCCGCCGCGCACGGCGAGCAGGAGGTCTTTCATTATGCCGAACGCCTCGATGGTGAACGCACCGGTTATGACCGGCTTCTCGCAGTACATAAGGCTTAAAAACAGCCGGTAGCTGTCCGAAATCTTGTCGTGCACGTCCGACGGGATGAACGCCGTGGACTGCGAGGCGATGTTCCCCATCTTCGTCATCAGCTTGGCGTAAGAAACGTAATCCGCCGTGAGCGGCTTTCGCATCGTCTGGCTTGCGTGGTCCAAAATATTGATCGCGGCGGAGCCTGGGGTGAAATGGACGCTGTCCCCTGCGAAGTTATGCGTCTCTTCCCCGCGGACGTCGTATAACTTGAAAGACTTCGGCGCCGTAGAAAGCGCCTTGTCTATGATATACTGCGTGAAGAAAACCCGCTGCTTCCCATCAACCGTCTTCACGCTTGCCCCGCTGTCCGAAATCATCTTAACGACGCCGTCGTTATGAATCTCCACGCCCAGCTTGCACAGTATCTCCCGCCCCTCGGCGATGATCTTCTCTATCAAATCCTTTTCCATTAACTTCAATACCGGTCTCATTTGGCTCCCCTTATAATTAAACTAACTTATCTTTTCTTATCATTTTGAGGATTGTACTATAATTTTCCGTCATTTAAACAGTGGTATGATGATGAAGCTGAAAAGAAATTATTCACAAGACCATTCAGCAATAATAGGAGATTCAATCGATTCCTTTTTATAAATTATTTTAATAGGAACATCTCCTTTTGTTATAACTTTTGTAGTAAATAAACAGGGAAGACGGAGATTTCTCTCTTCTTCAGATTGAATTCTCTCCCAGTCTTTTATATCTCTATTAAATACAATTGGTTCGCTTTGTAGGAGCCCTTTGAAATGAAATCTTTTTATATTCCTATTGAAGAAACCTGAAAAAGTAGCTAGGGGTAATCTGCCAATATAATGTTCAATTAAACAAGTGAATTTCAACTTGAGGCATGTTTCGATAAAATTATTATCTACTTTTAAAAATATTTTATTTATAAGTTCACGATCGTGATTGCCTTCCTCAATTTCTTTAAAAGGTCCAACAGTAAAAGATTGCATTATTAGATTATTAAGATTACCACTTGGCATATGTTTTTCGTCATAAATCTCCACGAAATCTCCATGTTCTTCAAGGTGTTTTTTTACTATTTCTTTCTCATATCCTAATTCGAATTGAAGGTTTAAAATTCTACGTAAGATTATATGTTGTCCTACAGCCAACTTACTTGAAAGTTGTGAATAATCCGAATTGTATAAATCATAAAGAATTACATTGCCAATTTTTGCTCTTTCGATTGCTGACTTGGAGAAGCCGCTTTTAGATACAAGAACACCAGAATCAAATCCAAGGTCGAGTAATTTTCCTATAAAACCATCAACAACCGTAATATTAACTGGTTTATTGTAAAGTTTGCAATCAAAAGCGATATGAATATTTTTATGTTCTCCAGTATCTATCGTAGCTAATACGTCAACTTGTCTTCTTTGAGATGATTTGCCCAATAATTTAACATTATGTTCAATAATCGCATTAGGTGCTAATACTATCATCATGTTGCATGTTAAATGCTCAAATTTCAGCCAATCTTGTGTTTTATTCAATTTATCAGTATCCATTTGAGAACAGCATTTGGATAAGTTTAATAAATTTTCATTAAAAAAGTCTTGTTTGATTTTTTTCTAAAATTTTTAAATATCGCTTTGTGTAGAAAGCATCCATTTTTTTAAATTTATATTCTAAACTGTTTTCGTCCAGTTTTTTAATGTCATATTTAGGAAAAAATTCAATTTTCATCCGTCCTACATAATTATATTGGCTTTTTTCATTATTCGGATAATCTATGAGTCGTTGAATCAGTGGAAAAAAACTATTAGCAAGCTCAATTTTATCCTCATTATCCGTACTATATTCAAGGCAGCAAAAAGTGCATCCTAAAATCAAGTCAATTAGCTGTATTAAATGAGAATAGGCGTTTTGTGATACGCGATGATCTGAATCAATGAACGTAATGTTTTTTTCTGAAAATTTAATTTTATCGGCATCTTTATCAATTTTAAATATTGAATGCCAAGGGAAATACTGATTGGTTTCTAAACCTTTATTATTATCATGATATATAGAATCAGCAACAATTTCTGAATTTCGTGAGAAATATATTTTTAAAGATTTTAAAATAGCCGTTCTGAAAAACCTATTGTATATGGCATTTTGTTGTTTGCTTTGGCCAAATAAAGAAATATTGAGCCTTTTTAAATCAATTCCCAAGATATAAAAGCATGTTAAATTTCTATCATTCAAAATATATTTAATCCACTTCTGAGCAACATAAAATTTGTTCTTCGATTTTTCGACTTCTTGATAATGAACTTCTGTGTCATTCTTCTTATGATAAGAACATTGAGGTGAGCAGCTCGCCCATTCCCAATCTCTTTTTGGATTGCCACAACGTAAATTTAACAAATCATGGAGGAGTTTTTCTTCAATCTCATAAGGTACAATTAGCGCACCAAGATAAATCCATTCTTCGGTAATAATTTCATCGCAAAATATCTTTAAATGCACATTGGATGGCAATTGTTGAATATACTTATAATTGAGTAACATAAAAATAATTATCTATAATAACAATAGATTCTTGTTTCAAATTATGCAAGCTAAGAATTAATCATAGATGAAAAATGATTTTCAGTGCTATGTTCAATTCTAATGATTATGCTGTCTTTAAGCTCTGAATACTTTTTCATATATTCAGTTCCAGTTTTCGCATTCAGATAAGTTTTCCCGATTCCATTAATATCTACTAAATCTTGATAGGAAATTAATAATGCATCAATCTTATCAAAACGGTCTATCACTAAACCTAAATATGGAATGCAGGAGAAATATTCGCAGGCTTTTCTGATCAGCTCTACTTGTTTTTTCGGTACATATACTCCTTCATTTTCCGTTCCAACAGATCTTGTTCTCGTCTTGACGGAAATTCCATATCTTTTATTATTCTTAGGATTATATGCAATAAGGTCAATCCCCGTATGATCTATTAGAGCCACTTCAAAGCCAATTTTACTTAGCCAGTATAAAAAGAGCAATTCACCAAAATCCCCAGCAATTTTTGAATGTCTTGAACTTTTAAGTATATCCATTTTTTCAATTATATTTTCTTATTATATTATGTATCAACATGCAATTATATGAAAGATCAAAAATTGTTATTTGCTTGCTTAGATTTATTCAGGCTATTCTACTCTCGTGATAGTGAAAAACATCCTCTCCGGCATAGAAAAAAGGTCATTCTGTTTCTGTATCAAGCCTGACCCTTGTGTTTTCTTTCTTTTCGGAGCCGATGTCGGTGGATTTGCCGTGTCCGGGATAGACCTTCGTGCTGTCGGGAAGCATCTTGTACAGGCGCTTGATGGTTTGGTAAGTCTGCTGGTTCAATTCTCCGTAATTGAACCAGCATACTATATAAATTTTATTCATACGGATTCAAGTTCGGAGACTTGAACCCGCGATCTATCTGTGCTGGTTCAGTTCTCCGCAACTGAACCAGCATTCCGTCTACACATTATATTTTCACGTGTTCAAGTTCGGACAGGCTGTGTCGCAATTCATCTTTAATTAATTTTTCTCTGTTTCCTGCCGCGCGAGGAGCCGGTGCTCTTCGAGACAGGCTGTGTCATAATTCAAATTTGCTGCTGTATGAGATTTTTTAATGTTCATAACATGTTGATACTAAAAGGAAGATTTACAGAAATGCTCCGCATTTTCCCGTCGCAGCCCTTCGAAGTATCCCG
>Ga0315293_10001544_pt1 | contig 22318 bp, 19 predicted proteins | sample YL17G13_20_MG_FD_203071 | JGI IMG/M metagenome (GOLD analysis project Ga0315293, IMG submission 203071) | Sediment microbial communities from Yellowstone Lake, YNP, Wyoming, USA - YL17G13_20 | ecosystem: Environmental > Aquatic > Freshwater > Lake > Sediment | place: USA: Wyoming | collected... | reverse complement strand
TATCGGGGGTTTGATATCAGTTGGTAACAGGTTCAATAAACTACGTAATGAGTGATAAGTGATACGTGATGAGAAAGAGAAAGAATCTATTCTGTGTTTCGATTCAGTGCGTCTACTTATCACTCATTACGCATCACGCATCACGTAGTTGAAGTTCAGTTATTTCGTTAAGACCTTTTTGAAGATTCTCTTCCGCTTGTGCTGCACCGGGTTGAAGTACTTCCACTGCGCCTGGATCTTGGTGTTGGTCTCCAGCTCCTGGTTGCTCTCGGTGAAGAGGAAGCCCTTGGCCACGGCGCCGCGCGCCATCTGCACCACCATCAGCAAATCGATGCCCAGGCCGCGGTATTTCTTCTTGATGCCGGCCAGGTAGAAGTCGAGGACATCGTTCTTCTTCTTCAAGGCGCGCAGGATGTGGAACACGCCGAAGGGGAAGAGGTGGCCGTTGGCTTTCTGGAAGGCCTTGGTCAGGCTGGGCATGGCGAGCATGAAGGCGACCAGTTCGTTCTTGTCGGTGACCACGACCTGCACCAGGTCCTTGTCGATGAAACCGAAATATTTCTTGATGAAATAGCGGACCTGGGTGTGGGTCAGCGGCACGGCGCCGTAGATCTCCTCGAAGGCCTCGTCGATGACGACGAATACCTCCTCGACGCGGGCCATGATCTCCTTCTTGTTGTTGAAATGGAGGAGCTTGAAGCCGCCGCGCTCCTGGATACGATCGGCCAGGCGCAGCAGCTTTTCCGGGAAGGCCGACATGTCGGCGGGAACCTGAGTGCGGAACTCGATGTAGTCGATATCCTTGGCATAGCCCAGGTTTTCGACCAGCCTCTGGTAATAGGGGAAATTGTAGTAGCCGGCGATGGTCGGCTCCTGGTCAAAGCCCTCGACCAGCATCCCCTGGGGATCGAGGTCGCAGAAACCGTGCGGGCCGGTGACCGTCTCCATGCCTAACTCCCTCGCCCACCCCTCGACCGACCCGAACAGGGCCGCGGCGACCTCGGGGTCGTCGGGGGCGTCGAACCAGCCGAAGCGCAGGTTCTTGGTCTTGTATTTCCGGTTGGCCACGCGGCTGTGGATGGCGGCGACGCGCCCGACGGGCCGGCCGTCCCTGTAAGCCAGGAATAGCCTGGCGTCGGCATTCTCGAAAGCCGGGTTCTTCTCCTTGTTGAATATCTCCATGTCGTCGTGGATCAGCTGCGGCACCCAATAGGGACTGCCCTTGTACATCGGGAAAGGGAGCTTGACGAAAGTCTTAAGGTCTTTTTTGTTCAGGACTTCCTTGACGGTAATGCTCATGATCACCTCACAGGAGGGATTATAACAAAAAGAAAATCAAATATAAAGGGAAAACCGAGGGAAAGACAGAGGGAAGAGTGAGGGAAGACAAAGTAAGAAAAAAATCAACGCGAATGCCCTATCCCGACTCTTTCTTCCCTTTTTCTTCCCTCTCTCTTCCCTTTTTCTTCCCTCTCTCTTCCCTTTTTCTTCTCTATTTATATTTTCGAGATCTGTATCCTGCCGTTCACCGTTTCCAGGTTCAGCTTGTGCCCGCCGCCATTGACCTTGCCGTTGAAAGAACTGCCGACGAAGTGGCGCTCGACATGCAGTCCGAAGTCATTCTCGATCGAGCCGTTGATCGTGCGTCCCTCGATCTCGAAAGCCGACTTGCCGTTCAGCTCGATATCGATGCCGCCGTTGACGGTGGCCGCATCGAGGTCGCCGCTCAACAGCGGTTCCTGGGAGACATCGATGGCTCCGTTGACGGTCTTGAAGGTAGCGACGCTGAACTCGCCAGTGAATTTGATCTTGCCGTTCACCGTCTTCAGCAGCAGGTCGCTGAAGCGCCCTGAACAGTCAAGCTTGCCATTGATTGACTTGAACTCGGCCCGGGCCAGTTTTTCCGGGATGACGACGGTAAAATCGACCTTGGCTTTGGTGTTTTCGCGGTTGTACTTGGTCTTGACGCGCAGGGAGTTGCCGGACTGCTCGAAGAGCACCTCGACGTTCTCGATCTCGCCCTTGACGTCGGAGCGCTTGACGGCCTTGATCTCGACGGTGGCGCCGCCGCTGGTGGAGACAACGATTTCACCGTTGATATTGCCCAGTTCGACGATGCCGTCGGCGGGCAGCGTGAACGTGCGGGCGATCTTCTGCTCGAAATCCTCGGCGGAGAGCAGCGCAAATGTCGCTAGCAGGATGAATGTGAAATATTGGGCCTTTTTTAGCATGGGTCACCTCCTCAAGGTCTATGAACGCAGGAGAGAAGTTAAAAGTTCGCGAATCCGTAATGCGTAATACGTTATGCGTGATGTGTGATTAGTAGGAAACTTAATAAACTACGTGATAAGTAATGAGTGATGAGTGATTAGAAATAGCATTGGATCGGAATATCGAATAGATTCGTCTCTTACTCATTACTCATCACGCATTACGCATAACGAGCTATACTGTCGCCTTGTGTATGCCCCGCTTCTGCCGGTGTATCTGGCGGTGGCAAAACTTGATCTGCTTGCGGTCGCCGGCCGCGATGGCGGCAGCCAGCTTTTCTTTCATGGCGTAAATGCGGCCCTTGACCTTGCTCTTGTCGATGCCCACCACCTGGTGGTGCTCGTGCATATCGATGTTCAGGGCCTTGCACAGGGCAACCAGGAGGTGCTCCTTGTTCATCTGCGAATGGCCCTTGACCGCCTCGTGCTCGATCGTCGCGGCGATCTCGCGCAGTTCGGCGACCGTTTTTTGCTTGAGTTCAGCGTGAGTGTAGGACATCAGTACCTCCAAAGAACTTTATTATACTACGTGACGCGTAACGCGTGACGCGTGACGAGGAACAGCATATAAATGCACTTTGTGACGCGTAACGCGTGACAAGGAAGAGCAAAAAAAACCTTTCAATAAACATTTCAGGTCATTCCAGATATTTTCTTTTTAGTAACATATGAAATGAGCCCTGTCAACATTTTTCTGATTGCGGAGATATCATCCTGGAAGTTACTCCCAGTCGCCAGAAAACCCAATTTTTCAGCGATTAAAAGTTGGGTTTCCAATTCTGAAGCAGACCCCAATGCGATATATAGATATTGTTTGAATTCCCTATCAGAATTTCTTGCAGCTCCCTCAGCAATATTGCTGGGAATTGAAACCGCTGACCTTCGGATCTGGTTAGAAAGTCCATATTGCTCTTGCTGCGGAAAACCACTAGTCAAGCGATATAAACTCGTGACCAATTCCATGCTCTTTTTCCACACATCCAGATCCTTATGACTTTTCATTTTCCTCTATCTCTTCCCTCGTCACGCGTTACCAACACTATGTTTTTGGCAATTTCGTTAAGTCACCAAAAACATTCAGTGTTGGTATAGTCACACTTGATGGTTTCAGCGACTTCCAAACTTGCTGAAACCATAGTGTGACTATACGCGTTACGTAGTTCTTATGATCCCTTGGGCTTTTCCGCGAAGAACGTGTCGGAAAGTTTCTCGAAATGGATGAAGTTGCCGATGTTTTTCAGCGCGATCAGGGCGGCTTCCTGCTCGGCTTCGCGGCGGTTCCTGCCCCAGCCGCTGCCGATCTCGCTGTTTTCCAGGAAAACGGCCACCTTGAATTGCGTATCCGGCGGTTTGCCGTTCTCGGCCACCACCTTGTAGCTGGGCAGGATGTTCCTGTGCTTCTGGATCAATTCCTGCAGTTCCGACTTGTAATCGTTGATGCGCATCTCCTGGCTGAGCAGCTGCTCCAAAAAATCCTTGAAAAGGGCGATGACCACGGCGGCGACGGACGGCAGGTCGGAATCGAGGTATATGGCGCCGATCAGCGCCTCGAAGCTCGAAGAAACGATCTTCTGGTTGCGCCGGCCCTGGTTCTTCTCCTCGCCGCGGCCCAGCAGGATGTAGCTGCCCAGGCCGATGGTTTTGGCCACCTTGAACAGCAGGTTGCTCGAAACGAGGTGGGCGCGCATCTTGGCCAGGTCGCCTTCGCTGTTGTCCCGGCAGCGACGGTAAATATAATCGGTGATCACCATGCCGATGACCGAATCGCCCAGGAACTCCAGCCTTTCGTTGTCAACGCCGCGATTCCGGCCGCCCTCGTTGAACGATTTGTGGGTCAGGGCGGAGAGCAGCAATCCTTCGTCCCGGAAGCGGTAGTTTATCTTTTTCAGCAGATCGTCCATCAGCTCACTTTGATGACCACGAAGGTCAAATCGTCGGCGTTGGCCTTGTTCTCGGAAAAAGCGATGGCGGACTCGAGGATCTTCTCCTTGATCTCGACCACCGGCAACCCGGCATGGGTGACGAGCAATGCCTGCAAGGAATCAATGCCCAGCATCTTTTCCTCGGTGTTCATGATTTCGGAAAGGCCGTCGGAAAAGAAGAACAGGATATCGCCGCTACGGTAAGGCAAGCGCATTTCCTCGATCGCCTCGCGGCTGAAATTGTTCAGCCCCAGGGCCATGCCGTGCGGCGCCAGTTCCCGGCAGGTCTTGCCGGCCGCCTGGTAGAACAGGGCGGGAGTATGGCCGGAGCGGGAGAAGACCAGCTGCTTTTGTTCCAGGTCGAAGCGCACCAGGTTGATGGTGATGAAGGTGACTTTTTCAAAGGAACTCTGCATGCTCAGGTGGCACTCGCTCAAGATGGCGGCCGGCGATTGGCCCGATTTTTGCAGGACATTCATGATGCCTTTCAGCTCGGCCATGTAAAAAGCGGCTTGCGCTCCCTTGCCCGACACGTCGGCCACCAGCACCGACAAGAATTCATTCTCCTTGTAAAAGTAATCAAAATAATCGCCGGCGATCTCCTGGGCCGGGATATTGACGGCGGCAATGTCGAAACCCGGGCAGCTGAAACGGTCGGGGGGAAGGAGCTTCAGCTGGATGCCGCGCGCGATGCGCAGTTCCTCGTGCAGGCGCTCCTTCTCCTTTTCCTCGGACAGCAAACGGCCGATGCCCGAGGCCATGTCATTGAACGATTCGGCAAGAAAATGCATCTGCTCGCCGGACTTGATGCGGATGCGGTGGGAGAAGTCGCCGCGGCGGATCTTTTCCGTCCCCTTGGTCAGCTCGTTGACCGCCTTGGTGATCACCCGCACCATGCGGAAACCGATGATGAAGGAGACGACAATGAAGAACCCGAACAAACCGAGCATGAAGCGGAGCATGGTGGCGATCGGCAGGGACGAGCTCTGGCTGAGCCGCTGCTGCAGCAATTGCTGTTCCTGCTTCAATTCGGCCAGCTTCTGGCGCTGAGCTTTAGTCGCAGCCGTGTCAGAGGCGGCCGCGATCTCTTGTTCCAGCGGCTGGATCTGCTTTTCCAGGGCGCGGCCGCGGTCGGAGCTCTTCAATTTCTGCAATATCTTCGAGTAATCGTTGATCAGGAGGAACATGTTGAGCTTCAGTGCCGGCTGGCCCTCCTTCAGGTCGTCGAAGTCCCAGTAGCGGAAGGTGAAGGGAAAGGGGAAATGGTATTTTTCGAATCCGCCGAAATCCTTGTCGCTGAGGCGCAGCGATATTTCCTGCGAGGAAGCGGAAAGGGTGTTGCCGCCGGCGTTCATGAACAGCACCTTGAAATCGCCGACGGGCGGCATGGCGTTGAAATATTCCTGGTTGAGGATCTCGAAGATCATCACCGCGTAGCCGTCGCGCCGCCGCTGCGCGCCATGGTACAGGAGGCCATTGATCTTTAGATAACCCGATTCGAACTTGGCCAGCGGGCCGTTGGCGTCGAACGCCGCCAGCGGCAGGTTCTCGGGATAGGTGAAGAACGCTTGGTAGCTGCCGTTCGTCTCCTTGAAAAAGGCCAGGCGCAGGAACGGCGGACGTCGGCTCTTGTAGCGCTGCACTTCGAGCTTGATGCGGGCTTCGTCGGCGAGGCCGAGGTAATAGTCGCAGCTCGTTTCGAAGCTGCGGATATCGTTGGTCATCAGGTTTTCGAAAATGGCCGTGTTGTACTGGTAGATGATGATGTTGATGATCAGGTAGAAAAATACCGTGATCAGCACGATCGGCGTGACGATGAAGAACAGCCCGGAAATGATCAGGCGGTTGCGGATCTTCCAGAGCAGGCGGCGGCGGATGATGCCCAGCAGACGCACCACGGCGAGGATGATGGTCAGCCAGAGGAAGAAGGTGAATGTGCCGCGTTTGAAAAAGAAATAGCAAACGATGGTCCACAGGGCGGACAAGATAATGGCCAGGTCGAGTTTGCGGAGCTTAGAAAGCATAACGCGATTATATAATGAACATAGCCAGATAAGCAACAAGACTCAGCTACAGGTGACAACAAGGGTTGCAAAAAATTCTTTTCTAGATTTTCATTAATAATTCATTACTGTCTATTGTGAATTTAACAAAAATTTTATAAAATTTATATATGAAGAAAATTGATTTTGAATTCCGAAATTCTGGCAACAAACTAAAGGCACAAGATCTAGTGCAGCTTTTTTTAGGTACGGCCGACGATATTGATAAAAACATTTTGTGGCGCGGTGGGAAGGCCCGATATGATGTGTCAGATCAACCTAGAAGATTATTTTGTGCATATTTCTTTTGGCTAACCTGATTTGTTGATTACAATTAATTGATTAGGAGAACATGAATGCTTAACTCCCGTCGACGCATCCAGCTCTGGTCCCTTTGGCTGGTTTTAGTATGTGGAATATTGTCGGTCTGGACCTGGCTGTTTCGAGGACTCCTTTATGATGACGCTTACATTTCATTCCGATTTTCCGAGAATTGGGCCTCCGGCATAGGTCTGACATGGAATGCAGGTGCTCAAGTGGTTGAGGGTTTCACTAGTTTTCTATGGGTGGCGATTGGAACAGCGATCGAGCTTCTCGCCAAAATCCCCCCTCATAAATCAATGGTTTTCGTTGGTATCGCGTCCTGGTTGGCAATGGTTGTAATCGTTGTCCCGCTCATCTCCAAGCTCCTTACAACCGATCGAAAAGGTCTCGGTTTTCGGGTAGCTAGGGCTGTCTGTATCCTGACAGTCCTGATGACTCCTCAAGTCGCCCTTGGAGCTTTTCAAGGGCTTGAGACTGCTTTTTACTCTTGCATTCTTGCACTTGTTGTGTTCGTCGCAATAAAAGTAGATGCACCATGGCTAAAGGGTCTCCTCGCTATTTGTTCGTTCGTTGCATTCATGACACGGCCCGATGCTCTCGCGTTTGTCCTTCCACTTTGGGCTGTGTTATTCGTATTTTCCAATGGATCCGGTAAACGTGCCTGTTTGCGAGCTTTCGGCGTGTTTATTCTTGTATTGCTACTCTATTCAGTTGTCAAGTGGCAGTGGTCGGGATATCCCTTCCCCAACACGTTTTATATCAAAAAGGGGTTTAGACTACAAGGCCTGGGATACGTCGGCCGCTATCTGGGCGCCCTGACTCCTGTCTGGCTTTTTATGGCATATTCGATCGGTCGACTCGGTGCTACAAAGCTGATGCGCGATCGGAGTTTTATGTTGTTAATAGTTCCGACACTCTTTTTCTGTATCTCATACACGATGATGCGCCCCATGATGGGTTGGGCATTCAGGTTTCTGATCCCGACTTGGCCGCTGTTTGTGCTCGCAGCTTTGCGGGTCGAAGTACTTCGTCAAAATACCGGGAGAAGCAGCATAACCCCAGCTGCAGTGCTAAGGGGAAGCGCAGTTTTTTATCTGACATTAACTGGGCTTACCATGAATTCCTGGCTCCTCATGAAGGGTGATTACCAATATATTAGTAGTTTGTGCCGTTTCACCAACAGAGCCAATGTTACCGGAGGCATGCTTCTTTCTTCAGCTGCAGAGCTTTCTCCAGCGCCTGTCATAGCAACAGGCGATATCGGAGCATTGTCCTATTTCTCCAAGCTCAAGACAATCGACCTCATCGGGCTAGTTGATAGCACGATCGCCCATCAGGGTCTTACTCATGAGTATTTCCTGCAAAATCGTCCGGATATTGTCGTCCTTCAAGATCTTTTTTTAAGGTCGTCTCCACCTACCTCTCCCGCAATCAATATCGAGCTGACTGTCGACGGTGCGCGTTGCTGGCTGGACGTTGAGCGTTATCGCTCGATATTAACGGATCCCTTTCAGTTCCACACAGGCGCAGGATCAACATATCAAGTTGTCACTTCTCCCAGGTTTGCCAACCTGTATGTCAACGTGGGGCGCCTCCCCTACGGTGAGGGCTATCCTCTATTTCTCCGTAAGGATTACGAGCGCTTTAAAGAGTTGTTATCCATCCTATCCAAGATCATAGAAAAGTCTAAGTAATTTCATATCATCGAAAACAAAGAATTGCACAAGCAGCTATTTATCAAATAGTTAAAATCTATTTTTGCATGCATGTTGTTGCTCATTAATGTTTTAAATAAAGGCAATAAAATTTCTTTTTAGAAGGAACACAGATATGCATTCCCGATTCCAGACAGAGTTCCGGAATTAAGGGGTTTTATTACCCGAACTCTTCCCCGATCATTGTAATAAGACATGGATGTCAAACATTTCTTAGTTCTGTTCATTGGGTTGTTGGAGATTAAAGCTTTTTCCAGACTTGATACTCGGGATTTTAAATTTTAAAAGAACAGTTCATAAACCGCCCATTCAATTCATATCTTTTTACAATATGAAACGTTGAGCATCGAATTATTTCTTCTTGCCGACTATTCTTTAAAAATATGTCCGAACCTGTAAGTCAGGGAAAATTTGAGCAGGTCGGCGCTATAGTGGCTGGATATCGCCGGTTCATCGGTGAAATAGCCGACTTCCGGCCAGTCCGCGGTTTGCCGCTGATAGGCGATTTCCAGCAGCAGGGAATTAGAAAACTCGCAGCCGACGCCGGCGGCGTAGCCTTTGACCTTGACGGACTGGCCGAAATAATCCGCGTAAAGCTGCCCGTCGGAACTCCAACCGCCGCGCAGGTGCAGGAGCAAGCGGCGCAGCGGCAGGTCGATCTCCATTCCCAGGCGCAGGTTGCGGACGTCCTGCTGCTCCGAGTTGAAATAGTTTTTCTGGGGATAAGGCAGGAGCGGGCCGTGATCATAATAATTTTCAAGAGTCCCCTGGCGCCAGTCGCTGCGGGAGTAATCGAAACTCAGGTTCAGCCAACGGCATGGTTTCAAGGCCGCTCCCAGGGAATACTGGCTCGGGATCGTCACCCGGGCCAGGGAGCTGGTTGCGTTCCAATTCACATCGGCCCCTTCTTCGTCGACTTCCCAGGTGAGCAGGCTGGAATCGAAATTGTTTTTCACGCCGCTGTGAAAAGTGAAAGCGAGTTTCAGGGTCTTGAACGGACGGAACATCAGGCCGATGATCAGGTTTCGGCCGCCCAGGCTTTCGCTGGTTTGCTCGTGAAACTCCCCGTTCCGGTTCCGGGTCTGCAGATGCAGGCTGCCGGAACTGAAAAATTGCTGCAGCGTGCAGCCGAGGCTGAAATACTCGCTGATCCCCGCCGCCGCCGAAAAAGCCAGCACGTCGACGCCTTCGCTGCCGGTGAACGTCACGCTGACCGCGGTGGAAATGGCACTGTCCGGCGGGAAGGTGAACGGCTCCACGGCGGAACCCTTGAAGCCGTAAGGGATGAAACGGTAGTAACTCAGGGCGAAACCCCATTTCATTTTCCAGAATTCGGCCGGGGCCGACACGGAAAAAAAGTTGATCTGCTTGAGCTTGGAGGCCAGCTGGAAGTCGTAGCGCAAGAGCGTGCCGAGATGACCCGTTTCCTGGGGATCGTACTCCTGTTTCTGGCTCTCGGCCTGATACGCGAAGTAGAACTCGGGCATACGCTTGTCCGCCAGGCCGGCCGGATTCCAAAACACCGCCGTCAGGTCATCGGCGACCGCCGTGAAGGCGTTGCCCATGGACATGGCCTTGGTGCCGTAGGTAAAGTTGTACTGGTTGTAAAACGGCTTGTACTGGGGATAAACCAGCAAGGCGGGCAGGGCTAGCAGGAAAAGAATGGGCCAGCGCGATCTCATTTCTTGTCTTCGGCCAGGTCTTCTTCCTCGTCGTAACCCACGCGCTCGCCCGGGTCCTCGATGACCACGCGACCGCCGACCGTCTCCTCGTAGGAAAGGCAGCACATCAGGCGGCCGCACATGCCCGAAATCTTGATCGGGTTCATGTTCAAGTTCTGCTTCTTGGCCATCTGCAGGGTGATCGGCTCCAGGTTGTTCAGGAAAGTCTTGCAGCAAAGCTGCCGGCCGCAGATGCCCACGCCGCCGATCATCTTGGCTTCGTCGCGGATGCCAATCTGGCGCATCTCGATGCGCATGCGGAACTTTTTTGCCAGGTCCTTGACCAGGTCGCGGAAATCGATCCGGCCCTCCGAAGTGAAATAGAAGATGGCCTTCTTTTCAGTGGTAAAGAAAGTCACCCGCACCAGTTTGATCGGGATCTCTCTTTCCTTGATACGGTTCTGGCAGTATTCGAAGGCGCGGCCCTCCTCGCGCTTCTTTTTACCGAAAACCTCGATGTCCTTGCTGGTGGCCTTGCGCAGGATGGCCGGGATGCAGGGAATGCTGCGGTGGGCGCTGAAGGTCTCGCCGAAATGGCGGACCACTTTCCCGAGTTCCTCGCCGGTGAGCGATTGGATGATCACGCTGTCGTCGAGCTTGACGTCGACGTCCGGGCTGCGGAAATGCAGCAGGTCGTTGCGGTTCTCGATCTTGACCAGGATCACGTTATCCATGGGTCTCCGCAGCATAGCTGTTGATGAACTCCAGGACCAGCACCCGGGCATTCAGGTTGCGCTGGATGTCGCGCAGCAGGTATTCCATTTTGCGGATCAGGTAAAAAACCTTGTCCATATTGGTTAACGCGGCCAATTCCATGAGCTTTTCCTTGTAGTCGGAATTGATGAGTACGGTGCTCTCGCCATCGACCATCAGGACCATTATATCCCGTAACAGCACGGAAATCAAATTGACCATTTCCCGGAAATAGGTGATGAAGCTGTCGCGGCTGCGGCTGCGGTCGTACAGGTCCAGCAAAATATCCTCCACCGCGCTCTGGCGGAGCAGCCGGTCCAGGATGCTGAGCATGGCCGAGCGCTTGGCTTCCAGCTCCTGCCAGTCGATCTCGGCCGCGTTTTCCAGGTCGCCGGAATTGAAAAAGGCGAGCAAGCGCGATTTTTCCGGATCGACCCCGCTCTGCTTCAATTCGAGGGAGATCTCATCCTTGGAGAGAGGGAGAAACTTCAGGATTTGGCAGCGCGACTGGATGGTGGGCAGGATGAGGGTCAGGTTGGCGGCCAGCAAAATGAACACGTTCGACGGCAGGGGCTCCTCCAGTGTTTTCAGGAAAGAGTTGGCCGCCGTGTCGTTCAGGCATTGGGCGTCCTTCAGGATAAAGACCCTTTTTTCGGCTTGCAGCGGGCGACGTGACGAGGTTTCGATCAGGTCGTCCATCTGGTTTTTGCGGTAGAACTGGCCCTCGGGAGCCAGGACCTGGACGTCGGGAAATATGCTCCGGTCGATGGCCAGGCAATGGGAACAACGGTCGCAGGCGTCGTTCGTCATGGCGAGGCAGTTCAGGCTCTTGGCAAAATTCAAGGCGAAGCGCAACTGATGAAAGGGGTCGGAACCGGTGAATATCAGGCTGGAAGGGACCCGTTCGTTGCGCAAATAGCTGGCCAGGGTCGCCTTGACCCGGGTGTTGCCGATCAGTTCAGCCAGAGACATGTTTTGTCCGCTCCGTCCCTATTTTTCAGGGGAATTCAGGAAATATCGTACCACAAAATGAGGCACAGGGGTAGAGGCTTGTGCTCAGTGATTAGTAATTAGTGATTAGTAATTAGTAAAAGGCGATTAGGCGATCTAAAACTAAGATATATATCGATAAAAAATTCCTTTTCACTTATCTCGTTGATTGCCGCTACCAATCACTATTTACTAATCACTAATCACTTAGTTTCTTTTTAAGATACTTTCCTGTTATCGATTCCTTACACTTCAATATTCCTATAACATCTCCTTGATAAACGACCTTGCCGCCGTGCTTGCCGCCGCCCGGCCCCAGGTCCACCAGGTAATCGGCGACCTTGATCATTTCCAGATTATGCTCGATCACCACCACCGTGTGGCCGCGGGAGAGCAGGGCCCGGAAGACGTCGATCAGCTTGCGCACGTCGTCAAAATGGAGCCCGACCGTGGGCTCGTCAAGCACGTAAACAGTCGCCGCGGCCGACTGGCGGGCCAGTTCCTTGGTCAGCTTGATGCGCTGAGACTCACCGCCGGAGAGCGTCTCCGAACTCTGGCCCAGGCGCAGGTAGCCCAGTCCGACGTCGAGCAGGATGCGGATATTCCTGGCCAGGTGCGGGATGGGGGCAAAAAGTTCGAACGCTTCGCTGGCCGTCAGGTCGAGCACATCGGCGATGGACTTCCCCTTGAACTTGACCTGGCAGGTTTCGGAATTGTAGCGCCGGCCGTCGCACACCGGGCAGGAGATCTCCAGCTGCGGCAGGAAACTCATTTGCAGTTTCTGCACGCCCAGGCCCTGGCAGGCCTCGCAGCGGCCGCCGCGGACGTTGAAACTGAAGCGGCCCTGGGAATAGCCCTTGACCTTGGCCCCGGGCAAGGCGGCAAACAAGTCGCGGATGGCGGCCATGATGCCGATGTAGGTGGCCGGGCAGGAACGGGAATTCTTGCCGATGGCCGACTGGCTGACCATCAGCACCCGCTTCAGGCGGTCCAGGTTCACCGCGCCCGCGTAGCTCAGCCGGGAGTCGGCCAGGGGCTGGCCCTGGATCTCGTGCAACAGGATCGGCGCCAGGGCGTCCACCACCAAGGAGCTCTTTCCTGACCCCGAAACTCCACTGACGACGGTCAGGCGGTTCAGGGGTATCTTCAGGTCGATGTGGCGCAGGTTGTTGATGGCGATGGAGCGGATCCCGATAAACTCCGCCGCCGACTTTTCCCGGGCCGGGGCTTCGATGCGCCGGCGGCCGAAAACGTAATCCGAGGTCAGCGATTGCCGCGCGGCGGCGAAATCGCTCCCCGGGCCGGCGAACATCAGCTCACCGCCCTTTTCACCGGCCCCGGGGCCGATATCGATGATGTAATCGGCGGCGCGGATGGTCTCCTCGTCGTGTTCGACCACAATCAGGGTATTCCCGCTTTCCCTGAGCCGGCCCAGGATGCGCAGCAGGTTCAGCTGCTCGGAGAAATGCATGCCGATGGAAGGCTCGTCCAGCACGTAGATGACGCCATTGAGGCTGAAGCCCAGCTGGGATACCAGGCGGGCGCGCTGCAATTCGCCTCCGGAAATGGTATGGATCTTGCGGTTGAGCGCGATGTAGCCCAGGTTCAGGGTGACAAAGGACTCCAGGCGCTGGATGATTTGCGGCAAGATGGGCCTGGCGATCCCTTTCTCATGCTCGCTGACGGCCACGCATTTGAAAAAGCGCAGCAGGTCGACGATCTCCATTTCTCCCAGTTCAAAGATATTCTTGCCGCGGAAATAGAAGGAACGCGCCCCGGGGTTCAGGCCGGAGCCCTGGCAGGCGCCGCAGGGACGTGCTTCATCCCCCTGGCGGCCCATGCCCTGGCAGGCCGGGCAGGCCCCTTCCGGCGAATTAAAGGAAAAGGTCCCCGGCTGCGGTTCCGGGAGCGACACATCGCAATGGGGGCAATGGAGGCGATTGGAGAGAAAAACGGATTCGTCGCCCGCCGCGACCATGATCTCGCCGTTGCCTTCGTTCAGCGCCAGGGTGATGCTGTCGGTGATCCGCTCCCGGTTGCGAAGCTCGATTTCCAGGACATCGATTTGCACGGCGATGTGATGGCGGCTGTGGCGGTCCAGGTTGGGCGGGTTCTCCAGGTCGCAGAGCCGGCCGTTGACCATGGCTTTCAAGAAGCCCCGCTTGCGGTATTTTTCAAACAGGGCCTGATAATTGCCGCGGCGGTTCCTGACCAGCGGGCTGAAAATGCGCAGCAGACGCCCCGGGAAATTTCCAAAAACGTATTCCGCAATTTTCGCGCTGGAATAGCGGCTGATCGGCCTGCCGCACTGCGGGCAGCGCGCCTCGGCCAGCCTGGCGAACAGCAGCCTCAGGAAGGGGGCGATTTCGGAGATCGTGCCCACGGTGGAGTTGAAATAGTACGAGGAATGCTTCTGATCGATGGCAATGGTCGGGGCGATCCCCTTGATGGATTGGACTTCCGGCCGTTCCAGCGACTTGATGAATTGACGGGCGTAGGCGGAAAGGGACTCCAGGTACTTGCGCTGCCCTTCCTGGAAGATCGTGTCATAGGCCAGGGTCGATTTTCCCGAACCCGACACGCCGCTGATCACGATGAGCTTCTGTTTGGGAATGCGCAAGTGAAGGTGCTTCAGGTTGTGCTTGTGGGCGTCGATTATTTCTAGATAGGACATCAGAGGTTATACTAACACAAAATCAGGAAAACTAACTACGTGACACGTAACGCGTAACGCGTGACAAGTAGCGGCCATTTAACGAGCCAAATTGCTAATAAAAAGAAGTTATCTTTTTTGAAAATTTTTCAATTAATTGCTTATATGGCTTTTTTCTTTACGCGTTACGCGTTACAAATGGCAGTGTGAGCCCTACTCCATCGTCTTGAAACGCTTCAGATCGTTCGCGTTCTCGATCCATTCCTCGACATAACCGCATTCGGTGCAGATGAACTTGCTCACCCAGACGTCGAGGCTGGTCAGGTTGATCGATATCCGGCACCAGCTGTTGAGCACCGGCGAACCGCGCTTGCGGCTGATCGCGGTCGAGTTGCATTTCGGGCACTTTTTATTGTTTTTCATTAGAGTCACCTCATAGAAACCGTTTATAGCAAAAAGAAGTACAAATAGCAAGATACGTGATGCGTAATGCGTGTAGTCACACTATGGTTTCAGCAAATTTGGAAGTCGCTGAAACCATCAAGTGTGACTATACCAACACTTAATGTTTTTGGCGACTTAACGAAATTACCAAAAACATAGTGTTGGTAATGCGTTATGAGGAGCCGCAATTGACAATCAAAATTCCAATTTTTTTTCTTTCTCATCACTTATCACGTATCACGCATAACGAGTTCGGAAAGATCATTCACGCATAACGGAGCCAAGGGCCGTCGAATTCCTTTAAAACTGAACTTGACAAAAATGATGAAAAAACTTAAAGTGTGTCCTTACACAAGGAGATAAAATGGCCAAAGAACTGCTCTCCGGCAATGAAGCCATCGCCCGCGGCGCCTACGAAGCCGGCGTCACCTTCGCTTCCGCCTATCCCGGCACGCCCAGCACAGAGATCCTGGAAAATGTCGTCCGCTACAAGGAGGTCATCCACGCTCAATGGGGAGTCAACGAGAAGACCGCCATGGAAGAGGCTCTGGGAGCCAGCTTCACCGGGGCCCGAGCCCTGGTGGCCATGAAGCACGTCGGGCTGAACGTGGCCGCCGATCCCCTGTTTTCCGCCAGCTATATCGGCGCGACCGGCGCGTTGATCATCATCTCGGCCGACGACCCGGGCATGCACAGCTCCCAGAACGAACAGGACAACCGCCACTACGCCATCGCCGCCAAGATGCCGCTGCTGGAACCGGCCGATTCTCAGGAAGCCAAGGACATGGTGATCGAAGCGGTCAGGATCAGCGAAACCTTTGACACGCCGGTGCTGATCCGCATGACCACCCGCACCTCGCACTCGCGCTCGGCGGTCGAACTGGGCGAACGGCAGGTGCCGCCGGTCCCCGAATACAAGAGCGATTTCTTCAAGCGCAACCTGCTACCGGGCAACGCCCGCCGCCGCCACGTGCTGGTCGAGGAGCGTCTGAAAAAACTGGCCGCCTTCAGCGACAGCTTCAAATACAACACCGTGATCAAGGGCAAGAAGCGCATCGGAGTAGTCGCGTCGGGCGTTTCCTACCAGTACGGGCGCGAGACTTTCCCGGATGCCCACTTCCTGAAGATCACCATGCCCTACCCCTTCCCCGTGAACCTCTTCCGCCAATTCGCCGCCTCGGTGGACACGATATACATCCTGGAGGAAAATGACCCGATCATCGAAACGTTCGCCCGCCTTGCCCTAATGGTCCCTGGTGAAGGTCCTGAAGACCCCCGACGAGGGGGAGCCGCCCCGCATCCAAAGATCATCGGCAAGGACGTTTTTCCGCTGCTGGGCGAAATGTCCCAGGACGTGATCCAGGCCAGCCTGGGCCTGAAGGACCTGACCCCGCGTTTCGACTGCGAGACGATCCCCAAGCGGCCGCCGTCGCTGTGCGCCGGTTGCCCCCACACGGCATTGTTCTACAACCTCAACCTGCAGAAGATCAATTCCCGCGGCGATATCGGCTGCTACACCCTGGGCGCCCTGCCGCCCCTGAGCGCCATGGACACCTGCATCGATATGGGGGCCAGCATCACCTCCCTGCTGGGCATCGAAAAAGCCCTGGCCAAGGCCGACAAGACCATCAAGCAGGTGGCCGTGATCGGCGATTCCACCTTCTTTCATTCGGGCATCACCGGCCTGATCGACGTCATTTACAACAAAGGCCACTCCACGGTCGTCATCCTCGACAACTCCATCACCGCCATGACCGGGCACCAGGAAAATCCCGGCTCCGGCAAGACCCTGATGGGCGAAGACGCCCCGCGCATCGACATCGTCAAGCTCGTCCGCGACGGACTGGGGCTCGAGCACACCTACGAGGTGGACGGCTACGACGTCAAGGCCATCAAGGAGCTGCTGAAGAGGGAAACGCTACGGAGCGAGCCGTCGGTGATCGTCGTGCGCCGGCCGTGCATCCTCCTCTACCGCAAGGCCAAATGGTCGCCGCTGCGCGTCGACAGCGGCAAGTGCACCAGCTGCAAGCTGTGCCTGCGCCTGGGTTGCCCGGCCATCAGCTCCGACGCCGACGGCAAGGCTCTGATCAATGAGACGCTGTGCTCGGGCTGCGGCGTCTGCGCCCAGGTCTGCGCGCCGAATGCCATCGCCTTCGTGGACGAGAAGGGGCTGCACAGCAGCACCATCACACTGGAAACGTACCTGAGCGGAGACCGATCATGAAAACCAAGTCAATTTTAATCTGCGGCGTGGGCGGGCAAGGCATCCTGACCGCCAGCGACCTGCTTTCCGACGTGCTGCTGCTGGCCGGATTCCAGGTGAAGAAAAGCGAAGTGCACGGCATGAGCCAGCGCGGCGGCGACGTGATCTCCACCGTGCGCTACGGCGACGAGGTCTTCTCCCCCCTGCCCGCGCTTGGAGAAACCGACTACATCCTGGCATTCGAAAAGCTGGAGGCCTTGCGCAATGTCAACTACCTGAGCAAAAAGGGGACCATGCTGGTCAACGACTTCGAATGGCAGCCGCTGCCGGTTGCCTCGGGGCGTGAAAAATACCCGCAGCACATCGAAACGCAATTGAAAAAACTGGCCGGCAAAGTGGTCTTGATCCCGGCCACCCGGCTGGCAATCGAACTGGGCAATGAAAAAGCCTCCAACGTCATCCTGATCGGCCTCCTGGCCGCGCACATGGAGATCGACCAGCAGCTTTGGATCGACGCGATCGGCAAAAAAGTCCCGCCCCGTTTCAAGGAGTTGAATCTCAAGGCGTTTGAAGCCGGTTTCCGTTTCCGGCCATAAAAGCGAAAGCCCGGCTCGCAAGCGCATAGGCTAAGGAGGAAAACGATGATCAAGGATTTCAAGGAACTGGTCGCGGCGGCCAAGCTTACCCGCAACATCGTGGCTGGCGTCCCCTGCCCCGAGGATGACAGCTCGATCCTTTCCGTCATCCAGGCCAAGAGGGAGAACCTGGCCGACTTTGTCTTGAGCGGCGACCGGGGGAAAATAATGGAGCTTTTGAAAAAACACGGCGGCCAAGCCGCCGATTTTGAAATCCTCGACTGCCCGGACGCCGAAAACGCCGCGGCTAAGATCGTGGAACTGGCTCGGCAGGGCAAGGTGCACTTGATCCTGAAAGGCTTCCTGGCTACGGCCGCCCTGATGAAGCCCGTGCTGGACAAGGAAAAAGGCCTGCGCGGCGGCGGCCTCCTCTCCGACATCCTGGTGGTGGAGAATCCCGCCGCCAATTATCGCGGGCTGCTGGGAATGAGCGACGGCGGGCTCAACATCCTCCCCGACCTGGCGCAAAAAAAACAGATCGTGGAAAACGCGGTCGCCGTATTCCAACGCCTGGGCTACAAAGAACCCAAAGTAGGCATCATGGCCGCCATCGAAACGGTCAAGGATTCCATGCCGGCCACCCTCGACGCCCGCAGCTTGAGCGAAATGAATCAACGGGGCGAGATCAAGGGCTGCCGGGTCTACGGACCCCTGGCCCTGGACATCGCCGTTTCTCCCGCAGCAGCCAAGCACAAGGGGATCAGCAACGAAGTCGCCGGCAAGGCCGAGATCATGATCGTCCCCAACATCGAGGCGGGCAACCTGCTGGGCAAGGCGTTCACCTACTACCTGAAGCTGACGGTGGCGCACGTGGTGATGGGCGCACGCATCCCGATTTTGATCCCCTCGCGCAATGAAAGCGAAAAGGATAAATTCCATTCACTGGCCCTGGGCGCGGCCGTGGCCGTCAGCGCCGCCGGCTGATGCGCCGGGCCGGGCCGGCCGAGTGGAAACGGTAACATGAAAGGAGCCAAGACGTTCGTCGCGGCCGCGTTCCTGATACTCTGCTTCTCCCCGCGGCTGCCGGCCCCGATTTCCCTGGTGGAGCAGGTGCGCGCCAAGATCATCCACAGCCAGCCCTTTCGAACCGATTTCGTGCAGCAGGTCTTCATCGACGGAGAAATGAGCCTGGAAGAGAGCGGCTTCATCATCTTCGTTGACCGCGCCCACGTGAAATGGCAGTACCTGCGCCCCGAATACAAAACGTTCATTTTGGAAAATGGACGCTACCAATTCTTCGACCGGGAGAACAACCAGCTCATTAGCGGGAGCATCAGCCCCGGCAACGAGCAGATCATCTGGGACCTGCTTTGCGCGCCGAAGCCGGGCCAGGTCAGCCGCTGGGAGGAGAAGACCCGGACCATCCAGCTGAATGTGGACGGGGGCTCCGGCCCCCAGGAATTGAAAATACGGATCACAAGCGACCTCCTGCCCGAGCGGGTGGAGCAGACAGCGGCCAGCGAGGTCACCCACGTTTACCAGTTCAGAAACTATCGGACCGGGGTTACCGTGGACGCCCGGGAATTCACTTTGGACCTCCCCGCCGACGTGGAAATCATTGAGCAAGAATAAGCATCGTGAAAACTTTTCCGCGCCAAATCCGTACATGATACTGGACGAAGACCAGGCCCTGATCAGGAAAACCCTTCAGGGCGATAAAAAGGCCTTCGAGGAACTGATGAGGAAATACGAAAAGAGGATTTTCAGTTTCGTCATTCGCATGGTCCGCAACGAGGAAGTGGCCATCGACCTGACCCAGGATTTTTTCATCAAGGTTTTCAACGTCCTCGACAAGTATAATTTCGAATACAAGTTTTCCACCTGGGCCTACCGCATCTGCTACAACCTGGTCATCGATCACATCCGCAAGAGCCAGGCCCTGGTCAGCTCGCTTGACGACGACAGCGTTTCCAGCAGGGAAATGCTCAGCTCGGAAAACGTCGTCAGCCATGACGGTTTCAAAAACCTGTCCCGGGAGGAAACCAGCGCCTATATCTGGAAGCTCGTGGAAAACATCGCTCCCAAGTACAGGGAACTGATCCTCCTGCGCTACATCCAGGAGCTGAAATACGAGGAGATTGCCGAGATCACGGCGTTGCCGGTGGGGACGATCAAAAACCGCATTTTCAAAGCCAAGGAAATTTTAAAACGGGAGATGGAAAAAGATGGCCTGCCTGCCTGACGACAAGATCCTGAGCTACCTCGACGGCGAGATCAAAAGCATCGAGCAGTCGCTGATCCGGGATCACCTGCTGCTCTGCGCCAATTGCCGACGCAAGGCCGAAGGTTACGCAGAGATGAACAAGATCCTGGCGCAGCCGGCGTTCAGCCAGCCCCCGGCCTGGCTCGTCCCGCGCATCATGAAGCGTCTCTACCCGGAAATTCCCAGGTACACGTCGATCGCCGCCCTGATTGCCGCCGGTTTCGTGTTTTTCGTCTCCTGGATCTATATTTATTTTGATTTTTCGAGCAACAGCCTGATCCAGGCCCTGCGCCTGACGGCCGACCGCACCTCGAACTGGCTGGTCGACGCCATCAAGGGCATATCCGCGGTATACAGCTCGGTGCAGGCCGTTTTCAAGGCCTGCAACGCCTTCCTGGGAGTGCTGTTGACTACCCGCCCTGGCGCCGGGGCGTTGATCATCGCCTTTCTCCTCGCCTTTTCCGGGTTATTGCTCTGGGCCATGATCCGTCTGCTGCTTAGAAAGCCGCGGGAAGAAAAACAATGAAAAAAAACCTGATACTGTTTTTCCTCCTGGCCGTCTGCTTCATGCTGCCGGCGGCGTCCGCCAAAAAATTCATCCAGGTGCCCGCCGGAACCACCAGGCCCGGCAGCATCAACGCCTTCAATTCCGCCTTGGCCATCGACGGCAAGGTCGAGGACGGGATCTTCCTGATCGGCGGGAGCTTGCAGCTGAGCGGCGTGGTCAACGGCGACGTCATCTGCCTGGGCGCTCAGGTGGACATCAAGGAAGGGGCGGTCATCGGCCGCGATCTGATCATCATCGGCGGCAGCCTGGCCAAGGATCCGAGCTGCAAGATTACCGGTGAATTCTACAATGTCCGCACCCAGAAAGACCTGAAAAGAATCAGCCATACCCTGCTGCCTTTCCTGCCCGAAAGCGGCGGCATGACCTTTTTCAGAGTCGGGAAGATCTTTCTCTGGTTCATCCTGGTCATGCTGGCCTTGCTGCTGCTGCCGTTGCAGATCGGCCGGGCCGCGGGCATGCTGAAAAAATCGTTTCTGCGCTACGGAGCCTTCGGCTTGCTGGCCATGCTCGTTTTTATCCTGCTGCTGCTCATTTTCGTCATCCTGAGCCTGGTGCTCATCGGCATTCCCCTGCTGCTGATCCTGATCGCCGCGTATTTCCTGGCCCTCATCTTCGGCCGCGCCGTGGTGTTTTTTGCCATCGGCAGCGGCATCGCCGCGGTTTTGAAAATCAAAGGCAACACCATACTCTTCGTGGTCCTGGGGACGACGGTCTACGCCCTGCTCAAGTTCATTCCCTGGATCGGAGCCCCCCTGCTGATCCTCATGGACATCGTGGCCATCGGCATCAGTTGTGGATTTATCCTGAGTCGCCGGAAACCGGCAGCATAACAATCTTACAATCTAAGTGTAATCACACTATGGTTTCAGCGAGTTCCAGCAGCTGCTGAAACCATTTAGTGTGATTATACCAACACTCAGTTAATCTTCCAATATATGTTTTTCTTTGTCTCTTTCGATGCGGTCGATCCGCTCCCCGGTGCCGTCGACCAGCTTCTGCAATTCGTCATTGAACCGTTTCTCGTCATCCTCGCTGATCTCCTTGGCATCTTTCATCCCTTTGCTCAGGTCGCGGTATTCGCGGCGGATGTTGCGGATGTTGGTTTTTCTCTCTTCGGTGTACTTTTTCATGGTCTTGATGATTTCCAGGCGCCGCTGCTGGTCCAAGGGCGGGATGGGCAATTTGATGACCTTGCCGTCGGAAACGGGATTGATGTTGAGATTGGCGGCGCGGATGGCCTTGTCGACATCGTTGATGATCTTGCTGTCCCAGGGCTGGATGATGATCAGGCTGGCTTCGGGCACGCCCAGGGTGGCCAGCTGATTGATCGGCGTGGGCACGCCGTAATAATCGATCAGGATGCCGTCCAGGATCGACACCGAGGCCCGGCCGGTGCGGAATTTGGAAATCTGTCTCTTGAAATCTTCTTCCACCTTCAAGCAATCGTTTTTCGCTTCGTCCAGGGTTTCTTTAATCATTCCGCTCTCCGCTCAAATTAATTAAAGTACCGATATCGTCGGAAGTGACGGCTTTCTTGATGTTGCCTTTCTGGGTAATGTTGAAGATCTTGATTTTCAGCTGATTGTCCTTGCTCAGGGAGATGGCCGTGCTGTCCATGATCTTCAGCTCCTTGGCCAGGACATCGGCGTACGAGATATGTTTGAACTTGGTGACGTTCTTGACCCGCTGCGGATCGTCCGAAAAGACCCCCTCGACCTTGGTGGCTTTCAACAAAATGTCGGCCTTGATCTCGATGGCCCGCAAGGCGGCGGCCGTGTCGGTGGTGAAGAAAGGATTGCCGGTCCCGGCGGCAAAGATGATCACCCGTCCTTTTTCCAGATGGCGGATCGCCCGCCGCGGGATGAAGGGTTCGGAGATCTCCTTGACCTCCAGCGCCGATATCAGCCGCGTGTGCAGCCCCTTTTTTTCAAGCGC
>Ga0315293_10001543_pt1 | contig 22342 bp, 27 predicted proteins | sample YL17G13_20_MG_FD_203071 | JGI IMG/M metagenome (GOLD analysis project Ga0315293, IMG submission 203071) | Sediment microbial communities from Yellowstone Lake, YNP, Wyoming, USA - YL17G13_20 | ecosystem: Environmental > Aquatic > Freshwater > Lake > Sediment | place: USA: Wyoming | collected... | reverse complement strand
TTGAGTGCTTGAACACTTCGAGCGTGGAAGAGGCTTACAATGATTATTTGAAAGAAATGCTTGCATTAAGGTTTGCTGAAAAAGGGATGATTCAGCCGAACTTTGAGTTAAAATTCCCGAAAACCGATTTGAATCAATACTCGCTCAAAAACAAACTAATTGTCGAAATAGGCAAGGAAAAGCTCAATACTTCAAAAATGGAACTGCAGATAGCATTCAAGCTGTATTTGGGTTCTGATAAGGACATTGAGGATGCGGTTCACTTGTGGGAAATGTTTAAAGGCAGGTTGAACATGGAATTATTTACTGGTTTTGTGAAACGGCTTGGGGTTGAAAGCAAGGTTAAATTATTGGAGTGAAATTATGAAAAAGTTTCCAAAAATTGATTTGGATGAGCTGAAAAAAGAGATGGCGCTCAACAGGCAGCAGAGGCTCGAATTTGTAAGGCAGTACGCCGAATGGTTGAAAAAAACGCCGAACAAAGTATGGAGTAAACCGCAAGTAAAATATTTGGACAAGTGAAAAGCAAACAATTTTGGGGTTGGGGCTTAATTTTTGTTGGTGGTTTTTTTGGGGAATGATGTAAAGAAGATTGTGCGGGAAAGCTATGCCAAGATAGCAAAAACAGGCTCCTGCTGCTCCTGCTCTGGCAAGGCTGTTTCAAAGTCAATCGGCTACTCTGACAGCGAGCTGGAAAACGTGCCTGAAGCAAATTTGGGATTGGGCTGCGGGAATCCCACTGCTTTGGGTGAAATAAAGGATGGCGAAACTGTCCTGGATTTGGGAAGCGGCGCCGGAATTGACTGTTTTCTTGCTTCCAAAAAGGTCGGCGATAAAGGGAAAGTTATTGGGATTGACATGACAAAAGAAATGGTTGAAAAGGCAAGGGCAATTGCGAAAAAATACGGCTACAAAAACGTGGAATTCAGGCTTGGGGAAATTGAAAACCTGCCTGTTGAAGGCAATTCAATTGATGTTATCATCAGCAACTGCGTTATCAACCTTTCGCCTGAAAAGGAAAAGGTTTTCAAAGAAGCCTATCGTGTCCTTAAGCAGGGCGGGAAAATGTTTGTTTCAGACATAGTCCTTTTGAAAGAGCTGACCGAGGCTCAAAGAAAAGATGAAAAGCTGATTGCAGGCTGTGTCGGAGGCGCGCTATTGAAAAAAGACTATCTTGAAATAATAAAAAATGCCGGCTTAAAGGCAAAAATATTGCACGAAGACAAAGAAATAAGCAAAACGCAGTACAATGGGCTTGTGCTTGAAAGCCTGAAACTGGAAATTGTTCCTTTTAAATAAATCTTTGTCTGGCAGCAGAGGGTGCCCTGGCTGTTTCAGGGAATGCCTTTAAATTACTTTTCCAATCGGTAATATTTCAAATTTCGCTTTAAATTGCCACTAAACGGCAAAACAAGCAAAAGGAGGCTTTTGAAAATGGCGGAAATTTTGGTTGTCGGAAGCAAGGTAAAAGAAGCAGTGAAGAAAGCAGGCTGCAACACGGCAGGCGATTTTATTGAAGGCCTGAGCAATAAAGTTGACTGGAAAATCAAGAGGGCAGTAGAAAGGGCAAAGGCAAACGGAAGAAAAACAGTCAGGGCAGCGGACTTGTAGAAACACCTTTTCTTTTTTGTGAAAAAAGAAAAGCTGTGCCAAAAGAAAAAAAAGTTGATTTTTTTGGATTGGGGGCAATTGCCCCCCTTCCCAACTATTTTTTTTAAGGAGTAATCCTTTCCGTTTTGTAATAATTGATGTCATTTTCAGCATCAACAACCGCGATTACCATTTCTGTCCTGATGTTGCCAGACAGCCTGACCATCCTGCTCAATTCAGTCATGCTGTTCTTGTCGTTTTGGTTTGAAACATTCACAACAAACTGCGTGTGGGCCTGCCCTGGCTTTTTGCCCCTTGGATAAACCCTGAAATCAAACCCGAACTTGAACCCTGTCTTCACGCAAAAGCCCTTGTCCCTCAAGTCCCTGAAAACAGCAAGCTTTGAAAAAAAGCCCTTGTCCTTTTTTTCCGCAAGCCCCAACAGCTTTTTTTTGTCAAGCTTTTTTCCGTCGCTGCCTTTGAGGGAAAGCTTTTTTTTCTCCAAAAGGTAAACTGCCTCAAAAAGGTCAAGGACATACTCCCTTTCAGTCCTTTCCCCAAAGCCCCTTTGCTGCAATTGGTCCTGCAGGCTCCTTTTTTCAACCAAAACCTTGTTCTGCAAAAGAATGCACATGCCCTCTCACAACCTTAATGGTTTAATAATTAAATTAAACAATAATAAAAAAGGATTAATAATACTTGTTTCGTGAACAGCATGCCAAAGATTGACCCATGGGGAAGCAATGCAATTGCGGATTACGGGCATATTTTCCAGGAATTCGGCCTGAGCCCTTTTCCGGAAAGCATGCGCAAAAATCTTGGCCACCATTTTTTCAGGCGCAATATTGTGATTGCCCACAGGGACTTTGAAAAAATATTTGACCACATCAAGTCAAAAAAGCCTTTCATAAATATTACAGGCATTGCCTCTTCCGGCCCATACCATCTGGGCCACAAGGCAGACATTGATTTGTTTTTGTTCTTCAAAAGCAGGGGAGCAAAAAACTATTTCTGCGTCTGCGACCTGGATGCATACTGCAGCAGGGAAAAAATCAAAACACTGCAGGATGCAAAGGAATGGGCTGTGAAAAACACTGCTGACGCGCTTGCGCTTGGCTTAAGCGAAAAGGACATCAGGGTGCAGGGCAACAGGGAAAAAGAATACTACAATTTTGCCTTTGAGCTCGGAAAAAAAATCACGGCAAACACATTTGAAGCAATTTACGGCCATCTTGATTTGGGAAAAGTTTCGGCAAACCTGCTGCAATACGCCGACATACTGCACGGGCAGCTGCCCCAATACAGCGGAAAAATGCCGAGCATTACTGGAATTGGCCTGGACCAGGACCCGCATGCCAGGGCAACAAGGGATTTGGCAAAAAGGCTGCCCTATGATTTGGAAATGCCCTCATTCATCTACTTCAGGCACCTTTCAGGGCTGAAAGAAGGCAGCAAAATGTCCTCTTCGGAACCAGACACGGCAATTTTCCTTTCGGATTCAGAAGCCGAAGTCAAAAGAAAAATAGGGAACTGCTTTACAGGCGGAAGAAACACAGCCGAAGAGCAGAGGAAGCTTGGAGGCCAGCCGGAAATATGCAAAAAATATGAAATAGATTTGTTCAATGTTGAAAGCGACGCAAAGCTAAAAGATATTTTTGAAAAATGCAAGTCAGGAAAAAGATTGTGCGGGGAATGCAAGGCACTCACAATTGAATACCTTTCAAAATTCCTCAAATCGCACCAGCTAAAAGCAAAGAAAGCAATGCCGAAAGCGCGAAAGATTGTTTTTGGAAAATAATTTTTTTTATTTTGCTGTTGGCGGCAGCGCTATTTCTTCTATTTGCATTCCCTGCAGGTTTTCCTTCAATTTATTCAATAAGTTTTCATAGAACTGGTTGTTTTGCTTTACAATGCAGATTTTTTCAACCCGGTGCAGCAAGGCAAGGTGCCCTATTTTGGTTGCAGTGTCGCCCCATTCAATAACATCAATGCACTGCTTTCTTTTTTTTCCAAAAGCTGTCTTCACTTCTTTCATCAATGCATTTCCTGCTGCAATTTCGCCTGTCGCAAAGCCAAACTGCCCCACCATTGAATTTGTGTCGATTACAAGCAGCAGTATTATTTGCTTTCCCATTCCTGCAACTGCTTCAATGAACAATGGCATTGCCTCTTTTTTTGAAAGCAATGGCACCAAAATTTTTATGCCCGGCTTTTCTTTTTTTTCCTGCATTTCTTTTTCTGCCATGCCTTCTTTTTCAGACAGCCTGGAACTGCTCTTTTCTTTTTTCAATTATCTCGCCTTCCTCTTTCAGGAACTCGCAGACGATTCTTGCAAGCAATTTTCCAATGCCTGCCTTTTCGGCAATCTTTTCGCTGCCAATGCCTTTTTCCGCATTCACCAGAGAAAGCACTTTTTGCCTGTGCTTTTGGTAAAGCCTGTCCTGGACAACATAAAAGAAGCCGTCAAAGCCTTTCAAGCCCCTGATTTTCCCTTCTTCAATATCCTGCCTTAGCCTCTCGCTCAAAATTTTCGCTTCCACTGCATTGCTGCAGACCGTAAAGCCGTCCTTTTCAAGAGAGCACTCATTGGGGTTTTTTTCCGTTGCATTAAATTGCCCGGAATCTTTTTTCACAAAAGCCGCCTGCAAAGTGCTCTCCGCATTTTCCATTGCGTCTTCCCTTTTTTTGCCCTTCTTGCCAACCTTTATATTTCTCTCCATCTCTTCCCTTGTTTTGTACACATACCTGCTGTACTTTGGGCTCAGCCTAAATGCAATTATCTTGCCTTCTTTCAACAACTCGTTAAAGCGCTTTAATTCTTCCCTGCTCAGGCATTTTTCAAACCTTTTCTCAACCCTGTCAGGCAGGTCCTTTTCCTGCAATTTGGAATAAATGCCTGCATCAACAGGGTTTTGGCTTGCAAAAGGCTTTTCTTCCGCAACCAGAACCCACAAGCCTTTTCTTGCCTTGACAAGCTCATAATCGGCAGAAGGGTCTAGCTCAAGCTTTGCCATCAATTCCTTCGGCATGACAAGGCAAAAATCCCTGTCAGTAACGGAAACCTTCACTGCCCCCATAACCCCAATAGAATATTAGGCAATAAAACAATTAAAAACAGTGATTTGGCAACGGCTATTGACTGATAATTCCTTTCAAATGACTTCGTTCCCCGCTTCTTTGGGCATATTGCTTTGATGAGGGGGCATGAATCTTTTTCAGTTCAGAATTATCCCTCTGCCTTTTCACATAGTAGAGAATCCTGCTCAGTGCCTGCACTATTACAGCCCTTTCGTTTGCATTCAAGCCATTTGCATCAATTATTGCCTTGTTCTTCAGGATGCCATCAAGGCTCGCATTTTCTTTTCTGAGCTCTTCAACCAAAAGCCCTGGATTAAGCGACTTTGCTTTCAAAAGGGCATTGTATGCCTGCACAACCTCTTTTTCCACATTGATTGTTTTTGGCTTCCTTTCCAAAGGTTTTCTTATTCTTATGGTTTTTGCAACAAGCCCGTTCTGAACCAAAGAGCCGAAAAACGCTTGTGGCTGCATTCTATTGGGAAAAAGTTCAAACTGCCTTGTGTCAATTCTTCTCCGCATCAATTCACGCCCCAGGAATTTTTTGCTTTCCCCCAAAATAAATTGCCGTCAATGCACGCCCCCGAATTTGTACTCATCAATTTCTTCCATCGCCTCGTCAACAAGCGCTTCTTCCTTTTCAAGCTCTTTCCCGCCGCCTTTTCTTTTGGGCCATTTTTCTTCCCTGCCTTTTTCGCCAGCCTTTTCTTCAACATCTTTTCCCAAAATGGTTTTCTTCACCTCAATCAGCCTCGCCCTTATTGAATCCCTGATAAAATCGCTCCTGCTGCTGTACAAACCATGCTCCTTAACCAGCTTATCAATCTCTTTCACAAGCTTTGGCTCAATAACAAGAGAATAGCACTTCAAAAAACCACCTTATGCTATATTCAATATAACATGTTATATAAATTAGTTCCCCTTGGGCAATTTCTCCTGCTTCGCCCCTTCGCAAAAGCAGTTATATAAGATGTAATATAATATGTTATATAAATCGCCCGCTTTGCGGCTATTGCAGCCCTTTTATGAAATCAAAAGCGGCTGTGGCCGCAATTGCGCCTGAGCCAGCGGCAATTACTATCTGGGAAATTTCCCCTGCAATGTCGCCTGCCGCAAAAATCCCTTTCAAAGAGCTTTCTTTCCGCGCATTCACGGCAACACAGCCTTTTGCATCAAGCAGCAATCCAAGCCCTTTTGCAAGAATATTCCTTGGCTGCATGCCTGCGTAAACAAAAACGCCGTTCACCTGCAATGTTTCTTCTTTGCCGCTTATAATGTCCTTGAATTTTATGGTTTCAACCCTTTCTTTTCCTGAAATTTCCAGGGTCTTTTTGCCAAGCAGCACCTCTACGCCCGCTTTTGACAGGTGCTTTTCATAAATAGGGTCAAAGCAATAATTCTCGCAGCTGTCCAGAAGAAAAACTTTTTTGCAAATCCCGGAAAAAAACATTGCGGCATTTGCCCCGCTGTTTCCAGCGCCCAAAACAGCAACCGTTTTGCCCTTGAAAGCAGGTCCGTCGCAGGTAGCGCAATAAAAAACGCCTTTGCCCTCAAATTCCTCTTCGCCTTTTGCCCCAAGCTTCCTGTGCTCTGAGCCAGTGCACAAAATAACGGCTTTTGCAAGCAGTTTTTCCTCGCCTTCATTTATCTCCAACTCAAACTCTTTCCCGCTTTTCTTAATCCTTGTCACTTCTGCAGCCTCTTCAACTTCCACTCCAAAAGATGCAAGGTGTAGCTGCATGTCCTGCATCAATTCAGCGCCCTTTTTCTTTTGCACTCCGGGATAGTTCTCTATAAAAATAGCGTCCGCAGCCTGCCCGCCTGCAGCCAATGTATCAAAGATCCTTACAGAAAGAGCCTTTCTCTTTGCATAAAGCGCTGCAGCCATTCCAGCCGGGCCTGCGCCAATGATTGCAACATCAATGCTTGCTTCAGGCATAACACTAAAAATCAGCTGAAAGCATTAAAAAAAGAAGCTTATCCCTGGTTTGGCGCAAAAAGAAGGAAAAGTTTTTTATTGCCTTTGTATTACTTTGTATTACATGGAAATCACCAGCTTGAGGCTTGGAAAGCAGTTTGAAAAAACAATCCGGCAGGATTTGAAGGAATTCAATTACAGCACCAAGACAGAATACATCAGGCAGGCAATCAGGGAGCTGCACCAAAAGCTCAGGGCGGAGAGGGCGATTGCAGCCTTGGCAAGAAACAAAGGTTTTGCAAAAAGGGCTGGTTACAAAGAACCGACTGAAGAAGAGTATGAGCGTAATAGGGAGCAGGCGGCTAGAGAGTATTTTGCAGAACTCAAAGCTCTTCAGGCAAAAAAGATTTAACTACTTTGAAAAGATTTCCAAAGTGTGCGTCTCTTGAAACTACAACGGCGTTATTGTCCCTAGCTATTATTGCATGGGCCGCGTCTGCAAAAGGGACTTTTTGTTGCTTTGAAATCTTTTCCGCTTCTTTTTCTTGTTCCACGGATACCATGGCTTTGCCAAGAAGGTTTTCATCTGAAACCATTTTGAAGCATCTTTGCCAGATTTCCTCCTTTGTCAATTCTTTCCCAAGCTCTCTGAGGACAATGTCTGAATATAATATTTGCCACTTTTCTCTAACAGCTTTCCTAAAAAACTGGAATGCCAGTTCCCCCAACGGCCTTATGTTGTCTTTCCTGTCCAAGGCAAAATCAAGCCAGATGTTGCTGTCAACATAGAATCTTTTCATAAAAAGGCTTTCAAAAAGGGCAATTAAAAAGCAGGCGCCAAAATTCGTCGAATGCCAAACAGCCCTGCAAAAAGGGCAATTAAAAACAAGCGGCGGAATTCGTCGAATGCCAGTCATTTTTTCCATGCAAAACCTTTTTAACAACTAATATTAATTCTAATATTAACCTGCAGGGGTGTTTTTTTTGAAGCAGTTTGTGATGAATGTTGAGCCAAAGCTCATTAAGGAAGTGGACAAAATCATTAAAGCGCAAAAGCTCTACAGCAGCAGGAACGAGTTTGTCAGGGATGCAATCAGAAGCAAGGTTTCTGAGTGCAAGTGGGCAAGTGTTAGGAAACAGCTCAAGGCGATTGGCGAGAACGCGCTGAAGAAGGGCTGGAATGGCGAGCTGCCTACAAGGGAAGAAAGGGCAAAGATAGCAGACGAATACCTTAAAGAAAGAGGTCTTTCATTCAAGTAGTTCGGCAGGCTCTTTCACTTCTATTTGGCTGCCAATAGCAACAAAATCTTTCTTGTTGAATGTAAGCAATATTTCGCATTTTGAGTTGAGCGCAAGCGCTGCATGCAAAGAGTCCGGGTAATGAATCCCTTTTGCCATAAGCCTCTGAGACTGTTCAACGTCTTCCTTCTTTGGCTCAATTAATTCTGTCCTGATTTTCCTTTCACCAAAAAACCCCAATAAATCACTTTTCGAGTAATGGACAACCTTTTCAATCTCCTTCAAGCCAAGGCCTGACAGCACAATTACATGCCGCTTAGGGCAAGCCCTGAAAAAATCGTCCACATCCTGAAACATCAGCCTTAACGGCTTTCCAATCTCCTGCTTCACAAAAGCAATGAAAACATTGGAATCAAGGTAAATCCGTGCCATAAAAGAAAGGCAAACAAGCCAACCTTAAAAAACCGCCTCAAAAATTCGTCGATTGCCAGCAAAGCCAACCAAAAACGGCAATTCCAGGAAACGCAAAGGTATTAATATAAGATAAAAAATAAGACTTATTTACTCGGGTGAAAAAATGAAGAAAACTTTTCCAGTATTGGTTGCAATTGCCTTGCTTGTGATTTTGCTTTATGCTTTTGCCCAATCCACTTCTTTTGATTATTACAAGCAGAAGTCTTCAAGCGAGTTGCATGCTTTAATATTCACTGAAAGTGACAATCTTTTCCCTGCCCTTGATGTCTTGAATGATTTGGGCGATGGGGCTATACTAGTTGTTAACAATTCAACAAACGAAGCTTATATAATAGAAGAATCTATAGGTGATTGGGACTTTGAAGTATACATTGAACAAGGGCAATCAGCAACATTCAGAGAAAAATTTTATCCGACTAATTGTGGGGGTGCATTCGGGGATGATTATCATGTGCCTACATTGCAGCAAACAGCAGGAAGCAGCATTAAGTTAAGCGAGATAACTGCAAATTGCAAAACAAGGCTTGAAACTTTCACTTATGCCCAGAAAAAAGAGGCACTCAGCAACTACGCCACTAATCTCAGGAATGCTTACAGGGCTTTGGCTGAATACACTACTCTTTCAGCCGACGCAATAACCCTTGCTGTTGCCCCAACAGGCGAGCTAAAGGCAGTGCTTGAAGCAACTCCAACAACTGGAACATTTCCTTTGGCTGTGAAATTCAATATTTCAAAATCAACGGCTTCAACAGGCCAGGCTTTGGAAAAATACGAGCTTGACTTTGGCGATGGAACAGCAAAGGCAACCGGCAATTGGCCTGCAGCAGCGCAAATTGAGCATACCTACAATAAGGCTGCGACCGCAAAGCTGACCATTTGGGAAAAAACCACAGGCAAGACGGCAACTGCTACAGTTGGAATAGGCACAACTGCCGTTTCGGTTGAGTGCAAAACAATCCTTGAATGCTTGGCGCAGGTTGACAAGAAATTTGTCGACGGCATTTTCAAATAGCTTTCTTTTGCAGGCACCTGATTTTCAAGTAATTTTTTTCTGTTTTTTTCTCCGGCAAATTTTTTTTCGCTAATTTTTCCTGCTTTTTTCCTTGCATATTCTTTTTTTTGCCTGGCGGAAAATCATGGCTTGGTTTGAAAAGCAATCCTGCAGGAAAAAAATGGTTTGCTTTTTTTATTGAAAGAGATTTTAAATAAGTTAGCCGTATATATTGCTTGCCTTTTTGATTTTTGGCGAAGAAAAGGGTTTTTTTTCAAAAAAGAAAGAAAATCCTTGGAGGAAAATGCGGCAATTGCCGCAAAGGGCTTTTTTTTCAAAAAAGCCCTTGAAATTGGATTCGGGTGGTTGAATTGAGTTTGGTTTCATTGACTTTTGGGGAAAGAAGGAATAATTTTTCCCGGTACAGCGAAATAGAGGTTTTAACGCCCGCTGATTGCATTAAAATCGATCCCAATGTCGAAAACAGGCTGGAAGTAGTTAAAAGCTGCTTTTTCTTCAAGCACAATGAGCCCTATATTGTTGGAAACATTGTGAGCGGCGTTGTTGCTGAGAACATGAGGGGCAAATTGAATGGAAAAGAGTTTGAAATAGTTGAAGTGAATTCAAAGTACGGCTGCATTGGGAAGAAGGGAATGACAATCGGCCTGATGGTCAAAGGCCTCACAAATGAGCAGATAGCGAAAGGCGCGACAATTACCTTTGAGCCATTGAATGGCGTCCAGTAAATAATATTAAAAAAAGGGAAAAATTTTGCATTTTGATAGGCGATAGGATAAAAGCCCGCTTGCTTTTTTTCCGCTATTTTCTTTCGCTTTTGCGCAAATTTCTGTTTTGTTTTTCCGCTATTTTCTTTTCTTCCGCTTTGCAGGCTTTTGCACCTGTTCCGCTATTTCTTTCAGCTGGTTGTTTCTTGCTTTCCTGCCTTTTTTGCGCCTGCCTATCTCCTCAAGCTTTTTTCCGGGAATTTCCTGGACCTCTTTTGCAAGCTCTTCAAGGCCGCTGTCCTTGCGCTCTTTTCCGAATTCGCTGCGCAGTGCGATTGCCGTGAAGATTGCTATTGCGGCAATGAACAGCACTGCAAGCGCAATGTCTGTCAGGCCTGCCAATCCAAACAATCCCGCTTCTGCAGCAGGCTCTTTCTTGTCCAAGTCAATTTCAACGCTTCTTTGCATTGTTCCCTTGTCTGTGTCCACAAGCAGGCTTACCGCAAACTGCCTTGCGTTTTCATCAATGCCAAGGAATAATGTCATTGGAATCTCTATTGACTGTGCAGGCTGCAGCAGCGTTTCCTTGAAATCAAATTCCGCGTTTGCGTCCCTTGCGGTTATTCCTTTTACCCTAATCAAAGAGTTGCTGTCGTTTGAAAGGTTCAGTGAAATGTGCATTGTGGTTTGCACGCTTTCAACGACATCTTTGACGCTTGCATCTACTATTATCCTCGCGCTTCCAAACCCGAGTTCTGCGTACAAGCCGCCGTAAACCATCATCCTGACCTGCCTGTTTTCAATGCCTTCCTTGTCCTTGATTGAAATAGTCGCGGTGTGGTTGCCTTCTTTTGTGTCAAATGGCGGCGCAAAGTAAAGGTAAATTTCCTTCTTGGCGCCTGGCTCAATGCTGAAGTCCTGCGGCTCAAGGTAAACCCAGTTTGGGCCTGCCGCAGAAACCGAAATGTTCTGTTTTCTTGCCCCCTGGTTGCTGACTTTTACTGTGAACGGCTCGCTTTTGCAGTTTGCATCCAATTCTATTTGCTTGTTCAGGCCGTCCCAGTCAACCAGAATGTTATAGCAGTCCTCGGCTATTAATGTGAAGTCCTTTTGCATTGAAAAATTGCTTCCTTTTGCCCTCACTGCAAAGGTTTTTTCGCCTGGCTGCTCATTGCCCAAATCAATTTCAATTAAGATTTCTTTTGTTGCGCCCTTTGCAATGCTTATTTTTGCGGGCGAAACAACGGCATTTATGCCTTCAATGCTGATTTCAGCTTCTATTGCCTCAATTGAATTGTTTGCCAGTGAAACAGCGTAAACAGGCCTGCTTTCAATGCAAACCTTTGGCTTTTCAGCCGCTTCTGTGCCATTAAGCTTTGCTCCAGCAATTGTTATGCCATAGCAGTCGCTCAATTCAACTGTAAACTCTTTTCTTGCCGCCTTGCCAAATTTTGCCGAAAAGGCTTTCAATGAAAAACCATGGCTGCCTGTTGCCGCGCTTGTTTTTGCAAACACTATTGCAACAGTTTTTTCCTCGCCCGCTTTTAATGTGACGCTTGCAGGCTGGACGCTTGCCCAATCAATGCCTTCAATGCTCAATGCAAGGCTGTCTTCAAGCAATCCATTGTTCTTTATTTTCACCGTGCTTTGCGTGATTTTTTCAACGCAGGCGCCCATTGAACTGCCTGTTATTGCAATTTCCTGCCTGTCCTGCAGGTTCAGGGTTGCCTGCTTTTCAACAAAAAAGCTTGTCCCTTCCAATTCAGCCCTTACAGTGAATTCATAATCCTTTATTTCGGCATTGCATGCAGGCTGCACCTCAAGCTTTACTGTTTTTGACTGCCCTGCTTCAACAAGCATTTCTGAAAAATAGAGTTTTGCCCATTCTGCCGGAATGCCTTTTACATTGAGCAAAACCCTTTCCTCATGCTCTCCGGCATTCCGAACATTTAAGTTGAATTCCTTTTGCTGGCACTGGGTTGCAACCTGCTCAAGGGGCGAGATTTCCAGATTTAGCGCCCTGCTTTCAAGCACCTTTACAGAAACCTGCTTTGTTATAATATCACTGTTTCTCACTTCAAGCGCAATTGCATAATCCCCTGGCACAACATAACAGTCCTGCGGCTTTACAAAAGCGTACAATTCAATTGACTGGCCTGGGCCAAGCGTTACTGAAAGAGGGTCTTCGCCAATCCATTTTCCGTTCAAATTAATCCAGCCGCTGTTTTCGCCAACAGCTTTTATTGCATAAGTTTGCGTTGAGCCTGTTTCATTTGACAAAACAAAAACAGCCTTGCCTGGCGCAAAGCAGTCTGTTTCAACTGAAAAATCGCCTGTCAATTGCACGGCGCTTGCCATGCCCAGTAAAAAAAGAACGCCGAATAGCAATGCAATCGAATTTTTCATCAAATTACCTCCTCAACCAAATTTCTTTTTCTTTCGCCTTGGGAGCAACTGCCCTTGCTATCAGCACAAGGGCAAAAACAACAATTATTAATATGGCTAATCCAAGCAAAGCCAGGCCGCCTGCGGCAAGCAATCCTGCAAAGCCGGTGAAAAAATCCTGCCCCTGCTGTTTAGCCTGCTCTACAATCAGCCTGACCTGCCTTTCCTCTGAAACATCGGGGTTATATGCCCGCAATGCAATATCATATTCGCCCGCCTTTCCCTCGCTTGCAATTATTTCCAATTCAACGGTTTTTTCCTGCCCTGGCTGCAATGAAACCAGTGCAGGCCTTGTTGCAGTGATTCCTGCAGGCAATCCAAGCAATTCAACCGAAATTCCTTCGATTTCCCCATTGCCATTGTTCTTCAGGGAAACCAAAAGCGACTTTGAGCTGTTTTCATCCATCCTGACAGAGCTTGCATAGCCTGTTATTTCAAGCTCAGGCAATTCAACAGTCTGGCCTTTCCCGGCAACAGTAAAGCGCAAATCTTCCTCAAAGCTCTTTGTGCCTGTTCTTGCCTTGAAGGCAATCGTGTACCTGCCTTCAGGCGCGCCTTCAAGCACGTTAACGCTTACATAAACCTCCCTGCTGCCCTGCCTTTCAACCCTCGCTGTTTTCTCTGAAAGCACTGCCTTGATTTTGCCGTGGTCATTCCTCAGCGAAAGGGTGAAATCCTCCAGATAGTCACCGTCATTTTCCAAAAGAATTGTGAAAACAGCGCTGCCGCATTCCTCTATTTCCAAATCGTTTTTCTCGACTTCCACAAGGGGATTATGGATTCTTGCCGGCCTGATGCACACGCTTTTTTCAATGCTGTAATCCTCGTTCCACACATTCAAAATAATTTCATAGTCTTTAACGCTGTCTGTTTCATCTGCAAACGCTTCAAAATAGAATTGCCTTTCCTGGTTTGCCTCAAGCCAAGCGCTGTAAGACTGCATTTTCGTTGAAAGCTCGCCGCCAACGCTGAAATAAACCCGCTGTTCTTCTGAAAGCAGGTTCTTGACATTAAAATAAACCTTCTGGTATTTTCCTTTCTCTATTGTAATGCAGCCGGTTGTCATTCTCACGCTGAAATTCGCCAGTTCCTCTTCACCGCAGTTTTCAACATCAATTGCAACAACTTTCTTCACTGTTTCATCATCAGTAATTGCATACATGCTGACATAGCGCGTGCCAATTGAACTGTAAGAGGAAGCATGAATCCTCAATTTCACATATTCTTCCTCAAAAGGCCCCAAATCAATTGTGCTTCTTTCAAAGTAAGGCAAAAGCATTTCATTTTCCGCCTGCAGCTCAACCTCCTTGAATTCATCGCTGTTGTTCCTCACAAGCACATTGATGTACTCGTCTTCGCCCCTGCAGATGTCGCTCGGATAGGCAACAAGCTCTATCTCAGGCTCGCCGCCAACGCTTAAAACAACGGAGGCATTTGAATTGCCCTCGCTGCTTTCTGCCTCAAGCAGGACAACATAATTGCCCTTCGGGGCATTGATTGTCCTGATTGAAAGCGAAACATTTGTCGACTCAAAAGCATTCAGGCAGACAAAATCATCAACCAGGCTTGTTTCAATGTAAGAATCATTCTGCTCAGTGCCCAAATCAATGCAGGCCTCTTCGTCCCCAAAATTGTGCAGTTCAAACTGCAGCCCAATTAAATCGTTCCTTGAAACGCTGGCGCTCCTTACTCCGGGGTCAAGCGCAATTGAAGCAAAAGCGCTTGCCGAAAAGAAAACCGCCAAAAAAACCATTGCCAGAACCCTGTTAATTTTCATGAATTCACCCTCCTAACAAACCTTGCAATAAAAGCAATAAGCAAAACAGCGGCAATTACAACCAAAACAAAATTAACCGCATTCTCCAGGGAAAAAAGGCTTCCAACAAGAGAGGCAAACCCTGCAAAAGAAAAAGCATTTGCTTTATTCCCGCCGTTTCCCTGCGGAACTTCTTCCTTGAAAACAACGCTTACATTCCTGAAAGCCTTTTCCTCGCCAATTTCAACCTCAAGCACTCCCTCATAAGTGCTGCCTGCAAGCAGTTCATTTGGAAAAACAGAAAGCGTAACAAAAGCCGACTTTCCAGCGCCAATCTTTCCGAAAGAAGGGCTGGCAAAAGCATCAAAAGGCCCTGAAAAACCAACACTGTAATCCTGCTCCAAAGAAGAATCATTCCTTATTGTGACCAAAACATCCCTTTGTTCCTGCTGCACAATTATTGTGGCAGGCGATTCAACAGCAAGCGCCTGGCAGCTTGCGCTGAACAATAAGAGCAAAAATGCCGAAAGCAAGAAGCGCTTTCCCAAGAAACTTTTGAAAAAAGTTTCATCAAAAAAGTGGCTATGCATATGCCTTGTATGCCACAAATGCTTTTCCCCCACTAAGCAAAGTTATGTATCAAATTAACTAATTAACTTTGCATTGTTATATATAACAAGTGCGAGCCATTTATAAAAAGCTATCGTTAGCCGTCACGTCCGGCTGGTACGGGCAAGAGTGCCATCTTCGCCTTTTGGCTCGATGGCACGGCTTCGCTTGGCTTTGCCAAGCTCAACCTTACTTTATCATCTGCTCCAGCAAATTGCTTTTTGTTATTATTCCGACAATTTTTCCGCCTTTTGTCACCAGGACAGCGGTATTGAAGCCAAGCATCTGCCTTACAACGCTTTCAGGGGTCTCTGACTGGATTGTCGGCAATGCCTCTTCAATTGCTTCTTCAGCCATTGTTTTTTCCACATCAATGCCCTGGCCTGAATTTATTTTTGCAAGAATGCTTTTCTCGCTGATGCTTCCAATCGGCTTGCCTTCGCTTAAGACAGGCAGCTGGCTGAAGCCGTGCTTTCCAAGCGTCCTGATTGCTTTTCTCAGGCTGTCTTTTGCTTCTACAAAAACAACCTGTTTTGTCATAATGTCCTTTGCGCTCTTTTCCTTCTGCGCATGCAGCTGTCGCAGGCAGTCAAATAGCTTTTTTGCCCTGCCATAGCTTGGCTCAATGTTGCCTGCCTCGATTTTTGCAATAAGGCTCTGCGACACCCCGCTGATTTTTGCAAGCCCGCTCTGCGTAAGGCCTGCCTCCATTCTCCTTGCCTTTATTTCCCTCAAGTCAGGCAGCATTAAGTTGCCCCCTTTGCTTTGCATTGTTGGCTTGCCTTTTTTTCCCTCAGGTCAGGCAGCATGCAATTGAAGAAGGGCGAAACAATTTATAACTTTATTCTTATCGGAATAATTTTGCCATTTTGCAATTACTTAAAAACAGTTGGCAATTATTTTTCTGAATAAAGGACTTTTTTAGGAGTTGATTTTGGCATGAGGACTGGCGATGGAAAATTCTTTTTCACTTCTGAGGCAATGACAGAGGGGCATCCTGACAAGGTTTGCGACCAGATTAGCGATGCAATGCTTGACGCAATATACAAGGATGACCCAAATGCAAGGGTTGCCTGTGAAACAATGGCAGGAATGGGCTTCATTGTTGTTACAGGGGAAATAACCACAAAGACCTATGTTGACGTGCAGAAGGTTGTAAGGGCTGTCTTGAAAGACGTTGGGTATGCAAAGCCAGAATACGGCTTTGATTACCAGAGCGTTGGCGTGCTTACTTCAATTCACGAGCAAAGCCCTGACATTTCAATGGGTGTCACAAAAAAGGCGCCGAAAGAGGTTGGCGCTGGCGACCAAGGCATGATGTCTGGATATGCGACAAACGAAACACCCGAGCTGATGCCTTTGCCGATTCTTCTTGCCCACAAGCTGGCAAAAAAGCTCATGGAGATAAGAAAAGACGGCACTTTGCCTTATTTGAGGCCTGACGGCAAAACACAGGTGACAATTGAATACGAAAAAAACAAGCCAAAGAGGATTGACAGTGTTGTGATTGCTGCACAGCACGACCCTGATGTCACTCTTGAACAGCTCAGGAAAGACATCAAGGAAAAGGTAATTGCTCCTGTGTGCGGAAAAATGGCTGACTCGAACACAAAGTATTACATTAACAACACAGGGCGCTTTGTTTTGGGCGGCCCTGTTGCGGACAGCGGCTGCACTGGAAGAAAAATAATCCAGGATACCTATGGGGGCGTTGGAAACCATGGCGGAGGCGCTTTTTCAGGAAAGGACCCGAGCAAGGTTGACAGAAGCGCAGCATACTACGCAAGGTATGTCGCAAAAAACATTGTTGCTGCAGGGCTTGCAGACAGGGCTGAAGTGCAGCTTTCCTACGTGATTGGCGGCACTGAGCCATTAAGCCTTTTCATTGACATGCATGGCACCTGCAAGGTTGACCCCCAAAAAGTGTGCGCTGCAGTAAAAAAGCACTTCCATTTTGCCCCAGGCGAAATGATTGAAGAGCTGAACCTAAGAAGGCCGATTTTCAGGAAAACAACAAACTACGGGCATTTTGGCAGGAGCGAGCCTGAATTCACCTGGGAAAAAACAGACAAGGCAGGGCTTTTGAAAAAGGAATGCGGATTGTAAAACCCAATTTCCTTTTTTTCTTTTTTTTATTAAAAAAATAAGCGCTTGGTCGGATTTATCCCTACTATTATTCTTCTTTATATTATACTTAATAGGCGGCTTCTTTTTCCCGGCTGCAATCAGGTTTAAAACCCTTCAATGCTTATTTTTGTCCATGCTTTTGGATTTGCACGTGCACAGCATTTTCAGCGAGGACGGCAGCAGCAGGCCTGAAGAGCTTTTGGCAAAGGCAAGGGAGAAGGGCATTGGCTTTGCAATCACGGACCATAATAATTGCAATGCCTGGCCTGAATTCAGGTTGCTTGCAAAAAAATTTGATGTGCCAATTGTTTTCGGCACCGAGATTAAGGTCTGGAGCGGAAAAAAAATGCTTGGCGAAATATTGGCGCTTTTCCTCAAAGAGCCTGTTGTTGAAAAGGATTTTTTCGGGGCAGTAGAGCAAATCCATGCCCAGGGCGGCATTGTGGCTGCAGCCCACCCGTTTGATTTGATGAGAAAGCCTTTTTTGAGGGGCTTTGACGAGCTGCCAAGGCTCAGGAAGCATTTTGATGCAATAGAAGTTTTCAACAGCAGGACAATCGTAAAAAAATTTGATGCCAGGGCAAAGCGCTTTGCAAAAGAAAGCAGTCTGCCCATGATTTGCGGCAGCGATGCCCACACAGTGCAGGAGCTTGGCAATGCCCTTACAGAGGTCAATGCAAAAAACCTTGATGAGGCAAAGGCCGAAATCCTTGCGGGAAGAACAAGGCTGCATTGCCACAAGTCCCCCCTGATTGTGCATTCCTATTCAACAATTGCAAAATTCAAAAAGAAAAATGCGGTGAAAGAATGATTTCTTTCCAAGACTGGCAGAAGGCGGAATTAAAGGCTGCAAAAATCATTGCTGTTGAAGAAATAGCAGGCAAGGACAAGTTGTTAAAATTGCAGATTGATTTGGGCAGCGAAAAAAGGCAGATTGTTGCAGGCATAAAGCAGTATTATTCCAAGGAGCAGCTGCTTGGCATGAGCATAATTGCTGTTGCAAACCTTGAACCGCGCTTGACCGGAGGCATTGAAAGCCAGGCAATGCTGCTGGCAGCGCGCGCAGCAGACGGAAGCTACAAGCTCGTAACAATTGACAAAAGCGTTGAGCCTGGGACAAAAATCGAATGACCTGCAGATAGCATATGTTTATTACCCGCTTTTGCGTTACATTTTCTGGTTATGGCGCGGAAATTCAGGTCTGTTAAAAGGGTTGCAAGGGGCCTTTTTGGGCCGAGCAAAAAAACTTTGCAAAGAGTCTATAATGGCATAACCAAGCAAGCGGATGCCCTTTTTGAAAAAGAATTGCCCAGCCAAAAAATCTTAGACGAAATTAGTAGCCTGAATACGCCCCAAAAGCGTCTTGAGGCGCATGAGAAATTAAATAAAAAAATTGGTGTGCTCAAGGCAGAGGTTGCTGAAAAATACTCCCGCAAAAAATTAAGGATTGTTGTCAAGTATTCTTTGGATGTGATGAATATTACCGGAGAAAAAAGGAAAAGAATTTTCCGGATTATGGAAGAAGGCCTTGAAAACAAGTTGATTAGGGGCAGCCAAAAAGTCGCCCCTGTTGTAATGCAACGCATACAGGACAGGCTGATTGAAGAGCTTGGCTCAAAGATAAAGGCTCGCCTTTTTGTGAAGATAATACGTGCGAAAACCAGCAAATGGAGCCGCTCTGTAGAATCCTTTTTAAATAAAAGATAAATAGAGGGCTACACCGCAAAATGGAACAAAGGCCCTTAATTTTGGCAAGCATTTTTTTTACAGCAGCATTGCGGCAAGGTATGGCAGTGCAATCACTGTTCCGATTGTTGCGCCAATGTTTGCAAATGCCGTTACTATTAGGATTCTTGTCACCCTGTTTGATGAAATTGCCCTGAGACCTGAAAGCTCTGGCAGTTTTTCAAAGTCCTGCACTTTCGGCGGCCTCATTTTGAGTTCAACCGCGCCTGCAAACCAGCCTGCTGCAAGCGCCGGGTGCAGTGTTGTGAATGGCGCTGCAAAAAAAGCCGTTAGTATGGAGAAAGGATGGGCAAAAGCAACGAGTGCGCCCAGTGCAGCAAGCGTTCCTGTTATCAGGAACCACAGCAGGAATACATCAAGGGCTGCCGTAGGGCCTTTTATGAAAAAGCCGTATGCAATCAGTGCAAAAAACAATATTGGCACTGCATAGCCAATTACAGGCAGCCAGCTTTTTTTCTTTTCAACCCTTGCCAATTGGGCAATGTTCACCTGCTTTCCAAGGTTTTCCTTAATGCCTTCCAAATGCCCTGCGCCGACAACAGCCACAATTTTTTTTGCGTTTGACTGCATTATCCTGTTTGCAATGAAAACATCCCTTTCATCAACCAAAACCTCTTTCACACTGGGAAGCTCTTTTGCAAGCTGCTGCATCAAGGCGTTCAAAACGTCTTTTTCCTTCAGTTTCTCTATTGTTTCCGCGTCAAGCTTTTGCCCAATGCCCATCAGTGCGGAAATAATGCCGTATCCAAGCCTGATTTTTTCAAGCAGGCTCATTTTGTTCAAAGCCCTTTTCAATGTCACCCTTACATCCCTGTCAAGCAATGCAACAGTAATTCCCTGTTCAGCAGCGGCTTCTATTGCCTCAAGCATTTCGCTGCCTGGCTTTATTCCCAAGTCTTCGCCAATCTGCCTCTGCAGGTTTGAAAGCAGCAGGTTCAGCAAAAACAGGTGGGTTTTTCCTTCCTTAATCACCTGGTTTAAGTCTGTTTCCTGCCATTTTTTGCCCTGCCGCAATTGCTGCAGCCTTTGGAAATCAAGCTCAACGCCAACAATGTCCGGCTTTTCTTCTTCAATGGTTTTTCTCACAAGCTCAACGCTGTCTTTGCTTACATGCGCTGTTCCGACAAGGACAACCTGCTTTTCGCCCAGAGTAATTTTTTCAACAAGCAAGCAATACCACTATATTAAAGAGAAAGAAAAGGTTTAATTAAAAATTGTTTTGGACAAGATAGTGGCTAAGGTTCGAAAATGCGGAAAGAATTGCCAAAAAAGCTTCTTGGCGTGCTTGCCTGCCCGCAATGCAAGGGCGATTTGCTTTACAAAAAGGCTGAACAAAAGCTTTTGTGCAAAAAATGCATGCTTGCCTACAGGATAGAGGAAGGCATTCCGGTAATGCTTGTGGAAGAAGCGGAAAAAATTTGAAACTTATTTTTCCGCGCTTTTTCTTACAAATTCCAAAAACAATTCATCAGGGTGCAGCGGCCTGCTTGTCAGCTCCGGATGGAATTGCGTTGCCATGAAAAATTTGTGCTTTGGCATTTCCAGAATCTGCATTATTGGAACTTTCGGCGCTTTTCCGCTGAAAACAATTCCTTTTTCTTCGAATGCCTGGATGCATTCGGGATTGCATTCAAACCTGTGCCTGAACCTTCTCCTTATGCTTTTTGCATTGCCATGGAGCCTTGCGGCAATGGTGCCTTCTTTCAATTCCACATCCCTGCCGCCAAGCCTCATGTTTCCCCCAAGGCATTCTATTTGCATTTGTTCCGGCAAAAGGCAGATGACGGGGTTTTTTGTTTTTGAATCAAACTCTGTTGAATTCGCGTCTTTTAGCCCCAAAACGTTTCTTGCAAATTCTATTAATGCAATCTGGAATCCAAGGCACAGGCCCAAATAAGGCACATTGTTTTCCCTGCAGTATTTTGCAACCTCTATTTTTCCTTCAATGCCCCTTGTTCCAAAGCCGCCTGGAACAATTATGCCGTCAATTCCTGCAAGCGCTTTTTTTATGTCTGATTGCTTTTCCAGTTCTGTTGTTTCAATCCACTTGACTTTTACCGGCCTGTTTAGTTTGAAAGAGCAGTGCTCCAATGATTTCAGAATGCTGATGTAAGTGTCCGCTGTTCCAGTGTATTTTCCCGCAATTCCGATTGTTACCGGCTGCGCTTTTCCATGCAGTTTTGTTTTATTGCTCCACTCTTTCAGTTCCTTGTTGCCGTTTGCCTTGAATTTTTTTTCGAGCTCAAGCTCTTTCAGAACCGCTTCGTCAAAGCCGATTTCCCTTAAGGAAAGCGGCAGTCCGTAAATGTTGCTGACATCATGCACACCAAAGACATTTTCCCTTGGAATGTTCACATACAGGCTGAGCTTTTCCCTGATGTTTTCCTTCAGCTTTGACTGGCTCCTGCAAACAACAATTTGTGGCTGGATTCCCATTTCAAGCAGCCTTTTGATTCCAAGCTGTGCAGGCTTGCTTTTCTGTTCCCCCAAAGAATTCGGCTCTATTATATAAGTGATATTAATAAAGCAGACATTTTCCCTGCCTTCCTCATACCTCAGTTCCCTCAGCGCTTCCAATGCAAACATGTTTTCGTAATCTCCAACAGTGCCGCCAATCTCTATTACAACAACCTCTGCCTTTGTTTTCACAGCCAGGTTGCGCAAAACCAGCTTTATTTCGCCTGTAACATGCGGAATAAACTGCACGTCCCTACCCAGATACTTTCCAGCCCTTTCTTTTTCAATAATCTTCTGGTAAATTTTTCCTGAAGTGACAAAGTTTTCGCCTGCAAGGTTCTTGTCAAGCGCCCTTTCATAGGTCCCCAAATCCAAATCTGTTTCCGAACCGTCATCCAAGACAAACACTTCGCCGTGCCTGAAAGGGTTCAAAGTTCCTGAGTCAACATTCAAGTAGGCCTCCAGCTTTATTGGCTCAACATTCATGCCCCTATCCTGCAACAGCTTGCACAGGCTGCTTGAAATTGTGCCCTTTCCAACCCCGCTCATCACGCTGCCTGTAACCACAACATACTTTGTCTTTCCCGCCTTGTAGCCATCAGGCAACGGAGTGTAAAACTCGCCGCTTGAAGAAGAAGCAATCTCGCTTAAAATATCCTGGCCTTTCACCAAAGCACCCAACCAAAAAGATTAGGTCCCTGCTATTTAAAAAAGTAATGCCTATGCAATGCCTGTTTCAGGGAAAACAGGCCAAATTTAAAAAAAGCCTAAATGGCCACAAGGAAAATCCCGGCAAACACCAGCCCTATCCCAACAAGCCTGTGCAGGTAAAACCGCTGCCTGAACAAGAAAAATGCAATCAAAAAAATGAATGCCGATTGCAGGCCCACAAGGGCATATATCTTTGAAGCAAAGCCTTCTGTGAGAGCTAAAAATAGCAGAAGGGTCCCCATTGCGCCAAAGAAAGCTGCGGCCAAAACCTTCGGGGTTTTTGCTGCAATGATTTTGGCATCCTTTTTGAAAAGCAAAATATAGGCTGCAGAAAAAACTGCGCCAGAGAAATAAATTGCAGTTGCAAGGCTTATTGGCTGCACTTTAAAAAGCAGTGCTTTAACCAGCAAGAAATGCATAGTGCTAATCAGGACAAAGGCAAGCACAATAAAGAAAGCCCTGCCGATTTTTGGAAACCT
>Ga0315293_10001542_pt1 | contig 22352 bp, 18 predicted proteins | sample YL17G13_20_MG_FD_203071 | JGI IMG/M metagenome (GOLD analysis project Ga0315293, IMG submission 203071) | Sediment microbial communities from Yellowstone Lake, YNP, Wyoming, USA - YL17G13_20 | ecosystem: Environmental > Aquatic > Freshwater > Lake > Sediment | place: USA: Wyoming | collected... | reverse complement strand
TTCTGTGTCTGCTCTACCATGTTGCACACGTCGAATCGCTCAGCCGCGCGACGACGGCCGCGTTCGCCCATCTCGCGGGCGAGCTGACGATCACTCAGAAGCGTGCAGATGGCGTCGGACAGAGCTGGCACATCGCCGGGAGTGACGAGGAGTCCAGTCTCTCCGTCGGCCACGACTTCCGGGACGCCGCCCACGGAGGTTGCGACAACGGGCTTTCCGAGGGCCATGGCTTCCATGGCGACGACGGAGGAGCCCTCGGAGGTGGAGGCGACGACCAGCAGGTCGAGGGAACTGATGAGATCGCGTGCCGACTCGACTTCGCCGATGAGCTGGAGGCGATCATTCAGATCCAGCTCTCGCCGGAGAGCATAGGCCGTCTCATTAAGGGGACCGTCACCGGCCAGCAAGAAGTGGGTCTGGGGGCAGCGCTGGAGGACCTGCTTTGCGGCCTGGATGAAGGGTTCTATGCCCTTCTGCGGGGCCAGACGAGCGATCATCCCGACCAAGAGCGCCTCTGGGGGAATACCCAGAGAGGGGCGGGTCTGCTTTGCGCTCTCGGCGGGTTCGGAGCGGATGTCGACTCCATTGGCGATGGTAAGCGTCCTCTGGGCGAGATCGGGGCGAATGGCCAGGAGGTCCCGCCGTAGCGCATCGGAAACGGTTATCAGGCGCGAGGCGTGGCGCAGGAGCAATCGGACCGCCCAGCGGTCTCGGGATCGACGGGCGCGCATGCCGTCTGCATCGGGCGGGTAATTGTGGATGGTGGCCACGAGGCGGGTCGAGCGCGCCAAAGGCACGGCCAGGGCACCGGTGAGGCCGGCGCTAAAGGAGTGTGTGTGGAGGATCTGCGCGGGGAGCGAATTGACGGCCCCAGCGAGCTGGAACGCGGCGAGCGCGGCCCGAGAGGGTCCCGCACCTGGGGAGATACTGATTTCGTAAAAGGGTACCTTTCGATCGGCCGCGGCCTTGGCTATCGGTCCATCCGGATCGCCCGCGACTCCGACGTGATAGCCATCGTTGTGCAGGCCTTCGAGCAGAGAGACAACGTGACGCGCGATCCCCCCGCGGGCCGCGGATGCGACCAGCAGGACACTCGCTGTCTGCGGAGCTGCTTCTCCGTTGATGGCGGCCGCGACGGCTTCCACAGATCCCCCCTGCCCTAGCAACGCCGGCTAGTGGTGTTGGCCTCGTAGTCTTCGACTTCCTCTATCCACGCGGCGCCCGCGGCCACGTCGGCCTTGAGGCAATGGTAGTCCCAGACGGCCCCGAACGGCAAGACCTTTAGCTCTTCGAGCAGTGCCAGGCGGGCGAAGTTATCCACGGCAGCCTCGATTTCCCTCAGACGGTCCACTGGCTGGAGGAGGGCAGCGAGCAGTGCCTGAAGGGTGGCCCTGGCGCCGATCACCCAGGCTCCGACGCGGTTGAGGCTGGCGTCGAAGAAGTCAAGGGCAAGATGCACTCGACCGAGCGCGTTGCCGCGCACGATCTCCTCGGCCAAGGATCTGACCTCGTCATTGAGAATCACCACGTGGTCGCTGTCCCAACGGACGCCGCGGCTGACGTGAAGGACAAGCTCATCGCAGAAGTGCAGGATGGCAGAGATCTTGTCGGCGATCGACTCGGTGGGGTGGAAGTGCCCCAGGTCGAGGCATACCATCTTGCCGCGGGACAGGGCATAGGCGAGGTAGAACTCATGCGAGCCCACGACGAAGGATTCGCTGCCGATGCCGAATACTTTGCTCTCCAGGGAGTCCTTCATTTCCCCGGGATGGTAGTCTACCGAGTAGATGTCGTCCAGGGATTGCTCGAGGACTGTGCGGCGGGCCCATCGGTCAACGGGAGCGTCTTTTGATCCGTCCGGCACCCAGAGGTTGTGAACGCAGGCGCTGCCCAACTCTCGCCCCATGAAAGCGCTGATCTCTCGGCAACGCTTGACGTGCTCGATCCAGAACGCGCGTGTGGAGTCGTCGCGGTGACTTAGGGTGAAGCCGCGGTCGGCTTTCGGATGGGAGAAGCAGGTGGCATTGAAATCCAGCCCGAGATCGTGGTCCTTCGCCCAGGCCACCCATCCGCGATAGTGTTCCGGTCCGATGGCGTCTCTATCCACGGGTTCGCCTTGGAATTCGCCGTAGATGGCATGGAGGTTGAGGCGGTGGTGACCGGGCAGGAGGGAGAAGACCTTGGCAAGGTCCGCCCGCAGCTCACTTGCGTTTCGCGCGCGTCCGGGATGACTTCCCGTGACCATGATGCCGCCGCCGGTGAGGGAGGAGTCGGGTCGCTCGAAGCCAGCGACGTCATCGCCTTGCCAGCAGTGCAGAGATAGTGAAACTCGGGAGAGGGTATCCAAGGCGGCTTCGGTATCGACTCCGATACCAGCATAGCGCTCCTTAGCCAGCTCGTAGGCCTTCTCGATAGCTGTCATGTCAGTTCTCCACCAGCGGGAACGGCGGTCACCCGGCGATGCCGAACCTCCTTGAAGCGCTCGTAAGCAGAATCCCATTCGCCGGTTTCTCTCGGCTCGTAGCGCTTGAGCGAGAAGGAGCGGGCGACGATGTCTCTTAGCATGGGCAGCGAATCGACATGGCCCAGTGCCATACCCTGGACGAGGAGATTGCCTATGGCAGTAGCCTCGATAGGGCCTGCTATGACGGAAAGGCCGACGGCATTTGCGGTGAACTGGCAGAGCGCTTCGTTTTGTGCTCCGCCGCCAAGCACGTGGATGCGGTTGATGGGGCTGGGATAGATCTCCCGCAACTCCTGCAACCCCATGCGATACCTGAGGGCCAGGCTCTCGAGGAGGCAGCGAATGAAAGCTCCCGTTGTCTCCGGCGGGGGCTGGTTCGTTTGGAGGCAGAACTGTCGGATGGCCTCCGGCATGTCGGGCGGGTTCAGGAAGCTGGCGTCGTCCGGATCGATAATCGCCACGAAGGGATCGGCGGAGGCGGCCTGCCGGCTGAGTTCCTGGTAAGTATACAGCTTCTCGCTCTGCCAGGCTCGACGACACTCCCGGACGAGCCAGAGCCCGGCAATATTCCTGAGCACGCGGAAGGTGCCGGCGACGCCGCCCTCATTCGTATAGTTGTTGTGGAGAGCCTGGTCGTTGATGATCGGGGCCTCGCTCTCTACTCCCATGAGGGACCACGTTCCGGAGCTGATGTAGGCCCAGTCCTTGCCCTCGGTCGGCGCCGCGGCAACGGCGGCGGCAGTGTCATGGCTGGCAGTAGCCACTACCGGTAGTTCAGGGAGTCCGGTCTCTCCAGAGAGCCGCCGGCTGAGCCGGCCGACGACCGTTCCCGGAGCCACGACTTGCTGCATGATCGCCTTCGGAATGTTCAGTGCATCAAAGAGCTCGTTGTCCCAGTCTTGTTGGAGCGGATTGTAGAGCTGAGATGTGGTGGCGAAGGTGAACTCCGTTCGCTTCTCTCCGGTGAGCAGGTAGTTGAATAGATCGGGCATGAAGAGCAGGTCGGATGCAGCCTGCAGAAGTGGTGAGCCTTCCTGCACCATGGAGAAGAGCTGAAACAGTGTGTTGAAGGGCAGGAACTGTATGCCGGTGAGTTGGTAGACACGTTCCCGCGGAATGATCTCCAGGAACTGCTGCATGGCCCCTTCAGTGCGCGCGTCGCGGTAGGCATAGGGGAGGCCGAGGAGGCGGCCGTCAGAGTCCAGCAGTCCGAAGTCCACTCCCCATGTGTCCACGCCTATGCTCTCCGGGGTGTCGCCACAGCTTGAGGCACAGAGCTCGAGGGATTTCTTGACCTCGCGGAAGAGCCGTGTCAGGTCCCAATGCAGATGACCCCGCAGGTTTATCGGAGCGTTGGGGAAGCGATGCAGTTCCGCGATCTTGAGCCGCCCGGCTTCGAGAGATCCGAGGATGGCTCGGCCGCTTTCAGCGCCAAGGTCGAACGCCATGAAGGCCTTGTGGCTCATGTGCTCGGTTCTTTCGGACCGAAGAAGTCTGCAAGCCCCTGGATCTGAGAGGCGGTCAAGCCCTCGGGTGTGAATCCGGCGCTTCGGCAAGTGAGGAAGATCTGCGCCGCCTTGTTGGCCGTATCGATCAGGTCCAGGGCTTCAGTGGCAGTGGGAGCGATGGCGAGACAGCCGTGCTTCTCCCAAAGGGCGATGCGGTGCCCGGGGAGGGCATTCACGGTTGCCTGGGCAATCGCCTCCGAGCCAGGCACTTGATAGGGAACGAGAGCGATTCCCTCCGGGATGAGTATCTTGACTTCGGGGAGCATCGCCCAAAGCGCTCGATTGAGCACGTCTTCGTCGTTGTATTCGGACGTGTGCGTGAGGGCGATAAGCTCGGTAGGGTGAGTGTGAACGACGGCCCTGGCACTCGTCTCTTGCTGGAGCAGGAATTGGTGAAGGCTCAGGTGCGAAGCCAGCTCCGAGGTGGGCCGGAAGCCGGTCTCCGCGCCGCCCCCCCAGATGACGTCGTAGGAGAAGGCGTCGTCTGCCATTCGAAGGATGCAAGCATTCTCCGCGGGACGCCGAGCGAGATCTCTCATTCTCGTGCCCGCCCCCGAAATCAGGAACGAACAGCCCGAAAGGGATGGATAGGACTGCTCCATGTGCGTGAGTGGGAAGTGGTCCAGGTCTGTGGGTGCATCGGAGAGGTACTCAGTGACGTTCACCGAGATATTGCCAGCGTTACTCTCGGCCCATCCCTTGTCCCAGAGATGTTGTGCGACATCCCTGACGGCTTCGACTATTCGCTCCAGCTTTGCGCCCAGCGTGATCGAGTTCTTCATTGCCGCACCCCTGCGTACATCCACAGTAGCTAGACTAGATAAGTCGTGGGGACGGGGGAGTTCTGATTGGCAGATTATAGTCTCTCAACCGTATTGAGCGCAAGCCAAACGGACGAAGCGGGCCTTCAAAGGGCCCGCCTCGTCGTGAGCGCTGGTCAGGCGACTAGTATCAGCCGAAAAATGCCCCGCGAATGCCGTGTGCTCTGCGAGTCTTTTAACCTGCTTTCGCAGGTGGGCGCCGCGCTGGTCAGTCTCGCGATTCCCGACTGGTAGGTCGGGCTGCCACTCGACAACCAGACTCTGGCTCCCAGGACATCAGTGTTGGCTAAAGACTCTTAAGGGCAATCACGCACACCGCAGGGCGAAACAATGCCGAAGTCCACTTTGATGATAGCACAGAGAGATCAAGGGCGCAACGGAATAGTAGGCCGAAGGTCAGGCTGGCGTGACATGGTCACGTGGAGCACGTGGAGAAGGGAGAATGGTCGGGGCGGCCGGACTCGAACCGACAACCACCGGCACCCCATACCGGTGCGCTACCAAATTGCGCCACGCCCCGACCAAAGGCCGCACGTGCGGCACTTCACGCTCATTATAGCACCGTAATGAATGCTGTCAAAGCCACCGTGAAACTGCTGCTAGCCGCCTCGATTGGCTTTCGCCGAGGGGTGCCCCGGAGCGGCCTTACCTGCGACCATACACTTGAGTTGCTTGCCGGGGCGAAAGACCAGCGACCAGCTGGGCCCAATGCGGATGGCTTCCTGCGTCCGCGGGTCGCGGCCAATGCGGGCCCTGCGGCGGCGGGGCTCAAAAGTGCCGAAGCCGACTATCTGGACCTTCTCGTGCTCTTTCAGTCGTGAACTCATGGTGGCGAACACGGACTCGACGACAAGGGTTACATCCTTCTTCTTCAGCCCACTCCGCCTCGTCACCTGATCGATCAACTCGGCCTTGGTCAAGCGCTTCACCTCCTTGCCAGCCGTGACGCCGTAGTCACCACGCGGCCGCCACACTCTTCTGCTCTGGTTAGGGGACTCCTTCCGGCCTCGAGAAGATTCGAATCAGCGAGCGCGGGAGCGATGGAGTCGTCGCCGCAGCGTGGAGAGGGGCAGCGTGTTTAGCGCATCCTTGGCCTCGATCCACCCGCGGCGAGCGGTGGCCACTCCGAAGTGCATGAGTTGGAGATGGTCGGCGGAATGGGCATCGGTGTTGATCAGCAGCTTGACTCCGACCTCCCGCGCGCGGCGGGCGTGGACGTCCTTGAGGTCAAGCCGGTCGGGATAGGCATTGATCTCCATCGCCACGCCAAGGCGGGAGGCCGCCTGAAGCAGGGCCTCCATGTCCACGTCGTATGGCTCCCTCTTTCCGATCAAGCGTCCGGTGGGATGGCCGATGCAGTCCACCCACGGATTCTCCATCGCCTTCACGATGCGCGCGGTCATGGCGGCGGCATCCATCTTCCATCCGGAATGCACGGAGGCGACGACGAAGTCAAGATCGGAGAGCACTTCGTCGGGGTAGTCGAGCGTCCCGTCTCGCTTGATGTCTACCTCGGCACCCTCGAGGATGGCGATTCCGGAAAGCGCCTTGCGTGCAGCCTCTATCTCGACGCGCCGCTGTTTGAGGCGCTCGACGCTGAGACCACTTGCGACCGTCTGGGACGGGGAGTGATCTGTGATGCAGATGTACTTGTAGCCGAGGGCCTTGGCGGCGCGGGCCATCCCCTCCACGGTATGATGTCCGTCGCTCCAGGTGCTGTGCATTTGGAGGTCGCCGCGGATGTCGGAGAGCTGGATCAACTCGGGCAGCTCCCCCTTGCGCGCGGCCTCGATCTCGCCCAGGTCCTCCCGCATCTCAGGTGGGATCATGGGAAGCCCCAGGGCCTCGTACATCTCCTCCTCCGCGCCGCCGCCGATACGCCTCTCCGTCTTTCCGTGGAGGCGGAAGACACCGTACTCGTTGAGCTTGATCTTGCTTCGTACAGCGAGGTCGCGCAGCTTGACGTTGTGCTGCTTCGATCCGGTGAAGTATTGAAGCGCGGCTCCGAAGGACTCCGGCGGAACGACGCGGAGATCGGCCTGTATGCCCGCTTTGGTCAAGACGCTGGACTTGGTCGGACCGTGCGCGAGCACCTCCCCCACCAGGTCCAGCTCCAGGAAATGCTGCATGACAGTCTCTGGAACGTCCGAGGTCACCAGAATGTCGATGTCGCCGATGGTCTCCTTCATGCGGCGGAGGCTGCCGGCAGCTTCGATTTGGGCGACCGGCGCGTGGCCTCGGAGGTTTCCAATGATCTCCTGCGCGATATCCCAGGCCAAGCCGAGATTGGTCCGCTTGCTGTACTCCAGAAGGTGGGCTATGCCCCGGAGAATTTCCTGCTCGGTCTTCTCCCCCATCCCCTTGAGGTGGCGCAGGACACCCGCCTTCGCGGCCTGCTCGAGTTGCTCGACGCTGGTGATGCCCTCCTCCTCGAGGAGTAGCTTAACGGTCTTGGGGCCCACACCTGGTATGCGGAGCATGTCGAAGACGGTTGCCGGAAACTCGGCGAGCAGCTCCTGGTGATAGGCGCACTTGCCGGTGTCCAGCAGTTCTTCGATCTTGCCCCCGATGCTGGCGCCAATGCCGGGAATGGAACGCAGCTCGCCGCGATCGCGTACGACGCCAATCTCCTCGGTCAGGTTGAGGATGGTCTCCGCCACCCGCTCGTAAGTGCGAATCTTGAAGACCTCAGCTCCCTTGATCGAGAGCAGAGTGGAGATATTGGAAAACACTCCAGCAATTTCCGCGTTCTTCATTGGACCAGCCTAGCCCGCGCCGCTCTGAGAGAGAAAGGCGGCGCTCTTGAGTGGTCGATCCAGTCGGTAATCGACGAAGGCGCGGAGGAGGGGATTCAGCCTCTCCCGCACCGGCTTGGAGAGTCTGCGCTTCGCTAACTCCTGGGGCGGAAGGCGTAGTAGCTCCCTCATCGCCTGGAGCGCGGCAGGGGGCAAGGGTGCGGCCCCCTGTGCTCGCAAGCACCGGCTACAGACAACTCCTCCCTGCGCGGGCGAGAATCCTGCTCTGGCGGCGTTGATGCTTGCGCCGCAGGAGACACAGGTGTCGAGCTCGGGCCCGTAGCCAAGCCTGGTGAGGAGCTTCAACTCGAATCCACGCACCAGGGTGGAGGGGTCTCCTCCTTGATCGAGCCCGCCGAGCGTGGCAAGGAGCAAATCGAAGATGCGCGAGTCAGCGTGTTGCTCTTCGATGAGCACGTCCACCATCTCGGAGGCGTAGCAGGCATGGTTGAAGCGAGCCACATCTTCCCGGAGATGGTAGAACGTGTCTACGGGCTCAATCTGCGTAACGACTTCCAGGGAGCGCCCGGCCGCGAGCTGCACTCGGGCGTGAGAGAAGAGCTGCAAGCCTCCGGCCAGCTTGCTACGCGGCCTTCTGACCCCTTTCGCGACGGCGGAGAGCTTGCCGCGCTCCCGGGTGAGGAGGGTCACAATTCGATCCGCCTCGCGGAGGTTCCGCTGACGGATGAGGATGGAGGTTACGCGATAGAGACGAACCCGGCTTACCACTACCCGTTCTCCCGTTGCTGCGGGTCGGCGCCGGGGCCGAGACTCAGTGGAGCACTTCTTCGGTCACCGCCCCCTGCGACTGGTCGTAGGCCTCTACGATTGCTATGCCGGTGCTGGTCCCGATTCGGTTGGCGCCCGCATTGATCAGCGCGACAGCTTGTTCGATTCTGCGTATGCCACCGGCGGCCTTGACGCCTATCTCTCGTCCCGCAGCCTGGCGGATGTGCTTGATGTCCTTGATTGTCACGGCGCGAGGGCCGTTGCCCGTGCACGTCTTGATGAAGTCGGCCCGCACGGCTTTGGCGATGCGGCAGACTCGCGTCTGCTCCTCCCGCGTAGTAAGGCCGACCTCGATTATTACCTTGGTTAGAACGTCATCGCCGTCTTCCGTAAGGCTGGCAAGGTGAGCGACAGTGACGAGCTCTTCGAGGTCTCGCTGCACGGTGGCGTAGTCGTGGGATTTGACGGCCGGTATGTTAACTACGACATCGAGCTCCTTCGCTCCGTTGGCCATAGCCTGACGAGCTTCGTAGACCTTGACGGAGGTCGGCACGGCGCCGAATGGATAGGCTATGACTGTGCCCAGCTTGGCGTCGGAATCCCGCAGCGCTCGCTCGGCTATTTGACACCAGCACGGCAGCACGATGACGCAGGCAAAATGGTACTCTTTGGCTTCCTCACAGCAACGGATCACATCTTCCTCGGTGGCATCCGGCCGAAGAAGAGAATGATCTATCATCTTCGCCAGGGCGATCTTGGAGAACATAACCTTCCCCTTCTCAGGTTCCGCCTCGTCAGTCCTCCCCCACGGCTCGAGCTACGCGTCTCTCGGGGCCGGCCGCTTTCCCTTTGTCGCCGCCTTCAACTCCTTCACAAAGCCTGCGACCGATTGCGTAAGTCCCGCCGAGCTTAGCTCACGATCGATCAGCGATACGACGGCGCTGCCAACAACCGCGCCATCCGCCAGTCCGCACACCTCGGCCACGTGCTCGGGCCGAGAAACACCGAATCCTACCGCAACCGGCTTCTGCGTCTGAGCTCGTACACGCCCCACGAAATCGTTCAGGTTCGCGGGAAGCTCAGCCCGCGTGCCGGTAACGCCCATCCGCGAAACACAGTACACAAAACCAGTCGCAAGATCAACGATTTTCTTCACGCGATCCGGCGGGCTGGTCGGCGCCAGCAGGAAGATGGTGTCCACGTGATGGCTTGTCGCGACACCAACCCATTCGTCGGCCTCCTCAGGAGGGAGGTCGGTGACGATGACGCCGTCCACTCCGGCCGCCGCGCTGTCCCGAGCGAACTGCTCGACGCCGAACTGTACAATGGGATTATAGCACGTCATGATGACGAGGGGGACATCGCGCGCGCGCCGAAGGGCGGCCGCCATCTCGAGCACCTGGGCGGGGGTGACGTCCTTGCTCAGGGCGGTCTGAGAGGCGGCTTGGATTACAGGGCCGTCGGCGAGGGGATCCGAGAAGGGAATACCCAGCTCGATGACGTCGGCTCCAGCATCGGCTATGGAGAGCAGGATTCGGGAGCTGCGCTCGACGTCAGGGTGTCCAGCCACGACGAATGCCACCAGCGCGCCGTCGCCCTCATTCCTGAGCTCTTCGAAGCGTGCGGCCAGGCGGCTCATCGGCCGCGCTCCGACAGGACGCGCTGCACCTCAGCGATGTCCTTGTCGCCGCGCCCTGACAGGTTGACGATGATAACTGTCTCTTTGGGCAGTCTGGCGGCAAGCTCCATACCGTAGGCGACGGCGTGGGCGCTCTCCAGGGCCGGCATGATGCCTTCGAAACGGCAAAGCGCCTCGAAGGCATCAAGAGCTCCAGCGTCGGTCATGCCGACGTATTCGGCACGGCCGCTCGCCTGGAGCTGAGCGTGCTCGGGGCCCACTCCGGGGTAGTCGAGGCCGGCCGCCACCGAGTGGGTCGCGCGTATCTGCCCCTGCTCGGTCTGAAGGATCTTGGTGCGGGCGCCGTGCAACACTCCCTCCGAGCCGGCGCTGAGGGAGGCGGCATGTTCGCCAGTGGGGATGCCCCGTCCGGCCGCCTCGACGCCGACCATACGAACGTCGTCATCCAGGAAGGGGTGAAATAGACCAATGGCGTTGCTTCCACCTCCAACGCAGGCCACGAGGTAGTCGGGCATACGGCCCTCATGGGCTACGATCTGCTCTCGGGCCTCTCGGCCCACAACCGACTGGAAATCCCGCACCATCGTGGGATAGGGATGCGGACCGGCTGCGGTGCCGAAGAGGTAGTAAGTGCTTTCGGCGGTCGCCATCCAGACTCGAAAGGCTTCGTTGATCGCATCCTTGAGGGTGCGGCTGCCAGAGGTTATGGAGATGAGCTCTGCTCCGAGGAGGCGCATTCGGTAGACGTTGAGGGCCTGGCGGCGGACGTCCTCCTCGCCCATGTAGATGTCGCATGCCATGCCGAAAAGGGCCGCCACCGTGGCGGTCGCCACGCCATGCTGTCCGGCCCCGGTTTCGGCCATCAGTTTGTGGCGTTTCATGCGACGCGCGAGCAACGCCTGGCCGATGGCGTTGTTGAGCTTGTGAGAGCCGGTGTGGGCCAGGTCCTCGCGCTTGAGGTAGATCTTTGCGCCGCCACAGTGTTCCGTCAGACGGGCGCAAAAATAAAGCGGCGTCGGCCGTCCCACGTAGTCTGCGAGATGGCCCTCTAGGTCCCGCCGAAACGTTGGGTCGCGCTTGGCCTGCTCATAGGCCCCGGCGACCTCGAGGAGCGGCGTCATCAGGGTTTCGGGGACGAACATCCCGCCAAAGGGGCCGAAGTGGGTGGAAGAGACGGGGTCGGGTTGAGTGTCTTTAGGAGCCATGTCAGCCGCCACCGCGGTCAGCTGCACGGACGGCGGCGATGAACTCTGCGACTTTGGTGTGATCTTTCCGACCCGGAGTCGACTCTACGCCGCCGCTCACATCCACACCGTAGGGCCGCACGGAAGTCACCAAGTCACCCACGTTCTCCGGAGTCAAACCGCCCGCGATGATCACACGCCAACCTGCCTCTATCAGGGAGACTGCCAACGCCGGATCAAAGCGCTTTCCGGTGCCGCCTGCCAGTCCCGCCACGAAGGTATCGAGTAGGATCGCTCCGACCCCTTTATAGCGGCTCACCTGAGTCTCGTCAAGTGTCCCGGCAACGCGAATTGCTTTTACAACACGGTAGGGCTGAAGGTCGTTGATGTAGCTCGGGGGTTCGTTGCCATGAAGCTGGGCGACCTTACAACCGGTTTGTTCAAGCGTTGCCTGCACGTCGGCAACCTGATGGTCCACGAATACCCCCACCCCGGTGACGAACGGATCGAGTTCGCGCATGATGTTACGCGCGATCTCGGGCGCAACCTTGCGCGGGCTGTTGGCGAAGACAAAGCCAATAGCGTCGGCGCCGCTCCTGGCCGCCACTTCTGCGTCGTCATGGTTCGTGATCCCGCAGATCTTGATGCGCGTCATGGCCTGCCAAGCAACTCCTTGATCTTGGCGCCGGGGTCGCCGGCCGCCATTAGTGCCTCGCCGACGAGAATCGCGTGCACATCGATATCGGCCAGGCGGCGGACATCGTCTGCGGTATGGATACCGCTTTCCGAGACGACGACCCGCCCGTCGGGAATGCGGGATCTTAGTCGCAGGGTTGTGTCCAAAGAGACTTGGAACGTGCGCAGGTCTCGATTGTTTATCCCGATGACGTCAGCTCCGCTTTCCAGAGCAGCCTCCACCTCTTCTTCGTTGTGCACCTCGACAAGAGACGCTTGGCCGCAGCGACCGGCCAGCTCTCTCAGGGAGCGCAGTTGGTCTGCGCCAAGGACGGCGACAATGAGGAGCAGGCAATCCGGCCCTTCCGGCACGGCGGATTCGGCGATCTGCACTGGATCGATGATGAAGTCTTTACGGAGGAGAGGCAACTCGGCGGCATTGTGCACCGATGCGAGATCAGCTAGGCTCCCCCCGAAGAAGGGAGCGTCGGTCAGCACGGACATGGCGGCCGCGCCGTGTCGCTCGTAGGTGCGCGCGACGGCATCCGGTTCTGCTCCGGGGCGGATGTCACCCCTGGAGGGGGAACGCCGCTTGAACTCGGCAATCAGCGAGATCCCTTCGCGGCGCAGTGCGTCGGCAAAGCCGCGCCGCGCGGGCGGGGCCTGGGGTGGCTCCCACTGGTCGTAGCGCCGGTGCAGATCGGCGATCTCCGCTCTCTTTCGTTCGAGAATGTCGTCCAGGATCATGTTGAGTCGCATCCCTGAGGCAACAGCTTGCCACGCCTAGAACGCCTGAAGGGCCTGCAGCTTGGCGCGCGCCGCGCCGGAAGCTACGGAGTCGGCCGCCACAGCAAGGCCTTCGCTCAAGGTGTCGGCTTTACCACCGGCGGCGATGGCCGCCGCGGCATTAAGAAGCACAATATCACGTGCAGGTCCTTCTTTGCCATCGAGAATATCGACCAGAAGCTGAGCATTCTCTTCGGGCGTACGGCCTTGGATGTCTTCGGGGGCGGCCCGCTCCAGGCCGAAGTCCTCAGGCGTGACATTGTAGGTGCGCATCTCGCCGTCCTTCAGCTCCGTGACGCGGGTTTCGCCGAATGTAGAAAGCTCATCGAGACCGCCCACACCATGCACCACGAAGGCGCGCCGTGAGCCAAGGTTCCGGAGAACGCTGGCGTGCAACTCGGTGAGCTCGGGGGAGTAAACGCCGAGCACCTGGGCGTCGGCCCCCGCGGGATTGGTGAGCGGCCCGAGCATGTTGAACATGGTCCGCAGGCCCAGCTCGCGGCGGACCGGAGCGGCGTACTTCATGGCCGGATGATAGGACGGTGCGAACATGAACCCAAGGCCGATGTCGTCTATGCATTGGGCGGCCTCTTCCGGCGACAGGTCGAAACGGATTCCGAGCGCTTCGAGGACGTCGGCGCTGCCACACTTGCTCGTAACGGATCGGTTTCCGTGCTTGGCGATCGCCACGCCGGCGCCGGCGGCGACGAGCGCCGCGCAGGTGGAGACGTTGAAGGTCTTGATGGCGTCTCCGCCGGTGCCGCAGGTATCGACGAGCGGACGGGCGCTGGGCGTTACGGAGCGCACGTGCTGGCGCATCACCCGCGCGAATTCGGTGACCTCTTCGGGCGTCTCGCCCTTCATGCGCATCGCCACAAGGAAACTGGCGATCTGTACAGGGCTGGCCTGGCCGGACATGATTTCGGTCATGGCGGCATTGGCCTCTTCAGAGGTCAGGTCCAGACCGTCGGCGGCCTTGCGGATCAGATCGGCAATCATCTGCTATCCCCTTTCGTCACAGAGCAAGGAAGTTTCGGAGCAGGTCCTTTCCCGCCTGGGTCAGGATGGACTCCGGGTGGAACTGGACCCCCTCGACCTGGTGGTCCTTGTGTCGGACTCCCATGATCTCCCCTTGATCCGTTTCGGCGGTTACCTCCAGACACTGCGGGAGAGTCTCGCGCTTGATGATGAGCGAGTGGTAGCGGGTGGCCTCGAACGGATTGGGGAGGTCCTTGAAGATCGTCTTGCCGTCGTGCTGGATCATCGAGGTCTTACCGTGCATCAGCCGAGGAGCGCGGACGACCTCTCCGCCGAAAACGTGGCCGATGCATTGGTGGCCTAGGCAGACGCCGAGGATGGGCACCTTGCCGGCGAAGCGCCGCAGGATTTCGTTCGAGACCCCGGCCTCGTTGGGAGTGCAGGGACCCGGGGAGATCACTATCCTCTCGGGTTTCTCCCGCACGACCTCGTCCACGGTGACCTGGTCGTTGCGGTGGACCTTGATGACCTGCCCTAGCTCGCCCAGGTACTGGACTAGGTTGTACGTAAACGAATCGTAGTTGTCTATCATCACGAGCATTGCACTGCCTCCGAGAGTGGTAGGGATCGTTGGACGTCGGGGAGCCCAATCGCGGCGAGCGCCTTCCGCAGTGTGTTGGTGACAATACGTCGGCTGCGAGCGGTGCCCGCGGCGAGGATCTCGTCAACGTAGTGCGGTCTCGCCTCGAAGTACGCGCGGCGTTCGCGGATTGGATCGATAAAAGTTTCCAAGACTTCGATGAGGTGCTTCTTCAGCGCGACGTCGCCGATGCGGCCGTCTCGGTACTGAATCTTGAGGTCTGCGATGCGGTCTGTATCTTCATCGAAAGCGTCGAGATAGGCGAAGACGGGGTTGCCCTCAACATGCCCCGGATCGGTCGCCCGCTTCCGCGTTGGGTCCGTGTACATATCCATGACCTTCTCCCGTACGATGCTGGGCGGATCGCTCAGGTTGATGGCATTTCCGAGCGAGGCGCTCATCTTCGCGCTCCCGTCGGTACCTGGGAGCCTGGCCCCGATCTGAGGTGTCGTCGCCTGTGGCATGACCAGCGTGTCACCGTAGAGAACGTTGAACTGTCGCACGATCTCGCGCGTCTGCTCAATGACCGGAACCTGATCCTCGCCTACCGGCACGAGGTCCGCCTCGAACCCCGTGATGTCGGCCGCCTGGCTGACGGGGTAGCAGAGGAAGCCGGCCGGCACGGTCGCACCATAACCTTTCTGTCTCATCTCGTCCTTGACGGTCGGGTTGCGCTGGAGCCGAGCCACGGACACGAGATTCAGATAGAGCTGCGTGAGTTCAGCAAGCTCGGGGATGCCGGATTGCAGCGCGAAGGTGACATCGTCTGGCGACAGGCCCACAGACAGATTATCGAGCAACACTTCGCGGACCGCGTGAGCCACCGTTTCCGGCCGCTCCGCGTGGTCGGTCAACGCCTGGAGATCAGCGATCAGGATGAAGGTGGTGTACGCGCGCTGGTACTTGATGCGGCTGGCGAGCGCGCCGCTATAGTGGCCGAGATGAAGTGGCCCCGTGGGCCGATCACCGGTAAGGATGACCCTTGCGGAGAGGTCGCTGTCTGTTGTCGTCTTTGCCTGTTTCCCGGGCATCTGGCTACTCCAGTCCAGCCTCCGCCATCTCGATGGCCCGCAGCAGGGCGCCGCACTTGAGCTTGACGCATTCGTCGTATTCGCGTTCGGGGACGGAGTCGGCGACGATCCCGGCCCCTACTTGCATGTGAGCGGTCCCGTTGGTGCAGACAATTGTCCGTATCGTGATGGCCGTGTCCATGTTTCCGGAGAAGCTGAAGTATCCGATGACGCCGCCGTAAGGGCCGCGCCGCGTGGGCTCCATCTCCTCGATGATTTCCATTGCCCGCACTTTCGGCGCGCCGGAAAGGGTTCCCGCGGGGAAGCAGGCCCGCAGCACGTCGAACTGATCCCGGTCGGCACGAAGCTTGCCGCGGACGTTGGAGACGATATGCTGGACGTGCGAGTACTTTTCGATCACCATCTGCTCGTCCACCGTGACGGTGCCGTAGCGGCAGACCCGGCCCAGGTCGTTGCGCCCAAGGTCGAGCAGCATGATGTGTTCGGCGCGCTCCTTCTCGTCGGCAAGAAGCTCGGCCGCCAGGGCTTCGTCTTCCTCGGGAGTGCTGCCCCGCGGTCGAGAGCCGGCGATTGGGCGCGTAATGACCTCGCCGTCTTGCATGGAGACGAGTCGCTCGGGCGAGCTTCCGATGATCCTCATATCGCCGTAGGTGAGATAGTACATGTAGGGCGACGGGTTGAGAGCGCGCAGGGCGCGATAGATGTCGAACGAATGCGCTCCGACTTCGCGTGTCAGGCGCTGCGACAAGACGACCTGGATGATGTCGCCCGCGGAAATGTATTCCTTGGCCGACCGCACGATGCGCTCGTAGTCTTCGCGGGATAGATTGGCCGAGAGGGCGGTCTGCTTGGGCCTCGGGCGAGGCGGGGGCACGGCGGGAGCGGGCGCGGCCAGTCGGGCGCAGAGAGCATCAATCTTACGGACGGCTTGGTCGTACGCCCGGTCGGGGTCGCCGTTGACGAGCGCGTTAGACAGCACTTTGCCTTGGTGGTGGGCGTGATCGAAGATCAGACAGGTGTCGGTCAGCACGAGCATGCAGTCGGGCAGATTCAGGTCATCGACGGTGCGATCCGGGAGGCGCTCGAAGAAGCGCACTACGTCGTACCCGATGAAGCCGACGGCGCCGCCGCAGAAGCGCGGCAGCCCCTCTGTCGGGACGAACTTGTACTCAGCCAGCAGCGCGGCCAGGGCGTTCAGCGGGTCCTCGCCAGGGTCAAATCGGCGAGTCTGCTGCCTTCCGTCCCGGCTCACCGTGACGGTATCGCCCTTGCTGCTGAACACGGCGAACGGCTCGGAGCCGACGAAGGAGTGCCGTCCGACGTTCTCGCCGCCCTCCACGCTCTCAAGCAGAAAGGCGTATTGCGTGTTCCCGATCTTCTTGAAGGCGGAGACAGGGGTCTCCGTGTCGAGAAGGATTTCCTTCCAGACTGGAATCAGGTTACCCTGACGAGCTTTCTCTTTGAACTCGGTTCGCGATGGATAATACATTGTCTCTACCTCGCCTTGATGAAATAGAAAACGACCAGTCGGACTTGCCGGGCTGGTCGGATACGCTTCGGTTACTATTCAGTTGGCGCTAAGTTTGGGTTGATGCAGGCTAACGCGCGCGGTGGCCCGGCAAGCTAGGTTCCTCGCCGCGCCAGGCCCAACGCACATACTCCGGATTGACGAACATTGGCCGCATCATTGGGTCCACTTACAGGCTTTCTACCACAAACGGGCCGCGTCGTCAAGAGGGTTGCTGCAGATGAAGGCAGCGCCTGGCGTTGGGGACTAGCCACCGGGAAGACTGAGACTGGCGACACGCAGAAGCCATTCGGCGCAAAGGGGAGAAAGCCTGTCGTAGCTGTGGTCAGCTCCGGGCACGATCACGAGACTCACTCTCGACGGCTGACCATTAGTGATGGCCAAACGCTGCATCGACTCAACCCAGGTCTGAGAGCGCTGTACGCGATTGCGGCCGTGCTGGAATCTCCCCCCGAGGTCAGACTCATCCGTATCCAGAGAGCCAACGAAGACGGCGACCGGGAGCGACGCCGCCTGGAGGAAGCCTTCGGGATAGGGGCTGTAGTTGCGCCCGTAAGGCCACGCGATGTCATCGTCGGGATAGGCGTAATTCCCGGCAGAGCATATGACTGCGGCCGCCACGCGGTCTGGATGCGTGACGAGGAAGCGGTGGGCGAACTGCGCGCCTGCGGAATGGCCGAAGAGATAGCAGCGCCCGTCAGTGGAGGGGACTCGCCTGGAGTAGCTGTCGATAATCTCGAGCACGAACTGATCCGCACCCACGGGTGATCCGGCTAGCATGTAGTAGCCACTGAAGTGTGAAACATCGAAGACGGGCGCCACCACAATCAAACCGGCGATCTCCGCCAGACACAACCATTCGGCGCGGCGGATGTAAAAACGCGCCGTCTCGAGCGCTGTGTGCCGTGTCGGTGGCGAGCCGTGAACGAGAACCAGTATACGCAGAGGGTCGCACAATGGCGTTGTGGGGACGTATTCCAGGTACTCTCCATGCTCGGTTCTGCGCGAGACGATCTCGCCCCGCACTAACGGGGCCCATTCGCCCCCAGCCTCCTCCCCCACCTCCGGTGTTACCCAATCGGGCGCGGTTCGGCCGCCTCCGACCTCGGAGATGGGTTCGCTCAGGTCTTGTCGCGCGGTTGGAAGGCTGGCGCTCATTCGGAAGTTGTCGAATCGTATGTCCGCGGTCGTGCCGGCCGTGTCGGTTGCGAAGACTAGCCCTACCGCGAGACAGCCCATATCCACGGCGAAGGAGCCGAGAGGGACATCGTCAACGTGTCCCGTCGCGATTCCGGTTTCTGGGTCGTAGGTCAATCGAAGATTATGCCACCCCCAAGACTCATTGCCGAAAGCGGGGCTGGATTCACCGGTTGTGAAGGGGTGGGCGATCTGCACTCCATACCCCTGGTCTATATCGAAGAGCACGCCGAACGTTTGGGCAGTGTCCGTGCTGCACAGCTGTAGGTAGACGATCTGCTCGCCCGGCCCTTCACAGTGAGCGACCAGGAAGTCGACTGAGGCGTCGACAGGCTGGTTGGCCAACGACAGTGTGTAGACGCCGTCTTCGATCCAGCCATCTGTGTTGGCAGTACCGGAGATGCGAAGCTCGCCTGCCGACTCCTCGGCGCGAACGCCCGGGTCCGAGTCGAATTCCTGCCAGGCGGACCGATCGAGTGTGGCATCCCCGAATTCATCGGTGAATCCGCGGTGAGGCGGAGCGCGAGTGGGCGCAGATTGGGCCGCCTGGAGCAACTCAATCGTAACCGCGGGCGAACGCAGTTCCCCTTCACTCAGGATCGCAACGGCTTCCAGTATGTGCATGCCAGGAGCCCAATCGCTCGTGTCACACCGGAAGACGTAGGGCGGGCGGCCTCCCATTTGAATGCTCGCACCGTCGAGGCGCAGACTGATGGGGCTCCCCCCCACAGACGGACTCAGGAGGACAGTCACCGTGACTGGCGAGCCAATGGAGAGGATAGTCCCATCGGCGGGCAAGGTGATGCGGACCTCGGGAGGCGACGAGTACGAAGGAGCGCTGAGAGTGGCCACGGCAAGGATCGACCACACACACAGGAGGTTGCCTCGCCGCATCGCTGGCTTGCGTGGTTTGCGGCGTTGAAATGGGGACTGCGGAAACCGCGGCGTCTTCAGTGAAGACACAGAGGATCGGGATCCCTTTTCCCAGGCGCACCATTCGCTGGACCACGCGGCGGTCCTGCTGGCAAAATCGGGATGCCTGACCTACGCGCTTGCGGTCGTTCTCTTGTATAATTGTAGCGTTGAGTACCGTGCTACCAAGATGAAACGTCCAAGAGGAACAGCTCGCGTCAGACCCGACTGGTTGATGTCGGCCCGGGACGGCTTCCCGACGGCATCGCCGGAGAATCCGCTTATTGCCGACGTAACCGCGCACCCAGGGCCGGATGCCTTGGTCATCGACATTCACGATGGCGCTGAAGTTGGCATCATGCTCAGGGGCACGGCTGAGCGGCACTTCCAGGATTTTGTTCTCCCTGGAATCCCTGGTGACGTGTGGCTCTGTGCGATGTGGGAGCCGCACGGCCGGCGTGTGGTTTCCGCAGACAGTGAGAACGTGGTCCTTCAGTTTGCTCCCGAGCTATTGGGAGAAGAAGTGATCGCGGGCAAGTTCTGGTTCGCCCTGTTTGCGGTTCAGCCCAGGGAGCGGCCTTGGGTATCGACGCCGGAAGTGAGAAAGCGTGTACTGGCGATTGGCCAGGAGATGAAGTCTGAGATCCAGGAGAAGCGGCGTGCCTGGAGGGCGGCAGTGCGCATGCATCTGGTGCATCTGCTGTTCATGTTGAGCCGTGACTGGGACCCGCCGGCGGAGGCCGGGCCCCAGCACGCGACACTCGCCGGTAACCTCAGCCGCATCATGCCGGCGCTGGCGCTCCTGCGGAGTCACCGCGGGCATCGGCTAAGGCTCCAACAAGCCGCTGCCGCCTGCGGCCTCAGTCCGTCTCGCTTCGCCGTGATCTTCCGGCAGACGATGGGGGTCACGTACGCCAGGTTTGCGCTGCGCGCTCGTCTCGCCTTCGCGTCGCAGCAGCTCCTGACTACGAATCTGACGGTCGACGACATTGCGACTGAGGCGGGGTTTGTCGACGCCAGCCACCTGCATCGACATTTCGTCAGACATTATGGACAAACGCCGCACAGTTACCGAATCAGCACTCCGGGTCCTGGGCCGCTGATTGATGCAGTAGGGGCAGAGGACCCGACCTAGGTCCGGTCCTCCGCTTGTCGCTCGCGTGAGTAGGAACGTCTGCTACCGTTAGGGCCATTCCCATTGATCCCCCCTTCCGCTTGTTCGCCTCAGAGAGCGGTGTCTGCACTAGTACCTTACGTATGGGGGGCCCGCTCAGGCGGGCCCCCCCAACTGCAAGTTGGTGCTTCAACTCAGGCCTACGGCAGCGTGATGCTGTCGCAGGTCTCGTGGTTGTGGACCGACTGGTACGGATAGCCGGCCAGCGTCAGGTTGTCCACGCAGCATGTGAAGGTGCCGCCGGACTTGTTGCGGGCAGAGGTGAATGTTACCTGCCCACTGCCATTGGTGACACCTGAGTTGGTGCCAGGAGCGGCACCCGTCCAGGTAATGTTTACAGTGACGCCAGCCAGCGGCACGCAGTCCTGATCGTGCACGGTGATTGTCGCCGCCGCCTTGTAGCCTGGGGTGCCACCATTAGCCATGTCGATGGCGCCCACGTGACAGCCCTGTACCGGCTGGTCGCTGACCGTGATGTAGTCCACCTTGGTCTCAGTATCCTGGCCCTGGGGATTCGTCACCGTCAGACTGACATCATAGATGTTGACCGCGGTGTACTCGTGGCTCGGGTGCTGAGCCGGCGAGCTGCCGCTGTCGCCGAAGGTCCACGACCACGAGGTCGGGCTACCGGTCGACTGATCCGTGAAGTACACGGTCAGCGGGGCGTAGCCCTGGGTCGGGTTGCCGGAGAAGTTAGCCACTGGAGGCACCGGTCCGCCACCGCCAGCATACTCGAAGGCCCCGATGTCCCAACCGGCGCCCTGCGGCCGTGCCACACCCTCGATGTCGTAGTGCACGGCTGGCAGAGGATCTGTTCCGGCACCGCTAGTCCCTTGGTCGATCAGGGCCGCGCTGGCGGAGGTGATGCGATAGCAGTCCAGCCAGCCGGCATAGGTGGTAGCGGTGCCGTTCTGGTTCTGCAGGTTCGGATTCCCGAACGTCGAGTTCGGATCCTCGTTGGGATCATGGCCAACCCAGGTTCCGGACGGGATGGGGTTGCCGTTGTTGTAGTAGTTGTTGTTGTCGTGGATCCAGTCCGTGTACGGCAAGGTGCCGGCCTGGTCGACGTAGACCTCGCCCATGTCGCCTGCGGTGTCGAGGATTACGTTGTTAAAGGAGTAGAAGTGTCGAGATCCTCCGTCACCACTGTATTTGGGATCGGCGTGGTGCTTGATGATCCCGCGAGCATCGCCGCAGTCCACGACCGTGTTGTTGTAGAAGTAGCCGTACCAGCACTCATAGTCCCCGGTAGCCGCTGCACGGCAGTCCTGAATGATGTTGTTCCGGAAGACAGTGTACTCGGAGGCGTACTGTGTGCTTGGGTCTCGGTACCTCGCGTCGGTCGATCCGCCGAAGCGCGTCGCCTTGTCGATGTCGTTGAGGGCGTGAGTAATCACGCAGTCCTCCATTACTGCGTAGTGAGAGCCGCCCTTGAACGTCACGCCGATTCCGTAATAGTCGTGAACGAAACAGCGCCGGAAGGTGCCGTAGTTCAGCCACACGGTGTCAACCTGCTCATCCCCGTTGGGGCCGCTGATCTCGCAGTCCTCGAAGAGGACATAGTCAGCCTGGTTGATCTTGATGCAGTCGTACCGTGACGGCTCGTGGAACCAGCACCGGAGCACGTCCACGTACTGGGCTCTGGGCAACAACGTCCTGGAGTCGCCCGGCTGGATGTGGATGGGCATCGCGGAGCCACTGCTGGCCTCGAAGCCTATGATCCGTACATAGCAGCGGCCCTTGATGTTGAAGCCTTCGGTTACGTAGGCTGCCAGATCTCCGTCGTAAGACTGGATAGTGATGTAGGCGCCCGGCGTGCCGTCAACATAGGTGCGCACCTCTTCGTTGTAGGTGCCGGCGCGAACGCTCACGATGTCCCCAGCAACGGATATGCTGGTGGCCGCGTAGATGGTGAGGAACGGCTGGTCGATGGTGCCCGGGTTACTGTCGTTTCCGTAGGGCGCCACGAAGTACTCAGTCGCAAACGCAGTGCCGCACAGGCACGCGAGTACGACCAGAGTCAAGGCTACGACTAAGGTGCTTCTCATGGATCCCCCCTGCCACTGCAGTTTGTCCTGGCCGATATCCTACGTTAGCTCGCCCCGTATATCTGACTTCCGTCCAGGCTCACCTCCCTTATCCGTCAAGGGCTTGCATGTCGCCTCTTCCCTTGCGCCGGCAACAGGCTGTGACACAGTACGCCAGGATCGATGCCAGGCTATATGCAGTGTACACACAAGCAGTCTGGAGGTCATTGTACGATATGACTATGGTATTGTATTTCCTTTGCA
>Ga0315293_10001539_pt1 | contig 22400 bp, 23 predicted proteins | sample YL17G13_20_MG_FD_203071 | JGI IMG/M metagenome (GOLD analysis project Ga0315293, IMG submission 203071) | Sediment microbial communities from Yellowstone Lake, YNP, Wyoming, USA - YL17G13_20 | ecosystem: Environmental > Aquatic > Freshwater > Lake > Sediment | place: USA: Wyoming | collected... | reverse complement strand
GATAAGCTGGTGTTTAACCTCATTGTACCCTTACGGGACACCTGGGGCAAGATCCTAAAAGCCAATGAAGACCAGAGGTCCTAAAATCAACTTGAGAATAAAAAAATGTAAATTCTATAGCTTATTCCATAACCCCCCACGAGTATATCTCTTTAGCTAAACAACAGCTAGGCCCGGGTAATAATGAACTTAGAGGTACTGGTTTTATTTCAAAATTTGATTGGAGCGAAAACGGAAATAAGGACTGGCTTATCTATTATTGGCCACCTGTCTGCGTGCGAACCTGCACAGGCAGAGAGGAAGAGGAAAAATTAGAATCTATTAAAATCAAACAAATTTATCATTCACTTGATCCTCTACTGCAGGAAGAGATAAGAATAGAAACAGAAAACAGACTACCTGATTTTTGGAAGGAAAATTTTAATAAGAAAAGAGTTAAAGGAAAAACATCAAAAATGCTTGAGGTTGTCTTAGAAGAAAAGAGAAGAAAAATAATAAAAGAGTGGATTAACTCCGGAAGGATTGAAAAATAAATAATGAACAACCAACATAATTAAAACAGAAAGAGCTTTAAATTTCAAAATATCAATGCCGATAATGTGGGAAAATATGGTGGTATGGCTGGGGCCAATCGAATATTTGCCCGGATTGCGGTGGGAAGTTAAAAGAGGCTAAGGATAAGAACAAAATAGAAAAACTTGACTTTTTTTAAAAAAGAATTTATTATAATACTATATACAATAATTTAATAAGTATTAAAATATTTTAAGTAGATAGCATAATATAATATCTACAGGAATTTATATGGATTCTTATATAAAAATTAATTCTGAATTAAAGAAATATATTCCGTTGGTTGAGACCATCGCTGAAATGTTTGGAAGTAGATGTGAGGTATTGATACATGATTTTAGTAATCCTCAACATTCGATTATTGCCATTAAAAACGGCCATGTAACAGGAAGAAAATTTGGTGATCCCATAACTGATTTTGCTTTAAGCGCATGGCGAAAAGGGGGCTTTGGCGATATCAAGGAAGATAAGAAGGTTAATTATAAAACGAAAACAAAAGATGGAAGGATCTTAAAATCTTCCACTGTATTTATAAAAGATAAAAACAGCAAAATTGTGGGATGTTTATGTATTAACTATGACATGACAGGTCACTTAATGTTTGAAAAAACAATAAATGAATTCTGTACCATAACTAACTTAAGTGAGCAAAAAGAAGAAGAAACCTTTGTTAAAGATGTAGATGAAATTCTTGAAAACATCATAAGCAAAGCAATTGAAGAAACAAACAAGCCTATATCGTTAATGCAGAAGGAAGATAATTTGAGAGTAGTAGGGATTGTCGATGGAAAAGGCGGTTTTATGATCAAAGGAGCCATTGACCAGTTGGCTCATAGCTTAAATGTTTCTCGTTACACTATTTATAATTATCTTGAGGAATTAAAAGTAAAAAAGAAAAATAATAAATTAGAAAAACAGTATAATGATAACACATTATAATATTATAATTATTGTCTTTTAAGCAAAACAAAAATAGAAAGAGGGGTAATTATTGGGTGAAAAAAGAAATACTAATTAATCATGATGGGCCTAAAGCGATTGGACCTTATTCTCCTGCTTTGAAAATTGGGAACTTAGTGTTTACTTCAGGGCAACTGCCCATTGACCCTATTACAGGAGAAATAGTAGAAAGTGATATTGAATCTCAAACCAGAAGAGCAATAGAAAATCTAAAAGCAGCTTTAAAGCCTTATTTGATTGATTTAAGAAATATCGTAAAAGTGACTATCTTCCTTAAGGATATGAATCATTTTTCTCGGGTTAATGAGATTTATAGTCAATACTTTGCCAGTCAATTTCCTACTAGAAGTTGTATAGAAATTTCACGCCTTCCCAAAGATGCACAAATAGAAATTGAAGCTATTGCTTATTGCAATGAGTGATAATGAGGTAGTATTTTAGAGTTTAACTGGAGGAACGTAATGGAAAAAAGTCAAGAGGATTTACTTGCCTTGTTAAAAGGAGAAATTACCCCGGCTACAGGATGTACCGAACCTATTGCAGTTGCCTATGCAGTAGCAAAAGCTGAAGAGCAAACTTTGGGTAATCTAGAATACATAAAAGTTCAAGTTGATTCAAACATCTATAAGAATGGTCTAATGGTAACCATACCGGGTACAAAAGAAAAAGGTTTGATTGCCGCCGCCGCTTTTGGCTTTCTTGCCGGAAAGACTGAAAAAGGATTTCGAGTCATCGAAGGATTAACAGATGAAGACATAAAAAAAGCGAGGCAATTAATCAAACAGAATAAAATAACAATAATTTTAAACAGAGATTTTACAGGTCTGCATATTGAGGTTAATCTGGTTACTGATCAGGATAAAATAAGAGTCATTATTTTAGATAGCCATCTTAATGTTGTAAAAGTAGAAAAAATTGATAAAAATAGTCAATTTAAACCCTTTAGAGGGGAAAGACAAGATTTTAATTCCTCAAATCATTTCATTCAGGAATATTCGCTGGATGATTTTTTACAATTCATCACTAAAGCACCGCAGGAGGAATTAGCATTTTTAGAAGATGGCGTGACGATGAACCTGAAAATAGCACAGGAAGGATTGAAAATCAAATCTGGTGTAGCTGCCATACTCACTAATTTGATTCATGAAGGATTAATGACTGATAATATGATTACCCGAGCTCAGATATTATGTGCTGCTGCCTCAGAGGCTAGAATGTCTGGTAGTAAGCTTCCGGTAATGAGTACGGCAGGAAGCGGAAATCATGGCATTACTGCCTTCTTAACTAATTATGCGGTCGCAGAAAAACAAAGACTTTCACTAGAAAAACTGATTAGGTCCTTGGCATTAACTCATTTAATTACCCTCTTTATCAAATCTTATACCGGCACTTTATCTGCCATGTGCGGTTGTGGGGTAGCAGCAGGAACCGGAGCTAGTGCTGGCGTGGTCTATCTCTTGGGAGGCAATAAAGAACAAATCCTTGGTGCGCTCTATAATATGGTTGGCTCTATATCTGGGGTCATCTGTGATGGTGCGAAAGAAGGGTGTGCTTACAAGTTAGCCTTAGCGTCTGGAGCGGCAGTCCAATCTGCCTTATGGTCACTAAAAGGTGCGATCATTAATAATGCTGATGGCATTATAGATCCTGACTTTAGGCAATTATTTAAAAATTTAGGTTATATATGTGATCCCGGAATGGTGTCTACGGACAAAGCTATACTAAAAATTATGTTAAAAAAAACATAGAATAATTTAAAAACAATAACTGTAAATATTCATTTATTCCGAAGGATAAAATATCACAAATGTACCATGGATGAATAAATAGGCAGCGATATATTACAGTGTATATCATCCTAAATATTATCTAAATAATGAAAAGTAATTGTAACGGTTTGTGAGCAGTGTGACTTTATAAGAAAAAATTGCAGGGGGGGTGAAGCTGAAAAAGAAAAAGATTAAGAATTAATTTTAAGAAAAGAGGAGGTAAAATTTAGATTCAGAAATTTAGATTCAGAAATTAGATAAAAACTAAAAACGAAAGGGGAAATTATGTTAAAGTTAAATGAAAATAAAATTAGTTTATTTTTGATAATAATAGCAATGCTTTTGTTGATTGTGTCTTCTGGAAATTGTGAGGCAAAATATAAATTCAATATGATAGCGGATGAACCCATCTGGGGAGAGACGGGATTAATATTACAAACTTTTGAGTCAGGCGTTAGATATCTTAGCGCAGGGGATATTGATATTACAATGTTTCCGGCAGGTGAATGGGGTATAGGTGAAGAGGCAGGCCTACAATCACTACAATTAGGAACTTTAGATTTAGTAGTAACTATGTCTGCGAATCTTGGTTTGTATACAGATGCCCTTTATGTTTTTGATATTCCTTTTCTATTTAAAAGTAGTGTTGATGCAATGTTGTTTACTTTTGATTCAACGACAAAGCATACTCCATTAGTTACAAAATTATTAGAGAAAGCAAGTGAAGAGAGTAAAATGATGGTATTGAGTATGGCGCCAATGGGGAGAAGGGATATTTTTTCTAATAAACCTATAAATTCAATTGATGATCTTAAAGGAATGAAAATAAGAACCATGGCTAGTCCTATACAGGTAGATGCCTTTAACTTTATGGGAGCAATTGCTACTCCATTACCTTATTCAGAATGTTTTACCGCGTTACAATTAAAAACTGTGGATGCTGCAGAAAATTCTCCAGCTGCTTACACTATGATGAAGTTTATCGAAGCAGCACCTTACTATTTTGGATCTGATCACTATTCATCTGTCGTAGGTATAGCAATGAGCATGAAAGCGTGGGATGCACTCCCAACAGCGTATCAAAGCATTATGAGACAAGCTGCTGTTGGAGCAATGAATGTTTCAAGTATATGGGGCTTAGGATCAGCTGACTATTCTTTAAATGGTCAAGTTAAAAATGATGCAAAAGCAGTGATAATGATTAAACCCGAAGAAAAGTTAGAATTAAGAAAGATGGTATTGCCAAAATTATTAGATAAATATGGCAAACAAATAGGTATGGATATTTTGGAAACATTAGCGAAGGGCGATGAAGTTATAGCTAATTGGTTAGAAAAAAATAAATAGAGAATAATAATTAAATCAAAATTATAACAAATAACTTTATTTTTATAATTTGCAAGAGGTAAAATACAAATTTTACCTCTTGCAAATTACCCAAAAGAGTCTATATAAAATTTAAAAATTAACTTAATTGATAAATTGTTAAGAGTAGGGAGGAAAAAATTGCTAAAAATACTAGAAAAAGTAGTAAAATATTTTACATGGATTGAAGATAGAATGCTTACTATAATCCCCTTGTTATTACTAATAGTAAGTATTTTTGCTGTTTTTAATAGGTATTTTTTTAAATATTCTATGGGCTGGTATGAAGAAATCTCAATATATTTATTTATGTTATTAGTTTATTGGGGTTCGAGCAAGGCAGCAAGAGATGAAAGTCATTATAGTGTCAATATTATAATAGACAAATTTAAAGATAAGGTTCGAAGTTATTTAATAATAATTATTTGGTCGGTTTGTTTGTTAATTTCATTGTTAGGAGTTTATTTTGGGATTAAAATGAGCCTAATTACTACCATGAAAACAGTTTCACTTAAAATACCAAATTCAATAATTCTATTCTCAACGATAGCAATGGGTTTTATGGGAATGTCTTTAAGATATTTATACAAAATAATCAATAAAATAAAAAAATTGAAAGAAGATTATGGAAAGGAAGGTAGTGAAAAATGATAGGTATTTTAATATTTTTAGGTTTTTTAATATTAATTTTGTCAGGAATTCCTATTGCTTTTTCAATGATATTAACGGGAATTCTTTTTATATTATTTTTTGGTGGAAGATCAGCAACAATTTTAACTTCATTTAATCGATTAGCTGCCGGCTTTAGTTTTCCATTATTGGCAATATATTTCTATATTCTACTCGGGATAGTTATGAATGAAACAAAAATATCTGAATACTTAGTTGGCTTTTTTAAAAAATTAGCTGGGAAAATATTTAAAGTAGGTATAAGCGGGATGATTATGATTTTATCTTGTGCTGCCACTGGTACATTAACAGGATCAGCAGTTGGTACTACAACAGCAATTGGTGGAATTATGATTCCCCAAATGAAAAAATATAATTATAAACCAACGTACTTAGTTACCTTATTATCTTATTCTGGAATTTTAGGAACTTTAATTCCTCCTAGTATCTCAGGATTAGTTTATGCAATTGTTGTAAGTTTACCAGTTTTAACAGTATGGATAACGGTGGGTGGGGTTGGAATTTTATTTACAATAGTATTATTAATTGCTAATTATGTTGTATCAAAAAAAAGAAATTATGAACCATATGATGATGTTTCGAAAGAATCTTCTATTAGTTTGGCAAAAAGTTTTATTATTACGTTACCTGCTCTTTTAGTTCCTATTGGTGTATTAGGATCAATTTATGGAGGAATAGCTACACCAACAGAAGCAGGCGTTATGGGAGTTTTAATCACAATAATATTAGGGATTTTTTATTATAAGACAATTACTTCGATTAAACAAATTTCGCAAGCAATATATAAAAGTGCTTGTCAGACAGCAGTAATAATGTTTTTAATTTGCGCATCTTTTTCTTTAAGCCATGCCTTGACAAGTACTGGCATTATAAAATTAATGGCTCGCTCCGTGTTGCTTATGACTAATAATAAGTACATTCTTCTTTTACTTGTTGAACTTTTAATTTTATTCTTAGGATGTTTTTTAGATGATGGCCCTATAATGATTTTATTGGGTCCCATTGCTTCAGCAATTTTAATTCCAATGGGAATTCATCCTTTGCATTTGGCGGCTATTTTTGTCTTTGCAGGTGTTTTAGCTATGGTAACTCCGCCAGTTGGAATAGTTCTTTATGCTGCCTCAGCTGTTGTTGGCATTCCCTTTGGTAATGCGGTTATAGAAATTTGGAAGTTTTTTCTGCCTGCATTAGTAATATTATTGATAATTACTTTTTTCCCTGCAATAGTTTTATTTTTACCAAAGATTTTCGGTTTAATTTAATATTTATTTATAAGATAGTTATTTCTCAAAGATCAAGGTATAAAGCTCCTTTGGATATTCCAGGGTGGAATTTGATAAAGTTAAATTTGGAGAAATAATTGATATAGTAGTTGGAGATCTGAATATTAATATCTTACTTACTATATTTTAATGTTTCGTGAGCTGGAGATTTCCTATACCTGGAATTACTTTTAAAAAATACTGAAAACCGATTGTGCATGTTATATAGAAATAAAAAAACAAATGACGAAAGAGATAGAACCTCTCCATAGTAATAATATCATTGTTTATGCGGACGTAGATCATGCTGTATTAGGAATTTCCGGTTTAGTGGTAGGGGAAAATATGCTCAAAAAAGTAAATGTTATTATAAAGAAGTTGATTATTGAAAAAAGATATAAAAATATTACTTTCAATTCTATAAAAAATTAAAAAAATAACTAAAATAAAACAATAAACTTTTACTAGGACTCTTGATAATAATGGCTTTAGGGTAATGAATTTTAAAAAAAAGATGATATTTTGAAGGCTTATAAAATAGGAATTCTAGAATTTTTTGGGGAAAATCTTACTCTTATTAAATGGGAGGTACCAAATGAACAAGGAAGAGAAAAAACAAACAGTTGATATAGAAGAAGCTAAGGAACAAGTGAGGAAAATTTGTAGAAGGTTAGCTCTTTTACAGCTTTCTTATGCTAAAACAATAATTAATGAATTAGGGGATAGAAAAGGAAAGAAATTAATTTTGAAAGCTATTAGGGATTACGGGACAAGAATTGGGAAAGAAGTAAAGGAAACTGTTTCCGTGCAGGGCATTAATAATGATCCGGAGAATTATAAAGAGGATCTACCATTATATGGGATGCATGATGGAATTGAAGAGGTAGATGTTGATGGGGAAAAGAGAATAAGGGCCTATGGATGTGTTATGGGGAAATTATGGAAAGAACTTGGTGAAGATGAAATCGGGCGGTTCTATTGTTATGTGGACCCGGCAAAATATATGGCTTACAATCCTAACTATAAATTAATTCATACAAAATCAATACCAAATGGTGATGAATGCTGTGAATTTAAAATAGAATCTACTACTAAGAAAGAAAGGGAAGATTTTTTTGAAAAGGATAGTGATTGGTCATATATTGATAAATATTAAATTATATGTAACTCATGACATAGAAAATGATTATAATATATAGATTTTAGGAGGAAAATATTCAATGGTTAGAAGTGAAAAAGTTAAAGGATACGATAAAGAAGATTTAATAAAGATGGAAATTGATTTTCTGAGAGCTCTATTACGTGAGCGTGTTCATCATAATATTGAAGTACCTTTTTATGATCTCATTCAGAAAGGCAATGTTAATCCTAAACCTAGATTTGGTCTTCAGGCTAAAATGGTATTTGATGTTTGGAGAGAGAGAGGTTTTAACGAAAATGATCCAGACATTAAATGGGCAAAGCAATATTTAGAATATGCAGAGAAAATTCGAGTTGGAGAAAAAATTGAATGGAGTGAAACAATTCCCAAACCTTTCACTAATAAGGAAATGGAGGTTGTAAATATGCTTATTTATGGAAGGAAATCGTTTCGTAATTGGTCTAATAAGACGATCCCTGATGAAATGATTGAAAAAATACTTGAGGCAGGAAGAGCAGCGCCGATTGGATGTAATCTTGATGAAGTCAGATTTATTGTACTTAAAGAACCAAAGGAAATTGAAATGATTTGGAGTGATATTCATGTAGAGAATGCAGTAGTAATTGTTCTATGCTATGATAAACGAATTTCACAAGTAGTTGGGCAGGATAAGTTAGTTCCTCAAAATCCAGGTTATGATGCAGCAGCTGCTGCTGATCATATGCTTCTTATGGCACATGCCTTAGGTTTGGGGGCAGTTTGGCTTTCTAAAACTGCTAAATCAGAGAAAAAGAAAGACACTGGAGAAGAATTTAAGAGAAAGTATGGACTTCCTGAATACATTGAGGTAGCATTGCATATAGCGGTTGGATGGCCTGCAATAGGAACGATTAAAACACAAAGAATGCCACTTCAAAATATGATAATTTCACAAAAGAGTAGATTAAAAATTGTAGATTTTTAACAATAAACAAGGAAAATTGTGGATAGAGGTTTGCTTTTTAAAATCAAAATTAAACGAGTTCTGATTTAAATAATTTTATGGATAAATATGTATTGAAAAATAGAACTTCTTATATGCTTAATTTCTAAAAACTAAATAATTGAAAGCCAAAAGGTAATTATCAGAAAGTATTCCAAACCAGGGAGAAATTAGAAAAAGAAGGTTTTAGCTGGGCAGTAAAATCATCAGTTACTTAAAAGCAATGTTTAAAATTTATAAGAAATAAGATAAAAATTATTGATATTTTTTTCTTAATACATTTTTTAATGTTATAATTATAAACATAAAAGGGAGTGTGATCTCCAAAATTACACTCCCTTTTAGTATGTTTATACCGAAAGGTTTAATATACGTTTTCCTTTCGGTTTTTTATTTTATTAGACTTAAATATATTTTTCAGAAGTTATAAAAATACTACAAAAATCAATAGATCATACTCAATTTAAAAACACTCAGGCCTGGAGGTGATTTATAGGTTGAGCCCTTAATTCATGCTACGCCAAAAAAGAGTTTGAATTATATATACAAATATAGTAAATGAGAATAGAAGACATAGGGTCAAACAGATTACCGGAGTTTTGGAAAGAAAAGCTTAAGATGGTAAGAGTTAAAGGAAAAACATCAAAAATGCTTGAGGTTGTCTTAGAAGAAAAGAGGAGAGAAATAATAAAAGAATGGATTGATTCCGGAAAGATTAAGAAGTTAAAAACAAAATAAAAATAGCACGAGAAAGAAAACGACCGTAAAGATTGGACGCTCCTTTTAACGGCACAGTGATAAATTCATATTACATAATAAAAAAATAAAGAAAAATAATTTTGCTAATTGACTTATATACCAAATATGATATACTAAAAAAGGACAAAATAACATGATACCTAATTTTAACGAATACGGGCTTCTACCCAAAGGCATACATAAAGCTACGATAGAAGAGATTGAACATAGATTTGGTAGCGGTTCAGCAAAACGCAAGGAATTATTTATTGGATTCCAAAAGTTAATTCAATTGTTGTACAAACACAAAAGGAGTATTAAGAGTTTTTTGTTAGATGGTAGCTTTGTTACTAATAAGGAATCACCGGAAGATTATGATTGTATACTTGTTGTAAAAAAAGACTTTAATTTTGATTCTCCAGAGGCAAAGAAGCTACTAAATGCTAAAGAGCTTTTTTATGCACACAACTTTACCTGCATGGAAGAAGATTTTGATCAATATCATAGATTATTTGATTTATTTGGTCATGAAAAAGACACCGAAAGACCAAAAGGATTAGTGGAGGTTATATTATGATAAAAAATGGCCGTCAATATGAACATTCTAAAAAGAAACTTCATGAACTTGAGGAGGATCTAAAGGCAATACGTAAAAAATATTATTTAGATAAGAATAAAGTAGCATTGCTTAGCCAGGGATATATTGAACATATTGTACAGTTTAAAGATGAAATAAAGGAATATGAGGACATGATAAAAGCTCCTTTCCCCGAAGTACTTCTAATCCATAATCTTAATAAAATAAGCCGTTCTATTGTTAGGCTCCGTATTGCCAGAAAGATTACCCAGGAAGAACTTGCGCAAAGAGTAGGCTGTAAGCAGTCCGATATATCACGCTTAGAAAGAGATGATTACTATGGGTATACAATTGGCCAATTGGATAAAATAATGGCAGGTCTTGGTATGAAAATTGAATTGAACTTATTTCCAAAAGAAAGTGCAATTACAGAACAGGAGAGACGAGAGAGAAAAGATCTCAAAAAAGATAGTGAATTGGCAAACGCTGCTTATACTAAATGGATTACAAGAAAAGTTGAGATTTTTCAGGGACTTTCAACAGAGGGAAATGATGAAATTTTACTAAGTAATAATAAAGAAGATATTTTTAATGAAGATGATAAAAATTTAAAAGATCTGAGGGTGACTTTTGCTTAAGAAAACACAAAAGTAAACTCTTTATTTCAGAAAAAATGATTTTATTTGTTAGGAGGACATTTATGAACATTCCAGGAAACTATAAAAAAATTATTGCTGAAGAATTTCGGGGAATAGTCGAAAAAATGAAAGATACTAAAGACTTATCTGAAAAAATGTATTTTTTCAGCGCTACCTACGGAGTAGTATCCAGAGTTTTTAATTTAGAGTTCGATCCTGTACTTGTCTTTGCGCATTTGGTTCTCAATGCAGCATGTAATACTATTAATGGAAGATTGTTGGCTCTAAAAGGAGGACAGGATAATGTCGTACAAATTCCAGAAGGCCTATTTGATAGCCTTCAAAAAGTCATTGAAAAACTAGCCGAAAATATCGAGACAGGAAACGAAGACGAACTCTTTAAAAATCTTCAAAAAATAGCGAATATTGCTTTTACGACTACTGGTAATGGTTATTACTTATATCAAAAAGGAATGTTGCAGATATAGTAGAGATCAGTTATTTTATCTAAAATGGGCTGTTAATATTAAATTATGAAGCTGCTTAAAAATGGGGACAGGGTAGATTCAAGTTGCTAATGCAACAGTTTTCCGAAAACCTCATGCGGAGTTAAAAAACCTAAAGTTTTCCGCGGCCGGTCGTTTAACATATCCTGTACCCGTTTGATATTTTTAAGTGAAACTTTTGAAAAATCCGTACCCTTGGGAAAAAATTGACGAATCAAAGCGTTGGTGTTTTCATTGGTGCCACGTTCCCAAGGTGAGTGCGGATGCGCAAAGTAAACTTTAATATGTGTGCTCTTGGTAAAAAGTTTATGTTCTGCCATTTCCTGGCCTTGGTCATAGGTTAGAGAACGCTTTAAGCCCTTGGGAAGATACTTAAATTTTTTAGCGAAAGCTTTTCGTACTGTGGTAGTAGCTTTATCTTTAAGCTGAACTAAGAAGGTTATAAGGGTGGTTCGTTTTAACTAAAGTACCCCAAGCAGAACCATTATTAGGTCCCATGAGAAGATCGCCTTCTAAAGTGGCCTGGAATGATCCGATCGGCAACTTCGGCAGGACGTTCTTCAATACTTAGATAGTCTTGAATAGAGGCGCAATTCTTACGGGACTTGCCACCGCGTGGACGGCGGTTGATATGATGGCGCCGTAAACATTTAACTAATTCTTTACGTAAGGTCCCTCGCGGCAAAACATATAAATACGAATAGATACTTTCAGGCGAGATTTGCATTGTCATATCTATAGGATACAATATCTTTAAGCGTTTGGCAATCTGTTCCGGAGACCATAATTGATCAAGTTGTTCAAGAACGTAGTATTTCAACGGTATATTAATATCCATTTTTCGGTTTTTACGGGCAAGATGGGTTAACTTATTAGCACGATAATGAGCTTTAACCGCTCTGTAAACTTGCCCGTTTGCAGTGTTACGGTTGACTTCGCGACAGATGGTACTAGATGATCGGCCAAGAGATAGCGCAATATAGGTTTTACTTTAACCCTTGGGCTACTCCAAGGCTGACCTCTTCAGGTTCATTAATACTTAACTGAGAAAAATGGGCCATATGCAACTCCTTTTTTTTAGTATATTCTTTTAGTATATTATACCAAAGTTAAGTGTTGCATTTGCAACTTGAGCCCAAGGTGTCCCTATTTTATTATTTTTCCACCAAAAAAAACTACCCCCAAAGTATTGACACTGACAGGCAATTCGTTCCATTGACATGTCCGCCTGGAGAGTGTAAAATTATTCTATGAACAATTATAAGGTTAAAAAGAGACGTAAGGACTATCAGTTAGAAATTAACTTTACTAAAGCATACAAAGAAGCAAAATTAAAGTACTCTCATCCAGCGCAAATTGAGCTAGCCTGCCTTAAAGCACAATATCCAGCCATATTGCATGAAATTGAAGAAAATGATTTGTTTGCAGGTAGAATTGAATTTGGTGTTATTGGACTTGGGATACAGCACCAAACAGGTGGTTTTGGTTTTTATATTGATGAACCACGTGTTGTATATGAGCTTGAAAAAAAAGCCGGGTCCGGCAAGTACAGAGAGGACTTGCATGATCTACTAGTTTTTTGGCGTTCTGAAAACACTAACGTAAAGGTACTTTATGGTATGACGGATGAACTTAAACGTGCACTTCCCAGTGATGATTGGTTAAAAGAGTCGCTTCCCGCAGGTCCTATCTTGCGAATGGCCGGGTCGTATCTGGATTTTGACAAATTGATTAAGGTTGGTATTCCCGGGCTTGAAGCTGAAGTAAGATATTATATAGCACGTGAACAGGCAAACAAGGGAGATGTAGTATTGTTTGAAAGTATGCTTGGTGCACTTAATTTAATAAAGGAAGTGTGTTTGTACTATAAAAAGCAAGTGCTGCATAAAAAAGCTAAGGAAAAAGATGTTGCAAGAGCAAAACAGTATTTAATAATGGCGCAGGTACTTGAAAATATAACATTAAGAAAGCCAGAGACACTGCGGGAGGCAATTCAGCTAATATGGATTTATGGACTTCTTACTCCTCAAGTAGAATATGGCAGGATTGATTTATATCTCGGTGACTTGTATGTACACGATATTAACAACGGAATTATAAGCGAGCAAGAGGCTCTAGAAATGATACAGTCATTCTTTCGTCTCATTGATCACTTGGATTGTGAGGTAGACGGAAGAGTTATAGTTGGGGGATATGGCCGAAGAAATATAACAAATGCCGATAAATTTTGTTTAGTAGCAATGGAAGCTTGCCGAACTGTAAAAGAGGTGCTTCCGCAATTTACCCTGAGATTTTCTAAAGAAACCCCAATAGAAGTTTGGAATGCTGCAATGCGCTGCATAGAAGAAGGGCGTACTTATCCTCTACTATATAACGATGATGTTCTGGTCCCAGGGATAATGAAAGCTTATGGTGTTGATCGTCAAAGAGCTGAGAGCTATGTACCTTTAGGATGCGGAGAGATTGAGTTTGATCACTACAGTTTTGGAACTCCAAGCGGATCTCTGAATATGCTCAAGACCTTGGAAATTGCCATGCATGGAGGATACGATCCAGTATCTAAAAAAAATTTTGGACTTCCAACCAAACCGCTTGATCAGTGTTCATCTTTTGAAGAATTCTACCAAGAATATAAAAAGCATCTAAATTATTATGTTGACGCACAAGCAAAATTTGAAATGTATCAATATAAAAAAACCGGTGAATTACATGCTTTTATGTATGTAACAATGTTGTATGACAAATGCTGCGAGAGAGGAAAAGCAGTGTTTAATGGAGGCTGTGCAAGCTTGAATGGTACATTGGAATTATACGGACTTGTGAATGCTGCAGATAGCTTGACAGCAATTAAGAAACTTGTATTCGAAGATAAAAAGCTGACCGCAACCCAAATGCTTAAAATCCTGGATTCTAATTTCTTTGGCTATGAAAAAGAACGAAAAATGATGATTGACTGCCCAAAATATGGCAACGATGATTCTTATGCAGACTCCTTAATTGTTGATCTACATAAGTATATTTGTGAGGAAATAAGTCGACAGGCTCCAAAAGTAGGGTTGGACACAAACTTGGCAGTTATAATTAACAATTCACAGAATACAACATTAGCAAGATGGGTAAGTGCTTCAGCAGACGGCAGAAAAGCTGGAACTGCAATGGCAAATGCCAACAACCCAGCTTCAGGTGCTGATAAAAATGGTATTACTGCGATGATTAATTCAATATTAAAGCTACCACATGATAATCATGCTGGTATGGTACAGAATTTACGTTTAAGTCGTGAACTTTTTACATCAGCTCGGGGAAAGGTATATGAGCTTATAAAAAATTATTTTGATCGTGGTGGTGCTCATGCCATGATTACAGTTGTCGGCAAAGATGATCTTGACAATGCCATGAAAAATCCTGATGCATATAGAGATTTAATAGTTCGTGTCGGTGGTTTTAGCGCAAGGTTTGTTGATCTACCTAAAGATGTGCAAAAAGAAATATTTGAAAGAATAACGTATTAAATGGGCAATGAAGTAAGAGGAACAATATTTGATATTCAGCGCTTTTGTCTGCATGACGGACCTGGTATCAGAACAATTGTGTTTTTTAAAGGTTGCTCACTCAGGTGTATATGGTGCCATAATCCAGAGTCAATCTACAAACGAAAAGAATTTATATACCGTGCTAACAAATGTGTAGGGTGCAGAGCATGTGAACTTGTTTGTGATAAGGGTGTGCACAGCTTTTGTAGAGATAAGCACCTGGTTGATTATAAAAAATGTAACAAATGTGGTAGATGCATTAAGGTTTGCTGTTACGGAGCAGTTTCTATAATAGGGTATGATAGATCAGTTCAAGAAATGATGGATTTGATCAGAACCGATATACCGTATTATACATCTGGTGGTGGAGTTACACTCTCAGGTGGTGAACCAATGTTTCAGCCACAATTTGCTATTAATCTAGCAAGGGCAATTAAAAATGAGGGTATTAACTCTTGTATGGAAACATGTGGTTTTGCCCCCTCAGAGCAGTTGGAGAAAATTGCACCATATATAGATTTATTCCTCTATGATTATAAGGTAACAAGTGAAGTTATGCATAAGAAATTTACTGGGGTATCAAATAAACTTATCATAAAAAACTTGGGTCTACTCGATTCACTTGGTAAAAAGATTGTTTTGAGATGCCCACTTATCCCTGGTGTTAATGATTCGACTGATCATTTAGAAGGAATTGCCAAGATATCCAATAGCTACAAAATGATAAAGAAAGTAGAAATTCTTCCTTATCATCGTATGGGTGAAATAAAAAGAATTCAAATGGGTAGAGTAGAATCACTATCTACAGTGAGTCGGACTTCAGAAGAGCAAAAACAGAAATGGCTTTGTCAATTAAAGGCTTACGGATGTACAGCTTTTATTTGAGTTAATTAACTATAGTGTAATTTTTTAAAAGCTTTTGCAGCGGCTTTTTGCTGCAAAGAGATAAATATGAAAGGAGGGGGACTAAGAGTATTTTCGGTAATTTTTTAGTTGGAGATGGTGTTTTTCTAGAACACCCAGAATAAGCAGAGCAATTATTAAAAAGTAAATAAAGGAGTAAAAATGAAAAATAAATGGTCTTTAATTCTTACATTAATTTTGGCTGTGACAATGGTTGCAATATTGTCTATAGCAGCAGCTACAGCAGAAAAGCCAACGGTTGTTCTTTCACGTTGGGCTGGTCCGCATGCAGATGATCAGAAAACTGTACTTGCGGAATATCCTGATGCAATAGTCAAAGTGGATGACGTTGATTATGGTAACTTAAAGGTTAAGCAAATACAGAGTTTGAGCACCTCTGCTGATTATGATTTAGTTTGGGCTTCAGAAATCTGGCTGGCCGAATACGTGTCCAAAGGCTGGTTTTTGCCACTGAATGATATGATTTCTAAATACAATGTAGATCTTAGCATTTTCTCCAAAGCAATGGTAGATATGAACACTACAGATGGTAAGCTGTATGCTATTCCCACATTTGCTCAGACACTTATTTTGACATACAACAAGGAGTGGTTTGAAAAGGAGGGACAAAAGGTTCCCACAACTGTTGATGAATTGCTAGCAGTTGCTAAGTATTTTAAGGAAAAAGGAACTGGAATTGCCATCCCAGCTATGCAGGGACAAGCTGCAGCTGACCTTTATGGACAGATTCTTTACTCTGCAGGTGGTGACTACTTTGGTTCTGACGGAAAAGTTAATCTTTTGAGTGGCGAGGCTATATATGCTGCAGAAGTTTGGGATAAACTTTGTGAATATTCTATCACTGGTTCTCTGACTTGGCATCATGATCAAGTTTCTGCGGCTGTGCGAGAAGAGGTTGCACCAATAGGAATAACCATAACTGGTCTGTCAGGCCTTGATTCAGATCCGAAGATGTCTAAAATAGTAGACAAGGTAGGATATGCTACAATACCAGGAAAAAAGAGTGTTGTTGGAGTTGTAAGCTATTGGTCTTGGGGTGTTGCTAAAAATAGTAAAAATCCAGAAGCAGCCTTTAAATTAGCAGTATGGCTGGTTAGTCCAGAAGTTGAAAAGAAGCAGGCACTCATGAATGGGCAGATTGGTGCTATTTCTTCTCTAGCGCAGGATAGTGAAGTTGTTGCCAAAATGCCATTTCTACCTGCAACAAGTGAAACTCTTGCAAATGCAAAAACACAGCCTACATCAGTTTCAGCTGGAAAAATATTTGAACCTTTGATTGCTGCTCTTTCAGAGATAGCGTCAACAAATAAGGCACCAAAGGATGTTCTTGCAAAACTTCAGAATGATTTAAAAGATGTTACCAGTAAATAAATAGATTTTCTGATAGTAAATCCTCAGTCTGATCTAATGTTGGACTGAGGATTTAATTTAATTTACCAGAATTGGGTAGTAACTTGGCGACAAAAGTCTGCTGTAGAGTTGGTAATTGTTATATTAAATTCTATTTAGCTGCTCTATATCAAGCAATACATACGGTAGTGTAAAAGGATGGTTTTGCTAATGATGGGCAGCATCCTACTTGATTAAATTTTAATAATGGCATGGTTTAACAAAAAAGGCAAGATATGAAATGAACAGGGAAATTAAGAATAGATCTTTAAGTCTGGAAAAAGGAGACTTACTGTCCTTTTTACTTATACTTCCTACACTGCTTATAGTTTTGATTGTTATGATTATTCCGTTGTTTTATGGTATATCAATAAGCCTATTTAGATATGATATAGGTAGAACTATAACCGCTAGTGATTTTGTTGGGCTGGGCAATTATTTAAGACTTTTTAAAGATGGAACAATGCTTAAAAGCCTTACGAATACCGTGATTTTTGCCATAAGTGCAACAGCAGGAGATTTAATTATAGGTACATTAATAGCAGTATTGCTTCTAAAGATAACACCCAAAGCAAGAGGATTATTGCGGGCATTGTATATAATGCCTCTTCTGATTTCTCCCATTATAGTGGGCCTAATCTGGAGGTATATGTATGATCCTTCCTCAGGTTTCCTTTATTGGATTCTGAGTCTTTTTGGGCTAGGGATCAAACAATTTCCAGGGATGACAGCTACTTCGACGGCACTTCTTTCAGTAATTATAGCTCATTGGTGGCAGGTGGTGCCTTTTGTTATTATCGTCGTGACAGCTGGATTGGTATCCATACCCAATGAATATTATGAAGCAGCATATATTGATGGATCGGGAGAAATACGCACATTTTTCAGTATAAGCTTACCACTTTTGGTTAAAGTTTATATGGTTATTATTATTATTAGCGGTGTGGATACTATTAAGGTATTCGATATTATATATTCCCTTACGCAAGGAGGACCCGCCAATTCTACAATGTCTCTGAGCATTTATGCTTATAAGAATGGGTTTGAAATGTACCAAATGGGATATGCTATGGCTATAGCTGTGTTTACTATGTTTGTATCATTCATAATATTTGGCATACCTTTCATTAGATTTGGCATGCAGAGCAAAGGACAAGAGGAGGCTTAGAATTGATAAATTATAAGAGGAGAATTTGGTCCCGAGCATTGATATATATAATACTTTTCCTATTTTTTCTATGGACAGTGACACCAATATACCTGTTAGTGACTAATTCGTTTAAGCCGACTCTAGAAATTAAATCAATACCTCCATCATTCTTTTTCCATCCTACCATTACTCATTATAAAAAAGCACTCATAAATGGAGAGTTTGGAAATTACTTTATAAATTCTCTGATAGTGGCCTTAACCACAACGCTTATTTCTGTTGTAGGAGGTGCATTTGGTGCATACGGACTGATGCTTACTAAATCCAGATGGGCAAGAATCGCATCCAATTCCATGTTAATTGGTAAGTCGGTTCCTGCCATAACTATACTTATTCCACTTTATATGATTCTTAACATCTTTAGAGTAGGTGGCACATATCTAGGACCGATACTTGCGCATTCCTCTGTCAACCTACCTTTTGTAATATGGCTTATGCTTAGTTTTGCCAAAGCCATACCAAAAGAATTAATCGAATCAGCGGCTATCGATGGTGCACGAAGAATGCAGACGTTCTGGAAAATTATTTTTCCATTGTTACTTCCGGCTATTGCTTCAGCAATTATCCTTTCAATGCAGTACTCATGGAATGAGCTTTTGTTCTCTTTGCAGCTCACATCTATGGATTCATATACTCTACCAGTAGGTATAGCTAAGTTTGTAGGTGCGATGTCAGTGGATTGGGGTAAGAGCAGTGCTGCTGCATCAATTACCATGGTGCCAATAATTTTAGTAGGCTTTATCATGCAAAGATATCTAGTATCAGGACTCACCGCGGGTGCAGTAAAAGAATAAAATTTTATTATCTTATCATACGAGGTGTGAAATATGTATTTTGGTACACAATACTATCGTCCTCCCTTCCCAGAGAAAGAGGTTTGGGAGCGAGACATTACACATATAAAGGCGCTTAATTTTAATGTAGTAAAGTTATGGGCAGTTTGGAATTGGATAGAGAAGAAACCAAATAATTTTAATTTTAGCGAACTTGATGAGCTTGTATCAATCTGTGAAAAGCATGATCTTAAAGTAATTATAAATACAATTCCTGAAGGTGCTCCATATTGGACAGCCACAGGATATGAAGACGCTTTCTACAGAACGGCAGATGGACATAAAGTTGATTACAGCGGAGCTGCAAATATGCCATCTGCGGGATGGCCGGGACTTTGTTCAGATAGCCAAAGGGCACTTGAACTTATTTGTAGATTTATAAATAAGACAGCCGCATATTTTGAGGCAAATGATACAGTGATAGCAATAGATGTTTGGAATGAGCCTCATCTGGAACCAATGTTTGATTATTCCGGGCAGCTCTTGTGCTACTGCGAACACTCCATTAGAAGATTTATATCGTGGCTACAGAAAAGGTATGGCAAACTTGAAGAACTGAATAATTCTTGGTTCAGAAAATATACATCATGGGATCAGGTTATGCCTCCTTCAAGATTTGGTACCTCTGCTGATATGATAGATTGGCGAAGGTTCTGGCTTTATAATCTTGCTGACTGGCTAAAAGAAAGAGTTTCTGCAGCAAAGAGAGGTGCTCCAAGCAAGATAATACAGAGCCATACTGCATTTAGTGCATATATGGGAGCTCAAAACGAGGGAGGATTAGGTAATGAACTTGGAGATGAATTCCTGCTGGCAAAGACAGTTGATGTATTTGGTTTTTCGTCATTCCCGCTGTGGCTCATGGGAGAAGATCATGTGATTGGGCATCTTATAAATGCGGAAATAATTGCTGAAGCTTCTAGAGAAAAGCCATTCTATCAGGTGGAATTGCAAGGAGGGGCAGGTAAGGCCGGATTTCTTGGTGGTCTTGTGCCATCTGCTGAAGACATAAGACAATGGAACTTAAATGTAATAGCTGCGGGAGGTAAGGGTGTAATTTATTGGCAGTATTTACCAGAACCTGCTGGGATGGAGTCTCCTGGTTTTGGTCTTGTAAACTCTGATGGTAGTGATACACCTAGATCTCTTTCTGCGGGTGATTGTGCAAGTAAGTTTTCCCAGAAATACCTGACAGAAGCAAAACGTGTTCTACCTCAAAACGGCATATACCTTTCTAGAACATCAGATCTACTAAGTTATGCTTCCAGAGAAGAAACAAAATATAATAATAGTTTCAAAGGAATTTACAAAATACTTTTTGACCGAGGTATACCAGTAAGATTTGTACATGAAGATTACCTTGATAAAATTATAAGTGAAGAACTTAAAGTACTATATCTTCCAATGACACTTGCACTTTCTGATAAAGAAAAAACACTTTTAATAAAATTTGCTTACGATGGAGGAACCCTTATCGTTGAAGGTTGTACCGGCATGTATAATGAGAATGGAAAAATGGATATGTCCTTTTCGTTCTTGCACTCTTTATTTGGAATGGAAAATATTAACATAGAGGCAATAAAAGAAGAACATTTATACGCAAAGCTTTTAAATGACACAGGGAGCTTAGGATGCATGTACTACAGGCAGCTATTTGAAAAAAACGATGATGAGTGTAAAGTGACCGCTCGTTTTTCTGATAACCAACCTGCAGCTTTAATGAAGACATTTGGAAAGGGAAGAATTTTATGGCTGGCAGGTTTTGTAGGTGCAGAATATAACTCTACCAAACACGAACAAACAGGAGATTTTGTATCTTCAATGTTTAAGGCCACAGGATACTCTGCAATTGAAGTTCTGGATGCACAGGGCATGCTGGTGAGATTACTTGAGGATTCTTGTTATTATCATATTATAGCTGTAAATCATTCCGATAATACAAAAAAAATGATAGTTAAAATGAGGGGAGGCAGTATGGTAGAAGCACAAATAAAAGCAAAAGATGGGAAAATAATAAAAGTTGCAAAATAATCTCTTTTTGACTTAGATATTTCATCAGTTTTCAAGTGCAGGCGTTGATCTGGAATATTTTCGGTACATTGCAGGCAATCCTCTATTAATCGAAATTTATTTATAAAAATATGATATTAGAAGGAGAAAAATGTTATGAAATCAACAAATATAGTTTTTACTGACAAAAACCAAGTAGATGTTATTAGTGAGGAAATACCATCAATCAATGAAAATCAGGTTTTATGCAAATCAGAAATATCCCTAATCAGCATCGGAACGGAATTGCGGTGCTTAAAAGGAGAGATGGATCCAGGAACTAACTGGAGTGAGTGGATAAAATATCCTTTTAAACCCGGTTACTGTATGACGGGTACCGTAATTAAGGTTGGTACCAATGTTATAGATTTTAATATCGGAGATAAAGTGGTTACACAACAACCCCATGGCCAGTATTTCATTGATTATCCGCTTGACCCCAACCTAATAAAAATTCCAGAAGGTATCACGTTTGAGGAAGCATCGTGGCAACCAATTGGGTGCATAACCCAACTTGGAGTGCGTCGTGCGGAGATTAAATTGGGGGACACGATTGGAGTTGTCGGTTTAGGTATGCTTGGTCAGCTTGTAATACAATATATAAGGATGTCTGGAGCAAGAAAAATAATAACAATGGATTTAAATGACAGTCGATTGGAACTCGCAAAAAAACATGGAGCGACTTATATATTTAAGGGAGATGTGAAAGATGCAAGGGAAACTATTAGTAGGATCACAGGAGGCAAAATGATGGATACCGTGTTTGAGATAACTGGATTGCCCCAAGTACTGTCATCCACCACTAAGCTTTTAAAGCGACTTGGGAAAGTAGTACTTCTTGGAGATAATACTATGCCCTCCAAGCAGTTTCTGGGTCCTAATGTTGTAAGTGACTCAATAAGTATCTTAGGTATACATGGCAGTATGTCACCTAGTACTCCCAATGAATTCAATCCATGGACATGGAAGGAAATGGCTATGCTTTTCTTCGACTTTGTTTTGGATGGCAGAATGAGAGTAAAACCTATGATTACAGATGTGTTTTCCCCGCTAGAAGCAGAAAAGGTATATGCATGGCTCACAAATGATAAGCTGGATACGGTAGGTGTTATATTTGACTGGTCAATGCTTGATTAATAGGCTTTCAGAAAACTCGCTCTTTAAAAATTAAATATTAGGAAGGAAAGATTTTACAAAGCGAATCTTATCTTTGTTACCGGTCTTAGCAGCAGTCAAGGCAACCGAAAGAACAGTAATATGG
>Ga0315293_10001538_pt1 | contig 22401 bp, 18 predicted proteins | sample YL17G13_20_MG_FD_203071 | JGI IMG/M metagenome (GOLD analysis project Ga0315293, IMG submission 203071) | Sediment microbial communities from Yellowstone Lake, YNP, Wyoming, USA - YL17G13_20 | ecosystem: Environmental > Aquatic > Freshwater > Lake > Sediment | place: USA: Wyoming | collected... | reverse complement strand
AACCATTAAAGTGGAAAGTTCTTTCAAAGGCAGAAAACTGTTCATCAAACGCGGCTATTTCAAGGATTTTGCCGGAATTCCCTTTATTTTTGGTTCGCTGTTCATGCTCTACCTGGGAAATTTGGCCCTGGTCAGCCCGGTCCACATACGTTTCATCACGGGTCGCCTGCCCCTGAAAAAGTACTTTGCCCTGACTACGTTGGCCCGTTTGTTTTGGTTGAATATTTATTTCATCACGCTTGGGATGGCACTCTTTCTGCTTGTCCAGGCCGGAGGCGTCAGGTTCAGCCAACCGGCGGGGGGCATATTCATGCTGTATCTCTTGTTTGTGGTCGTGTTGCTCGATTTTTTTTATCTGCTGGGCCAACTGACCACGGTCTTGGTGCGCTTCGGCAAGATTTTTTTCTTTTGGCTTTTCATCGTCTGGTTCATCTGCATCTTTCTTTTACCCGAGATCAATCGCATCAGTGTTTTCAACAAATCCTCGGTCCTGGAGTCCGCTGAAAAAGTTAATCTGGATAAATTCCGCACGCTGATGGCAATGGAAAAGGGATTCAGCGACTACTTGAAGGAGAAGCCGAAAATTCCCCTGGATCAGTTTCGGCAGATGCAGAAAAAATTTGCCGTTAATTTTCTAAACAACAGCTTCCTGCTGAACATGAGCCGCGAAACCAAGTATTTGCGGGAAGTAGGCAAAGTCATCGTCAGCCACGAATGGCAGTCCGTCATGTTTCCCACCACGTTTTACTATTTCCTGACCGGCGAGGCCTCGGGCAAAGGCTATTATGGCTACCTCGATTTCATGGATTACATCATGAAACTGCGCAACCGTTTTATTCAGTTTTATATTCACAAACGTTATGAAGCCAACGATGCCGTCGTCGAACCGTTCGTCAAAAGTGACGAGAATATTTTTCATTCCCGAAACCGGCTGCCAGGCACATTCTGGCTCGGTTTCCTATCAACTGTTTTTTACGCCGTCGTCTTCTTTATTTTGGCCTACTTGCGTTTGCATCGCCTGATATATCCGTTATGATTATCTTAAAAAATCTATGTTTGCAACACAGAGACTTCCATCTTTCCGATATCAGCCTGCAGGTTCAGGGCGGCGAAATCTATTTCTTGTTGAACCGCCAGAACGTGAGCAATGATTCTCTTTTCAATGCCTTGAGCGGCTTCCGGGCACTGGATGGGGGCGAGATCTGGTATGATGGCTGCTGCCAATCCCGAGGCGAGCCTCCCCGGTCGGTCGCCTTGGTCAACAGGGTAGTCGATACCACCGACTTTGAGACCGAAGCCCGCGTCGGCGCTTGGATCGATTTCTTCTGCAGCGGCGGAAACTTGCCTTACGAAAATGTTTTGCAGATCCTGATGGTTCTCAATTTCAATGAGATGAATTTGCAAAAAAAAGTGCGCGACCTGCCCCCGGAAATTTTCAGGCAGGTTTATCTGGCTCTTTGCCTGGCCGCGGATGCTCCGAACATCGTCATCAACGATTTCTGCAAAGGGACGGAAAAAAGCTTGGAATTGAAGTTTAACAAGCTGCTTTGGAAAAAAAAAGCCGCCGGTCAGGCTATCCTTTACTTGGGCAATGATATTCTTTATGCAGCGGAAATCGCCGACCGGGTCGGGTTCATCAAAAACGGCCATTTGCTGTTTGAAGCCGAAGCCGCCGACATCAAAGAAATGGATATCAAGGATCTGTATTCCAAATTTTTGAGCTGAATATTCGTGATTACTTTTTTCCCAGGTGAAAATCGGCCATTTTTCTATACAAGGATGAACGTGAAATACCCAGGATGACGGCCGCTTTTGAATAGTTGTGTGCCGTTTGCTGCAAAATGGCGGCGATATGATTTTTTTCGATTGCCGCCAGGTTTTTTTCGTGATTCTCCCCTGCGGGTGCTTTTTCGGGATTGAGGATCTTCAGGGGCAGATGCTCGGCCCGGATGATGTTTTGCCAGCCGTTGGCGGCAATCATGGAAATGGTGTTCTTCAGCTCCCGGATGTTGCCCGGCCAGTTGTAGGCGCACAACAGGCGTTGGGCTTCACTGTTAAAATGTCCAACTTGCCGTGAATTGGCGATATTGGCGATGCGCAAAAAATGTTCGGCCAGGGGTATGATGTCGGCTTGCCTGGCCCGCAGCGGTGGGATGTGAATTTTCAATTCGTCGATGCGAAAAAAAAGATCTTCGCGAAAGCGCTGTTTTTTGACTTCGTCTTCCAAAACCTTGTTGGTGGCGGCAAGAACGCGGATGTCCACGAATTTGGGGGTTTTGCTTTGTAAGGGAGTAACCTCGCCGTTTTCCAAAACCCGCAGCAACTTGGCCTGGATATTCAGCGGCAGTTCGGCGATTTCATCTAGAAAAATCGTGCCGTGATTGGCTTGGACGAACTTCCCGGGAGAATCGCAGAAGGCCCCGGTGAAGGCTCCTTTTTTATAGCCGAAAAGTTCGGATTCGGCCAGGTTTTCTGGGATGGAGGCGCAGTTGACCGAAACCAGGGGCTGGTGCCTGCGTGTGGAGCCGGCATGGATAGCTTGAGCCATGATCTCCTTGCCGGTGCCCGTTTCACCGCTGATCAATATGGTATGGGAGGTGCTCGCGTATTGTCTGGCCATGCCAATTACTTTGGCCATCTGTTCACTTTTGAATATGAACTTGTCAAATCCGGCCGTGGCGCCGATCTCCTGCTTGAGATGGAAACAATCGTCCTGGGCGTGCAGGAAGGCGATAGCCCGTTTCAGGGTCAGGAGCAAGATCTCGGGATTGACCGGCTTTTGCAAAAAATCATGCGCCCCCTTTTTCATGGACAGGACGGCGGTTTCAATTGAACCGGTGCCGGTCAGCACGATGATGCGATCACGGTATTTTCCGGAATACTGATCCAGAATATCCAGGCCATTGCCATCGGGCAGGGACAAGTCCAGCAAAATCAGGTCAAAACCGTCGGCGGCCAGTTGGCTTAAAGCCCCGGCCATTGTCGAGCTTTCTGCTACCAGAAACTCGTTTTGCATAAGGAATTTCTTGATCGATTCGCGTAGCGGTTGGTCGTCTTCAACGAGAAGTATGTGCTTTTTGCTTTTCATCCTTTACCTCGCCGGCAGAATCAGGTTGACCCGCGTGCCTTGCCCGGAACTTTGAATTTCCAAGTCCCCCTTCAGTGTCTTCATGATGCTATAGGAAATATATAACCCCAATCCGGTGCCTTCTTTTTTTGTGGTGAAAAACGGCTGCAAGACTTTGTCCTTGATGGCGGCGGGAATCCCCGGTCCATTATCGGTGATGGAGATGATGTGACGGATATGTTTGGGCAGATCGTTGTATTCGCTGTAAATGCGGATGACGATTTCTCCGTTTCCCTTTCCGTTCAGCGCTTCCAGGGCGTTGAAAAAGACATTGATGAATACCTGCTTCAGTCGGTTGCCGTCGCTGGCCAACTGAATTTCTTTTTCAGCCTGCAGCGTCACTTTCATCCCGGGCGGGATTTTTTTATTCGGAATTTCCTGCAGGATGCGTTGGCAAAACTCGCGCAGCAACACCGGGGCGATATTCAGCTCCTTGAATTTCGAAAATACCAGCAGGGACTCGATCATTTGATTGGCGCGGATGATCTCGTGGTTGATCTTTTCGTAGGCGCTGCCGATTTCTTCCTTCTGCGGGAGCTGGCTTTTTATGGCGGATATCTCAAAAAGTACAGTGGTGAGCGGCGTGCGCAATTCGTGGGCCAGAGAGGCTGCCATTTGTCCGAGCAGAACCAAACGATCGAACTTGAATAGCCGGTAATAATTCTTATCGTTGGCGAATTCCATTTGTTCGGCTTCAATCAGTGGGATGAACAGGAGCGCGGCCGTTTGCGCAGCGGCGGCCAGCTCGGGGGCTGACTTCACGGCGCGGACTGCCAGGTTGACCAGCAGCAGGCCGCGAAAATAGTTGCGCGCGCGCAGCGGAATGACTAGGTTGAGAGCTTCTTTCCTGAATAAATCGTCGCTGTCACGGTTGAATATGTCGAAGTGAAAATGGCTTTGAGCGGTATCCAGCAAAAACTCGCTGCGGTTGGTGAAGCTTTCGATCAGGTTGGCTTCTTCGCGGATGAGCGGCAACTCTTTTTCCCTTGCCTCGCCGCCGGAGTAGGGCCGGAATGAGTTGCCTTCAGGCTCCTTATAATAAAGGATACAGCGGGCCAACGGGAAATATTTTTGCAGGAGATGCGGAAATTCGCCTAGAAAGGCGCGGGCGTTGCGCGCGGCTTGAAGCGAAGCGGCAATTTCGGCAACGAATTTGTCCTGGTGCGGAAAACGCATATTTCCCCTGCTCCCATGCATATAATTGAACTATATACTGCCGCGAAAGGCTTGTCAAACTCCGCTTTTCCCTTGATTTTTATGGTCAGCTGTGTTAGTTTATAAATTTGTTTTTGGAGAAAAAAAATGAAAAAAACCAAAATCAATGAAGCGCATTATATTCTCAAAGCAAAAATGGTCGAATTCTGCGGCTGGGATCTGCCGATCCAGTACTCGGGGGTGAATACCGAGCACATGGCCGTCCGTACCACGGGCGGAATTTTTGATGTCAGCCACATGGGCGAGATCTGGTTCCGCGGCAAGGATGCCTTGAAAGCCGTTCAGTACCTGACCTCCAATGACGCCGCGAAGCTGCAGCCGGGAAAGATTCAGTACACGGCCTTGTTGACCGAGAAGGGCTGCTTCGTGGATGACCTGCTGGTCTATATGATGAATGAAAACGAATACCTGCTGGTGGTCAATGCCGCCAACATCGAGAAAGACTTCCAATGGATGAAAAAAAATACAGCCCAGTTCGCCGTGCAGGTTGAAAACCGCAGCGAAGAGTATTCGCAGATCGCCGTGCAGGGACCGGTATCGGAAAAGCTTTTGCGGGAATTCACCGATACCGACCTCTCTACCATCGCCTATTACCATTTCAGTATGGCCCGGGTGTCGGGACTCGAAGCCATTGTCTCCCGCACCGGCTATACCGGCGAGGACGGTTTTGAAATTTATTTCCGTTCGGACGCCGCCGCGGCCAGCAAATTATTCCTGGCCCTGGCTGAAAAAGGCGAAAAATACGACGCCCTGCCGGCCGGGCTCGGGGCCCGGGACACCCTGCGTCTGGAAGCCAAAATGGCTCTCTACGGCAACGATATCGATGACAGCCACACGGTACTGGAAGCGGACCTGGGCTGGATTTTAAAGCTCAATAAAGATCCTTTCATCGGCCGGGATTTTCTGGCCAGGCAAAAGGCCGAGGGTATCCGCTGCAAACTGATCGGTTTTGAACTGCTGGACAAGGGGATCGCTCGCCATGGTTATCCGGTCTATGTGCAGGGTAAGGAATTCGCGACTGTTACTTCGGGAACCTTCGTCCCGTTCTTAAAGAAACCCATCGGCCTGGCGTACCTCCCGGTGGAAAGCGCCGCGATCGACAGTGAATTCGAGATCGGTATCCGCGAAAGGCGGGCGGCCGCAAAAGTTGTGAAAACACCTTTTTATACAAAGAAATAAGCAGGAGGAATGAATGGAATTAGAAAAATTGCTTTTTACCAAGGAGCATGAATGGGTCCGCCTGGAAGGCGACAGTGCCATGGTCGGCATCACCGATTACGCCCAGCATGAACTGGGAGACGTCGTCTATGTCGAACTTCCCGGCTTGGGCAAGGAATTGAAAAAAGGTGACCCCTCCGCCAATATTGAATCGGTCAAGGCTGTTTCCGATGTGTTCGCTCCGCTGTCCGGAACGATCATCGAGGTCAACCCCAAGCTGGCTGCCAACCCGGAACTGGTCAACCAGGAACCTTACAGCGAGGGTTCCCTTTTTAAAATGAAAATAAAGCAGCCGGATGAAGTGAAAGAGCTCTTGGATCATAAAAAATACGAGGAATATTTGCGGGGAATCGCCGGAGAATGAAAAATGAGATATTTGCCTCTTACTGACACGGCCAGAGAGGAAATCAAGAAAGCCATCGGTATTGACGACTGCAAAGAGCTTTTCAAATCCATCCCGGCGGACAAGTCGTATTTCGACCTCGCCGCCATCCCGTCCGCCTTATCCGAACCAGAATTGATCGCCGAATTCAAGGCCATGGGCCGCAAAAACTTTTTCCCGGGCTACCTCAGTTTCCTGGGCGCCGGCGCGTACGCCCATTTTATCCCCGAGGTGGTCGCCTACCTCAGCGCCAAGGGAGAGTTTTTGACCCCGTACACACCGTACCAGCCCGAGGTCAGTCAGGGCAACTTGCAGGCCATTTTTGAATACCAGACCATGATGACCATGCTCACCGGCCTGGATGTGGCCAACGCTTCCCTGTATGACGGCGCTACCGCCGTTGCCGAGGCCGTGCTGCTGGCCGTGCGCAAATCGGGCCGGCAGCGCATCTTGCTGGCGGACAGCCTTCATCCCGAATATTCGGCTGTCGTCCGCACCTACACGCAGAACTTGCCCATCGAACTGGTGACCGTGAACGTGAACGAAGCGGACGGCCGGATAAACCTCAACGACCTGCAAGCCAAGCTGAACGACCAGACGGCGGCCCTGGTTTTCCAGTCGCCCAATTTCCTGGGCGTGGTGGAAGACAGCGCTGTGTTGGCGCAGGCCGTGCATCCGCAGCACGCCTACGCCGTCCAGGCCGTAGCCGAGGCCATGTCCCTGGCTTACCTGCGCCCGGCGGCGGATTTCGCGGTCGACGTGGTGGCGGGCGAAGCCCAGAGCTTCGGACTGTCCCTGGGCTTCGGCGGTCCTTACCTGGGGTTCATGACCGCCCGGGAAGAATTTCTCAGGCAAATGCCGGGGCGGATCGTCGGCCAGACCAAGGACTTGGATGGAAAAAGGGGATATGTGCTGACCCTTTCCACCCGTGAACAGCACATCAAGCGCGAGAAAGCAATGTCGAACATCTGCAGCAACGAAGCCTGGTGCGCCCTGCGCGCCGGCATGTATCTGGCCACCATGGGCAAGGACGGCTTGGCCCTGGCCGCCGGCGACAGCCATTTGCATGCCGCCTACTTCGTCAGCAAAGCCGCCAAAAGCCGGCAGGTCAGGATCGTTTATCAGAAGAATTTTTACAACGAGGTGCTGTTGGAAATCAAGAAAGGCACGGCCGAAGCCTTCCTGACGGCGCTGAAAAAAAACAAGATATTAGCCGGTGTTCCTTTGAACTGGTTCTATCCGACCGTCAGCAACCGAGTGCTTCTCGCCTTCAGCGAGGTGCACAGCCGGGAAGACATCGATCGCCTGCTGCAGGCGATGGGAGAATATTCATGAGCCCGCTACCTGACCTGATTTTCGAAATAAGCCGCGAGGGCAAGACGGCTCACGGCCTGGGCGCAAGCAGGGTCCAATCCAAGCCGGCCATCGACCCGGGCTTGCTCCGGACGGCCATCGCCGGTTTCCCCCAGGTATCCGAGGTGGAAATCGTCCGCCATTACATGGCTTTGGCGCGACTCAATTATTCGCTCGACCAAGGCTTGTACCCCCTGGGGTCCTGCACCATGAAATACAATCCCAAGATCAATGAAAAACTGGCCTCCAGCGAAGATTTCCAGGCCCACCCCTACGCGCCGCACGAGCTGGTCCAGGGCAACCTGGAATTGATGGCGCGCTTGGAAGAATGGCTGGTGGCACTGACCGGCATGGCCGGTTTTACCTGCGCCCCGGCGGCCGGAGCCCACGGTGAATTCACCGGCATGCTCATCGTCAGGAAATACCTGAAGGAGAAAGGTGATCCGCGGCGGGTGGTGCTGATACCCGATTCGGCGCATGGCACCAACCCGAGTTCCGCCCATTTCGCCGGCTATGAGATCCGGGAAATTCCCAGTAACGCCGAGGGCATCATCGACGTTGAAGGCCTGCGCCCTTTTCTCAAGGATGACGTGGCCGCCTTGATGATGACCAATCCCAACACGCTGGGCATTTTTGAAAAAAACATCACGGCCATCGCCGACGCCCTTCATGCCAATGGTTCGCTTTTGTACATGGATGGGGCCAATTTGAATGCGTTGCTGGGCATCGTCCGGCCGGGCGACCTCGGGGTCGATGTCATGCACATCAACCTGCATAAGACCTTCGCCACTCCCCACGGCGGCGGCGGTCCCGGTTCCGGACCGGTCGGTGTGGCCGCCCATTTGCTGCCCTTTCTCCCCGTGCCGCGGGTGGTCAAGGATGGCGGCAAGTACGGAGTCGTTTTCGCCGCTCCGCATTCGATCGGGCGGATAAAGAATTTTTACGGCCAGTTCCTGGTCATGGTCCGGGCCCTGGCTTACCTGTGTTCATTGGGTCGGGAAAATGTCCGGCAAGTGGCCGAAGACGCAGTCCTGAATGCCAATTACCTGCGGAAAAAACTGCAGGACGTCCTCGACCTGCCGTATCCGACCGCTACCTTGCACGAAGTGGTTTTCTCAGACAAGAACCTTCCGGTAAAGACGCTCGATATCGCCAAAAGGCTGCTCGACTACGGCTTCCATCCATTCACCATTTATTTCCCGCTGATCGTCCACGGGGCGATGATGATCGAACCCACCGAGACGGAGAGCAAGGAGACCCTGGACGAATTCATCGCGGTCATGAAAAAGATACTCCTGGAGGCCCGCGAGCAACCCGACCTGTTGCTCCAGGCTCCGCGGCAGACGCCGGTGCGCCGTTTGGATGAAACCCTGGCCGCCCGTCAGCCGGTCTTGAAATGGCGCAAGGGAGAAAACCGTTGAGCATTCAAAACGTCATCCTGAAACTGCAGGACTTCTGGGCCGAAAGGGGCTGTTATATCGCATCCGGCTACGACAACGAAGTCGGCGCCGGCACAATGTCCCCGGACACTTTTTTCCGTGTGTTGGGCAAAAAGCCCTGGCGCGCGGCTTACTGGCAGCCGGCCCGCCGGCCCGATGACGGCCGTTACGGGCAGAATCCCAACCGGGTGCAAAAGCACAATCAGTTCCAGGTGATCATCAAACCGGTGCCCGATGAGGGGCAAATACTTTTCCTGGACAGCCTGATCTATTTGGGCGTGGATATCAACATCCATGACATCAAATTCGACGAGGACAATTGGGCGTCCCCTTCGCTGGGCGCCTGGGGCGTCGGTTGGCAGGTGATGTGCGATGGCTTGGAAATAACCCAGTTCACTTATTTCCAGCAGGCGGGCGGCATGGAACTCAATCCCAACTCGCTGGAGATCACCTACGGGGTCGAACGTCTGGCCATGTTCCTGGATGGCCAGAACAACATTTATGATCTCGACTGGGGAAACAAGGTTTCCTATTCGGCCCTGAATCTGGAATGCGAACGCCAATTTTCCATTTACAATTTCGAACTGGCCGATATCGTCATGCTGCGCGGCGTGTTCCAACAATACCAGAAAGAAGCCGAGAAACTTCTCGAGCATCAGCTGTATCTGCCGGCTTACGATTACCTGCTGAAATGTTCCCATACTTTCAATATTCTGGACGCCCGCAAGGCGATTTCGGTAGCCGAGCGCACAGCGTTGATGGGAATCATGCGCAACCTGTCGGCGCGAATCGCCCAGAAATACGTTATGCAAACGGATGGTGAAGATCATGGCTGACCTATTGTTTGAATTGGGAGTCGAAGAGATACCCACCCACGCGGTCGGCGCCATCCATAATCAGCTCAAGGACCTTTTTCGAGCCCGGCTGGAGAAATTGAACCTCAGCCATGGCGGAATCGAAGGCGCGGCCAGCAACCGCCGTCTGATGGTCCATGTCACCCGTCTGAGCGAAAAAACCGCCCATAAGGAAGAGACGGTCCTAGGTCCTGCCAAACGCATCGCCCTGGATGAAAGGGGAGCGCCGACTGTGGCTTTGAAAAAATTTTGCGAAATCAACCAGGTCAAACTGGCCGATGTGGTCGAAATAGAAACCGCCAAGGGCAGTTACCTGGGCATCGTCAGGGTCGCGGGTGGTGAAGATACGGCCAAGCTGCTGCAAACCGCCATTCCGGAGATTCTCGCGGGGCTGACGTTCAGCAAGACCATGGTCTGGAATGAATCGCGTGTGCCGTTCATCCGGCCGATCCGCAACATTCTGGCCCTGTTCAACAATAAACCACTGGCGGTCGAGTTTGCGGGGATCCAATCGGGGAACAAGGCTCTGGGCCACCTGCTTTTGTCTGATGCCTTTTTTGAAGTCAATTCTTTCAAAGACTATGTTCAGGGGCTGAGCAAGAATTTCATCATCCTCAGGGAAGAAGAACGCAAGGCTAAGATCTTGGCTGAAATCAAGGACATCGAAGCTGATTTGGATGGCCGGGTGCGCGTGGATGAAACCATGCTGGACTATTACGTGTTCAGCAATGAATACCCGGTGGCGTTCAGCGGCAGTTTCGACGCCAAGTATCTGAACCTGCCGGCGGAGATCATCGCCACCTTCATGACCCACGAAAAGAAACTGCTGCCGGTGTACGATCGCGCCGGCAAACTGAGCAACTTTTTCGTCGGCGTGGCCAATATCCCTGATGAAAACAAAAAAGTCAGCCGCGGCAACGAAAAAGTCATCAAGGCGACTTTCGAAGACGCGCAATTTTTCTGGGACATGGACCGCAAGATTGACTTCTTCTCGTTGAAACCCTTGTTGAAAAACGTCATGTTCCAGAAAGAATTGGGGACCTATCTGGACAAAATCGGCCGGGTAGCCGCGCTGGTGGACTTCCTGGTCAATGAAACCCACAACGGGGCGCTGCGTGAAAAACTGCAAAAAGCGGCCTTCCATTGCAAGAACGACCTGCTGACCAAGATGGTGCGGGAATTTCCGTCGCTGCAGGGAATCATGGGCGGCCTTTACCTGAAGGAAGCCGGGGAGGATCCCGTGGTTTGGAAGGCGATTTACGGTCATTACCTGCCGCGCGGCCTGGCTGACGAGAAGCTGGACGACCTCGGCGCGGGCATCCTCTCCATCGCCGACCGCATCGATAATATCGCCGGCTTTGTCGGCAAGGGGATCAAAATTTCCAGTTCCAAGGACCCGTATGGGATTCGCCGTGACGCCAACGCGATCATCAAGATCATCGTCGATTTCAAACTGGCCGTGGACCTCGCCCCGCTGATCCGACTGGCCGTGCTCAATTTCGCCAAAAAAGATGCCGATCTGCAGCGGGATTGCGATGCGATCAACGAACTTTTCATCTCCAGGCTGGAGAATTCCCTGAAGGATTACTGGCACTTCCGCTATGATATTGTCAACGCCGTGCTGGGCAAGGATGCGCTGTCGGTCTACGATACGTTCTTGAAAGCGGAAGCGCTGGCTAAACTGGCCGCTGGCGGACTGGTCGATCAACTGGCGGCCGTGCAACGGCGTTTGAAAAACATCAGCAAGGGCATGGAACGTTGCCATTTTTCCGAGGGGCTGCTCAAGGATCATGAAGAAAAGATCCTTTCCGACATCTTCAAGGAATCGAAACCGCGCATCGACGCCCTGATCATCAAGAAAAATTACCTCCAGGCCAGTTCCGAGATCCTGGAGATGAAACCGATCATCGACCGCTTTTTCGATAAGGTTTTAGTCATGGATGAAAACGAATCCTTACGCAAGAACCGCATCGCCCTGCTGCAACGCATCGATGAATTGCTTTCCAGCGTGGCCGATTTTTCATTGCTTGTCGAACTCAAACCAGGAGAAAAAATATGAAAGAAATCCCAACTGAAAATTTGCGCAACGTCGCCTTCGTCGGCCATAGCCACAGCGGAAAGACGAGCATCGTGTCCGCGCTGCTGTACAACACCAAGATGGTCAACCGCCTGGGCAAAGTGGACCAGGGCAACACGGTCACCGATTTCGATGAGGAGGAGATCGCCCGGAAAATCTCCATTCAGTCTTCCCTGGCCTACGCCTATAAAGATAAAGTCAAGATCAATATTCTCGACACCCCGGGATTCGCCAGTTTCGTCTGGGATGCCCTGGTGGCATTGCGGGCCGTGGAAACTGGAGTGATGGTGGTCAGCGCCCAGGAAGGCGTCCAGGTCCAAACCGAAAAGATATTCGAGGCCATGGGCGAATCCCGCCGGACGGTGATTTTCGTCGTCAACAAGATGGCCAAGGATATGGCCGATTTCGACAAAGTGCTGGACTCCCTGGCCACGGTCTTCGGCAACAACGTGGTGGCCGTGCAGATTCCCATCGGCAAGGGGGCGGAGTTCAGCGGCTTGGTGGACATCATCGGGATGAAAGCCTACCAGTTTGGCGGAGATGAAAAGGGGGAAAGCAAGGAAATCCCCATCCCCGAGGCGCTCAAGGAAGAGGTCTCCCTGCGCCGCGAAGCGCTGCTGGAAAAGATCGCCGAAAACGACGAAAAACTCATGGATAAATATTTTGCCAACGGCAATTTGACCCCCGAAGAAATCAGCCAGGGTCTGAAAGGCACCTTGCTGCAGCGCAATATTTTCCCGGTGCTGGCCTGCGACGCCGTCGGCAACCGCGGCGTCCAGCAGTTGCTGGATTTTATCGTTGCTTTTTCCCCGGCACCGAACGATTTCGCCCCGCCGGCTGCGAAAAACGGGACCGAGCTCAAAGCCGATGCGAACGGCCCTTTCGCCGCCCTGGTTTTCAAGACTATCTCCGATCCGTTCACCGGCAAGGTATCGCTGATCCGGGTTTTTTCCGGGACGTTCAAGCCCGATACTTTTTATTTCAATTCGACCAAGGAAGCCGAGGAGCGGATCGCCGGCTTGTTCCTGTTGCAAGGCAAGACCCAGGAATCGGCGGGTGAAGTCAAGGCCGGGGATATCGTGGCCGTGGCCAAACTGAAGGAAACGCAAACCGGGGATTCGCTGTCCAGCAAGACCGACAAGATCAGGCTTCCGGAAATCACCTTCTCCGCGCCGTCCATTTCGTTCGCCATCGAACCCAAGGCCCGGGCCGATGAAGGCAAGATCTCAACGGCCCTGCAACGCATCATGGAAGAGGACCCTACGCTGAAGATGCTGCGTGATCCGCAGACCAAGGAGCTGGTCATCTCCGGCAACGGGCAATTGCATGTCGAACTGGTGGCCAATAAATTGAAGCGCAAGTACGGCGTGGAAGTGACGATGAAGCCGCCGAAGATCGCCTACCGTGAAACCGTGTTGGGCAAATCCGATGTCGAAAAGAAGTACAAGAAGCAGAGCGGCGGCCGCGGCCAGTACGGCCATGTCCTGATCCGCATGGAACCGCTCCCGCGCGGCACCGATTTCGAATTCGTCAATTCACTGGTTGGCATGTCCATCCCTCGCAACTTCGTGCCGGCTATTGAGAAGGGGATTGTTGAAGCCAAGAATTTCGGCGTGCTGGCGGGATATCCGGTGGTCGATTTCAGGGTCGAACTGTATGACGGCAGCCACCATGAAGTCGATTCCTCGGACATGGCTTTCAAGATGGCTTCTTCCATGGCTTTCAAGATGGCCATGAAGGCCGCCAAGCCCACCATCCTGGAACCGGTCATGAAGGTGGAGGTAATCATCCCCGAGGAGTTCATGGGCGAAATCAACGGCAACCTGAGCGGCCGGCGCGGTCGAATCCAGGGAATGGAAACCAAGGGCAAAAACCACGTGGTCAAGGCCTCGGTACCCATGTCGGAAATGCTCGATTTTGAGCCGACGCTGACGTCGATCACCGGCGGCCGCGGCAGTTTTTTCATGGAATTCTCGCATTATGAGGATGTGCCGGGGCACCTGCAGAAAAAGATCATTGCCGAAGCGGTCAAGGAAGGCCGGGTCAAGGAAGAGGAAGAATAGATTTTTCTTTTTCTGATTTGCCCTAAGCATTTTTTGTAAAATCCATTTTTTAAAACAATAGGTTTGCATTTAAATTTTCACCCTCCTATAATCAATTTTAAATAAGGTAGAGAGAGGTATTGGAACAATTTTCGTTTATGGAATCGGGGGGAAGGTCGGTGGGTGACTATAAAATGAAATTTTATGCCCATTCGGAAAATGCTCAAAACAAGAAACATAGCCTGTCATGCCATCTGCATCAGACGGCAAAATTTGCGGAATCCTTTGCTTGTCAAGAAAGTTACAAGCCGATTTTCTATATAGCCGGTTTATTGCATGATCTCGGTAAGTATCAACCCGAATTTCAGAGTTATCTTGCCAATGGAGGAAGGCGTGGTAGTGTCCCTCACGCTTCATGGGGGGCCGGTTTTGCCAGACTTTGTAGAGCTCTTGAGGCGTCAATTGTGATCGATGGACATCATAAGGGTTTGCCGGATAAATCAGCATGGAAGAATGATACGGAACCTTTTTTCCGAGGAGAAGTCATTGGATTTGAAAATGTTGTTAAAACCTTTTTAAGTGATGCAACGGCTAATGAAGCCGATATTAAAAAACAGGCGGCTGCTGCGCCAGCCGATTTATCACAACGTGAGGTTTTTCTTAGATATCTCTTCAGCGCTTTAACTGATAGTGATTGGCTTTCTACAGAAGAGCATTTTAAGCAAGACGTTTTTAAAATGCGGGTCGGTGTTACGTTACCAATAGACGAAATGATCAACAAATTGAAAACTGAATTTTCAATGAAATCCAAGGTGGGTGAAATCAATCGGTTGCGAAATTCCGCGCGTAGTCAGGTGCTTAAGAAAGCGGATAAGCTCTGTGGATTTTACTCACTGGCCCTTCCAACCGGGATGGGCAAAACATTGACATCCCTGGCTTGGGCTCTGCAACATGCGAAAGCAAATGACTTGAAACGAATAATAATAGTTCTTCCTTACATAAACATCATTGATCAGACCGCCCAGAATTTAAAAGACATATTTGGCGAAGAATGGGTTCTTGAGCACCATTCCAGTTACAATGAGGATGAAAAGGATACGAGAGATAACACCGAGGATTGTAATCCTATTCAGAAACGAAAGGAATTGGCGTGTGAAAATTGGGATTATCCTATTATCATAACCACAACTGTTCAATTTTTCGAATCGCTATTCAGTAACAGGTCGTCCAAATGCCGTAAGAATCATAATATCGCCGAATCTGTCGTGATATTTGACGAGGTCCAGACACTTCCCAAGGAAATAATATTGCCGACTCTTCAAATGCTTAAAGATGTTCAGATCGTTATGAAAGTATCATTTTTATTCTGCACGGCAACGCAACCCGCTTTCGAAAAGAGACAGGGATTTGACGGGATAAGTACAATTTCTCCATTAATTGACGACCCTGCAGGGCTTTATGAGAAAACAAAACGTGTTGAGTATCGCTTATTGAACGATTTAGTTCCGATCGATTATAATGGTCTGCTGGCGGCTGTGTCCCAGACAGGTGGAGCAGTGCTTGTTATATTCAATACAAAAAAAGCCGCTTTGGAGTTCTATAATTGTACTAAAAACCTTGGAAATTGGGAAACAAAATATCATCTATCAACGGCAATGTGTCCGTCCAATAGAAAAGAAGTAATCAAAAATATCAGAGAAGACTTGGAAGCAAAGAAGAAAATATTGGTGGCTTCCACGCAGCTGATTGAGGCGGGTGTCGATTTTGATTTTCCGGTTGTGTTCCGCGCAATGGCGCCACTTGAGGCAGTCATTCAATCCGCAGGTCGCTGTAATCGTGAAAATAGTTTGGGTGAGTTTGGTGGAAAAGTGTTTTTATTCAAAATGCAGGACGGAGGTATGCCGGATAAAACATATGCCGCTTGCGCAGGATATGCGGAAGAGTTGATTAAACAAAACATAAACCAATTGCACGGGCATACGATATTTAATGAGTACTATGCCCAAGTAATACGGCTTTATATTGATCCAGACAAGTACAATATCAACGAAGCACGAAAGCAGTTTAATTTTCATACTGTAAATGACAGTTATCGCATAATACGGAAAACTACCGGGGGATTGTATATTTATAACTATAGCGATGAGAGCAGACAATTGCTTCATTCGATTGAGCTTAAAGAGTATTTATCACGAGACGACTATAGGAAAATGCAGGCGTATACGGTTCAGGTATATGAGTATTTTATATTCCAGAATGAACAAATGTGTAAAAAAATGCCTCAGGGATTTATGGTGTGGTATGGAAATTATGACCGGGAGACAGGAATCTCGGTTGCGCCGATAGAGGCGGAAAAGATGATTGTATAATCAGGAGGTTTATATGCTCGATAATCGAATTGTTAAAGTTAAAGTGTTGGGCGATTATGCATGTTTTACCAGGCCGGATTTGAAGGTTGAGCGTATGACGTATCCTTGTATGACACCATCGGCGGCAAGAGGTATTCTGGATTCGATTTTATGGAAACCCGAGTTCCTATGGTATGTGCGGCGAATTCAGGTTCTGAAGCCTGTTCGCTTTGCTTCAATAAAACGCAACGAAATTAATTCGAAACAAGGTAGAACTCCAATTATTATAGATGAAGTCGATGTCTCAGGTAAACCAAAATATCGTTCCCAAAGAAACAGTGTGATTTTACGAGATGTGGGATACATTATTGAGGCATCAATTTATCAAGAAAAATCTGACAACAAGAACAAACCAGAAAAATATATAGGGAAAAAAAGTATTGACGCGGATCATGATGGGATATTCATCCGTCGCATTAAAAAAGGTCAATGCTGGCGAAGGCCATATCTTGGTACTCGCGAGTTTGCCGCTGAATTTATGGAGCCGGATGGGACTGATCAGCCGATAAAGGAAACAATTCCTATCGGCAGTATGCTGTTCGATATTTTTTATAATGCTAATGGAAAGCCGGAACCTTTGTTTTTCTATGATGTGGTGGTACGTAACGGCATTTTGAACTGCGAAGTCCCGGAGAATGACAAAATGATGCAGTCCAGTCATTTCCAACCGCTAATGGATAGTGAGGTGTCATCATCCATATATGAATTCAACGAGATGGAAAAAGAGGAGGCGGCTCAATGATCAGAGAATTGAGTGAATTGGGGAAAAAGCTTCGAAGTCAACAAGCTGCAAATGAGTGGATTCATGATGCATTGAAATTAGAGCCTATTTCTATTGAACTTATAATTGATAATAAAGGTGGATTTCAACGATTTGAGTTGATTGAAAAAAAATCAACTATTGCGGAGGCAATAACTGCAAAAAAGGGAAAGGCAAGACTTTTACTTGATAAAGCCGAAGAGGTTTTATGCTATGGCGGGGAAGCTTCAAAAAAGAAACACGAACTATTTTTAGAAAAACTTAATGAGTACCAGGATTTGTCAGAATTGTCTCCAATCATTGCCTTTTTTAAGGACAACAAGGCTAATGGGATTGACAAGGCTTTGAAGGATTTTGAAGTGGCTATTTCTGATGAAAAAAATCGAAAAGGAAATATTGGATTTCGAATACAAACTGAGGGATTTCGTATTCATGAGAAACCTAGAATTTTACATGAAATAATAGCCAAGTATGAAACATTGCAAAAAAAATTATTGGCACGTAATCAGAAGAAATGTTCCCTTTGTGGACAAAGCAAATATCCAGTGGAGGATATTCCTCATGGAATGATTAAGAAAGTCCCTGATGGACAATCTAGTGGTTGTGCACTTGTTTCTTATAATGAGAATGCCTTTGAGTCATATGATTTGAAAGGAAATAGTAATTCTTCAATATGTACAAATTGCGCCAGAACTTATGTTGAAGGATTAAACTGGCTTTTGTCTGCTGGCAATGAAATAGTGATTAAAAACAAAAAGGGGAATGAAAAAAATACATTCCGACATTCCAACCGAAAGAATTTTGGGTCAGATACGGCTATGGTATTCTGGACCCGAAAAAATAAACAATTGCCTGAAATTGATCAGCTTGAAGCTCCAAATCCAGATGATGTTGCACGACTAATTGATTCAGTATCATCTGGAACTGAAAGAGATAATCGTTATCTTGAGCCTGATCAATTCTATTCGTTCACGCTTTCCGGTTCAGCTGCCCGAATAGCGGTTCGGGATTGCTTTGAGACCAGCCTTTACGATTTCCGATTATCAATAGCTCAGTGGTTTAAAGATATTGCTATTACTGAATACGATTGGGATTTGAAAAAACTAAAGACACATTATGCCCGTCTGTATGACTTGGCGAGGAGCTGTCAACGAAAAGTCAGCGATAATAGTTATGATAAAGATGATACTTCTTTAGCGAGAGCGGCTACATATTTGTGGAATGCCGCATTAAAAAACACTTCTCTGCCATTATGGATGTTGGAAAAAGTACTTCAACGGGCGCGTTTGGATAAATACGGTGTTACTGCTGATAGAGCTGCTTTAATAAAAATAATATTGAATCGTCATAACAAAGGAGGTGATTTGATGATTTCGGAAAAAAATGAACAAGGGCAAAGGCCGGTTGCTTATGTTTGCGGGCAAATTTTTGCTAAACTTGAGAGTTTTCAATATGCAACTCTTGGGGACAGAAATGCCGGAATTAGGGAGAGATATTTTACCTATGCCATGACGTTGCCTGCTGCAGCTTTCGGTAGGCTTTTTGATCTGCATTCAAAGCATTATACGAAACTGAAAAGCGAGAAACCTGGCCTCGCTATTACTCTTGACAAAGAGCTTCAGGAATTGTGCAAGGCCATTGATATTAATACTTTACCTTCAACCTTCAAGCTAGAAGAAAAGGGCCAGTTTGCTATTGGATACTATCATCAAAAGCAAGCGCAGTTTAGTAGTGCTAAAACAAAAGAAAAAAAAGAGGAGGAATGAAATGAGCGAAGCAATTAAAAACCGGTACGATTTTGTATTTCTATTTGATGTGAAAGACGGCAATCCCAACGGGGATCCCGATCAGGTGAATTTGCCGCGAGCGGATGCTGAGGATCAACATGGTTTAGTTACGGATGTTTGTATAAAAAGAAAAGTGAGGAATTATGTAATGCTGGAGAAGAAGCTGATAGCTCCATATGATGTTTTTATCAGGCAGGAACAGGTATTGAACAAGATAATTGACGCGACTCCTGGTGAAAACATCCAAAAACGTCAGGAAAGCTTATGTGAAAGATATTTTGATATAAGGGCATTTGGAGCTGTGCTATCGACTGGGGATAAAGGTGCGGGTACAATTCGGGGACCGGTGCAATTTACTTTTTCACGTTCAGAAGATCGGATATTTCAAGCTGAACATTCTATTACGCGTTGTGCAGTAACCACTGAAGAAGATGCAAAAAAACAGGATAAAAGAGAGCATGCTTCAACATTTGGTCGGAAATCAACAGTACCATACGCACTTTATAGGATGCATGGTTTTATTTCAGCTGCTGATGCTATAAAAACAAAATTCTCTGAGGAAGACCTTAAACTTTTATGGAAATCGTTAATCAATGCTTTTGAAAATGATCGCGCTGCTGCGAGAGGAGAGATGAGCCCAGTTAAACTGGTCATTTTCAAACACGAAAGTCATCTTGGGAATGATCTGTCTGGAAAACTTTTTAAACGAGTATCCATTAAAGGGAATTCTGTAATTCCGCGAAGAGTAGATGATTATGAGATTGCTGTAAATAAAGATAATCTTCCTTCAGGGATTACAGTTAAGGAATGGCCGGAACAAAATGTTTTCTGAACCCCTCATCCCGCCCCACGGCGGCTACAGAGAACTGAAATCCTTCCAGATGTCCGAAATTGTTTACGACGCTACCGTAGTTTTTTGCAATCGGTTCATTAATATCAGATCGCGCACTCACGACCAGATGGTGCAGGCGGCACGTTCGGGCAAACAGAACATCGCTGAGGGGAGCATGGCTTCGGGAACTTCAAAAAAGACGGAGTTGAAATTGGTGGGAGTGGCCCGGGCCAGCTTGGAGGAACTGTTGCTGGATTACCAGGATTTTTTAAGGCAGAAAGGTCTAGTGCTCTGGAAAAAAGAAGATCCACGGGCTAAAGAAGTCCGAGAACTTTCTTGGAAGGAAAATAGGTCTTATTCGACTTATAGGACTTATTTTGAAGAAAGTTCTCCTGAAATTGCGGCCAACGCGGCGCTCTGCCTGATCCACCAGGCCAACTACCTCCTTGACCAGTTACTTCGGGCTCTGGAAAAAACTTTTATCGAAGAAGGTGGCTTCACTGAAAAACTTTACCGGGTGCACTCCCAGGCGCGCAACTGGCGTGATAAAAAATGAGCTACAGCGTAGACGATCTTTTGCCGGTTTCAGCCATTCAGCACTTGCTGTTCTGTGAGCGTCAGTGCGCCCTGATTCACCTTGAGCAAATTTGGGACGAAAATGTTTTAACTGCCGAAGGCCGGCAACAGCACGATCGTTGCGACGAAATGACCAGCGAAACTCGGGGTGATGTTTTAATCGCTCGCGGCCTTTATATTCAAAACCTCGAACTGGGACTGGCTGGAAAAGCCGATGTGGTGGAGTTTCACCGGGCTGACAAAGCCGGACCAGAAGTTTTTTCTTTAAATGAGGCTGTTGGTTTCTGGCGACCTTTTCCCGTGGAATACAAACATGGTCAACCCAAAACAGGAATGTGTGACGAGGCGCAACTTTGCGCCCAGGCTATGTGCCTTGAAGAGATGTTGAAGGTACGCATCGTGGCTGGAGCGCTGTATTACAAGCGGCCACGGCGCCGCACTCCGGTCGAGTTCAATGAAAGTTTACGCCGAATTGTAAAAGATGCGGCACTCCGGTTGCACGAACTGCTTCAAAATAGTGTCACCCCCCCTGCAGTCAATGACAAACGCTGTGATAATTGTTCCCTGAAAAACCAATGCCTCCCCAATTGCACTTCCGGAAAACATCTTGTCAATGATTATTTATTGGCCAACTTAGAAAGTCTTAATCAGGGGAAAAGCGAAGGGTTACCGTGAAAAAGCTGCTCAACACATTATTCGTGACTACCGATGGTGCCTATATAAAGAAAGAAGGGGAGTCGGTGGTGGTTATGGCCGAAAAACAGGTCAAGCTGCGCCTGCCAATCCATAACTTGAACGGAATCGTCTGTTTTGGCAGGGTCATATGCAGCCCGGCTTTGCTTGGCTTTTGCGGCCAACGTGGAGTGGCGGTCAGTTTTCTGTCTGCCAACGGGCGATTTCTGGCACGGGTTCAGGGTGTGACTTCAGGAAATGTTTTGCTCCGCCGTGAGCAGTATCGCCGGGCGGAGAGCCACGAACAATCGGCAGTTATTGCCAAGGCGTTTGTATTTGGAAAAATATTCAATTGCCGGACTTCTCTCCAGCGCGTACTTCGTGATCATCCGCAGATTGACGGAGCTGCAGCTGTTCAGGCTGCAATCAATCATTTGTCGGCATTACTCGAAGAAGTGAAAGGCCAAAATGATTTAAATATCATTCGTGGTTCAGAAGGGCATGCCGCCCAAACCTATTTTTCCGTTTTCGATCATCTTGTCACGACACAGAAAGAGGATTTTTATTTTCGAGGCAGAAATCGCAGACCTCCCAGAGACAATCTCAATGCTCTGCTTTCTTTCGTTTACACATTGCTACTGCATGATGTGATGGCCGCCCTGGAATCCGTTGGTCTCGATCCAGCGGTGGGCTTTCTGCATCGCGACCGTCCGGGCAGGCCTAGCCTTGCCCTGGATATGATGGAGGAATTCCGCCCTCTGATCGCCGACCGCCTGGCTTTGGCTCTGGTCAATTTGCGCCAGGTTCAGAACAATGGTTTCAGTAAGACCGAGGCTGGCGGGGTATTGATGAACGATGAAACGCGAAAAACCGTGTTGGTTGCTTATCAAAAAAGAAAGCAGGAAGAAATCAATCATTCATTTCTCGATGAGCAGATTCCGCTGGGCATGGTATTTTTCGCGCAGGCTTTGTTGCTGGCCCGCTTTTTGCGGGGTGATCTCGACGGTTATCCGCCGTTTTTCTGGAAATAAACAGGAGAAAATGCCATGATGGTTGTAGTTTGTTATGATGTGGATACGACCAAAAAAGAGGGGAGGCGTCGATTGCGTCGGGTGGCTAAAACTTGCCTGAATTTCGGTCAACGGGTTCAGGATTCGGTCTTCGAATGCCTGGTGGAACCGGCTCAGTTTATCGACCTTAAAAATAAATTAGGCAAGGAATATAATGCCCAGGAAGACAGCCTGCGTTTTTATTTTTTGGGCAAGAATTGGAAAAATCGGGTGGAGCACATGGGGACAAAAGAACCGCTTGATCTGGAAGGGCTGTTGGTGATTTAAGTGCTGCGCGAACCTGAAGTAAACGTGGCATCGCCCGGAGGTTCGCGGCAATTGGAGAAAGACTATAATAAAAGATTAATTGAAGTGTTTGATTTTATCTTTGATTTTCATTGTTCTTTGACTACCCGGTACGCGCCCAAAGGGGGTGAAAGCTTTATCTGTATTTGATCTTTGAGTTTACAGTCGCCCCCCGCGCGGGGGCGTGGATTGAAACGGCTTGATCTATGGGGCATCACCGAAGCCAATAAAGTCGCCCCCCGCGCGGGGGCGTGGATTGAAACATTTTATGAACGATTACTACTGGAGCGAAAAGAGTCGCCCC
>Ga0315293_10001536_pt1 | contig 22411 bp, 19 predicted proteins | sample YL17G13_20_MG_FD_203071 | JGI IMG/M metagenome (GOLD analysis project Ga0315293, IMG submission 203071) | Sediment microbial communities from Yellowstone Lake, YNP, Wyoming, USA - YL17G13_20 | ecosystem: Environmental > Aquatic > Freshwater > Lake > Sediment | place: USA: Wyoming | collected... | reverse complement strand
TGGTGGGCAAGCTTTCAGAGAAATGTCTTCACGCTATAAAGGCTCACGACTATCGAACTGGGTTCAAGCCGAACAGCAAACTCGATAATGCGCTATTGGCGGTTGACTCGCTGAGTCTCCTGATAGAGAAAGCGCAGAAACGGCGTCAGAAACTGAGCGTGGAAACACTGGAAACCATTCTGACAGATATCTCCTCAGAACAACCTTGGCACAGAACTAACATCACCAAATGCAGAGAAATCGGACTGAGCCTATGTGAATTCTTGGAATTGGGCGTCAGCTCGTTATAGAGTTGGTTGGATAAAACTTTACCCCAACCAACCAAACGCTAACTTCAACGACGAATAGTAACATCCTAGACCTCTCAGTTCCGGCATTGCACTTCGGAGAAACAAACTAAAACCTCTCTCTTTCTTCTCTTTCACGCGTTGGACTTGACCCCATTTGGGCGTGAATCTCTCCCTACCCCTACCTGCTTGATAATCTAGAAAAAGTGGAGAGAACTCGGCATCTGAAGCATTGTGCAGTGTCAGGTTTTGAATCCTTTTGGGTTTGGGGACGGGCATCTCTACTCGCACGCCTCGCGCAGCTCGGACTAATATACATCTTTCCAGAAGGATTAATCCGTGTCGACCAGGGAGCCTCTCAGATGCGTATTGTGAAAGAATCTAGCAATCACCTTAGACGGAAAGTTCAGATTGCCCAGCTCATGTTTGTTGTGTGCGTTGTTGCATTGGCGATTTTGGTCTTGATTTCGATTCCAAAAATGCCTCTCTATTTTAACGCCGGCGCTTATGAAGGAGCACGAGCATTGTGCATGGTTTTTCCTGCAGCGGGCGTGTTTTATTTTCTGAGAATGTATCGAAGTTACAGGCTTGGCTTTAAAGGGGAAGAAGAGGTTACTTCACTTCTTCAGCGTTCGCTTGATGATTACTATTTTTTAGTCAACGATGTGGTGTTTTCTGATAGTTGGGGGAAGAAGCGTAACATTGACCATGTTCTCTTGGGGCCTAATGCTGTATTCGCGATAGAGACCAAGAACTGGACGCGCCTTTATTTCGATCCGACCGATCAAGCCCAGCGAAATGCCCAGTGGGTTTGGCAGACTATTGTGGACTCAAAAGTTCTTGGCGACAGGAAGCTTTGGGTTCAAGGCGTTGTGGTGTTCTTGAATTTCCTCGGAATGCCGGACTTGAGTACTGAAAAGGTCAAGGTTTTAGGTTTCAACGATTTGGTTAGTTTTGTTGAGGGCTATGGACGGGACAGATTCTCTACGCAAGAACTGGAGGCAATGGGAAAGATTTTGTCAAAGCCCTGAACTAACAGAATACGCTACGAGTAGCGCGCGTCAGTGTGAAACGTTGGTGCAGTCGTAGAAGTTAACGCGCGCGCAATATGTGACCTCATAACAAGCTATAGAAAAAGCATTAATCTCGTATCGTTCGTAATGAATAAGGTAATCCCATGTTAGACCCTGAAGGGTGGTAGCAGATATCTCGGATTTCCGACATCGTAAATAGCATTCAGGTGTTTGTTCAGACCTTTGAAGACCTGAAGAAGAATGGAAAAGTTGCCAGGCATGCCCTTGAGATACCTCAGTTTGTCCAGTCTGTATACTTTAAGATGCAGACTGCCTACGTTGGTCTATATGCCGTCCTCAAAATCGATGACTATGACAAATATGAACCTGGATATTCTGAAAGTTACTCAGGGAGTGCTTCAATCCCGGGTCTTGGTTCTCCGCGTGACGTAGAAATCGTGGGTAATCTCTGTGCTTTTTTTACTAATCTGTATAGTGCTTTTGACGTATTCGCGCATGTGGTCGATCTTGTGTACATAAGTCCTCCTATAAGCAAAACGAAGGTGGACTTTGACAAAGTGGTAAAAGAGATGACAAATAGAGCAAGACTTTCCGAAGAAGAAATCACCAAACACATTGTTTCTATTCAGGAAAGTCAATGGTTTAAAGACCTAAAACCATATCGAGACTGCGACACTCACATTAAATCAGTTCTCCCTAAGGTCAGAATCGAGTATCAACCTATGCAAATTCTTGCCCCATCCAAGGTAACGACCTTTATAATTCCTGATAGTCCCCATGTGAAGGATCCAAAATACTCCAAAAACCGGGAGGTTAATGTGTTCTGCAAGAGCATTATTGGTGAAGCAACATCGAGTATCCAATATGCATTCGATATCATGGAAATCCGCATAAGAGACAGTGGCCGAATCCCAGTTAACTTGGGTGGATAGTATGACTACTTCTTCTTCTTGCTTTTCAGGAGCTCCTTCGCCAGATCCCTAAGTGCTTCAGTTTTGCTTGCATCGATCACAGGGATCGTTACTCCTTCTAAGGCGAGAGCTTCTTTGTATTTTGGCATTGGTGCCCACTCTACCGCAGTTAGGTGAATTACACCCTGTAATTGCTCTTTGACAACGTCAGATGTTCCAGGAAATGCAGTTCTCGAAAACAAAACACCTTCGGCCCACAGCAAAGGTTCAGCGATCATACCTTTGCTCTGAAGCAATACCCTCAACTTGAGAAGACCTTTGACTTCGTGCTCGATGACTTCGTGTACGACTATCTCCTGCCAAGGTTTTACAGTTATTCTAACCATTCCAAAACCCTCGATTGTTACATCTCTATTTGCCATTTCGCTTATAAAAATAGCGTACTAGCGTGCGTTGCTCTCATTCCCACCTTAGACAGAGCTCTGGATCCGGGCCCGGGAGAAGAGATCAGAGAAGACCCAGAAGAAGCTAGGCCTCATTTAGCATCATGGGATATTATATCGCTGAATCCCACATTGTTTTGTAACACTCCAAATGATAACGCTTCTTTCCGGAAGAGATCACTTTGTCTCCAATTCTGAAGGGTTTCCCACAATAATGACATATGAAAGGGGGAAGTCTCTTCAGAAGAATCTTGAATTTCCTCTCTGTCAGAGTGTAGCGTTTCAATGAGGCGTTCCTCTGATTATGTAACCATTATGCCTCTGAGCATATCGCGATACTATATCGCACTCTCCCTTCTAGCTAACATAAGCCTGGCCGATTCTAGTTTGTCCTTCCACTTCTCAGCTTCCTTAAGAACGAAGTCGCGCCATCTCTGGTCGTCCTTATGCTGATCCCATGCCTCCAGGATCCCTTTGAACTGCTTATCCTTTGTCTCAAGTTTTTGCTTCTCAAGCAGTTCCTCTGGTGAAGAGAGTTTCTGAGTGCTTTTGATCATGGGTGTCGGTGGAGTGCCGTATTTCTTCTTGAAAAACTCGTATTCCTCTTTACTGATAACTTCAAGATTATAACATCCGAGAATGAAAGCTTGGAGAGCTGAATATGTTCGATCAAGACTCATCTTAATCTGAATTCTTGCCAGGGCCAGGCGCAATTCTGCTGCCAGGTAGAGAGGAACCGTATTGTCTTTTGGTCCTCGATTTCCTGACTTGGCCGTTCCAACCATTAAGAAACCTCACAGAAGAAACAATGACAATTAAGAGACCTTTTCATTATCACGTGCGTACGTACATACGTCCTATACGTAAGAAAGTAGTAAGTAGTACGTCCTATCAGATCATTGTTCATTATCACGTGATAATGAGATTCTATCTTCATCCTGGATTCAACTCTCTTTTTTAGAAGATTTGAGAAGATTTGCGAACATTCTGATTCTGGTTTCAAAAGTGTCGTTTGAATCTAAGACTTCTATTCTGTATTCTGGTTGCTTTTCATTTTTGAAGAGTGCCGGGCATAGCTTGACTTTTTCGGGATCATGCCAGTAGAAGCATGAGGCTTGATCTAGCTGACAGACTCGGCCTAGACTCATGTAAAGAACCGGGTTGCTATAACTGCATGTTTGCTGAGTCTCCGGGCCTTCAGACACGCCGAGAGCTCCTATGCTTTCTCAAGAAATTCCTTGAGAGCTGTCCGGACCACTTGACTAATGCTCTTGAACTTGCCTTCTGCGATCAACTGTTCTATTCTAGACTTCTTCTCTGAAGCTAGTCTTATCCCAATTAAACTATCATGTTCTTTCATTCTTGATCAACAAAAATGTTAAATGTTGTACGCTTTTATAAGATGTTAAGGAAACTTCCTAGGAAAGATGGTTTCATTGTCCATGAAAGAAGACATCTATTGCATAGAAATAATTTCTCTTCTCATGTTTGAAAAGGAGTTAGGGTTGAACGAGCTGTTCAGACTCGTTAAGACGCGATATGGATTCTCCAGGCCAACACTGTCATTCCATCTCAAACACCTGGTTAGAAAGGGATGGTTGCATAAGCGAACAGAGCGCAAGAGCAGATCGCACATCAAACCCTGTCTCTATTCATTGAACAGGGAAATGCTGAGGAAGCAAATACCGCAGATGGACACCATAATGTCAGAATACAAGTATATGGATGAGAATCTGGACAAGTTTACAACAGTCCAGATGGCTTACAGGCTTGTTGAAACGCTAGCTGTGCTAGATATGGTTATAGTCAAGCTGTACCTGCAAAGTATTGGAAACGAAACAGAAAGGCGCACACTTGCCGGGAGTTATTCAATAATGAGGGCCATGGCCCAGGCGATGATGGGGAACCTCGTCAAATCCTGTGAGAAGGCAACGCAAGAAGACATAAACAAAGCGGTCAAAGATCTCGATGAACAGATAGGCAAATTCCTAAAATGACTATATACACACATTTCAAAATCCTCCTCCGACAACATTGATGTCGAGACCTTCCACTTCTCCTTCTGGACAGAAACAGCTCCTAATCAAGTCTGCTTCAGAAACTTGACGACATAACTGAAGAATCTCTAGGGATCCTATAGCGGATTGAACATAAATAACATTAGAAGAAGCAGAAGAAGAGCATCAGCTCCAGGGCCTTAACCACATGCCTTGCTAGATATAGAGATTAAATGCCTCAAAGACTAGTTGCAAGTTGCACAGGCCAAGCGATGGAATGAGTGCGAGACTCCAGAGCAACTTTAGACGAAAAAAAGAGAATATTGATGGGAAAGGATGTCAGCGTTCTAGGATGATGGTTGTACGTAGCAACACAATTCCTTCAGAATAGCATACTTCAAGGCAACTTCATTGCCTCATGAGTCTTCTTGCACTTGTTTTCACTGCTTTGCCTATCGTGGACATAGTTCTCTGGCGATAGTATTCTGATTGTAGAGTTCGCTTTGTTATATCGATATGGATCCAAGATTAGTATTCCGTTGTCTGCTGTAACCAAAAACCCCGCACTGCTAGCGACAGCAGCTTCTATGAATTTGTGGTCCTCTTTGTCGTTAGGCAATCGCAGTCTTTGCTTCTTTATCATTCTTTTTGCTTTCAATAGATGTGTTTTGTTGAGTCTCTTGATCTTACCCATGCTTGAAAGCTCTGACATTTTCTGATTGAAGACGACAATAGTCAGTCCAACTGAGTGTAATTTAGATATGAATTCTTTCTGTATTGGGTTTGAGATCACTACTCTATCACACACCTTCTGAAGTTTCTCAAGCGCATCACAGAAAGGATGTTTATTAATGAGAGCTCCAAGTAGGGAGTTCGTATCAAAGACCGCATAAGGCAAATATTTCTACTCCTCGAAAGGATCGCCTATGTCATCAAGTAGTTTGCTTTCGGCTTTAGCAAAACTGGGTATCCACCCCTTGATAAGCCCCTTATCGTCAACTGGAAGCTCAGAGATCTTTGTTCCATCTTCTCTCTTCTCTGTGTGCAAGACAGTAATTTCTTTGCTTGAGATCTTACCTTTCTTTACCATGCTCGAAAGTGCCAGCAGGAGAAAAGGACTATGGGTTGTGCAGATTATCTGTTTGCCTTCCGCCACTGCTTCAGCGAAAAGCTCTTGCAGGGTAATCTGCGATTCAGGATGCATACTCATCTCCGGTTCTTCGATGAGTAGTGTATCTCCTTCTTTGCTCCAGAAGATCTGGGTGATTAGTGACAGGATTTGGCGTGTACCATAACTCGCCAAGAATAACTCTAACGGTTGCTTTAGTACAGAATCCTCAAAATCAACGCCGATTTCATCATTACCCCACCAACCACCTTGCAATGATCCCAGACCAAATCTCTCTGCCCAAAATCGTATTTTCTCGGCGATTGGAGAGAATTCCCTCTTACTGAATGTCATAGACAACAAGCTCATCAAGTTCTCGCCATTCTTACCAACCCACTGTGGAACTCCTTGAGCATTCCCTTTCAGCGGGATAGACCCACGCATCGCGGAAATGTAGAAGGTTCTGCTCATCTTTTCAAATATTATGTCGCTGATTTCGCGTGCTATCCTTAACCTATTTCCAATAGGGAACCTTTGTCGGTCTGGGATAGACGTCTTTAAAGGATTAAAAATATCACTATCCAACACAAAAAGGGCGTCATACGAAGGTGTGTATTCTTTCAAGAACCCCGGGTAAACAAAACTGCTTCCGGGTCCCTCGTCTGTGAGACAATACAGCGTTTTGATAAAAACTTTGTCTCCGACAAAGATCGTCTGTGCAGTCTGGTAGGTTTTGGGTGTATAGCTCAATTCATAGCCTATTTTCCCGGTTCTGGATCCTAGGCGAATCCTTTCGGTGTCTGATAATGGAAAGGAAAAACTGAATGTCATTTCATGCTCTAGATTCTTGCGGAAAGCAATTGATGCGATCATTGGATAGCTTAGATATGCTCCATTTCTCACAAGTTGAGACATGGTTTTTAATTCCTTAGAAGAACGGGTAGACTGTGCGACAAAAGCAATAGACTCAAGGATGTTGCTTTTTCCAGAGGAGTTAGCTCCAGCTATTATCGACAGAGGTCTCAGGTGTATCTTACCGGAATCCATTATGCTTTTGAAATTCTTGACAACAAGATCGCTGATCATAACTCGATCGCATGTTTCTATTTGTGAAATGCCCATATAAACCTTTGAAACTTCCTAGAGTCCCATCTTGACGTGCACAAATTATTTCTTTACTCCCAACTTGCTTAGAATGCCTTCAACTGTCCTGAGTACCGTCACACAATAGTTCTCTTTTTCATCGCATGTCCGAGTTTATTGTTTAACTTTCTCTTGGATTTCCTGAATTCCCTTGAGGGCCCGGGCTTTCAGATCTCCGATCAGGGCCGGATTGAAGTAGTTTCTCATAAACACGTTTGTCGACACTCGGCCATGTATGAAGTCTATCTCGGATTGCTGAAGGTGTTTAGTCATGAAGGATGCATGGGCCTCCCGGACATCTCCGAATCTGAGCTTAAGTTTCTGGGAGCTGACTCGTTTCTGGATTCCGAATTTGCTCTTGAGTGGCCTGTCCTCCCGGATCCTGGCGATGAGCTCCTCAGGAACGAAGCTGATAAAAGCCTTCTTTGATTTGCGGATAAAGAGCTCCTTGAATTTGTAGTGCTCCAGGATCGCCTGGTCCTTCTTATAGTAGTCAGTGAGTTTCCCTTTCTCGGCCAGGCCCACGATCAGATTGTATGATTCGATTGTCTCTCCTAGTCTCAATCCTGTCAGGGCCATCAGGTCCATAAAGTCTGTGAGCTCCGGCCGGGCCTTCTTGACTTCTTTGATCCAGGTCCAAACCTCCCCGGAGTCTTTGACTTTTGTAAACCTGTCGATCACTATGTCATCAGCGTTCCGGCCTCCCCACTTGAGGCCAAATCCTCTCATTGCCTTCCTATACTGTTCATAGCATCCTGTGAATTTAGCTAGAGCTGACAGGGCCTTCAGAACATTGGGCCTGAAACTGTCTCTGAGCTCCTGGACCCTGGAGAGATCCATCTGGGCCAGGCAATCCTGAAACTGTTTCGCATATGAAACCATGCTGACAGTTGTGTGTGGTCTGTGGTCCTTGAGTAACCATTTCTCAAAGGCCTCCCAATCGATGGAAACGGATCCTCCGTTTGTGTTCTGAGAATGATCATCCTCCCACGCTGACGACCCGGGTTCAAATCCCGGCGACCGCACCAAACAAGAGAATCAAGATTTTGTGATTGATTGACGCTTGAGAATTGTGTGGTTCTTGGTCTAGTTCGCTCTGGATTTGTGCGCGCATCCCGTGCAGCACAACAGCCTGCTCGACCCTGGCGCCTTCAGCGAAATCCTCTCTGATCTTGGTTTAGGCGTTCACTACTCCACGTTCCGATCATCTTGCAGCGTAAGCGCAAACGTATACTCTTATCGATTTTTATCATTTTTTATCATTTGCACACACTTTTACACGCATTTTTTGCTGGGAGGGGGGAGCGCCTGCACCCCAAATATGGAGGTTTTTTCACCGCGCAAAACCAGCTTCCGCAAAACCCCCCGGCTTCACAGTGCCCGCACTGAACGACTCTCAATCTTCGCTGCGGTGATGCCGCTGCGGATTTCGCCTGTTATTCCTGGCTGCTTCTTTGCTTTCGCACCAAGTCTGCGGTTCACCGTAGACGATTGAAGCTGTTCGACCTATTTTTCTGCCACCGACGAGCTTTTCTTCGAACTCACGCACGTTGGTTCTACCCTGGTTTTGGGTTAATAGGATGTGAAGAGGAATCTACGTGACTCTTATCTGGGATACGCCGTTCTTCTTAGCGCGCGCACACACACAAACCACGAATTGCTAGATAATGCAAAAAAAGGAAATGGATGTCTTTTCTAAGACATTCTTACTTCGCTAGGGGTCCTGAAAAGATGATGGTTATTATGTCGCTTGCTTTGAAAGCTGTGCCATCATGGAGACAGCCTGTCAGAGTCAATGTTACTCTCAAAAGCTTTCCTTGAACAGATGTATGTTCTAGTATGTATCCGATTGCGTCAGCTCTGTCGAATTTCACCATCAGATCTGTGATTCCGTCTTTGTCGTAGTCTCCGATAGTTGCAGGGCTTGACTCTGCTAGAAGAGTTTCGTTCAATGTGATGGTTGAAACGCTAATGTCAGCAACATTGTAGCCTTCGGGAAGTTCAATGTAGCAAGTGATCATTTCGCCCTTGTTCCGTAGATTCAAAACATCAGGCTTAACATCCGCAGATGCATTCAAGCACGCACGCACTTTCACTAGCAAGGCATCTGAGTGGACTCTTTCACCGAAAGGATACGTGCGACCTGCCGAAGCGTATCCTTTGTCGCTTGACTGAATAACAGAATAGGCCTCTTCATCATCATCTGTTTTCCCATACGTCGTGTTCCATTCCTCATTTCCATTCGAGTCTATCTTGACAAGCCATAAGTCTGAGTTGCCTAGCACCTCAGGCGCTGTTGCCCCAGCCAGAACATATTCACCATCGCTTGTCCGAGCTATGGAATTAGCCCAATCAGCGCTTGGTCCGCCGTATGTTTTGTTCCACTGCATATTTCCGTCGGCATCGGTCTTGACCACCCAAGAATCTCTGCTACCTGCGCCAAAGGAGTCTGTCCAACCTGCAAGAATATATCCTCCTTCAGGCGTTTTGACCAGAGAATATGCATGGTCGCTTCCTGCCCCTCCATAGGTCTTGTTCCAAATCATGTTGCCATCTGCGTCGGTCTTGATAAGCCAGAAATCGCCTTGCGCGCTGTTGATAGAATCTTTGTACCCGGCTAGTGTATACCCTCCATCATCAGTCTGGACTATAGCCCAAGCTACATCATCGTTCGGTCCGCCGTATGTTTTGTTCCACTGCATATTTCCGTCGGCATCGGTCTTCACTAGGTAAACATCATGGCCGCCAGCTCCATAGGAGTCTGTAAAGCCTGCTATTGCATATCCATCATCATTGGTCTGAATCAAGCAGCGCCCTTCATCGAGGCTTGATCTTCCATAAGCTTGGCTCCAGAGCATGATTCCGTTCGTGTCAGTCTTCACTAACCAGACATCGTTGTATCCAGCGCTGAAAGACCCTGTATATCCTGCCATGGCATATCCGCCGTCAGTAGTCTGAACAAGAGAATATGCTGCATCGTCCTGCGATCCGCCATAACTTTGAGTCCATTGTTGGTTTCCGTATGAGTCGACTTTGATCAACCATGCGTCCATGTATCCTGCGATAGGGGCGGGGTATGTGCGTCCCGCTAGTGCATATCCTCCTTCGATTGTTTGAACAAGAGAGTTTGCCATGTCTTCGTAGGGTCCTCCATACGTTTGATTCCACTCCACGTTTAGAAGTGTGAGAGAGAACGCAACTGTCTGAAGCGAAAGAATCAAGAACATTGACGAACATAGGATTACTGTTGCCCCAAATGTTTTTTTCATTTTCTTTTATCTCCTTTTGTTTATTGTTGCCCAGTTTTGGCGTGATCCACCCGCACCACGAGGAGGTACCAGGCAAGGCGGGCGAAAAAAGAGGGTTAAGAAAATCTTGTCTTCTCATTTTTTCTGCGGCTAATCACAATGTATGCTGACAGAAGTGCCACTAGTAGAATGGGAATAGTCCATATTGGATCGAACACGAATCCTTGTCTGTTTATGCTTTCAATTCTCGAAGAGAAACTCTGCACGTACTTCTCAATTTGAGCCGCGTTGCCCGTCGAGTAGCTACTCTTTGCTTGATAGTATTCATTTCTTGCTTGCGTTGTCTCTGTAGTTTTGTAGCCAACGATTTGCGCTTCTGTAATCGAAATCCATCTGCCATCCGAAGTTTGAATTATCTGGGCTTTTGCCAGATATTCACTATCCAACACTACAAGAACTCCAAATCTTAAGGGATCTCTGGCAACGTCGCTCCCTGCAAGAGTAGAATTCTGTCCGACTAATCCTCTGCAGAATGAGTCAAATGTTTGGATTTGCTTCCTTTCTGGATCGTATATGGGCATGAGTTTTATTGCTACTATCGCGGCCTCTGTTGGAAGGCTTCTTTTTTTGTCAAGTTCGCCAACCTTTTTTGGGTCACTGTAGTCAGTGTAGAGTTGCCTTCTTGCCTCCAAATATACTACGTCTTTGACACCTTGCTTCCAAGTACCCGTCAGTTGATTCGCAAGGCCAATGGCCTTAGCAAAGTCAGTCTTGGCTTGATCCCTTATTGTTTTGATCGTATCCAACCAAATATTCGCAGCTCCATTGTCTTTCAATTGGTTGAGAAGAGTATCCCAGCCATCAATGTGCAAATTGTCAAAGTTTGGCATATCTGGCAATTTCGGCAAGTCTGGCAGTTTAGGAAGATCGGGCAACTTTGGCAAGTCAGGCAATTTCGGAAGATCTGGAAGCTTCGGCAGATCTGGCAATTTGGGTAAGTCTGGAAGCTTTGGCAGATCAGGTAGTTTTGGTATATCTGGCAGTTCCGGCCAATCCCAAGCTTGCACCACAACGACGTTAATCAAAAATGCGAGTTGAATTGCGATTAGGCACAAGATGATGACAGCATTTTTCCTCATTCTTTCACCTCCATCCGAATTTAGTCGGGAACGTTAGAACGAGAATGGGAATAGTAAGCATTAGCAATCTTTATGAAGTGGTTAAGTTCGAACGAATTCTAGACGGTTTTTTGAAAGGTGAAAGATTTAACAGCAGGAAAAATCTTAACTAATTAGTTAACTTGAGTAGGCAGGAGGAGTGCCGAACAGTGAAGCGTGTAGGATTGAGAAATGGTTCTTGGAGGCTTCTGCGCGTATTTGCAAGTGATGTGAGAGTGAAAATAGTTGAACTGCTATCACAATTTGAGATGCTTACGCTTTCCAACATTGCTGAAAAGTTGGAAATGGACGGGTTGCAGATGACCCTTCCTGGATTATTTAAACACATGAGCATACTGGAAGAAACGGGAATAGTGCGGATGGTTTCGGGTGGCCTTGTAGATCCGCCAGATGCAAGAAAGAATCTCTATTTCCTGGAGGGAAAGGAGAGATTGGAAAGGATTTTGCAGCAACTTGAGAACAATGTTTGTAATCTTCTGTTGGCGATGGAGATGTTCAATACAGCCAGTAAACTAGCCCTAAAATTGGATAGAGTTGGGCCCAAAATGCTAACGGAGGAAAGAGAGCATTTCAGATCTTTGATTGAAAAAATAGAGTCGGAACAGGTTTATACTCTTTTGACGGATCACGAAAAGAAGAAAGTAAAGATCTGGAAAATGATGGTCGAGGGTTAGACAATTCAAACATGTATATTGCCATTAAGACACTATTGACAGGTGAGGCAATGAAGGCTTCCAATCTTTTTCTGACAAGTTGATTATTGTAAGAATTGCATTTGTTCAATTGGAAGGTGAAGAGGGCAATGGAAAATGGTTGCAGTTTCAATTATGAAAAACTTAACTATTCTGACAGTATGACTGATTGGTGTGAGAGTGACGAGGGCGAAAGTTTACGAATGTGTTGAAGAGATTTTATAGGAAGACACCGGCAATCATGATGCTATTTTGGCTCTTGGCTGGAACGTTAATCACAGCTTTTCCTGTCTTAACTTCTCAAGCTGCTGGTAACACTATTTACATCAGAGCTGATGGTTCCATTGATCCTCCATCAGCGCCCATTCAGCGAGTTGATGAGGTCTATACCCTTACTTCTAATATCAACGAATCTATTGTAATTGAAAGAGATGATATAGTAATTGATGGAGCAGGTTATATACTTCAAGGCGAAAGCGCAGCTGGCTTGTCTCTGTCTCAACGAAACAATGTTACAGTCAAAAATTTTCGAATCATGGGTTTCCTGGTTGGAATTGACCTTGAACATTCAAACAACTCCATCATCTCCTATAATACCCTCACAGGTAATGGGTATTATGGGATATGGCTTCAATATTCGAAAAACAATACAATTTTAGACAACACTGCAATAAACAACGACTATGGGCTACTACTCCAAAATTCAAGTAGCAACGCTCTCTCAAACAACATTGCGTCAAATAATGAGCATTTTGGGATCTATCTTGAGAATTCGACTGATAACACGATTTTCCGCAACACTGCACAACGTAATGAAAATGGATTTATTGCTTATTGTTCCAAACATAACGAGTTTGCCGACAATACTGCAGCAGACAACGTTATGTATGGGATCAAGCTTGACCACTCAGAAGAAACGGAACTTCATCACAATACGGCGAGAAATAACAGCAATTGTGGTATCTGCCTTGATTCTTCTGGCAATTGCACACTTTCTGGAAATGTGATGTCAAGCAACAAATACAACTTTGGGGTTGAAGGCACTTCCACTTCTGATTTTGAAGATAACATTGAGTGGCCCACGAATGTTGCTGATGGAAAACCGATTTATTACATGAGGAATGGAGAAAACATGGTTATTGATTCCTCTGCTGGAGTTTCCGCAGTATATATCATAAATTCCATCAATGTTACAATAAAGGACCTTAGTCTATCCAAAAATGTGCACGGAGTCTTTTTGTGGAACACAAATAATTCAAGAATAGAAAATGTCGTTACGATCAACAATTGCTATGGAATTGCTCTCCACAATTGCTTTGCTGGGCAAGAGATCTTCGAATATTACCCGGAAAACCCTGGTTGTTTTGGAGTCTTCAAAAGTAGCACAATCAACAATTCCTACGGAATCTACATGAGCAATTGTGGCAATCACATAATTGCCGAAAATATCGCTGAAAACAACACTGTTGATGGTATTAGACTTTTTTCTTCTGATAGCAATTTGGTTGTAGACAACAGTGCGACAAGCAACACTGATGGGTTTGCAATCGATAGCTGCAGGTCAAATTGGATAGCTGCATGGCGGCAAGATTCAATAAGCATTGCAGCAAACAACACAAGATGTGGATTTTACATTGTGAACTCGAACGACAATCGGATTTGCTGGAATACTGCGATAAACAATAAGAACAATGGGTTTCAACTCAGTGCATCTGGCAATAATGAAGTTCTAGGCAACAATGCGACAAATAATTATGGAGGCATACGTCTCGATGATTCTCGCAATAACACGATCTCTGAAAACATAGCATTAAACAACAATGGATTTGCTGGTATCTTCCTATACAGTTGCCCAAATAGCACTGTTACTGATAATAAAGCAATAAACAATAGTATTGGAATAGGACTCGGGAATTGCGAGGACAGTGTAGTTTTCCGAAACATTATGACAGGAAACAAGTACAACTTCAGGGTCTCATCAGGAGGTTGGCCACCGACCAGTTCAGGTTTTGATATTGCTGTCGATTTGACCAATCTCGCTGATGGAAAGCCAATCTACTTCATAAATGGGGTATCAAACATAGTGTTTAACTCCTCCTCGAATGCGGCAACAATATACGTCATAAACTCAACTAATATAACGATAAGAGATCTTAACTTGAGCAACAACGATTATGGCGTGTACTTCTGGAACACAAACAATTCAAAAATAGAAGACGTCATAGCGACAAATAGCTACTGGTCTGGAGTCGGACTGGAATATTCCTACAACATAACGATCTCAGATTGCACACTGACGAATACCATTTGGCATGGAATTTCTTTAAGGTACTGCGACAATAACGCCATTTCAGGTAACATCATAACAAGGAACAACATATATGGTGTGTTGTTATATCAGTGCTCTAACAACGTTCTATCAGGCAACATCGTGACAGATAATGCCCATGGACAGAGTCCAAGCGCCGGTATCTATCTGCTGGGTTCTAACAACACCCTATTTGATAACACCTTAGAAAACAACGAGATTCATGGTATTTTCCTCTCATCAGGCAGCAATAACAAGCTTTTCCATAACAACATAATAAACAATCAAGCTGTTGATTACTACGGATCTAACGTATGGGATAATGGCGCGGAAGGTAACTACTGGAGTGATTACGCCGGACAAGATTTAAACGGAGATGGCGTAGGTGACGAACCATACATGGTTAGCGAATTCAGTCAAGATCACTATCCGCTTGCCGAATTATGGAGCCAAACTCGTGTCTTCATAGTTTCTTCTGCAACAAAAACCTTTGATGTATATACTGCGAGCAATTCTACAATAGCTGGCTTGACTTTCAACCAAGCATTCAAACAAATAGGTTTCAAAACAACTGGTCCAGAAGGCACGACTGGTTTCTGCAATGTAACTATACCCAAAGAATTGCTCGACGCCCCGTTAAATCTATGGAAGATAGAAGTTGATGGCAAAATGATAGACTTTGTTGCAACAGAAAATACTACACACACATTCATCTACTTTGCATTCACTCACAGCACTAAGACAATTAGTGTCGAAGGGACAAACCCAATTGACAACACGGCTCCAACCGCAAACGCAGGATTAAACCAAACCGTCGACGAAGACACAATCGTAACTTTCGATGGGTCAGCTTCAACAGACAACGTCTACATTGCAAACTACATCTGGACATTTTATGATGAAACGCCTCAAACATTGACAGGGGTCACTCCGACCTATAATTTCACGACTCCAGGGACCTACCCAATAACGCTCAATATCACAGACTTAAGAGGTAACTGGGGCACAGACACATGCAAGATTACAGTTCTCGATAAAACACCACCAGTTTCAGATGCAGGTCTCGGTCAGATTGTCAAAGAAGGCACATTAGTAACATTCGACGCGTCTGGGTCATATGACAATGTTGCGCTGACCGATTATCTATGGATCTTTATTGACGTAACACCACAAACTTTGAAAGGAAAGAACGTTGCCTACTCCTTCCAAACACCAGGAAACTACACGGTGACCCTAAATGTTACCGATGTTGCAGGAAACTGGGCCTCCGACGCCATAACAATCACAGTTCTGGCGACTCCAATGTGGTCTAAGTGGTGGTTCTGGCCAATGATCTTACTGATAGGAATAACATCTGTTTCATTCCCATTCGGGATGAAATATTACCGAAGCTTCAAAAAACAAAAAGAAATCCTGATGGAATATGAAAGTGAGCTAGAAGAGTTGCCCACAGATCACTTGGATCGAGCCAGAGCACGTTTCATAAGAGACCTAATCAGACGCAAGGAAAAAATCGACACATTTTCAGGAAAATATGGAATAAAACTTCGCCCTGGTCCTACACTTGAAGATGTCGGCAAAAAACTGGGCATTGAAATAAAACAATAGAAGTTCACTAATCGATACATCCTCTTACCTTGTCAAACATACTTAGCTGCTTGGTTAAGCTGTCCAAAAATGGTTCACAATTAGTCGTTTTGATTGGCATAAAAACTCTTACTATAGACAATTAGCGCTTCCTAATCTGGTGACAGAAATGCTGAAATTCTGGAAGAATGGAAACAGGAATGAAATTGAGCAACCCTATATAAAGAGCGAAAACATCAAGGAGAGAGTTCTGAAGTGGCTGAGAGAGGAAGGATATAGCGCGGAAAAGGCACAAGATGCCCATACAAGTTTCAGATACTGGGTTACGAAAACGGGATCGCCAAAATTCTCAGTATTTCAACCAAAAAACAACCCTGACTTCATCCTCGTCGAAAGCGCAGTAACATTGGCAGGGCATGATGAGATGTTTCCAAAGATTACTGATCAAACCGAGGTTCTCTCTTGGGAATTGCAGTCGCATCTGCTTTCTAGGGGATTCCACTACAAGATCCAACCTCCCGAATTCCAGTCCAATAGGCCAGGAGCAATACTTTTCGCAAAACCAATCTACCACGACGGACTATCAAAAGACAGATTCCTCGAAACCACAAATCAAACCTTGAATACAGTTGTGTTTGTGATACTCACCATGAGAAGACACTTAGTAACATCTGGAGCCGATCCAAACAGCAAACGTAGCAGTGCATCTTACTTAGCTTAGGAAAACCGAAGGGAGGAATCTAAATGGGATTCGAAGATAACGCAGGCAAAATAAAGCTTGCAGGCTGGGTCGTCTTAGTCGTCATGGCAACTCTGTGGTTGTTGTTACCTCTTGCTCGTGGACTAATAAACGTCACGATAAAAGAGGAAGCACTGTCTGTTTTTCGCGAAGTAATTTTGGGAGGCGATGGCAAAGAACTGCTGAAAACGGCGATAGGGTTCGCCGTGGCATGCGTGGTAATAAGGATTGAGGCTACGTGCATGAGGATGAGTTCCACAAGAAGTCCGAGATCGAGGATCGAATTGTGGGCTACTTGAAACTCTGGTAGAATTGGCATCGAAAACTTAGCCCAGAAAGTCGGGATGCCTTTGGCGTTGTTGATTAAGACTTTGTCATTGATCAGACAAAAAAAACATTGCTTTCCTAGTTGAAGACAACGAAGTCTACCTGCTTGGTTACAAGAGAGAAAGACCTAAAGAAGTAGTAAGAGAGGTTGTTGAGGAACTAATCAGAATGCCATGCAGTCACTGTGGCAGTCTTGTAGACCTGAACGCTGAAAAATGCCCAAATTGTGCTGCTACAATCAAGGCCTAATCCCAACTGCCTTTCTTTGATTCTGGGAGATCATGTTGTGTCATAGCATACTAAACAATCAGCGACGCAATACTAGGTTAATGCTTAACCATCTGGTTAATAATCGACCCACATTTTAGATTGCAGGTCCACACACTTGGTGATATGGCAATGAAGACAATAACATTCACTGTGTCAAAGGGTGGAGTTGGGAAATCACTTATTACAGCAAATGTAGGGGCTGCCTTGGCTGCTAAGGGTAAAAAAGTTGTATTGGTCGAGGGAGATCCGAATCATCCACTACAGTTAATTCTTAACCTTGAATTGACCACCAAAAACATAATGCTCGATGAAGTCGTGAAACGAGACTTAGACGCCAATGAAGCAGTATACTCGACGAATCTTGACAATCTCTTTTTGATCCCTTCAGGCGCATCCCTTCAAAGCTATTTTGAATTGGATCCAATAAGATTTGCGAGAAAAATAATAGATCTAAAGGCTGATTTCGTATTCATTGATACACCTTTTCCGTTAGGAAAAGCTGCGTTCCTATCTCTCGGCATATGCGAATATTTCATCCCTATCCTAACAGAAGACGAATTCGTTCTATGCGTTGAATCAGCCATCGACACAATTCGCCTTGGCAAATACTACCTTAAATGTGTCCCAATAGGCTTTATTCTAAACAGAATCAAGAACAGCGAAAAATTCACCAAAGAATTCATCAAAGATCTTGAAGACCTTTTGGAAATACAATGCATAGAAAGAATACGAGAAGATCCGAAGATCTCAAAATCCTACGGAGGCGCCGGATCCGAAAAAGCCTTCTTGGCATACCAAGAACTCCAAGGATCAGAATTCGCAGAGAAAATGGACAAAATTGCAACATGTCTTCTCGGCGAACTCCCAATGCCAGAAAAGAAAGAAGCCGCGAAATTCTTGAAGGAAATTATCAAATGAAAACGGGTTAGCGACAGACTTCTCAACGACTCTTGCAAAAACTAAACGTCATTGAGCAAAAAATCATAAACAGAAAAAGGAAGGTTTTGTGTAAGACAGTGGAGACATCTCCATTTAACCCCATTATGCAAACTCCTAGGCATTGCATCAGTAGAACAAGTGTTGGATTTGAACCCGTTTGGGTGCTTATCCCAGCGCATGCGACTGACGTTCAAAGACATGGGTGTGTAGAACTTTCTTCTATAGTTTGGTTTGGCAAGTTTGAAATACAAGGTGCAACCATATAATGGTATACTCGGTTCGAGGAGATAGGGGAATGAAGAGAACAGTTTCTGCAATCTTATTGGCAATGTTGTTGACAAGTATGCTGTATTCAGCCTTCAAGATCATACCCGCTGAAGCAGCCGGAACCATTTACATTAGGGCGGACGGAAGCATAGACCCGCCGACAGCTCCTATTTCCAGAGATGGAGATACTTACACTTTTACGGGCAATGTTTCCGATGGAGCGATTGTTGTTGAGAGAGACAACGTTGTGGTTGATGGGGCAGGCTACACTCTTCAAGGAACCGGAAGCGGAACTGGAATAGTCATTTCAGGAAGAAGCAACGTAACCATCAAAAATATGACAATCAAAGCATTTCACTATGCCATCTGGCTTGAGTCTTCTTCTAACAGCAGCATTTCTGGAAACACCATAACAAACAACGAGGATGGCATCATGCTTTACCCTTCTTCAAACTATAACCGCATTTCTGGAAACAACATAACAAACAACTGGTATGGCGTCGGGCTTGACACTTTTTCAAGCTATAACAGCGTTTCTGGAAACAACATGACAGGAAGCAACGGTTATGGCATCGTGCTTTATGAATATTCAAGCTATAACAGCGTTTCTGGAAACAACATAGCAAACAACTTGTATGGCATCTTGCTTGGCAATTCTTCAAACTATAACAGCATTTTCCACAACAATTTCATCAACGACGCTCAGCAAGTGATTTCCATCGACTCAGTGAACGTTTGGGATGACGGTTATCCTTCAGGCGGAAACTACTGGAGCGACTACAGCGGCATTGATGAGAAAAACGGGCCAAATCAAGACCAGCCGGGAAGTGACGGAATAGGTGATGCACCATACATTATTGAAGTTGATAATCGGGACAGGTATCCCCTTATGATTCCGTGGGTTGCTCAGCACGATGTTGCCATAACGAACGTAGCATCCTGCAAGACTGTTGTTAGTCAAGGTTATAGCCTAAACATGAACGTGACAGCAGCAAACCTAGGCAATTACGTTGAAAGCTTCTTTGACGTTTATATGTACGCGTCAAATCTGTCGAGCACATACCAAATAGGGTTGCAGACAATCGCGCTGAACCCCTACGAAACTGCAGTATTGGCTTTCACTTGGGACACCCACGGTCTTGCGAAGGGCAACTACACATTGTGGGCTTATGCGGAACCAGTTGTAAACGAAACAGAAACGGCAGACAACACATACACCGACGGCGTAGTAACAATTTCGATGCAAGGCGACATAAACGCCGACAACACAGTGAACATCTTGGATATAGTGAGAGTTGCACTTGCCTTCGGAGCAGTTCCAGCTAACCCCAACTGGGACCCCAACGCAGACATAAACGGCGACAAAGTCATAAACATCGTCGACATAGCAATAGTAGCACTACACTTCGGTGAAACAGGCTAAAAGCACGTGCACTCCATGTGCATTCTTTGGCTTGTCCACATGTTGAAAGGTAAATCCAGAATTACGTATTTATTGGTGCGTTCAAAAGTAGCTTATACGCCTAATCTGGAAGGTCTGTTTCTTCTTGAGCGGTATTTCTGTTTTTGTGTGAGTAGATGGAACTCGTAGGCCGTGACGATTTGGTCCGGATTCCACGTACCATATATTTCTTTCCATGCTTGCCTGAACTCGGTGAAGCTGTTGAAGCCTTCTTTGCGGACGTATTCCAGCGTGAGATCTCGGTTAACCGGCATAAGGCCTTCGCGACAAGAGCAGAATACATAGCCGGAATAGAGGGCGCAGATCTGGTTAAGCTTGCCTCTTTAATCCGCGTCGTGGGCCTGCTGATGCAGGTGAAGGCTTACCTGTTCTGGCAGAAGTGAGGGGGATTCTGTCAAGCTAAGTTACCTGTTTTGTTGGGCAGTTTAGATAGGGTCTTGTGCACAAACATTTCACCGACGTTCTCGTTTCTTTTCCAATATGGTATTCTGTTGATTTCTATATCCGCCCTTCTTTGTTGGCGACAAACATGCATTATTATCTTTGTGATGGATAGAACTTTCTTCTATTATCTTATTTAGAAAACGTAAAATAAGGCTTCATTTGACAGTGTAATTGATGAATAAGAGAAGTGAGTAAAAATTGAAGAGAATGCTAGCGCTAGTGTTATTCGAGTTACTTTCTTTGTCAATGTTCTTGTCACTTGTGCCAAAGGCTATTAGTCCTCCGGAAACTTTCCCATGTTATGTCTTTGCCCACTGCAACATTGAAGGCTTGAATTTAGCCATGCCCATCATACTTGACGGAGAACCGACAGGCTATTACACTCCTTATCAGTTTACGTTGTCGTGGGACAATCACAGTCTTGAAGTCCCCACTACAGATCCATCTGGTCACCCGTTTGCCATTTGGGTGTCTGGTTTTTCGGGTCCGGGTGAGAACATAATAACTTTTCCTCCAGGCATGGTAATAGCTCAAGCATACTACGGCGCTGAAGACTATACTTACTCCTGCACCATTGAAGCGCACTGTGACACGGAAGGAGTGGACGTGAGCGTTCCAATCACCATGGACGGGTATCCAACAGGATATAACACTCCACAAGTATTTCTCGGCTTAACAGACTCGCACAACTTCACACTGCCTAATACCGATTCTGCAGGTCACACTTTCACTCAATGGAGCACAGGTGAGACATCGACGACGATCTCTTTTGAGATTGATGCTTGGCTGGATAACGGAGGGACATACACAGTATATTACCAGGAGGCTTCACCAGGTGCCACCATTTACATTAGAGCTGACGGAAGCGTTGACCCACCAACAGCTCCGATACAACGGAATGGCAACGTGTACACTTTGACTAGCAACATCACCAGCGATGCAGACCCCGCGATAGTTGTGGAAAGGGATAACATCGTGGTTGATGGGTCGGGCTTTACGGTTGAAGGCACAGGCGCTATTCTTTTTCGCGGAATTTACTTGAACGGAAGAAGTAACGTAACAATAAAAAACACGGCAATTGAAGCATTCGACTGTGGCATCTTTCTTGCCTCTTCTTCAAACAACATCATAGGAAACAACATAACAGCAAACAACTATTGTGGCATCTGGCTTTACTCTCCTTCTTCAGGCAACAGCATTTCAGGAAACAACATAACAAACAACGGTGTTGGCATCTTGCTTGATTCTTCTTCCAACAACATCGTAAGCGGGAACAACATAGCAAACAACTGGCATGGCATCTTCCTCAGTCGCTCTTCCAACAACTGCATAGCGCAAAACAACCTGACTGCTAACGACTGGTTCGGCATGGAAATTGAGGCTTCCTCTTCCAACAACAGCATCACAGAAAACACGATAACGGACGGCTCTATCGGTGACGCTCGCGCAGCCATCTCATTACTGTCCTCGTCATACTGCAACGTGGCTCGAAACTCGCTGGAACGTAACAACAAGGGGCTATATTTCACGTATGCAGATGACAACACGGTAGTCGAAAACGAAATAGTAGGAAACCTTGAAGGCTTCAGAATCACTTCATGCTCGAACAACTTCATCATTCACAACAGCTTCATAGAAAACACGAAATACTTCATTCTCAACTCCACAAACCTATGGAACGCGAGCTATCCGTCTGGTGGTAACTACTGGAGCGACTACACGGGAATAGATCAGAAAAGTGGATCCTATCAGAATGAGACTGGAAGCGATGGAATAGGCGATACACCCTATCTTATCGATGCCAACAACCATGATAACTTTCCCCTAATGAAGTCTTACGGGATACAGCATGACATTGGCGTAACCAACGTTGCGACAACCAAAACCATAGTTGGACAAGGATACAGTCTCAATGTGAGTGCTAGAATAGTGAACTATGGCATGAACGCTGAAACCTTCAACGTCACCATATACGCCAATGACACCTTTATTGAACAGCAAACAGTCATCCTCACAAACGGAACCTC
>Ga0315293_10001534_pt1 | contig 22424 bp, 19 predicted proteins | sample YL17G13_20_MG_FD_203071 | JGI IMG/M metagenome (GOLD analysis project Ga0315293, IMG submission 203071) | Sediment microbial communities from Yellowstone Lake, YNP, Wyoming, USA - YL17G13_20 | ecosystem: Environmental > Aquatic > Freshwater > Lake > Sediment | place: USA: Wyoming | collected... | reverse complement strand
CTCGTCTTCGACACGCATCGGGACTCTTCCTGTGTTTTCACAGTCACGCGGCGCTATTGCGGGAGGTCCTGCTGCTCCATGCGAATGGTGAAGGCCGGGGCTGCGGCACGGATTGCATCGAAGCTTGAACGTCGCGAAGACCAGAAGCCCGCCGGCAGATTGGCAGCCTGCGCCAGCTCGATCATCAGGGGTGAAAATAATTGTTGTGGCCGGTCGTAACCGCATGAACCTTGAAGTATTCATCGCCTAGCGTGCCGAACGGAAAGCCAATCGTAGTCAGCGTCGCAGCGACCGATAACGCGGCGAGCAGGAGAGCGGCCAATGTGGCCCAAGCAATACGCCCATGCATGACCGCGCCCGGGCCGCCAACCCACCAATTGGTCCGTGAAGGACTTGTGACAGACGTTCTCAAAAACTTGCCGTCCCATCCACGCGGTCGCCGTGGATCCGGAGTAACAGACTTGGCCCCGCGATTCGAGATGCAAGCGATCGGCCGCTTGCCCTCGACATGCTCACTACCCATAATCGTTGAATGAAGCTCGACTCGAAATTCTTCGATCGCCTCCGCGTCAAGCCAGACTTGAGCCGGCTCATGCGCGACGCCTGCCCCTCCTGTGAGTGGCAAGGCTGCACCGAGCCCGGACTCTACCCCGCACCCAAGGGTCGAGGCCACGAAGGCGAGTACCACCGCTTTTGCCTCGAGCACGTGCGGCAATACAACAAGTCGTACAACTATTTCTCCGGCATGCCCGACGACGATGTGGCCAAGCATCAGAAGGACGATGTGGTCGGCCACCGCCCAACTTGGTTCGTGGGCGTGAATTCCTCGGCGCGCAACCGCTCGGCGAAATCTGAAGAGCGGCGCAACGGTTTCGCCCATCGCTTCACTACCCTTGACCCACTCGGGCTGTTTGGAGCCAAAACGGCAGCCGGACCGGACCAGCATGGCGAGCCGGGCCGCCCCGTGCGGAAGGCCGAACGGAAATGCCTGCGCCTCCTCAACCTCGAGGACAGCGCCACCAAGGCCGAGATCAAGACGCGCTTCAAGGACTTGGTTAAGCGCCACCACCCCGACCGCAATGGCGGCGACCGCCGCTCCGAGGACAAGTTGCGCGAAGTCATCCAAGCCTATAATTATCTGCGGCAGGCGGGGCTCGCTTGAGCGGCACGCCCTTGACCCCCGCTGTTCAGGGCTAAAGCTTCGGCAAGCCCGATGCAACGCGACTGACAGGCTCTTACATCCCATGACACTTGTAGCTGCTACTAACGGCGCCGGGCTGCCGGATATGACGGTTTCGGTGCGCCAGGTCTTCGCCATCGACACCGACCTTGAGGTCCCGGCCTATTCACGCCCTGACGAGCACGTGCCGGACGTCGATCCGGACTACCTGTTCAACAAGGAGGTGACGCTCGCCATCCTTGCCGGTTTCAAGCACAACCGCCGGGTGATAATTCAGGGCTATCACGGGACCGGCAAGTCCACCCATATCGAGCAGGTGGCGGCGCGGCTGAACTGGCCCTGCATGCGCATCAACCTCGACAGCCACGTGAGCCGCATCGACCTCGTCGGCAAAGATGCCATCGTCATCCGCGACGGGATGCAGATCACCGAGTTCAGGGAAGGCATTCTCCCTTACGCGCTGCAGACCAACACCGCGCTCGTCTTCGACGAATACGACGCCGGCCGCCCGGACGTGATGTTCGTGATCCAGCGCGTGCTCGAGGTCTCGGGCAAGCTCACGCTGCTCGATCAGTCGCGGGTGATCCGGCCGCACCCCTCCTTCCGCCTGTTCGCCACCACCAACACGATCGGGCTTGGCGACACGAGCGGCCTCTATCACGGGACCCAGCAGATCAACCAGGGCCAGATGGACCGCTGGTCGATCGTCGCGACGCTCAACTATTTGCCGCATGACGACGAGGTGAACATCGTCCTGGCCAAGGCCAAGAGCTGGAATACCGAATCCGGCCGCAAGGCGGTGAGCAACATGGTTCGCGTCGCGGAGCTCACCCGCAACGCCTTCATGAATGGTGACCTGTCCACGGTGATGAGCCCCCGCACGGTGATCACCTGGGCCGAGAACGCCGATATTTTCGGCGACATTGGCGTGGCCTTCGCCCTCAGCTTCCTCAACAAATGCGACGAGCTCGAGCGCGGCCTGATCGCCGAGTTCTATCAGCGCTGCTTTGGCGAGGACTTGCCGCAGTCGACCGCCAACGTGGCCTTGAGCTGACGATGAGGCTAGCCAAGCGGAAAGAGGCGCCACTCGATCCGTTCAAGCGCGCGCTCACCCTTGCCACTCGCTCCATCGCCTGCGACAGCGCTGTCGAGGTCGTCTTCACCAACGAGCCGGCCGGCCTCTCCGGTAAGACGGCGCGCTTGCCAGAGCCCTCACGCATCCCGACCAGGACCGAGATCGCGGTGATCCGTGGCCATGCCGACGCCGCAGCCCTTGCGGTCGCCTGTCATGACCCGCGCCTGCATGCCTCGCTTGCACCCTCCGGTGGCGACGCCCGCGCCGTGTTCGAGGCGATCGAGCAGGCCCGGGTCGAGGCCATCGGCGCCAAGCGCATGGAGGGTGTCGCGGCCAATCTCACGGCACGTCTCGAGCAGCGCTACGAACGAAGCCGTCTTGGCGAGGTGACCGACCGCTCCGAGGCGCCGCTCCCCGAAGCGCTTGCGCTCCTCTTGCGTGAGCGGCTCACCGGGCTTGCGCCGCCGGCCAAAGCGCGCGCGATCGTCAATCTCTGGCGCCCCTGGATTGAGGGTCGCGCGAAGTCGGTCCTCGACCGCATGACCGGCACGCTCTTCGACCAGCAGGCTTTCGGCCGGCTTGCCCGCGACCTGCTCGCCGCGCTGAACCTTGCCGACCAGCTCGACCAGAGCGCTGATCAAGGCCAGGAAGGTAAGGAGGGCGAGTCCGACCCGGCCTCCGCCGATAGCGAGGACGAGAACGCCGATGGCCGGGAACGCGCGGAGCTCGGCGCCGAAGCCCAAGCGGATCAGGATACGGCGAGCGATGAGGGCCAGGACGAGCAGGACGACGGCGCCGCCGATCGCCTCGATCGCGACGCCGATGCGCCCGATGGTTCGCGCCGCCCGGAAACCCGGCGCCCCAATCTTTCGGTTCTCGAGAACCCCGAAGCCTTCGGCTACAAGGTTTTCACTCGCACCTACGACGAGATCGTCAGCGCCGAAGAGCTCTGCGACGCAGACGAGCTCGAGCGCTTGCGCGCGTTTCTCGATAAGCAGCTGCAGGCGCTCCACGGCGCCGTGGCCCGGCTCGCCAACCGTCTGCAGCGGCGCCTGCTCGCGCAGCAGAACCGCGGCTGGGATTTCGATCTCGACGAGGGTCAGATTGACGCGGCGCGCCTCGCCCGCATCATCGTCGACCCCATGCATCCGCTTACCTTCAAGCAGGAGCGCGAGACCACATTTCGCGACACCGTGGTCACGCTGCTGCTCGACAATTCCGGCTCGATGCGCGGGCGCCCCATCATGGTGGCGGCCTGCTCGGCCGACATTCTCGCCCGCACGCTGGAGCGCTGCGGCGTGAAGGTCGAGATCCTGGGCTTCACCACCAGGGCCTGGAAAGGCGGTCACGCCCGCGAGCAATGGCTGAATGCCGGCAAGCCGGCCCTGCCCGGCCGGCTCAACGACCTCCGCCATATCATCTATAAATCCGCCGATGCCCCCTGGCGGAGATCACGCCGCAATCTCGGCCTGATGATGCGCGAAGGCCTGCTCAAGGAGAATATCGACGGCGAGGCGCTGGCCTGGGCGCATCAGCGGCTACTCGCGCGACCCGAGCAGCGGCGCATCCTGATGATGATCTCGGACGGCGCTCCGGTCGACGATTCGACGCTTTCGGTCAATTCCGGATCGTATCTCGAGCGTCATCTGCGCCAGGTGATCGAGGAGATCGAGACCCGCTCCTCCATCGAGCTGGTCGCCATCGGCATCGGCCACGACGTGACCCGCTACTATCGGCGGGCCGTGACCGTCACCGACGCCGAGGAGCTGGCCGGGGTCATGACCGAAAAGCTTGCCGAGCTGTTCGACAACGACCTCGCCCGGCGCCAAGTGCATCGCGCGGTCCCTCAAGCGGTGCGCGGTGCGCGGCGCAAGCTGCATTAGCGCGCCGGCGTGAGGGTCCTCTCGGTGAGAGTCTGGCGCAATCCCGGAAGCGTAGCCATTGCTGCGGCAGCGGTCCTCGTCATAGCTCCGGCCTTGGCGGACAAGCCGGCGAGCGTGCTCGGCCATGTCGAGCGCGTGGCCGTCACCGCGATTCCCATCGACTTCGACCGGGACAATCCGGGGCACAAGCAGTTCGGAAAGCTCATCTGGCGTGGTGGGGTCAATCTGTTCGGCAGGTCCTCTTATTTTGGCGGCTATTCGGCGCTCGCCCTCGACGCTTCCGGCAACGCGCTGCTTGCAATCTCCGATGCCGGAACGTGGCTCCGGGCAAATCTCGACCATGATGGACGGACGCTCAAAGGCCTGAGTGAGGCGACCATTGGCCCGATCCTCGGCAAGGACGGGAAGCCACTTGCCGAGGATCGGGAGCGCGATGCGGAAGGCATGGCGCTTCTCGACGGCGATCCCGCGAAAGGCACCGCCTATGTCTCCTTCGAGCGCGATCATCGCATCGAGCGCTACCCCATCACGCGCGATAGTTTCGGGCCACCTGACCGGGCGCTGCCCCTGCCCGCTGAGGCGAAGCGGATGGACGCCAATCGCGGGATCGAGGCGCTGGCGCCGATCCGCGTCGGCAGGCTCAAGGGAACGACGGTCGTCTTCTCCGAGCGCCTTTTGGACAAGAACGGCAATCTGCGGGGCTGGTTGATCGGAGGACCCACGCCAGGACCGATCACGCTCAAGAGCATAGGCGGGTTCGACATCACGGACGCGGCCGCGCTCCCCGATGGCGGCATCGTCCTGCTCGAGCGACGCTTCCGCTACAGTGAGGGGGTGCAGATGCGCATCCGCCGCATTGGCGCGAAGGATTTGCGGCCCGGCGCACTGATCGAGGGAGACATCCTGCTCGAGGCCAATGACAGCTACAATATCGACAATATGGAGGGTATCGCCGCCCACCGGTCAGCTGCCGGCGAGACGATCCTCACCTTAATGTCGGACGACAATTTCAGCCCTTTGCAGCGAACGCTGTTGATGCAGTTCGCCCTGCCGGACGGAAAGCCCGTGCTCACCAAGCCAAGCACCCGCTAAAGCATGGTCCCGAAAAGTTGCAGACTTTTCGGAAGAGATCATGCGTCAGAAAACGGCCCGGAAGCGGGACCGAAGCAATTTGCCTCTAAGTTGCGGCTTGGGCTTGCCCGACGTGCTTTTTGGCGATTTCGCGTTTGAGACGCTTGGCCTTGAGCGAAAGCTCGTCCTCCCTGGCTTTGGTGAGGTAGCCATCGAGGCCGCCGCGGTGCTCGACCGAGCGTAAGGCCGCCGCGCTGATGGTGAGACGCACGCGCTTCTTCAACGCTTCGCTCTCAAGCGTCACGCTGCACAGATTGGGCAGGAAGCGACGTTTCGTCCGGCGCTTGGCGTGGCTTACATTGTTGCCGGTAAGCACCGCTTTGCCGGTGAGCTCGCAACGGCGGGCCATCGTTGTTATCCTTGTTTCTAAACATCCTGGAAGCAGCGAGCGCGGACGCAGGTCCAAAAGGCAAGCGTTGCGCAAGGGCGGCCGAGATATACGAGGCCCGCCGGAAACGGTCAAGGTAGTGGTATCCGGGCCCCCTAACCTCAGAATTGACGAATTCTGCGAATAACCTGACATTCGGGCTGGGGCCTGTCTTGCGGCACCCGTTAGCCCAAGGACTGGGGCCATGCTGATAGCGCGACATTATTTGAGCCTTGCCGCTGTTGCGGTCCTCACTTGCGGACTGAGCGGCAGTCCATCCGGCGAGGCGGCCTTTGCGGGGAACAGCTTAGGCGCCGCGAACCGGATCCTCGCTGTTTATCGCGTCGATTTGGCTGGCTTCAATCTTGGCGACTTTCGCCTGACGACGGTGTTCAGCGGCGACGGCTACGAGATGCGCGGCGAAGGGCGCTTCTCCATTCTCGAGGGGCTCCTCTACGACTGGCGCGGGACGACGGCGAGCAAGGGCAAGGTCATCGGCGCGCGCCCCGAGCCCGCGATGTACGCGTTGAACTATCAGGGCGGAAATAAGAGCGGACAGCTGCGCATTTCCTTTGAAAGCGGCGACGTCACCGGGGTGCAGCAGGTGCCGCGCAAGCGACCCAATCCGCACGTCATCCCCATCACCAAGGAGCAGCTCGAAGGCGTATTCGATCCGATGACGGCGGCGTTTCTCTACGTCCGCTCCGACAATCCCAATGGCGACCCGAAGGTCTGCGACCAGACGATTCCTGTGTTTGACGGCGAAGCGCGCTTCGACATCGTGCTCACGCCGAAGCGGACGGTGAAGCTGCAGAAAGATGCATCGACCGGCTATTCGGGCTTTGCCGCCGTGTGCCGCGTCAAGTTCATTCCGATCTCCGGATATCGGCCCGACAATCCCGGCATCAAGCTCATGTCGGAGACCAACGAGATCGAGGTCTGGCTCGTCTCCCTGCCAGGGACCGGCATGTACGTGCCTTACCGGATTGTGCTCCCGACGATGGTGGGCTATGGCTCGGCGACGTCGACCTCCTTCGAGATCGCCAGGGGCGCCCGGCGCGCAAGCCTTGCCCCCTGAGCCGGCCCTGGAGGCGTAGGGGCGGCGGGTCGGAGGGCCAAGTGTTAACGGTGGCGCCCCGAATCCCAACATGTTGTAGGGAACAGATGTTGAAAATTAACGCTCCCCTGATTCGTCCGCGTTCCGTTCCCCTTGTCTTCCTCAATTGCTAAGGTCCAGGAAGGCCCCGCACACAACGGGTGGACCCCTCGCGGGCATTCAGCGACGGCATTGACAGAGCAGGTCTTGTCTCGCGATCCGCGTGAAGAACGAAATCGGATTGGGCTGAGTCAGCGATTCGGACGAGATTTGTTCCCCCCTCGTTCCGCCCCGACTTGCGCTCCACTCAGCCGCGCCTACCAGATCTAGGTATCACGCCATGAGCCGATCTTTCGCCTCAAGCTCTGGAGCGCTCATCCGGGGCCGCGGCGTCACGGCCGTTCTCGGACCGACCAATACCGGCAAGACCCATCTCGCCATCGAGCGCCTGCTGACCCACGAGGTAGGGATCATCGGGCTGCCGCTGCGGCTGCTTGCCCGCGAGGTCTATGACAAGATCGTGGCCCGCATCGGGACGGCCCAAGTGGCGCTGATCACCGGCGAAGAGAAGATCAAGCCGCCATCGCCGCGCTTCTATGTCTGCACCGTCGAGGCGATGCCGCTCGATCTGGAGGCCGATTTCGTCGCCGTCGACGAGATCCAGCTCGCCGCCGACGCTGAGCGCGGCCACATCTTCACCGACCGCTTGTTCCACGCGAGAGGCCTGAGCGAGACCCTGCTGCTTGGCGCCGCAACTATGCGCGATGCGATCCGTGACGTGCTCCCGGGCGCCAACATCGTGTCGCGGCCGCGACTCTCGAAGCTCTCTTATGCCGGCGACAAGAAGATCACCCGGCTGCCCCGGCGTTCCGCCATCGTGGCATTTTCCGCCAACGACGTTTACGCCATCGCCGAGCTCGTCAGACGTCAGCGCGGTGGCGCGGCCGTCGTGCTCGGGGCGCTAAGCCCCCGCACGCGCAATGCCCAGGTCGCTCTCTATGAGAACGGCGACGTCGACTTTCTCGTGGCGACCGACGCCATCGGCATGGGCCTCAACCTCGATCTCGACCATGTGGCCTTTGCCGGAATGCGCAAATTCGATGGGCAGATGCATCGCGATCTGACCCCCGCCGAGCTTGGCCAGATCGCCGGGCGCGCCGGACGCCACATGAATGACGGCACCTTCGGGGTGACCGGCCAAGTGCCTCCCCTCGAGGCCGAGATCGTCGATCGTCTCGAGAGCCACGCGTTCGATCAGGTCGGCGTCCTGCAATGGCGCAATCGCAAACTCGACTTCAGCTCGATCGAGTCCGTGAGGGAGAGTTTGCGCACTACGCCCGACCACCCTAGGCTGGCCCGCTCCCGCATGGTTGACGACGTGATCGCCCTTGAGAATGTCAGTCATGACGCCTCCGTGGGGGACCTGGCGAAGGGCAAAGCAGGCGTCAGCCTCCTTTGGGAAATGTGCCAGATTCCAGACTACCGGAAGATTTCGCCGGCGAGCCATGCCGAGCTCGTGGCGACGCTATTTCGTTTCGTCATGAGCGATGCGGGCAGGATTCCGGCCGACTGGTTCGCGCAACAAGTAGCGCTCGCCGACCGCACCGATGGGGACCTGGACACGCTTTCCAACCGCCTTGCCCAGATCCGCACCTGGACTTTTGTCTCCCACCGGGCTCAATGGCTCGAGGATCCCGAGCACTGGCAGGGACGCACCAGGGCCATCGAGGATACGCTGTCCGATGCGTTGCACGAGCGGCTGACGCGCCGCTTCGTCGACCGGCGGACGAGCGTGTTGATGCGGCGGCTGCGGGACAAGGAGGAACTTTTGGCTGATATCGATGCCGACGGCCGCATCCTGGTCGAGGACCACTATGTCGGTCACCTCGACGGTTTCCGTTTCACTCCGGACGCAAGCATCGACGGCCTTCAGGGGCGCGCCACACGCCACGCCGCCGCCCAGGTGCTTGCCCATGAGCTTGGTGCCCGCGCCGACGCCCTGGCCGCCGCCGGCGACGATGCCATCATGCTCAAAGCCAATGGCCGTATCGTCTGGGCCGGCAGCGAGATCGCGCGGCTGGAGCGGGGGGATAGCCCGCTCAAACCCAAAATCCAATTGTTCGCCGATGAGCATCTCGGGCCAAACGAGCGCGAACGCGTCTTGCGGCGCATCGAGACCTGGCTCTCCGCGCTATTGAGCGCCCGGCTATCACCGCTTGTCGCGCTGAGCGAGGCCTCCGATCTCGCGGGCCTCGCCCGCGGGCTGGCCTTTCGGCTGGCCGAGACCCTGGGAGTGCTCCGCCGCGACGCGGTCGCCGCGGAGATCAAGGAACTCGATCAGAGCGCGCGCGGCCAGCTGCGCCAATATGGCGTGCGCTTCGGGGCCTTCAACATCTACATCCCGGCTCTGCTCAAACCGGCGGCCGCGGAGTTGCTGTTGCTGCTCTGGGCGCTGCATTCTGGCCGCGACCACGGCATGGACAGCGATGCCCTGCCGCCCCGGCCGCAGCAAGGCCTGACCTCCGTGGAGGCCGGTGCCGGCGTGCCCGAGCCCTATTGGCATGCCGCCGGCTTCCAGATTGCCGGCACCAGGGCAGTCCGCATCGACATGCTTGAGCGGTTGTCCGATCTCATCCGCTCGCGCGTGACCTGGCGGCCGGCGGAAGGGGGCGACGCGGCCCCCTCGGGCGCAACCGGCGATGGCGGTTTCCGCGCGGCGTCGGAGCTGATGTCCGTGGTTGGCTGCTCTGGCGAGGATTTCGCCTCGATCTTGCAGGCGCTTGGCTTCAGGCGGGAGCGGCTGAAGCTGCAGCCGGCGGAAGCGGCTACGGCCGCAGAACCGTCCGGGACGACCGCGGAGATGCGCGAGGCCGCCGCTCCGGTCACGGTCGCCTTCGACGAGATCTGGCGTCCCGGCAAGCGCAAGAACCCGCAGCACATGCGTGAAGATCGCGCCAAGGGCAAATCTCGGCGCGAGGAACGGAAGTCTCCAGGGCCACGGCATCGCGAGCCCGCGCCGCGCCCCGAACCGAATGAGCGGCCGCGCGCGGCGCCCGAGAACTCGCCCTTCGCCGTGCTGGCGGAGCTCCGCCGCAATCTCGCGGCCCGGCGCCCCGAGGGCGGCTGATTCGGCTGATGCAGGGCCAGCGGCTGGACAAATGGCTCTGGTGCGTAAGGCTCGTGAAGACGCGATCGCTTGCGGCAAGTTGATCCTGGGCGGCAAGGTGCGCGTCAATGGGGAGCGCGCCTTGAAAGTCAGCCGCCTCGTGCGGCTTGGCGACGTGGTGACGGGCACAGTCGCGCGCCGGCTCTTCGTCGTATGTGTGGCGGGAGAGGCCGAGCGTCGAGTCTCTGCCAGCATCGCCCCGTCGCTCTATCAGGATCTCACGCCGACGGCGCCCGCCCCCGCTTCGGGGCTGGGAAGCGTTCACGCCCGTCGCGGGTCCCGGCCCACCAAGCGCGACCGCCGGAGGCTGGACATCATCAGTAACGAAGACGCCTAATGCACTCACAACCGCGCAATCAGGGCCGATGCGTCGCCTTGTGCTGTCAGCCCGATTGGGTTAGGCAAGGCCCCTCGTCGGCCCAAGTGTCGGGGGCCACAATGGCCAAATCGCCGGGCGGCACAGCCCGAATCCGTGTGGGATAGATGACTTACGTCGTCACTGAACTTTGCATCAAGTGCAAATATACCGATTGCGTCGAAGTCTGCCCCGTGGACTGCTTCTACGAGGGCGAGAACATGCTCGTGATTCATCCCGACGAGTGCATCGACTGCGGGGTCTGCGAGCCGGAATGCCCAGTCGACGCCATCAAGCCGGACACCGAGCCCGGTCTCGATCGTTGGCTCGACCTCAACCGCCAATATTCCGAGACTTGGCCGAACATCACGACCAAGAAGCCGGCGCCCGCCGATGCCGACGCCTTTGTCAGCGAGCCCAATAAATTCGACAAATACTTCACCCAGAATCCCGGTGAAGGGGACTAGGCCGTTAAGGCGGGCGGCTGTTAAGTATTCACCTTATTGTCAAAATGTCGCATGTTGCAGCGCAAAAAGGCCTTTGCCGCGCGCCGGCGCGGCTTTCCGATTCACTAAATTTATGTTATGCTGATTTTGAAATGGCGCAGTTTGCCGCCAGTGGGCATCAGGAGAGGCGTCCCTATTTTGGGCACGCTTTTTTTACGTCTCAAGAGAAATCGCCCGATCAGGCTCCTGATCGACGCCTCTACTTGTGCTCACCACCAAGCAACCAAGGCAGCTCCATAGTATGGGGAGCTGCCGTCGTTGAACGTTTTAATGTGGCACTAGGTTCTCGTGCAGCAACGGGCAAGGCAGCGCCTTTGCGGCAGCCGCGCTGATCGACGATATCTGATCGACACTTTAACAGAGTGAGGCGAGAGTAATGCCTGAAAAGAAGAAGCCGCAGCAAAGACACGGCTTTCGCACCAACGAGCATATTGTCTATCCGGCCCATGGCGTCGGCCGCATCGTGAGCATCGAAGAGCAGGAGATCGCGGGCGCGACGCTTGAGCTTTTCGTCATCAACTTTGAAAAAGACAAGATGACGCTCAGGGTGCCGACCGGGAAGCTTGCAACCGTCGGCATGCGCAAGCTTTCTGAGGACAAGATCGTCAAGCGGGCGCTCGGCACGCTGAAAGGCAAGGCCCGGGTCAAGCGCACCATGTGGTCGCGCCGCGCTCAGGAATACGAGGCTAAGATCAACTCTGGCAATCTCGTGGCCATTGCCGAGGTGGTGCGCGACCTTTACCGGTCCGAGGCACAGCCGGAACAGTCTTATTCCGAGCGCCAGCTTTATGAAGCGGCTCTCGACCGCATGGCGCGCGAGATCGCCGCCGTCGAGCGGCTGGACGAGGCAAGCGCCGTCGCCAAGATCGACGACGTGCTGGCCAAGACGGCACGTCACAACAAGATGACGGCTGAGGCCGATGCCCGCGGGCGGGCGGCCTAAGGTCCCAGACGATCGCTTTGACGCAGTAGGCCCGGCAATCGCCCGGGCCTAACTTTTTTGGCCCCGGCGCCGTTAGACGCTCGAAAGAGTTTGCCTCCCGGTTAGAGCGCGATGGCTCCAATTGGCGGCGCCTCTTGACCTTGCGGCGCAGGGGTGGCCTCGGCCGGCAACAGCTCAATCTGCTCAAGGAGAGTGACGTGGATCATGGGGCCATTCCGCCACTCGACCCAGCCCCGCACCCTGAGCCGCTTGCCTGCCAGCGTCTTCACGTCGATTCCCGGGGATTTGAGGGCCTCGCTGTCCTTGTCGTTCGACGAGGACGGTAAAATCGCTGTGCCAGTCCTTGGCAAAGTTAAGATATGCGCGGCCGCTCCCATCCCCCACCGCCACCACCCTCGACGAACTGGTATCTGCGCGTGAGGCGACCCAAACGCTCCACATTCTCCGCATCCAGGACGCGGTAGGCCGAGACGCCCCACACACCGAGACGCTTCGTCCGCGCCTCGGCCTCGCGGGCTAAGAGCTCGCTCGCTCAGGCATGGTTGTCGGGAAAGGAATAGACGCGGGCCAAGCCCTTGGCGACCAGCTCACCTTGCAGCCAGACGCGCTCGCCGCCCTTCAGCGCGAACATTTGGGCAAGCGCGTGACCGTGGCGATCGACTTTGGTGCCGCCGAAACGGAGCTCGACCTCGGCGCCCGAGGCGAGTTGCGACGACGCCTATTCGCCTCGGCGACGAGCGGCCAAGGCTGGTCCCCGCGCCAGCCGAGGGAGGCGGACGGCGCCTTGGCGCCCACCAGCCGCACCACCGTGCCGTCGGTCAGCGTCAGGGTCTCGCCATCATTGACCTCCGCCACCGTGCGCTTCTCTGGATCTGAAAGATTGCACGCAACAGCAGCCGGCGCCGGGGGGGGTCAGCTTCGGCGGGAGTGCCGAACCAGGCACGCTCCACCTCGGCGTGAAGATCGCCGCCATCGTTCTCGCGCATGGCGCCCCGAAACAAGCTCTTGGAAGCAATCGATGGCGAGCCGATGGTCCGCAACGTCGCAAATGTTGCGCTTGCGAGCGGCGCGCATCCCGTCATTGCCGCGACCGGATTTGACGCAAGCGCGGTCGCGGACGCGTTGCGCGGGTTAAGAGTGACGATCGTGCACAACCTCTCCTATGGCGACGGCCTTAGCACCTCGCTGCGAGCCGGCTTGCGCGGGCTCCCCGCGGAATGCGACGGCGTGCTGATCTCTCTCGGGGACATGCCAGAGATTGAGACCGGCGTTCTGGAAGAGTTGATGACCGCGTTCGCAGCAAGCGGGCGAGACGCGATCTGCGTGCCCGCGCGCCACGGCCGGCAAGGCAGCCCCGTGCTGTGGGGCGCGTCCTATTTCGGCGAGACGATGGCAATCGACGGCGACAGCGGCGCGAAACCCCTGGTCGCGCGGCACGCGGACCGCGTGATTGAAATGGAAGTAGCGACAGACAGTATTTTCGAAGATGTCGATGCGCCATCGGAGCTTGCGCGCTTCAAGACGAGTCGCGCTTCAACGCCGTAGCCACGAGCAGGTTAGGGCGGCGAATGGATCTCCCTATGACCTATGCAGGCACCCTACCGGCCCCGGCCTTTCGCGGACGGCCAGGCACCTGTACAATTCCTCCGGCTCACGCCATGTCTTGCTCTGGCGTCTCGCCCAAGGTCAAAAGGCTAATGCATCGATTTATACGGAAAGACCCCGTAGCTCAGTAGGATAGAGCATCAGATTCCTAATCTGAGGGTCGCGTGTTCGAGTCACGCCGGGGTCACCATTTAACTCAAGGAGTTATGGGATTTAGCCGATTGCGGGTACTGTCACACTAACTGTGGGCGTTGAGCTCATGTGCTATCACTCACGATGCACACCGTCTCCTATCACCGCCACCGTTTTCCGGCCGAGGTCATCCAGCATGCCGTCTGGCTGCATTTCCGATTTCCTCTGAGCTTTCAGGATGTCGAGGATCTGCTGGCCCAACGTGGCATCGATGTCTCCTATGAAACTGTTCGCCGCTGGTCCGCAAAGTTTGGCGTCGCCTCTGCCAGAAAGCTCAGGAGATCGCATCCACCCGCAGACACACGCTGGCATCTTGATGAGGTGTTCGTCTCGATCAATGGCAGGAACATGTATCTGTGGCGCGCCGTGGATTGTGACGGTGAGGTTTTGGATGTCCTGGTCCAATCCCGAAGAAACAAGAGGGCCGCACTAAAACTGATGCGGAATTGCTCAAGGCACAGGGCGTTGCTCCAACCGCAGTCGTGACGGACAAACTGCCATCCTATGGGGCCGCGCTGAGCGATCTTGGAATGAAAAGCAAACACATCACTGGCGGACGAAGTAACAACCGGGCCGAGAACTCTCACCTGCCGGTCCGGCTGAGAGAGCGACGCATGCAACGCTTCAAGTCAGCCGGTTCAGCCCAGAGATTTCTTTCAACACACGCCGCGGTCTACAGCACCTTCAACGTCCAACGTCATCTGATATCCCGTCAGACACTTCGCCAGTTTCGCGGCGAAGCGCTGAGGACATGGCAAGCGGTGACCGCTGCAGCTTGATGGGCATGTTCACCGCAAAGTCTTGCGAGTGCCAACTAGTAATGTGACAACGCCTGATTTCTGGCGGGAAGCGGTGGCGCTTAAACGATATCGGTCTCATCCGATGATGCTAATCGGCGACCAACCGCAAAGCTATCCGAGTTACCGTGACATTGCCGTTTCGTGAGAGCCCGGCTGTGATCGCGGAGCGCGTTCGGCAGTTCACGACGATCAAGGAATTATTGACCGCAGCTACGCTTGGCACTTCGTGACCGGTCCGAGCTTGCGAAATACTCCTCGATGAAGTCATGCAGCTCGCCTATCTACTCGTCGACATGTCCGCCTGGATCGTGGGGATTTCTCCGTCATGATGATGCTGGCGCCCGTTCTTACGCCGCATGGTTTTCTGACGCTGCGGCAAGCGGATGATGCACTGGCGTTGGAGCCGGACCGAGGCGCGCGGCTGCAGCGGGCGTTCATACGAGGGTCCGGGCATGGACTATTGTGCCTGGGCGCCGACGAAGTCGGAACAGCTCTGCCTCCGGCGCTGTCGTATTGGCGGGAGTTTGGGGCGCGCTACGTGGCCGCGCTGTGCGCACTTCCTGGCATCGGCGAAGGCGGCAGCAAGCCGCGTGTGCCCCTTCCTGATAACGACGAGTTGGACCAGATCGTCGCGGCCGTTCCGCCCATGATCGGCGCGGAATACCTTACGGCAGATATGCTGGCTGATCTGTGGCGCGACGTGGATGCAGTCTTCGATGCTGAGCTCGCAGAAACCAAGTTCTCCGTTCAGGAGTTACTCAAGAGCCGTCACCCGGCCTGGAACCTCATTGGCCGCGTGCATTTCAACCTTGCCGAGAACAGAAGGGACGTTGAGGCTCCGTTTGCATTTCTTGCGACCTACACGACACGGCTTTCCGCTGCGGCTAAGGCGCAGCATCTGCCTCTCGGCAAGGCATTGCAGGAGTATGCTGGCGCCAGGAACCGGGAGCGCCTGCTGTCCCTACTGATGCCGGTCCAGCGCGCCGGCGAACATTGCTCTTGGTTGAAGACCATGATCGACGCGGGCGAAATTTTTCACCCGCTGCGCTGGAATCCGCAACAGGCGCTTCAGTTTCTGAAAGACGTTCCCGCGCTCGAAAGTGCTGGAGTGGTGGTGCGGATGCCGGCCAGCTGGCGCATGAACCGCCCTGCACGCCCGCAGGTGAAGGCAACGGTCGGGGGCAACGCCCCGTCGCAGTTGGGATTGGATGCGTTGCTCGACTTCCGGATGGAGGTGACTCTCGACGGAGAAAGCCTCTCGGCGGTTGAGATCAAACGATTGCTGGCGCAGTCCGACGGATTGGCCTTGGTCCGTGGCAAGTGGGTCGAGGTCGACCATGACCGACTGGGTCGGACCCTTGAGCAATTCGAGGCGATCGAGCGCCGAGCTGTCGCCGAAGGACTGTCGTTTGGTGAAGCGATGCGCATGCTGGCCGGGGTTGGCATCGCCGAGGATGGGGCGACCGGACCGACTGACGTTGACTGGAGCCAGACAGTGGCTGGTCCCTGGCTGGCGCAGACGCTCGCGGCTCTGCGCAGCCCCGAGGGGTTCGCGCGTATCGACCCCGGTCGGTCCTTTAAGGGTACGCTCCGTCCCTATCAGCAGGCGGGGGTGCAATGGCTTCATCTGCTCGCTCAACTCCAGCTTGGGGCCTGCCTTGCTGATGACATGGGGCTTGGCAAGACGATTCAGGTTCTGTCGCTGCTGCTGGTTCTTAAGCACGAAGCCAAAGCCAAGCGTAGATCGTGTCTTCTGGTAGCGCCCGCCTCGCTGCTTGCCAATTGGGTTGCCGAGGTTGCGCGATTTGCGCCAAGCCTCAAAGTAATCGTGGCTCATCCTTCGGCGGCGTCGGACGAGAAACTGAAGACGGACGGCGCCGACAATCTGGCGGACGTCGACCTGGTCATCACGAGCTACGGATATCTCGCTCGCGCACCATGGCTGAGTAGCAAAGCGTGGCGACTGGCGGTGCTTGACGAGGCGCAGGCGATCAAAAATCCAGCGGCCAAGCAGACGAGAGCAGTCAAGCAATTGCGGGCCGATGTGCGCATTGCACTGACCGGCACGCCAATCGAGAACCGGCTCGGTGACCTCTGGTCAATCTTCGACTTCATCAATCCTGGACTGTTGGGATCGTCAAAGCAGTTTTCGGCTTTCGTCAAACACCTCGCCGATCGGCCTCACAACCCCTATGGACCGCTCCGCGATCTGGTGCGTCCCTACATTCTGCGGCGCTTGAAGACTGACAAGAGCATCATTATCGATTTGCCCGACAAGACCGAGGTGAAAACCTTCTGTCCCCTGAGCCGTAAGCAGGCAGCGCTTTATCAGCAAGCGGTGCAAGATCTGGCAAGCCAGATCGAAGATGTCGACGGCATCAAGCGCCGAGGGGTCGTTCTGGCCTTTCTCATGCGGTTGAAACAGATCTGCAACCACCCGTCGCAGTGGCTCGGCGACGGCGCGTGGTTGGAGGAGGATAGCGGCAAGCTCGCGCGTCTACGCGATATCGCGGAGGTAATTACCGCCAAGCAGGAAAAGGCGCTGATCTTCACCCAGTTCAAAGAGGCAACGGCGCCGCTGCAGGCGTTCCTGGGCTCCGTGTTCGGGCAACCCGGCCTCGTGCTGCATGGCGAGACGGCAGTCAAACAGCGCAAGGATCTGGTGCGCAAGTTCCAGGAGGACGACACCGTCCCGTTCTTCGTGCTCTCGGTCAAAGCAGGGGGTACGGGGCTCAATCTCACCGCAGCCTCGCACGTCATCCATTTCGACCGATGGTGGAACCCGGCTGTGGAAAACCAAGCCACCGATCGGGCCTTCCGAATCGGGCAGAATAAGAATGTACTTGTGCACAAATTCATTTGCCGCGGAACGGTAGAGGAGAGGATCGACCAGATGATCGAGTCCAAGAAGCAGTTGGCCGGGGATTTTCTGAGCTCCGGGGCGGATATGCTGTTGACCGAGATGAAAGACGCGGAGTTGCTGAAGCTTGTCGCTCTCGATCTGAATGCAGCGATGAAGGAGGGGTGATGGATGAGCTACTTCGGATGGCGCCCCTATGTGCCGGTTGCCGAGAAACGGCGACAAGCGGAACGTAAGCTCGCCAAGCTCAAGAAAAATGGAAAATCCGTTTCGCCTGTGACGATCGAAGGCCGCACGATTGCCAAGAGCTTCTGGGGCAAGTCGTGGTGTGGCAACCTTGAACGACACAGCGACTATGAGAACCGCCTGCCGCGTGGCCGCGCTTACGTTCGCAATGGCTCCGTTGTCGACCTGCAAATCACCAAGGGTGAAGTCTCGGCGATGGTCGCCGGCTCTGAACTCTACAACGTCAAGATTTCCATTAAACCGGTGACCGCGGTGCGTTGGAAAGCCATTTGTCGGGATTGCGCCGGAACCGTCGATTCGCTGGTTGAGCTTTTGCAAGGCCGATTGGCCAAAGGCGTCATGGATCGGGTCTGTCGGGAGGGCGATGGCTTGTTTCCATCGCCGGGTGAAATCAAGCTGTCCTGCAGTTGTCCGGATTGGGCCGACATGTGCAAACATGTTGCGGCGGCGCTCTATGGCGTCGGCGCCCGGCTCGACGAAATACCTCAGCTGCTTTTTGTACTGCGCAACGTTGACGAAAAAGAATTGCTCGCCGGTGTCGAACAGGGTCTCCCGCTGACAAGAACGACGCCGAGCGCGGCAAAGGTTCTCGACGACAGGGATGTTGCCGCGCTGTTCGGGCTGGAGATGACCGAAACCTCTCATATCGACACTCCCATGCCAGCCGCCCAGAAGCGGGCACCAAGGTCGAAGACAACGAAAGGAAACAAGAAGCCTGCTAGAACGAACGCACAAGCGGCCGAGAAAAGAAACTCACCTCGCACGGCGAGCACCAGGCCCGAGCCCAAATGGGCAGTTCTCGTGCGTGCGCGGAAAAAACGCTCTCGGCGGCGACTTGAGCGTTCCGCATGACGTTATCGAGGGATGTCCTTTCCGAAAATCATATCCGGACGTATTGGTGCTGCAGTCCAGCCAGGATCGGAATGGCAACAATGGCGCCAGATCGTTGGACTGCACGATGCAAGGGCTTTGTCCTCAAGGAACGAATCTGGCTCCGCTTCCAGAGGTGGCCTCGCGGAAGCGTTGCATTCAATCAAAGTTTGACCTTGCCTCTTTGACTGATGTGAGCGCCCTCGGCGCGTTGAGTCTGGACTGGATGTGCCTGGACCCCGGTGGGGTTGTCTGTGAGGGAGACTTTTCTACTAAGATTAACGGCACGCGCAATCTGACGGGCGTAGTAGATCGTGATACCCAACCCAACGAGTACAGCCGCTCCAATAACTATCTGCCAAAACATAAAGTCGGCCATCCTCCTTGCCTGCTCAGCCATGGCTTGCTGACCCATCAAATCCTGTTCTTGACGGCGCTCGGGAGCCTCATCGTGTTGGCCTCGGGCATCGGAGCGATCTTGCGTGCCGCCTTCCGTAGCGCCTCCTTGGGTGGTCGGCTCCCACTCTCCTTCTGCGGGTGGACCCTCCCAGCTGATACCCGGGGGTGGTGGAATGGTTTCCGAGCTGCCCTGTTGAGCGTGGAGTAGGGTTGGCAGCAAGATTGCAATGGCTGCAATCAAAGCCCCAATAAAAGCGTTTGAACACCAATAGCTGGGCAACAATCTCTCCTGTGGTTCACTGCCCCGGCCAGTAGGCATTGCGCTCACAAAGCAATAGCGCGACGGCCACGGCCCGCCCCGCTATGTGCGCCTTGCTCGCCCTGCCGTAGCGGAAGTGCTTACTCGAAGAGTTTTTCAACGAAATCGACCCCAAGCGGATCTTAAATATGGCTGCACCCTATGCCCGGCTCTCTGCGGGATGACTGCCTGCTCTTTGCGGAAACACCATGATGCAGCCAATCATGATAGCCGCAATGACCGCCGACGCAATCGGGCGGCTCAAGGCGAGCCCTCGAATCCTGATTCCAAAAATCCCCGCGGTGGAAAACGCTATTCTACCGTCGGCGTTTGCCTCGCAAGACCCTCGACTTCTTCAACACAATCGGCACAAAGCCGACATCGGCTAACCAACGATCAATGGCCGCTTTCGAATCCGAAGCTGACGTTAGAGACGGCGCCGTTAATTGCTGGTTGTGGTCAGAGAGTGCGAAGGCCGCTTTGACAGGGTGTGTTCGAATCCGGCTTGGGGGTGCGCACTCGAATTTCTGAATTCATTGCAAAACTGGTGGCTCCCCGGGCTGGACTCGAACCGGCGACCTGGGGGCTAGATCGATTCTCTCGCGGTGAGATTTGTGTTTTGAGCGCCGGCGCAACACGACTCAGGGCCTAAGCACCTTCGCTATCCGGCGATCTGGAATGAACCAGATGGCCGCCACGAGAACATATATGGCGAAGGCGGCCGGAGCGCTGAAGAAGGCCAGTGGGATAGCCGCGGCGTAGAGTACGAGTGATCCAATCCCCTTTCGGTCGCTCCCTAACGCAATCGCCAAGTTCGACTCGCGGCCATGGTGCGCGATCAGGAGCCGCGAGAGAATGTAATAGGCAATGCCGCACATAAGGAGCACCGCACCATAGAGTGCGACCGGCAGTACCTCAAAATGATTTTCGCCCATCCACCCAGAGCAAAACGGAATTAGCGAGAGCCAGAACAAGAGATGTAGGTTGGCCCAGAGGATGCGACCGTCGATCGATCGCGCAGCATGCAGCAAGTGGTGGTGATTGTTCCAGTAGATGCCGACGTACACGAAGCTCAGCACATAGCTCCCGAACACCGGCGCCAACGGCCACAGCGCCGGCAGCTCCGAACCGTGTGGTACTTTCATTTCGAGCACCATGATCGTGATGATGACGGCGATCACGCCATCGCTGAATGCGGTCAATCGTTCCTTGTTCATCGATTGCCCCTTTGCATATTCCCTTTGGTTGACGCCGCTGACCCGGCCAGACTGCCGTCGCAGAATGCTTCGATGCTTTAGATAACGCTACTCGCTCGTTCCGAAGAGGTGATCGAATAACGAACTGTTTTTGCCGCGGTGCGAATTGTCGCTCCTGGCCGATTGTGTTGAAAAAGTCGGGGGTCTCGCGAGGTAAACGCCGACGGTAGAATAGCGTTTTCCACCGCGGGGATTTTTGGAATCAGGATTCGCGATCAGCTGGGTCGCGGAATGGCATTCTCCGCAACGTAGCGGAAGTGCTTACTCGAAGAGTTTTTCAACAAAATCTGCCACAAGCGGACACGGGACAAGTCTAGGTTCCGGTCAGGTTGATCTATGGGGCCGGCGTCAGCGCCTAACCCCTCCTTGTGGCCCAGAGCCATTCGCAACAGCTCGGGTCGACATCCCTGGCCTCACGGCGACACCTCGATCCCATCCCCGAGGGAAATCTTGCAGTTTGTGGCAAATGCCACAGCGTTCGTTGAAGATGTGAGCAAGACTCTCCACAGGCTCAAGATGAGCTTGACGTTGTTCAACCCTGTAAGGGAGCGACACCGATGTGGGGCAAACATGTGATCATCGATATGTCCGCGGGCGACAAGGGACGCGTGCGAAGCGCAAAGCACATTCGCCGCTTCGTCGAGACCCTCGTCGAGACCATCGGCATGAAGGCGTACGGACCGCCGGTGCTTGAGCATTTCGCCGAACATGTGCCTGAGTCAGCCGGATATTCCCTCGTGCAACTCATTGAGACCTCGGCCATCACCGGCCATTTTTGCGATCACTCCGGTGACGCCTACATCGACATTTTTTCCTGCAGGGATTTCCAGGCGGAGCTGGCCGTCGAGGTCGTTCGCGCAGCATTCCATCCGGAACACATCAACTTCATCACGCTTGCGCGCCAAGCAACTCAGCCGCGCGCCAGCTACGCGCTCGCAGCCGCGGAGTGAGGGTGAAATGGACAGCCTATTGCAGTCGGCAACGCGCATTATGCGACTAAGCGTCGTTCAGCACGATGCGTTTCTGTTCGCGGGAACGGTCATCCTGGCGGCGCTTTTCTTTACGGTGGGCGGCATCTTCATGAAGCTTTCGGAGGGCCTCACCAAATTTTGGCCGACCACGATCGTCTTTGCCCTGTTTGTGACCGGAGCGGCCCTGCAAACGCTTGCGATGAAGCAGGAGGACCTCGCTGTCACGTATCTAGTGGTGGTGGGATTGGAAGCCATTCTGGCGTTTCTGTTCGGTGTCTTGGTGTTCAGTGAGAGTTGCAGTCCGGCACGAATTGCTGGCGTGTTGCTCATCGCGCTTGGCATCATCTCATTGCGTTCAGCCTTCTGACTCATAAACATCTATGGCCGGAGAAAGTGAACTTCCGGCTCTGTCTTAGTCCGTTAAGTGCCAACAGCAGACATCGCCATAAGATTCTTACGCGCACTGCGCGGTTACAGCCTTGGCGCGGATTGGCTCCTCAATTCGCTGATATGCGGGCGCAGCGGGGCGTCCTCACGCCCTTGGATTTGCCACTAACTGCAAAGACGGGCCCACGCCCGGCATCATGCCAGCCGTCCGCCTTGAGCTGCGCGGTGTCAAGGCTTGTCGTCGGAGGCGTGCCACGGAAGCCGAAGCCAGAAAAGAAGAAGCCCCGACGGGGGAACGGGGCCTCTTCGGTTCCTTTTGGGGGAACAGTGATGGGGGGGGACCCATCATCATGAATGGATATCACTCCCACATGCTCACGTAAACAGAAATAAATGATTTACGAAGCGTAAATTCGCGTATATCATTTATTCGGGCGCTGGTAGGAGGGAGAACAGAAATGGCCAAAATCCGCATCAAAACCCGCTTGCCCCGTGAAGCGTGGGCTATCGCTGGCGTCGCGACGCTTGTCTCGATGGTGTCCTCTTATATTCAAGGACCTGCGGGTCCCGATCAGGCGATGCCGCGCGTGGCGCAGGCCCTCCATCAAGAGGACGGACCTCGAGACCCCGGCGTGGTCACCGCCGCCCTGATACCAAATTGGCAAATCCGCCTGGGTGGCCATGCAGATTAAGGCGATGAGCGATTTGACGGTCTCCGCTGGTGAGGCGGCGCGACGGCTTGGCGTGGGGCCGACCACGATCCAACGATGGGTCGAAAGTGGGGTGCTCCATGCCGAGCGCACGCCCGGCGGACATCGCCGGATTTACGTCACCGAGC
>Ga0315293_10001531_pt1 | contig 22452 bp, 18 predicted proteins | sample YL17G13_20_MG_FD_203071 | JGI IMG/M metagenome (GOLD analysis project Ga0315293, IMG submission 203071) | Sediment microbial communities from Yellowstone Lake, YNP, Wyoming, USA - YL17G13_20 | ecosystem: Environmental > Aquatic > Freshwater > Lake > Sediment | place: USA: Wyoming | collected... | reverse complement strand
CGCGTCCAGGCCCCGTCGAGCCGTGGACCCGGAGACTCAGGAGGCCGCGGACCGTCTCTCGCTGGCCCTGGGGGTGCGGGTGGAGATCCGTCGCCGCCGACGGGGCGGCGAGATTCACCTGCGTTTCGCGAGCGAGGAGGATCTCATCCGTCTGTTTCGGCAGCTCACTCGGGAGAAGAAGAGATGAAGAAGAGCCAGGGAACGCTCAACGGTTTTCTGGATCAGGGTTGCAGCATCAGGGGCGACGTGGTCTTCGCCGACCTGCTGCGGATCCACGGACACGTGAACGGGACGATCTCGAGCGAGCACGAGCTGCTGGTGGGCGAGGGCGGGATCGTGGAGGGCGAGGTCGCGGTGGGGCGGCTGGTGGTGGCTGGGACGGTGCGCGGGACGGTGCGGGTCAAGGAGCGCGTGGTGATTCACGGGACCGGGAAGGTGTTCGCCGAGGTTTTCGCGCCTACCCTGGTGGTCGATGAAGGGGGCGTGCTCGAGGGACCGGTCCACATGACGCGACCAGACAAGCTCGCTGCGACACCCTCTTGACACCGGGCTCGGAACGATCTAGCGTTGGCCCCTGGTGATATTGAGACGCGCATCCGGAGGCGACGATGAAGCGTACGGAGAAGTTTTTCGTCCAGTACCTGCGTGACAACAACCTCAAGGTGACCAAGGAACGCCTCATGCTCCTCGACGAGCTCTTCAACTCCTCCGGACACCTGGATGCCGACTCGTTGTTGTTCCAGCTCCGCAACCAGGGCAAGAGGGTGTCGCGCGCCACGATCTACCGCACGCTCGACCTCCTGGTGCAGTGCGGGCTCGCCCGCAAGTCCCGCCTCGGGCGCGAGCACTACGTGTACGAGCGGGTCACACCCGGCAAGCGCCACGACCACATGGTGTGCACGGGGTGCGGTCGGATCATCGAGTTCTACGACTCCGACCTCGATGAGCGCCAGCGGCAGGTGTGCCTCGAGCACAGCTTCCGGCCGAGCTTCTACAGCCTGCAGATCCAGGGGCTGTGCGCGGAGTGCCAGCGCAGCGAGTGAAGTCCCGCCCACCCCGGCGAAGCAAAGGTTTCTCCTCAACTGTTAAGCATACTTGACAAGCGTCCTTCACGGGCCGACACTGGGCTCGACGGCCAGTCCACCGCCCGGACTCCCGTCCATGGACATGAGCCGCGCACCGGACCTCGCCGCCCGCCCCGCCTCACCGCCAGTGCTGCTGGTCGGCAACCCCAACGTCGGGAAGAGCGTGATCTTCGGCGCCCTTACCCGCACCTACGTGACGGTTGCCAACTACCCCGGAACGACCGTCGAGATCACCCGCGGCCGCGCCCTCTCCCTGCCGGGAGCACCGGAGGTGATGGACGCCCCGGGGACCAACTCGCTCACCCCCCAGTCCGATGACGAGCGGGTCGCCCGCGACCTGCTGCTCGCCGAGCCCGACGCGGTGGTGCTCCAGATCGGCGATACCAAGAACCTGCGCCGCGTCCTCTACCTCACCGCCCAGCTCGCCGAGCTCGGCCGCCGTCAACTGCTCGTCCTCAACCTTCAGGACGAGGCACGCGACCTCGGGGTTCGGGTGGAGGCGAACGAACTGGAGCGCAGGCTCGGCGTCCCGGTGATCCCCGCCACGGCCACCCGCAACGCGGGGCTTGACGCCATCCCCCGCCGCCTGTCCCAGGCGGCCGTGGCCCAGCTCGAGTGCAGCTACCCGGCGGTGGTGGAGCGGGCGGTGCTGGAGATTGCCGCGCTGCTGCCGGAGGAGCTTGGCAACGCCCGGCGCGGGGTGGCCCTGATGCTCCTGTCGGGGGACCGAACCCTCGGAGAGTGGGCGCGGGAGGCACTACCGGAAGGGGGGGTCGGGCTCGTCGAGCGGCGGCAAGCAGAGCTCAAGCAGGCACTCGGCATCGGCGCCGCGACCGCGATCGCGCGCGCCCGCCACCGGGCGGTGGCCGAGCTTCTCAGGCAGGTGTTTCACGTGCAGAAGGCGCGCGGTGGCACCCTGCGCGACCGGTTGGGTGAGCTCTCCATGCACCCGATCTGGGGGGTGCCGGTGCTGGCGGCGGTGCTTTTCCTCGCCTACGAGTTCGTGGGCGTGTTCGGTGCCGGCACCCTGGTGAGGCTGGTCGAGGACGGGCTGTTCGGCAAGGTGATCAACCCCGCAGCCACGGCCCTCGCGAACAAACTCGTGCCGTGGGTGTGGCTGCGCGAGCTGTTCGTGGGGCCGTACGGCGTCGTGACGATGGCCCTGACGTACGCGATCGCGATTGTGCTCCCGGTGGTAGGGACGTTCTTCATTCTCTTCGGGGTGCTGGAGGACTCGGGCTACCTCCCGCGCCTCGCGGTGATGGTCAACCGGATCTTCCGCGGCATGGGCCTGAACGGCAAGGCGGTGCTGCCGATGATCCTCGGGCTCGGCTGCGACACCATGGCGACGCTGACCACCCGGATCCTGCCCACTCGCAAGGAGCGGGTCCTGGTCACGCTGCTGCTCGCGCTGGGTGTTCCGTGCTCGGCGCAGCTCGGAGTAGTCCTCGCAATGCTTGGCTCGATGGCACCGGGGGGGACGTTGATCTGGGGCGGTGTGGTGGCGGGAACGCTGTTCGGTGTCGGCTGGGCCGCCGCGCGGCTGATGCCGGGGAAGGGCTCGGACTTCCTCCTCGAGGTCCCGCCGGTGCGTGTCCCATCGCTCTCCAACATCCTGGTGAAGACCGTAGCGCGCACCGAGTGGTACCTCAGGGAGGCGCTGCCGCTGTTCGTTCTCGGGACACTGCTGCTCTTCGTACTCGACGTCTCGGGGATGCTGCCACGCCTGGAGGCGGTCGCAGCGCCGCTGGTGGTGGGCCTCCTGGGCCTTCCGGCGCAAGCCACGGACGCTTTCCTGGTCGGTTTCTTGCGCCGCGACTACGGGGCGGCGGGGTTCTTCGTGCTGCGGCGCGGCGGGCAGCTCGATGGGGTGCAGTCGGTTGTCGCGCTCTCGGTCATCACGCTTTTCGTGCCGTGCATCGCCAACTTGTTCGTGATGATCAAGGAGCGCGGCTTCAAGACGGCAATGGCGATGGTGGCGTTCATCGTGCCGTTCGCCTTCGCGGTCGGGGCGCTGCTCAACTGGGTGCTGCGCGCCCTGAGGGTTCACCTGTGAGCGCCACTCGCGGTGCAGGTGAGGTGCGGGAGGTCGAGTGCCCGCTCTGCGGCAAGCGGTTTCCCGGCCAGGAGGCGTGTGTCGTGGGCTGCCCGTTTGCGGGGTCGTGCCAGACGTTGTGCTGCCCGCACTGCCACTACCGGTTCGTGGACGAGTCCAAGCTCACGCGTTGGGTGGGCAGGCTCCTTCGCGCGGAGCGGGCGTGAGCGAGGCCGGCTTCCTCGGGTCGCGCTCGCCTGGCGCCGCGCGTGAGGAGGTGCTGGAGGAGCTGTGGACCGCCCACGAGGGAGGGACGAGGCTCACCGTCGAAGCGCTCGTGCAGACCATTCACGCCGGACCCGGGGAGGGGTGGGGCCAGGTGGCGCAGGAACTGGTTGAGCGGGGGCTCGTGCGGCTTGCCGACGGCGAGTTGGTGCTCACCCAGAACGGAGAGCGGGAGGCGCGGGAAGTCGTGCGCCGCCATCGCTTGGCGGAAGTGCTCTTCCACGAGGTTCTCGATTTCCCCATGGATGACAGCGAGGCCGAGGCGTGCAGGCTCGAGCACGTGCTCACGCCCGGCGCCACCGCGGCGGTTTGCTCGTTCCTGGGCCACCCGCCGCTGTGCCCGCACGGGCGCCCGATCCCGCCCGGCGACTGCTGCTCGGCGCTATCCCGGCGAGTGTCTTCGCTGATCTGCCGCCTGGCTGATCTTGTGCCCGGCGAGAAGGGACGGGTGGTGCTGGTGGCGCCCCACCACCATGAGCGCTGGGATCAACTCGCCGACCTCGGGGTCATACCCGGGGCGGTGCTCTGCCTTCGCCAGCGCAAGCCGTCGCTCGTGGTTGAGGTGGACCACACGCTGCTCGCCCTCGAGGACGAGATCGCCCAGGGAATCTACCTCCGCCCCCTCGTGGAGCCGTGAGCCGTGGCCACCGACCTGCATTGGACCCGTGGAGGAAATCGGTGAGCGCCCAACCCCCGCTCTGGCGTGCCTTCGAGGACAACGAGATCACCCATTCGGGTGCGCACTACTTGCTCGCGATCTCGTCTTTCGCCCAGTCGGGCAAGGCACCGCGCGCCGCGGACGTCGCCCGTCGCCTGGGGGTGACGCGCGCCGCCACCTCGTTGCAGCTGCGCGCGCTTCAGGAGCATGGCCTGGTCGATCTCGACGACCAGCAGCGGCTGCACCTATCGGCAGTGGGTGCAAACCTGGTTGCCCGGGTCGCGAGCAAGCACGAGGTGTTGCTCGTGTTCCTGGGCGAGCTGTTGGGAGTGCGGGCGGGCACCGCCGAGCTGGACGCCTGCAAGGTCGAGCACCTGCTCTCCGAGGAGACCGGCGCGGCGCTGGTGCGGCTGATCCGGTTCGCGCGCTCCGGCCAGCCCGAGGCGCAGGCGTTTCTTGCGGAGTTTCGGCGCACCACCGCCCACTGCCCGCCAGGCGCGCGCTGCGAGCTGTGCACGGAGACATGCCTGCTCGCGGCGGGGGGTTCGGCGTGAGGCGCGGGTCTAGGAGAACGTGATCCGGGCGAAGCGGCGCTTGCCCACCTGGACGAGGTAGCTGCTGCCCGCGGTGGCATTCACCGTGGTGAACGGGTCGCTCACCCCCTCGCCGTCCAGCTTCACTCCCCCCTGCTGGAGGAGACGGCGGGCCTCCGAGTTGCTGGGGGAGAGCCCGGCTCCGACCAGAACCTTGACGAGCTGAGCCGGCTCGGCGCTCGCGGGCAGCCGAAACTCGGCGACTTCGTCCGGGGTCTCGCGCCGCTGATGAACGGCGCGGAAGTGGGCCTCGGCGGCGGCAGCCGCCTCGGCGCCGTGGAAGTCGGTGGTGATGGTGAGGGCGAGCGAGAACTTCACGTCCATCGGGTGGCGAGAACCGGAGGTTGCGCTCTTCTGGAGCGAGTCCACCTCCCCGGGGCCGAGGTCGGTGAGGAGCGTCCAGTAGCGCCACATCAGGGCATCGGAGACCGACATGAGCTTGCCGAACATCTCCTCGGGCGGATCCTCCACCGCGATGTAGTTGCCGAGGGACTTGGACATCTTCTCGACGCCGTCCAGGCCCTCGAGCAACGGCAACGTCATCACGATCTGTGGCGGGAGCCCGAGCTTGCCCATGAGGTCCCGCCCGACCAGCAGGTTGAAGAGTTGATCGGTTCCGCCAAGCTCGACATCGGCTTTCAGGGCGACGGAGTCGTACGCCTGGGCCACCGGGTAGAGGAGCTCGTGGAGCGAGATCGGCTCGCCTCCCTCGAGGCGCGTGCGGAAGTCGTCCCTCTCGAGCATCTGCGCCAGCGTGACCCTGGCAGTGAGGCGGATCCACTCTTCACTCGAGAGGGCGCCCAGCCAGCGTGCGTTGAAGTCGATGACTGTCGCCTCCGGGTCGAGGAGCTTGAAGATCTGCCGCTTGTATGTCTCGGCGTTGGCCTCGATCTGCTCCCGGGTCAGCTGCGGCCGGGTCGTCTTCTTGCCGGTGGGGTCCCCGATCATGCCGGTGAAGTCGCCGATCAGGAAGATCACGCGGTGGCCCAGTTGCTGGAAGTGGCGCATCTTCCGGATCACCACGGTGTGCCCGAGGTGGAGATCGGGTGCGGAGGGGTCAAAGCCCACCTTCACGGTGAGCGGGCGTCCCTCGCGGTGGGCTGTGACCAGACGTGCCTCCAGGTCCTCGGGGCGCACCACGTCTACGCACCCCTTGAGCAGGAGCTCCATCTGCTGTGCAACCGATCGCCTCACCACGGACATGACACCTCCAGCCGACCCCGGCCGCTTCAACGCTGGGAAGGGGATTTTCGCACACCGCTTTTGCGTGGCGGTGGCGCCACAACCTGCGGCGCGCGGCCGCGAGCGAAGCGGGGCACCTTCTCCCAGGCCGGGAGGCCGGCGAGGACCGCGGTCACCTCACGAGCCTCGGTCCCGAGCAGTTGGGAATCGGTCGGCACGACCGGCAGGAAGACCGCAGCGGCGGCGCGGGCGGTGGCCTGGGCCGCGTCGCCGTAGAGGAGCGAGAGCAGGCGGCGCGCCGCCGCCATCGCCTCGGCGGCGGTCGCGGGTCGGCAGGCCCCCTTCCAGAGCGTCGCCAGGCGGGCATCGAGGGCTGGCACGTGGGAGCCGCCGTCCCCGGCGACCGCGAGGACGACCCGCCCCGCGGGCACCAGCACGAAGGTGCGCAAACCCGCCTCGTGGGAGAGACGGTCCTGTGCGACCTGGCCGGCCACCAGGCCAGCGGCGGTGGCTGGCAGCTCCACCACCCCGATCTCCTGGGGCGGACCGTCCCCCACCTTCCAGGCGAGGCCGGAGGTTGCCAGGGTGGCGTCGGTGCGCACGCCCCCTCCCGGCAGGCTGCCGAAGAACTTCCCGGCAGCCTCGGCCCCTTCGTCGACCTCGGGCGGGAGGGCCAACGCCACCGAAACGGTTTCCGCGGTAACGCGCTCCGCGAGGCCCAGGGCGCGGGCGACCTCCGCGTCGAGGTTGTCGCCGCCCGGTTCTCGCGCGCCAGTCAGGCTTTCGCTCACATGTTCCATCACGGCGGTGATTCCGGCGGCAGGGGCCGCCACCGCGAGGGTGGGCACCCCGAGCGTGTTGCCGACGCTCGCAGCCCACCCCTCGCTGGCCGCCGTCTCCGCGGCCGCCGTCAGGACTCTCCGCCCGGCGAGCGGATCCACGCCTCCGAGTGCGACGGCCACGACGCCGGTCTCGCCAGGGATCCAGCGCACCGTGACCACCACGCCGTTCCCCAGGGTCTGCGGAGGTTCGCCCTGGGGCCGCCGCTCCTGCTCCACCAGGGTGGCGAAGCCGGCGTGGCCATCCAGCACCTGATGGGCGAGCTCGGCGAGAGTGGCGGGGTCGAGGGCGGGCGTCGCGAGCGCCCCGGCGACCCCGCCGCCCAGGGCCAACCTCTCTGCCAGCTCCAGGGCGGCAGCCCTGCCGGCGACCATCGCGCGGGCAGCCCGCGCCTGGCAGGACGCGATGGCGCGGCTGACCTCGTCCTGGGTGGGGGGAGTTGCGGGTAGAGCGGCCAGGCGCTGGCGCAGGTTCCGGACGACGACACGCGGATGCTCCTGGCCAGCAGGCAGGCGCACGAGGAGGCGCGCACATGCACCCTCGAGCTCACTCTCGACCCGGACGTCGGGGAACGTTGTGGCCAGCCGCGCCCTCAGGAACGCGACCAGGGCAGGGATCAGGTCGTAGCGTGGGTCCGTCGGCCCGGGGAGCGCGAGCGAGAGGGTGACGCGCTCCGGGCTGCCGCGCCGCACCTCCACCCCGCCTTCCGCCAGCACACACGGCACGCGTGGGAGCGGGCGGACGGGCACGCCCTCCAGGGCGGCCAAAGGCCCTTCCAGCTCGCGGGCGGGCACCGGCCCCAGCAGCACCACGGCCGCACAGCCTGTCGTCGCGAGCGTCTGCACGAACTCCGAAAGCGCGGACTGGACGAGCAGCGCCGGGACCCGCACGCTCCACAGCAACGCCCCGCGCCGCGCCGTGAGCTGAGCGGGGAAGCCGGCGACGGTATCGGGCGGTGACGCCTCCGCCGGCAGCACGGCCGTGAGGACCTCCACATCGCCTCCCGCCACCTCCGCGATCGCCACGGGAAGGTCGTGGGTGGTCCGCCACTCACTCATCGCCTGGCCGAGGAGAGGCGTCGAGACAAGAAGACACAGCGCAATGCGCGCCGGGATCGTTCGCATGCGACTATCATAGCTTTCATGCGACTGAATCCCCTTTCGCCCCGGGTGCTGGTGCTTTCCTGGGCGGTCGCGCTGATCGCCTGGCCATTGGCCTGGCTGCTCCTGGCGGTGGCGCAGGGGCTCGGGACCGTGGTCGCGGGTGGTGGGTGGATCGGGGTCTCGGTCCCTCTGGGTCTCCACCCCTGGGGGTTGGTGAACGAGCCCAGCATCGCGTTCGCGGGGACACGTGCGGCGCTCTTCCTCTACTGGCTGGTGCCGCCACTGGCGGTTCTGGCGGTGGCGGTGCTGCTGCCGACGGTGGTGCCGGTGCCGCCCTCGTGGCTCTCGGAGGTGGGGGTCGTCCAGTTCGCCGTGGCGTGCGCCGTCCTCGGCCTCGGCTGGGCCCCTCCCCTGGGTGTCGTGGACGGCCCGGCGGCGGGTCTCGCCCGCTTCTGGGGGGTCTCTGCTGGCATCTTCCTCGGCGTGACCACGGCTCTCGGTGCCCTGGTGGTTCAGCTCGCGGTCGCGCGCTTGGCCAGTCACCTGTGGGTCGAGCCGGGCGGGCCGCTACGGATGCGCCGTCTCCGGGTGACCCTCGCGCATACGTTCGTGCCGGCGCTCTGGTGGGGCGTGGCGGTGGTCGCACAAGGCTGGGCGGTTCCACCGCTCGCGGTGATGACCACCGCGGCGGTGCTCCTCGGTGCCCTCCTCGGGGCCTGGTGGTGGGTGCCGGCCTCGCCGCTGCACCCACGCCCGCACCTCTTGTGGCGCACCGTTGTCGCGCTGGCCGTACTGGGCGTGGCCGTCTTTGCGGTGGCGACATGGGCGGGGGCCCCGCGCCGCGGCAACGGCACCGCGTTCGTCTGGGGTTATCCGGGCGAGACCAACAACGTGCGCCCGGGAATGGCCGTGGTCCGCCTCATGCCGCTCCACGCCCCGAGAAAACCGCCGGCACGGTGAGCGCAAGGATCTTGAGGTCGAGCCAGAGCGACCAGGCGTCGATGTAGGCGAGATCGAGCTCCATCCAGGTGGCGAAGTCGAGTTGGGAGCGGCCCGAGATCTGCCAGAGACAGGTGATGCCGGGTTTCATGGCGAGGCGACGCCGCTGCCAGGGAAGGTACCTCTCGACCTCTTGAGGGATCGGGGGCCGCGGCCCGACCAGCGACATGTCCCCCTTCAGAACGTTGAGCAACTGGGGAAGCTCGTCGAGGGAGGAACGCCGCAGCAGGCGGCCCACCGGTGTCACCCGCGGGTCGGCGGGCGCCTTGAACACCGGCCCGTCCATCACGTTGAGGTGGGCGACCTCGCTCTGCAGCTTCTCCGCGTCCTCCACCATGGTGCGGAACTTGAGCAGCACGAAGCGCCGCCCGTGCAGGCCGCAGCGCACCTGCCGGTAGAGCACCGGGCCGCGGGAGGAGAGGCGCGTCGCAAGGGCCGCCGCCACCCAGAGCGGGGTTGAGACCAAAAGCGCAACCAGGGAGACCACCACGTCGAGCACGCGCTTGGCGAAGAGCGCGAGCGGCGCGGTGGGCATGGTTGCAAAGGTGAGCAGCGGCGTTCCGTCGAGGGCTTCGACCTCGACGTGCGGCTTCAGGTGGGGGAACGGTTGCAGCGCCACCCGCACCCGAACGCCCAACTCCTGGCAGTGCAGCAGCACCGGCTCGAGCTCGCCGAGCTGGCGCGTCGGGACCGCCAGCACCACCTCGTCCACGACCTCTGTGGCAAGGAGCTCGGGCAGCTCCGTCACCGCGCCGAGCACGGGGAATCCCTCCACCTCGCTTCGCCCGCAGCCGTCGGCGTCGACGAGGCCGCGCAGCGAGAGACCCCAGGCGCGATGCGAGACCACCTGGCGTGCAAACGCCACCGCCTCCATGCCGCATCCGATGACAAGCACCACCCGCTCCGGAACCTTCGCCAGCTTGCGGCCCCACGGGGTGCGTCGCTCCACCACACGCGCCGCCGCCAGCACCGCACCGTTGATGACCCCGAAGAGGAGCAGGAACGGGCGCGATACGAACTGAAGACGCAAGAGGTAGCCCGCGGCGGCCAGCAGCACGACGCCCAGCGCGGCGACCTGCAGCTCCTTGAACGCCTCCCGGCGCAGGGAGAGGACCTGTCCCGGGGAGGTGAGCCGGTGGGCGGCCAGCAGCACCATCCAGAGCGGAAGCACGACCGCCAGCAGCGGAAGGTAGTCTCGCAGCGGGTAAAGTCCGCCCGGAAAGAGCGAGGACAGCACCTTTGGGATCAGACGAGAGCGCACCTGGTGGGCGAGCAGGAAGCTGCCAGCCGTGAGCAGCACGTCAAGGAGAAGGCGCCGGTACGCGATCAGGCGTGCGGGTTCCCGCAGCACAACCCCTCCAGCAGCCGCTCGTAGGCGGCGGCCACGTCGTCCCAGCGATAGTGTGCCATCACCCGCGCGCGCGCCGCCTCGCCCAGGCGGACCACCCTCGCGGGCTCGGCCAGGTAGTTGGTCAGAACCTCCGTCAGGGACCGGTCGCCCGTGAATTCGAAAGGCAGCCCGGCCTCCCCAACGACCTCCCGGTTCGGCAGGTTGTCGAGAAAAAAGACCACGCGCCCGGCTCCCATCGCTTCTACGAGCGCCGGGTGGGTTCCACCTACCTCGGTGGCGTGGATGTAGGCGCTGGCGCGGAACAGCAGCTCGCGGTAGTCCTCACCGTAGACCGGCCCGGTCAGCACCACCCGGGGATCGGCGGCGGCGAGCCTGCGCACGCGGCGCGCCAGCGCACGGGCGTAGGGTGCCCCCCCGACCATCACCAGCGGCACCTCGCCTGACACCTCGCGATAGGCCGCGATCACTCGGTCCGGGTTGTTCTCCGGCTCGAAGCGCGAGACGTAGAGGAAGTAGCGGCCATCCGCGAGGCCGAACCGACGCAGCGCCTCCTCCCCCTGCGGGGGCAGCAGGTCGCCACCGTAGGGGATCATCACCGACTCCCGGTGCCAGGCGCGCCGGTAGTAGACCTGGATCGTCCTGGCGTCGGTCACCAGGGCGTCGGCCCAGCGCGCCGAGAGCGACTCGCAGACCCGGTAGTACGAACGCCCCAACGGTCCCCACTTGCGGCGCTTGCGCTCGAGGCCGTCCACGTTGAGGGCCACGGGCAGCCTGCGGGCGTGGAGCAGCGGGATCAGCGGGGCGTTGGCGGCGTTGCACAGCAGGACGACGTCGAACGAGCGGCGACTGACGTCCAGGCAGGAGAGGAACGTGTGGGAGAGCGTCTCCAAGGCCTTGAGCCGCAGCGCCGGCAGCCGCCGCACCGCCGCCCCCCGGTACACCGTCACGCCGGCGACGGCGGCGTGGAAGCGCGTGTAGACCGTGACCGCGTGGCCAGCGGCGGTGAGGCGCGCCGAGAGCTCCTCGGCAAAGGTCTCGAACCCTCCGTACCGGGCAGGGATCCCGCGCGTGCCCAGGAGTGCGAGGCGCATCACGCCCCCACCCTGCGGACGCGTCCTCCGGGGAGGAACCAGCGTGCCGCGTGCCACCCCGAGAGGAGCGCCCGCGAGGCATTGGCCCGGCCGCGCGCGCGCTGCTGAGGCCGCAGCGCCCACGCCTCGGAAAGACCCGGCAGCGAGGCGCGCTCGACGGTGACGCAGGCCAGCGTCACAACGAGGTCGCGCACCAACCACCACGGGAAGCAGCTCGCCAGCCACCGCCAGTCGGCGTTCGACCAGCGGAGCAGGAAGCGGTTCCGCACCGAGTGGCGGTTGATGTCGGGGGTTCCACGGCGTCGCTTCTCGGGCTTGAGGCCGCGCTCGTGCCAGGCCCGCGCCTCCGGCCAGTACAGGCAACGCCAGGCGCGGCGCTGCAGGCGCCACGCCAAGTCCGCGTCCTCGCGGTAGGCGAAGAAACCCTCGTCGAACACCTCCCCGGCAGGGTACGCCACGTCCTCGAGCGCCTCGCGCCGGTAGAGAGAGGCGGCAGCGGAGGCGCCGAACATCCAGGCCGGTCGCAGGAAGCAAGCGCGCAGGCGCTGCCCCGCGCCGCGGTCGAGGTGCCTGCCGGAGGCGGTGACCACCATGCCGGCCGAGTCCACGCGGTCCGTCGGGAGCAGAGACTCCCCCTCCCCGCGCAGCAAGAGGCCAGTCGCCGCGCCCACCCTGTCGCGTTGTGCGGCCGCGGGCAGCAGATGAGACAGGTAGTCGGGTGCGAGGCGGCAGTCGGGGTTGAGGGCGAGGATCCACTCGGACCGGGTGCGGCGGATGCCCTCGTTGGCGGCGGCGGCGAAGCCACGGTTCTCATGGAACCGGTGCAGCTCCAGCGGGAGGGTGCGGGCGAGGTCCTCGATCACACCCACGGACGAATCGGTCGAGGCGTTGTCCACAACCACGATCCTTCCCGGGCGCTCGATCTGCCCGGCGAGGGACATCAGGGTCGAGCGCAGCGTGCGCGCGTGGTTGCGCACGACCACGCAGGCGTCCACGCCGCTCATCGCTCCACCACCAACCGGTCGAGCACGGCCTCCCCGCCGGGAGGCGCCTCCAGGACGATGCGCACTCGGTGCCTGCCGGTGCCCGGAGCGGGTGGCAGGCTCACCGAACCCGGTGTGGGTCCGCTCACCTTCAGGCTCGTGGGCGCGCCACCGTCCCAGCTCACGTTCAGGGCTGCGCCCTCCCGAGCGGGTCCATCCAGCCACCCCTCGAGCCGGAGGTGAGCACGGGGCGGCAGGTTGAGCGGGACGACCACCCCCTCATCGTTCGCCACCCGCCAGCCGTTGGCGTAGGCCGACCTCGAGAACGTGCCCGGGGGCGGCTCGGATTTGCCGGCGATCCGCTCCACCTGTGGGTCCTCCAGCTCCACGACTCGGTCGGTGCGCAGGGTGAGAACGAGGATGAAGCCGGATACCACCACGAGCCAGACGGCAACCGAGAGGCGGGCGACGGCCCGACCGAGGTGGGGCCTCTTCGCCGTGAGCCGAACCAGGGTTGCACCCACCACGAGGAGAAGAACTGGAATGAGGACCGTCGCCGGGGAAGGCCGCAGGAACGAGGGCACCAAGTGGCGGGCGTCGGCCGCAAAGCGGCGCGCGAAGGCGTCCGCGAGCCACCAGCCGCCGTCACCGGGGTTGATGGAGAAGTGTGGGCGCGTCACGAGGACCCACCAGACGAGGAGGCTCCCTGGCACGAGCATCCACGCCAGGCCGCGCCAGCGCGGCGCTGTGCGAAGCAGCATGGCGCCCGCCAGCGCGAAGACCGGCAGCAGCGGAACCAGGTAGCGCGCCGGCGGCGAGCCGCCCCCGTACCACTCCCGCGAGTGCAGGAGGGCGGCAAAGGTGAGGGCCCCGCCCACCACCAGCGCCCGCTCACCCCACCCGGCGCGCCGCCACAACACTGGCAGACCTGCGAGCGCGAGCAGTGCAAGGGGAGCGGCAAACGCCAACCCGCCGGCGGGGTCGAAGGCGAGACCCCCGAGCACGATCAGCGGCTGCCGAAGGTCGCGGGGGATCATGTCCGGCAGCCGCCTCATGCCGAGCGGGTGCCCGAGGAAGAGCGCCTCCACGGCGAGCGCTGCCACCATCGCCGCCCCCAAACCCGCTGTTCCCAACACGAGCTCGCGGGTGCGGCCTCGCTTGGGAAACCACGCGACTACGGCGAGGGGCACGATGGCCAGCGCAAGGCGTGTCTTCACGGCGACGGCCAGCGCTGCGAGGGCGGTGACCACAGCGCGAGATGAGTGGTGCCGCGCCACCAGCACGAGGCAGGCCGCGACGGCGAGCGCGGCGACGGCCTCCACCCAGATCTGGGTGGAGAAGGTGGCGAGGGGATAGGTCAGCATGAGGGCGAGTGCCAGGAGCGCGACCCCGCGGCGCGCCTCACCCAGATCCCCGGCGCGGCGGGCGAGCAGCGCCACGACGGCGGCTCCCGCAAGCGACAGCAGGACCAGCGCCCCACTCCTCCCACCGATCAGGTAGCCGGGCAGCAAGAGCATCGCGAGCACCGGCGAGTGGAGGAAGATCTTGCCGGTGACGTAGATCCGATTGTACGGGTGGTGCTCGAGGTCGTAGTTGTTCGACACGTCGAGGTCCTGGTCCGACGCCAGGGACTGCATCACGATCAGGTGAAACGGCTCGTCGCCGTAGAGCGGTGGCGTCAGGTGCGGGGTGGCGATCGCCAGAGGAACAAGGAGCGCGGCTGCGGTGAGGAAGACGCGCCGCTGGCACAGCCACCTCGCTGCTGCCGGGAGCCATGCCGACAGGACGGCCGCCAGCGCGACGTCCACCCCGTGCCGCTCGCCGATGAGACGCAACGGCTCCACCGGCACGCGGGCGAGAAGCGAGGTGGCGGCCAGGAGCGTCCAGGGCACCATTGCGGTCGGGTTTCGCCATGAGCCACTCGCGATTTGCAGCAGAGCAACCACGGCCCCCGCGGCGAAGATCCAGGCCGGGAGCGGCCAGTCCCGCGGCGGGGTTGGCTCCTCGGTGCCGGCGGCCGCCGCGACCAGCACGACCTCTGGGGGAAGAGTCGCCTCCCGCACGAGGCGGGGTCGAACGCCGGCGGAGAGCAGTGCTTCGGTGCGGCCGGCCACGCCCCAGAGCGCATGGCGCCCGAACCCGCCGGGGCGCCACACCGGGTGTTTTGGTAGCGGATGCGCAACGCGGACCCGCACGTCGGGCCGCTCGTGCGCCCATTCCCCGGTATCCACGCCTGCCCGCAGGACCAGAGGCGCGCCGGCGTCGAGCACCGTCGCGACCGGCGCATCCTCCGGCACCGACGCGGCGTTCGCCATCGTCAGGTCAAGCATGTACGTTCCCGCCACCGAAACGGGCAAGGCCACCTCTGGGCGCGCGGCCGTGAGCTCGACCGCGGGGCGATCGGGCGGTGGTGGTTGCACCGGCCCGAGGGTCAGGGTTGCGGCGAGCCAGGCGGCACCTCCAAGGGCAGCGGGGAGAAACGGCGTGACGGCCAGGGCCGCGAGCGGCGCCGCCGCGCCCACCCACCCCGCACCGGGCAGCGCTCGCTGTGGGGCGAGGCCGCCCCACGGGGCGAGCGTGGCTGCAGCCAGCGCCACTGCCGCCGTGCCCGGGAGCCATCCACGCAGGCGAGGCAGGCTCGCAGGCGCGGACCGTGGAACGGCGGCCCCCGCAGCTCCCACGGCGAGGAGTACGAGCGGCACCCAGGTCGGCGCGGCCTCGAGGGGGAGCGTTCCCGCAAGCAGCGCGCAGGCGGCGCCGGAGTAGCCCCCCGCCAAGCGCGTCGCGCTCCAGGCGAGCGCGGCCGCACCGGCGAGGACAAGGGTGGTGTGCCACCACGGCAGGCCCAGCAGGCCGAGCCCACAGGCCGCCCGGGCGGCAACGGCGAGCGCGGCCAGCAGCAAGGGTCGGGCGCGCCCGCTCGCGCGTGGGAACGCTGCGGCTGTCGCCCCCATGGCGGGGAGCAGCAGCAGCGGCGGCAGCATCATCCGCCGCATCGTGGGGTCGTCCACCATGACGAGAGCGAAGGCGGCCGGGAGCAGCAGCGCCTCCGACCCGCGCCGCCGCCACCCCGACGGGGCAACGAACCCGGAAGGGAGCAGCGCCGCCGCCGCACTTGCCGTGGCCCACAGGACCTCGGGGACGGGCACCCCTCCCACCAAGGCCATGCACGCGCCGAGGAGCGTGAACGCCGCCCACGGCAAGGCCGCCTGCACCCTCGCGCCGGTCATCTCCCGGAGTATACGTTCTCGGGGGTTGCGGCAACGCCAGCGGTTGACTCGCGCGCGCCGAAGGGAAACAATCCGCCCTCTGGAGGTTCTCCATGCTGGCGCGAGAGCTGTTGCGCACCTCACCCGACCGCATCCGGGCCGCCCTCGCGGCGCGCGGGAGCGATGCCCCCCTTGCGGAGCTTCTGGCCACCGACGCCCGCTGGCGCGAGGCTCAGGCCGAGCTGGAGGCGTTGAAGGCGGAGCGCAACCGTGGCTCGAAGGAGGTGGGCGCGCTGTTTGCGAAGGGCCGCAAGGAGGAGGGGGAGGTGTTGCGCACGAGGATGGCCGAGCTGGGGACCCGCATCGCCGCGGCCGAGACGGAAGCGGCGGTTCTGGCCGAAGCGGTGGCGGGGCTCGAGCTCGCGATCCCCAACCTCCCGCACGAGACGGTCCCGGTGGGGCCGGACGAGACCGCCAATCGGGTCGAGCACAGCTGGGGTGAGCCTCCGTCGTTCGGCTTCGAGCCGCAGGCCCACTGGGATTTGGGCCCGGCCCTCGGGATCCTCGACTTCGAACGCGCGGCGAAAGTGGCCGGGGCGCGCTTCGCGGTGCTGTGGGGTGCGGGCGCGGCCCTCGAACGCGCGCTGGTCACTTTCATGCTGGACCTGCACCGGGGAACCGGGTACCGGGAGGTGTACGTGCCGTTCCTGGTCAACCGGGAGGCGCTAATCGGGACCGGCCAGCTCCCAAAGTTCGGGGCGGATCTCTTCCGCGTCGAGGGGACCGATCTCTACCTGGTGCCGACGGCCGAGGTGCCGGTCACCAACCTGCACCGCGGCGAGGTCCTGGAGGAAGCTTCCCTGCCGCGCCGCTACTGCGCCTACACCCCCTGCTTCCGCGCCGAGGCCGGCTCCTACGGCCGCGACGTGCGCGGGTTGATACGGAACCACCAGTTCAACAAGGTCGAGCTGGTGCACTTCGCCACCCCGGAGACCAGCTACGCCGAGCTCGAGGTGCTCACCAAGGCCGCGGAGTCGGTGTTGCGCCGGCTGGGGATTCCCTACCGGGTGGTCACGCTCTCGACCGGCGACATGGGGTTCGCCGCCGCCAAGACTCACGACCTCGAGGTGTGGCTGCCGGGACAGCAGTGCTACCGGGAGATCTCCTCCTGCTCCAACTGCGAGGACTTCCAGGCCCGGCGCGCGGACATCAAGTACCGGCCTGCGGCTGGCGGGAGGGCGCGCTTTCTCCACACTCTCAACGGCTCAGGCCTCGCGGTGGGGCGCACCCTCATCGCGATTCTGGAGAACTACCAGCACGCCGACGGGACCGTGACGGTGCCCGAGGCGTTGCGGCCGTACCTGGGCGGGCTGGAGCGGCTCGTCCCGGAGCGGTGAGAAAGGAGGTCCCGTGATAGCCGCCACCCTGCTCGCCGTGGCCGCCGCGTTGCCCCTCGGGGTGTGGCCCTCAGAGACGGGCCCGGTGGCGACGACGGTGCACGACGTGGAGTTCTACCTGGTGGATCCGGAGGACGACTACACGATACTGGCCGTTCAACCGTTGGTCGTCCCTCTCAAGAAGGCGGAACCTGCCGAGCTCGATCGGTTGGCGGCGCTCGCCGAGAGGCTCGGGGCCGACGGTGTGCTGCTCCTCGGCGAGATGCCCGAGAGGTCGATCCCCGAGGATTTCGATGCGCCCCTGCCCACGACCGGGCGCTACTCGGTGGCGGTGTTCCTGAGCTTCGAGCAAGGCCAGGAGTCGGAGGGCACGCAGGCGGTGCCCAGCGCGCTGCACCGGCGCAGCGGGCGTGGGAGAGCTCACCCGACGCCGCCGCAGGCAAGGCTCACGGCGGTGGTCAACGCTGGGGCCAGGAGCGTCTTCTAGTTCACGGGCCTGGGTCGGGGCCGTAGCGCGGGTCTACGATCGTGCGGCGCGGTTGATCGCGAGGCCGCCGCCGCCCAGCAGCAGGAAGATCGCGGCCTGGACGGCCGTCTTGTACTGGACGGGCGAGGTCGTGACCGCGGCGATCAGAAACGCCACGCCCAGAAGCCCGATAAGCGCGTAGACGCCGGTCATCACCCGGGCGGCCCTCTGCCGGGTCTCGGCGGTATCCTCTCCGAAGCGACGGGCGAACACCACGAGGCCGGCCGCGGCCACCACGTCCAGAACCGCGAACAGCAGCCAGAAGAGCCGCGCCTGCGCCCCCGCCCTCGGCGTTCCCAGGGCAGGCTTGAGCATGCGCTCATACAGGAACGCCCCCAGGTTGGAGCCCAGCAGCGAGCCGAAGACACCGTAGAGGAACGCGTACCCCATGTACACCGCCTTGCGGTCGGCGGGTGCGGCCAGGCCCACGAAGCTGTAGTACTTGGGGTGGGCGGTCATCTCCCCGAGCGAGAACACCGCGATCCCGGTCACCAGCACCCAGGGGTTGCGGGAAGCCGCGAGGCACGCAAAACCGACCGCCCCGAGCGCCATGCCGGTCACCATCACCGGCAGCGCCGGGCGCTCCTTGACGGCGCGCGAGACCCACACCTGGAGAAGGATGATCATGCCGGCGTTGATCACAGTCACATGCTCGGCGTCGAACGTGAACTTCCACGGCAGGCCGACCGATGAGAGAAGCGAGGTGACGGCCGCACTCACCGGCGCGCGGTCGACGAAGTCGCGGAGGTACCAGAGCACCGACCCGAAGTTCTGGAAGTACAGGATCCAGAAACCCGAGTACACCACGATCATCAGCATGAACCGCGCGTCGCCCAGCACCTCGGCGGCCTCCACGAGCACATCCTTGAGCCTCTTCGTGCTCTCCGGTCGCGGCGGGTCACGGAAAAGGAACGCCGCCGGCAGCAGCATGAGTCCCGTGTAGGCGGCCGAGGCGGTGAACACGTACTGCCAGGAGAACCCCTTAAGCACGCTGACCACAAGCGGTGCGAGGAACGCCCCCAGGTTGATCATCCAGTAGTAGATGCCGAACCCGACCGACGAGGTGCGCTCGTCGGTGCTGCGCGCGATCGTCCCCGAGATGATCGGCTTGAACAGCCCCGCGCCGGTCGCCATCACCAGCAGGGCGAGGAACACGAGCGCGTAGACCGACATGTAGCCGGCGGCGAAGTACCCGGTGGCAAGCAGTGAGAACGCCACGAGCAGCATGCGCCGGTAGCCGTAGCGATCGGCGAGGGCACCGCCCAGGATCGGCAGCACATAGGTTGCGGCGTAGACGATCCCCTGCAGAAACCCGACGGACTGCTCGGAGGCGCCGAGGCCGCCCGCCGCGATGCTGTTGGTCAGATAGACCGCCAGCACGGAGTTGAGGCCGTAGTAGGCCGCGCGCTCGAAAAGCTCCATCACGTTGGCGACCCAGAACGTGCGCGAGAAGTCCCGCACTAGGCTGACCTTGCTCATCACGCCTCCCCTTCGTCACGACCCGCGGCACCTTGGAATTCCAGTCGCTCTCGTATCTGCGCCACGTGGTCGGTGTCGTGGGCGAGGGCCAGCGCCACCAGGTCGGCCACGCTCACCTCGCCACGCAGCGGGTGCACTCCGACCCGTTCGAGCTCCCCTGCGGAGCAGCTCGAGAGCAGCTCGAGCGTCTCGGCTCTGCGGGTCTGGAAGCGCTCCAGCGCGAGATCGGGAGGCCAGTCGAGGTAGCGTGCGCGGACCGCGAGCGCGCCCTGGTCGAAACGCGGCAGGGCTGGGCGCTCGCTCGTCAGCACGAGGCGAAAACGGAGGCCGAAAAGCAACTCGGCGTCTGCGAGGTGGGCGAGAACCTCCACGGGTGCCCAGACCCCCGGAAAGGGGCGTCGCACCCAGGCCTCGGGGGCAGCGGTGCGCAGCATCTGTGCCACGCGGGGAGGGGTCTCCGCCAGCGCCTTGATCTGCACGAGGGCCTCCAGGAGGTCTGCCATGGAACCCCGGGGATTCTACGTCAACGCGGAGGGCGGCGGGGCTGTAGAATCCGCGGTCATGGACGACACACCCTCCGTACAGCCCATCCAGGGTCTGCCAGAGAACGCATACCGGCCGCTTGCGGCCGGCGAGACGTACCAGCCGCTGATCGGGCCGGAGCAGGTCGTGCCCGAGGTCACCTGGCGCTCGGTCGTGTTCGGCCTCGCGATGACGGTGCTGTTCTCCGCAGCCGCCACCTACATCGCGCTCAAGCTCGGGCAGGGGATCGAGACCGCGATCCCGATCGCGATCCTGGCCGTGGGCTTCTCCGCGCTGGTCTCGGCGAGCGGCCGGCGGCCGAGCACCCTGCTGGAGAACCTCCAGATCGCGACCCTCGGCGCGACCGCCGGCATCGTGGTGGGCGGCTCGGTGTTCGTGATGCCCGCGATCTTCGTGCTGGGCCTGGAGGGGCGCTCGGGGTTTTCGCAGATCTTCCTGGTCCCGTTCCTGGGCGCGATGCTGGGGGTGGTGTTCCTGATCCCGTTCCGCCGCTACTTCGTGGCCGAGATGCACGGCAAGCTGCCGTTCCCGGAGGCCACCGCCACTACCGAGATCCTGGTCACCGGCGAGAAGGGCGGGCGCGCCGCCGGCGTGCTGCTCGGCTCGATGGGCCTCGGCTTCGTGCTCGACTACCTGGCGGCGGGGTTCGGGGCCTGGCGCGACACGTTCACCACCACGCTGGTGCCGGCATTTGACGGCTTCACCAACCGGCTTAAGGCGATCTTCACCCTCAACACGTCGGCCGCGGTGATGGGTCTGGGCTACATCATCGGCGTGCGCTACGCCGCCATCATCTGCGCCGGCTCGCTGCTGTCGTACTGGGTGCTGGTGCCGCTGGTGGCGAGGGTCGGTGCCCAGGTGCCCGGCGGCCTCTTCCCTGGGCTCCCGCCCGTGGCGGGGCTCGATGCGGAGGGGGTGTTCGGCAACTACGTGCGCCTGATCGGCATCGGCGGGATCTTCGCCGCGGGGATCATCTCGATCGCGAAGATGAGCCCGGTCATCGTGCAGGCGCTGCGCACGGTCCTGAGGGAGCTCACCCGGCTGAAGGCGGGGGGCAGCATCGAGGTCACCGGGCGGACCGACCGGGACATCCCGATGGGGCGCGTCGCCGTCCTGACGGCCGTGATCGCGATGGCCATCGGGGTCTACTTCCGCTTCGTGGTGCTGGGTGGGATGCCCGGCGCGACGGGCAAGGCGCTCGTCGCCCTCGCGCTGACGCTGCTCATCTCGTTCCTGTTCGCAGCGGTCTCGGCGTGGGCAGTGGCGATGATCTCGATCACGCCGGTCTCAGGGATGACGCTCACCACCCTAATCGTGTCGGCAGTCATCCTCTCCCGGCTCGGTCTCGCGGGCGGGGACGGGATGCTGGCCACGTTGCTGATCGGCGGGGTGGTGTGCACCGCGCTCTCCATGACCGGCTCGATGGTCACGCTGATGAAGATCGGCTACTGGGTGGGCGGCACGCCGAAGCGCATCCAGTGGTCGTTGCTCGGCGGGGCGGCGCTCGCGTCGCTGACGGTCACGGGCGTGATGCTGCTCTTCGCCCACACCGACGGCTACGTGCTCTCGGCGGCCCACCCAAGGCCGCTGCCCGCGCCGCAGGCCAACGCGATGGCCGCAGTGGCGCGCTCGATGATGGCCTCGGGCGAAGCCCCCTGGTTCCTCTACGGCCTCGGCGCGGTCATCGCCGCCCTGGTGGAAATGACCGGTGTATCCGGCCTCGCCTTCGCCCTCGGCATGTACCTGCCCATGGACCTCAACTCCCCCCTCCTGGTGGGCGCGATCGTGGCGTGGCTGGTCAAGTGGTCTGGGCGGGGCACGCCGGGGCTGGAAAAGGCGCGCAACGACCGGGGCACGCTGGTGGCGTCGGGTTTGATCGCCGGGGGAGCGCTGGCAGGTGTGTTCAAGGGGGTGATGGACGCCGTGCAGGACCGGTTCCACGTCGCCCTGGTGCCGCAGCTCGGCAACACCGGTTGGGGAGGAAACTGGCTCGGCCTGGCGGTGTTCGTCGCTCTCGGGGTTGGCGTCTACCTCGACGCGCGGAGCAGGAGGGCGGCCTCCGCGTAGAGGCCGAGCAGGCGGTCAACGGGCGCCGTCAGCGAACAGTCCTGCGCCACTCTTCGGAGTCCGGCCTCGCCCCCTGCGCCTGCTGGAGTTGCTTTTGATAGTCTCTTTGTGTGACCCGCACAGCCAGCCAGGTGCTCGAGCGCGCCCGCAAGGGCCTGGGTCAACTCCCGCAGTTGGGACGCGCGCTGGTGCTGGTCTGGGCCGTGGCTCCGCGGCTCACCACGGTCTGGGCCGGGCTGCTGGTGGTGCAGGGGCTGCTGCCGGTGGTGGCCGTCTACCTGACGCGGGCGCTGGTGGACAGCCTGGTGGGGGTGATGGGCGGCGGGGGCGAATGGGCGCGGGCGCGTGCGCCGATCCTGCTGGCCGCGGCGCTGGCGGGCGTGGTGCTGCTCAGCGAGGTCCTCCAAGCGGTGGGGCGTTGGATCCGCGTCGCGCAGGCAGAGGCCGTGAAGGACCGCATCAGCACCCTGCTGCACGAGAAGGCGGTGACGGCCGACCTCGCCTACTACGAATCGCCCGAGTACTTCGATCAGCTCCACCTGATCCGCTACGAGGTCTACCACCGCCCCACCGCGCTCTTGGAGAACGTCGGCGCGCTGATGCAGAACACCCTCACCCTGGTAGCGATGCTGGTGGTGCTGGTGCGCTTCGGCGTATGGGTCCCGGTGGCACTGGCGGCCAGCACGCTTCCGGCCCTCTGGGTAGTGATGCGGTCCGTGGTCCGTCAGCACGAGTGGCGTGTGCGCACCACACCTGACGAGCGCCGGGCGAACTACTACGACTGGGTGCTGACCAGCCTGGAGAACGCACCCGAGGTGCGCCTGTTCGGGCTCGGGCCGCACTTTCAGAGGCTCTTCGGCGCGGTCCGTGCGCGGTTGCGGAGGGAGCGTATCGAGCTGGCGCGGTTCGAGGGGGCCGCCGGCCTCGGTGCCGCGGCCGTTGCCTTCGTGCTCGGCGGCGTGACCCTGGGTTGGGTGGTGTGGCGCGCCCTTCACGGTGCCTTCAGCCTCGGGGACGTCGCGATGT
>Ga0315293_10001530_pt1 | contig 22490 bp, 21 predicted proteins | sample YL17G13_20_MG_FD_203071 | JGI IMG/M metagenome (GOLD analysis project Ga0315293, IMG submission 203071) | Sediment microbial communities from Yellowstone Lake, YNP, Wyoming, USA - YL17G13_20 | ecosystem: Environmental > Aquatic > Freshwater > Lake > Sediment | place: USA: Wyoming | collected... | reverse complement strand
TTGATCCGGTTTATACAGATTGTCCATTTATTGTTAGGCCACATTCGCACGCACTATGAATACTACAGCGATACTCCTGATGCTCGTTCTGGCGTTCTTGTTGTTTGTGTCGTTCGTGCTCATCCCACGATTTCGGATGGAGCGGCGTGCACGCGCACTCCTGGCACAGTATCCTGATGCTGTGAAGACATCGGTTTACCTCCCGTTTCAGTCGGCATGGCCCAGCAGAAAGCGCAAGCAGATGGACGCCAAGATTTCCGAGATGAGAGCCGATGGTTGGACTTTCCTGAGAGCCACCGAGGCCGGTCCACTGTGCACTATTTGCTCATGGGGCGGCGGTCTCACATTGCATTTTATTCGGCCGACAGTATCACATGAGTCATAGACGAGACATGCCGTCCAACACCGCGCTGGAGCAAACACCGGTTGGCGTTTTTAGTTTGCCGGGAAGTCGCGATAGCCGTTGTGGGCTTCGTTTCGCAGGCGTCTTATCCACCATCCGCCTTCGCCAAGGCTTCCGACTTCGCTTGCGCTACGGCGGACAAGTCGGAGGACAGGACGCCGGACAAGTCGCAGGACAAGCAGGACAAAGCCCTTAAAATATAAAATAAGAAATCCGGGATTATTGTAATTCGAGGAAGATTTTGATATTATTATGGCATTGAAAGGCCTGGCTGCGTAGCCAGGCGTTTTATCCGCCCCGCCTACGGCGGGTAAACTCTGGCGGATTAATATGGGGAATACCCGTCTTTTTGGGAAAGGGGTGGTATTATGATAAAACAATTCATAGCTGGCAGTTGTTATTCGTATATTCTGAGTTCAAACAATGATTCGCTGATTATCGACCCGCATATAAGTTTAGTGGAGGAATATAAAAAGTATTTAACAAAAAATAAACTTACACTGAAATTCATAGTCGATACACATACACATGCAGACCATTTTTCAGCCGCTGCGGTATTGAAAAAGCAATTTAAGGTTCCTGTCCTGATGCATGAAAAAGCTATATCGAACGTCGCAGACAGGCGGCTTAAAGATAATGACGAAGTAAACATCGATTCCAGCAGCTTTAAAGTTATATACACGCCGGGGCATACAGACGACGCAATCAGCCTGTACGGAGAAGGAAGATTGTTTTCGGCAGACGTACTTTTAATCGGAAGCGTCGGCAGAACAGATTTTCAAAACGGCTCACCTGAATCTATGTTCGATACACTGCAAAGATTGAAACGTTTGCCGGATGAAACTATATTATGCCCGGGACACGATTATCATAATTTACGGACATCGACTATTGGCAAAGAGAAGGAAAATAACCCGTTTCTGAAGGAAGATAACAAAGAGAACTTCGTGAAGAATATGCGTTCGAAAGTAATTCCCAAGCCTTTTAATATTGATAATATCATACGGGTAAACCAAAAAGGCGAAGCGTCTTCAATAGAGATGATATCGCCAAACGAGGCGGCAAAGATTTTAAAAAATGACCAGCAAAGTAAAATTCTGGATGTGCGCTCGGCTATGGAGGTCAGTCAAACGCATATAGAAAATTCGATAAATATCCCGATAGATATGATTTCGGCAAAAATCGGCGAGCTGAGTCAATCCAAACAGAACTATCTTGTTCTCTGTCATAGCGGAAACCGTGCGGCTATGGCTGCGGATATGCTAATGCAATCAGGGATTCATACTGTCAAAGTAATAGAGGGCGGCATCGCTCGCTGGGAAAAAGAAAAACTGCCGGTGATTAAAGGGCAGGGCGGAATATCTTTGGAACGGCAGGTGCGGGTCATCGCAGGGGGCCTTGTGCTGACAGGAATAATATTGGCGTGGCTGCTACAATGGGGATTTATATTTATCTCAGTATTTGTCGCCAGCGGTCTGGTTTATGCCGGGCTTACCGATAATTGTTTGATGGGAATGCTGCTGATGAAACTGCCTTATAACAAAAATCTCTACAAAAGCAAATTAGGAGGAGGAACATGTTCAATAAGCTGAACTTATACAATTATGGCATCGAAAGACTTGGTTGCGTAGTCAGGCGTTTAATCCGCCTTCGCCAAGGCTACGGCGGATAAATCCGCCCCGCCTACGGCGGGCAAGCTGCGGCGGATAAATATGGGAAATGTCGATATAATTTTGGTTTTTTATAGATTGGGAAAATAAGAATGATTCATTCTGGAAATTTCGGCATAGCTCTTCTTTTAACGCTCTTAGCTGGTGCTTCCACCGGTATAGGAAGCGCTATCGCTTATTTCATCAGAAAACCAAAGCCAACGTTTCTGTCATTTTCTCTTGGGTTATCCGCCGGCGTAATGATTTATATATCTTTTGTCGAACTGCTGTCAACCGCGTTGAAAACAATCGGCCTAATAAACGCTCAGCTTCTTTTTTTTGTAGGCATAATCTTCATTGGCCTAATCGATATGCTCGTGCCTAAAGTCGAAAACCCCCATCACTACACCATGTTTGAAGATTCGCCAACCGCCAGCACAAACCAATTACTTATGCGAACAGGATTATTGGCGGCACTGGCCGTTGGAATTCACAACTTTCCAGAAGGCCTGGCTACCTTCATAACCACCTACAGTAACGTCAAACTTGGCCTTTTTATCGCAATGGCAATAGCAATCCACAATATCCCCGAAGGCATCGCAGTTTCAGTACCAATTTTTTACGCCACAGGCAATAGAAACAAGGCATTTTTCTATTCTTTCCTGTCCGGCCTGTCTGAACCAGCAGGTGCAATCATCGGCTATTTTGTTTTCAGGCCTTTTTTATCACAATCCTTTGTTGCATACCTCCTTGCCTTTGTTGCAGGAATTATGGTCTATATCTCTTTAGATGAATTAGTTCCTGCCGCCCACCAGTATGGCCAAAATCACCTCGTCATCTTAGGTATCGTCTTAGGAATGCTCATAATGGCCACAAGCCTTGTACTGCTGTAAGCCGGCGGACGCTAAACGAGATTGCCGCGTCACTCGCTGGTATCGAGGATGCTCATAAAGGCCTCCTGGGGGATTTGCACCTGGCCGACGGACTTCATTCGTTTTTTGCCCCTCTTTTGCCTGTTAAGCACCTTCATTTTGCGAGAGACGTCGCCGCCGGAAAGCCTGGCGGTTACGTCCTTGCGGAACGGCTTGATGGACTCGCGGGCGATGATTTTGCTGCCGATAGCCACCTGCAGCGGAATCTCAAACTGATGCCGAGGGATGGCCTTACGCAACTTGACCAGCAGTCTCCGCCCGCGCTGCTCCGCCACCGAGCGGTGGACAATCAGGCACAGCGCATCGACCGGCGTCCTGTTGATGAGGATGTCGATTCTGACAAGGTCAGCGGCCTCGAAGCCGAGGAAATCGTAATCCATTGTGGCGTAGCCGTGACTAATACCCTTAAGATGGTCGTAAAAATCGTAGACGATTTCCGCGAGCGGCGCCTTGTACTCGAGCATAACTCTCGTGGTGCTGATGTAACCTGTCTGCAACAGGCGACACCGCCTGGCCTCCGCCAGCTTCATGATGCCGCCGATGCTGTCGGTGTTGGTGATGATTTCCAGCTTCACCATCGGCTCCCGCAGCTCCTTAATTTTGGTGCGGTCGGGCATCTCTGCCGGCGAGTCAATGCGATTGACCTTTCCGTCGCTCATCACCACCTCATAACTGACTGTCGGAGCCGTCTGCACCATGTCCACGTCGCTCTCTCGTTCGAGTCGCTCCTGCACGATTTCCATGTGCAAGAGCCCGAGAAACCCGCAGCGGAACCCAAACCCCAGAGCCGGGCTGTTCTGGGGCGTAAACGTAAAGCTCGAATCATTCAGCGCCAGCTTCTCAAAGGCCTCACGCAGCTTTGGATAGTCTGTGTCCGCGCCGGGATAGAAATCCGAAAACACCATCTGGATTGGCGTTACGTATCCCGGCAGAGGCTTTTCCGCAGGCGCCGCATCGTCCGTGATGGTGTCGCCGACCCGCACATCGTGCAGTTCGCGGATGTTGGCGATGACGTAGCCCACCTCGCCAGTGCCCAGCCGGTCGACCGGCGTCATCTCCGGCGTAAACTTGCCCAGCTCCGTCACGGTATATGTTCGGGAGCTACCCATCAGACGAATTTTCTGCCGCACGTTCAGCGCCCCCGCAAAGACCCGCACGTAACATATCACACCGCGGTACTCGTCGTGCTGGCTGTCGAATATCATCGCTGCCGTCGGCTCATCGCTCCTATCGGGCGGCGCGGGCAAGAGCGTCACCACCGCCTCCAAAAGCTCCGGCACCCCCAGACCCGTTTTGGCGCTGATACGAAAACATTCGTTCTTGCGAACGCCGAAGACGTGCTCAATCTCCTCCGCTACCAGTTCCGGCTGGGCCGCTGACATATCGATTTTGTTGAGCACAACCAGCATCTCTACGCCGGCGTTCACCGCCAGAGATGCATTGGCCACTGTCTGCGCCTGCACTCCCTGGCTGGCATCGACTACCAGCAGCGCACCCTCGCACGCCGCCAGCGCACGAGAGACCTCATAATGAAAATCCACGTGCCCCGGGGTATCGATGAGATTCAGCATGTACTGCCGCCCGCCGTGCTCGTACCGCATTGTTACCGCCGACGCCTTGATTGTGATACCTCGCTCCCGCTCAAGGTCCATAGTGTCGAGAACCTGGTCCACCTTTCGACGCGGGTCGATAGTCCCCGTCAGCTCGAGCATCCGGTCCGCCAGCGTGCTCTTGCCGTGGTCGATGTGCGCCACAATCGAAAAATTACGTATGTTTTCCGTGCCCATAGCGATTATGGAAACTGAATATCTTCCTAAACCGTTAAGCATATAACCAAAACGACGGATTTGCAACAACCTGCTGACCAGTGTAACAGTCCCGAAGATTGTGCGATTAACGTCTTGGGCGTGGTCGGCGGTGAGAAGCAAATCGCGACCTTTTGGCGGCAGTAGGGAACCTGCCTCTGTGCAGCCCCAATAACGGTTTTGGTTTATGGGGTTTGGTGTAAGTAAAGCCTGGACATTCCACCGGAGCAAATTCTCGCCCTATGAACCTTTCAATCTGACGAAGCTGCCTGTGCTCATCGCGGGCAACAAAGGTAATCGCGTCTCCCGTGGCTTCGGCCCGGCCTGTGCGGCCAATGCGATGAATGTAGTCTTCCGGGATGGCAGGGACATCGAAATTGATGACGTGCGAGATTCCCGTAACATCGATGCCGCGAGCGGCGATATCGGTTGCAACCATAACGCGGTATTTGCCGCTTTTGAAACCATTCATTGCGTGCTCGCGCTGGCTCTGGTTTCGGCCTGAGTGGATTGCCACCGACACAACGCCCGCCCGCTCGAGGTGTCGGTGAATCTTGTCCGCGCCGTGCTTGGTGCGTGAGAAGACCAGCGCGCTGGACAATTGGTCATCCCGGAGGAGGTGCAAAAGAAGACCGATTTTCTGCTCTCTCTCGACGAAATAAATGTGCTGGGTGATTGTCTCGATGGGGTTTCGCGGCCTGCCAATCTGAATCATTACAGGCGATTTCTGGACACCCTCGGCCAGCGTGCTTATTTCCGGAGTTACGGTGGCAGAAAAGAGCATAGTCTGTCGATTTTTGGGCAGGGCGGCGATGATTCTCCGCACGTCCTTGATGAAGCCCATATCGAACATTCGGTCGGCCTCATCGAGAACGAGCACTTCAATATGCCTGAGGTCTATGGTTCGTCGCTGCATGTGGTCGAGGAGTCGTCCTGGCGTTGCAACAACGATGTCGACGCCGTGACGAAGTGCGTTGAACTGCCCCTTGATATCCACGCCGCCATAAACGGCGAGCGTTCGCAAATGCAGGAATCGGCCATAGCGGAGTATGAACTTTTCGATTTGCAGTGCCAGCTCACGGGTCGGGGTAAGGATAAGCGACCTGATAACTCTCCTTTTTGGCAGCGGCTCGTGGGAGAGCCGGTTCAGGATGGGCAGGACAAAGACGGCGGTCTTGCCCGTGCCGGTCTGCGCGCAGCCGATAATGTCTTTACCGGCAATTGCGGCAGGAATCGCCTGTGACTGAACTTCGGTGGGAGCGGTGTAGCCGGCAGCAAGAATGCCCTGCACCAGCGGGTCGGAAAGCCCAAATGTCTTGAATGGCATCAGATACTCCTAAAACATATTAACCCGAGCATTGGTTCCGCGAGACGGAAGGCGGACAAACCCGCCAGATGAACGGCGGGTAAGCTCCCGGCAGTGCCGGGTATCCTCGAATGCGGGCAAGAGCGAAAGTCATATCTTATATTCTACACGCTGGATGCGTTTCAGAAAACCTAAATTTCAGAAGGAAGCCGCGAAAAAATTGGGGGGAAATATAACATATAACCCCGACCACAGGTGCCGGGATTAAGCATTATGAGTTGGCATTTCGGGAGAGGCAAGGTCACGGCCGAGGCGATAGGCGTCGTTCAGGACGGTTGGGTGCTGCTTTATGCGGCTGGGTTCATCAATCTGGTTGATGAATAAGTCGGCGACATAATTAAACTCGAGGACGTCAAACCAATACTTCATCGTAAGATGGACGCTCTCGAACATCTTTTTGCTTTTTGAGCCGCCAACAGCAATAACCACAGCGCGGCGGTTTCGCCCAGTTGTAAAAAGCGGCTTCTTGAGGACGTATTTGTGCGCCCAAAGGCACTGGCAGCGGTCGATGAGAAGCTTAGCCTGTGCGCAGACGGTCATAAAAAATACCGGGGTGGCGAAAATCAAGCGGTCGGCATCGAGCATTTTCTGTAAAATTAGCTGGAAGTCATCCTGAATCCGGCACTTTCCGGTGGCGTAGCAGGCGTTAGACTCGTCGCAGGGGGCGATGCGGAAATCACGCAGGCCTGCATATTCGGTTGAGGCACCTGCGGACTCGGCGCCGGCGAGGGCCTGACGCAATAACAGGTCACTACTGCCATCGACTCTGGGACTTGCGGAGATGCCAAGTACTTTGACGGCCATACTAAGTTCCCCCAACGCAACTGCGTGAAGGGCCAAAGGGTTTGAATGACAAATACCTAACTTTTTTTAAGCGCCCTGTTTATTTCAACCGTAAAGGACGCGAATGTCCCTTTAATGCCTTTAACCAACGGGACGATACGAGCCTTATCAAGGTCGAATGAATAGCCGTGGCTGAAAAAATGCCGAAATGCCAAATACCGTCTTAAGTCCTCAGCGGTTGATTCAGAAATTATACCGTTGGATACGGCCAAGCTCACCAAATCCCGGTGCCAGGATGAATTGTGAGGCAGCTTACCGCTAAGATGAACAACCATCTGCTTTAGAGTATTTTCAATCCCGTTATAGAAGCTGTGGATAAGAGCAGCAACTCCCATTAGCTCCAGAGAAGAAAGGTTCGGTATCGAATCGGCGCCGGGCAATTCTGCAATTACCTGCCCGATATTTTCAAGCTCTGCTTCTACGAGTTCATGCACTTTTGCCATAGAGTCGGATGCCATCGCGATAAATAAGTCTGTTGAATTTGGTATCTTTAGAGAGGTCTATAAGGTCGACCGGTTTGGACAGGCTGAAAATCAGGTCTCCATAAAAGCTGAAGAACTTCTCAGGAATAATGCCTTCAACAGCAAGGTCAATATCATTTGCTTCTGTTGTTGGGTCGGCGCCTGAACCAAAGAGCAAAACCGCTCGCACATTGTACCGGCGGGCGATTTCTGCTATTGCAGCCTTGTCCCGTTCTGAAATCATAAACTCATTATATTGAACAGACCTGCATCTGTCAAAAAGAAGACCATTACCATTTTACGAGGCTGGGCCTAACTTATGGCCTGGGGCGAGGCTGTATAATCGCTTTTTGCGCTTAGTGTTTCTATGAGCGGCGACGACCCTGCCAACAAAGATGATATGGTCGCCGGTGACTGTCTGCGAGTAGAGCGTACATTCGAAATTTGCCACGGCGTCGGTGAGGAGAAGCGAGTCAACCTTCTTAGCAGGTTGGGTTCTGCAATGGAACTCGACGAATTTGTCGGTGTCCCGGCCGGACTTTGAGCCGAAGAACAAAGCGGCATCAGCCATATCAGCCGATGGAAAAGCGATGGTAAAACACTTAGAGTGCCGAATGCATTTGACGGTGTAATGGCCCTTGTGGACGGCTATGGCCATCATCGGTGGAGTACCTGATGCGAACATTGACCAGCCGAGCGTGACGGGATTGGCCTTGCCTTTTTTGTCCCTGGCGATGACGATTACCACCTGTTCAGGATATTTGGTCCTGACGGCCTGCTCAAACTTGACTTGTTTTTGCATTGCAGGTCTCCTTAGTTGGACTTATATTTAGTAGGCGAAATCGATGTTAAGATTATATGTTCGGGAATGATTTTAACAAGGAGAAAGCAGTGAATACAATCGGCTTTGTCGGCAGCGGTAATATGGCTGAGGCCCTGATAAAAGGCATAATATCGGCAGGGGTTTATAAACCCAAACACATTTTTATAAGCGACGTCAGGCTGGAGCGGTTAAAACAGCTCGCCAGGAAATACAAAGTCAAGCCCGTCAAAAGTAACGGCGAGCTTGCAAGCAAAGCAGATACTGTCGTTTTGAGCGTCAAGCCACAAAATATGGCCGAGGTACTGGAAAGTATAAAAGGCGAATTAAAAAAGAACGCGCTCGTCATCTCGATAGCAGCGGGCGTTAAAGTTGCCACAATCGCACGTGCGATTGGCGATTTCCCAATCATCCGCGCAATGCCGAACACGCCCGCTCTAATCGGCGAAGGGGCCAGCGCGCTATTTGCCAACAATAAAGCAAGGCCTAAGTTGGCGGCGGCAAAGTCCCTATTCACAGCGGTTGGACAGGCAGTTGTCGTTGCGAACGAAAAGCTCATCGATGCTGTTACGGCTATAAGCGGGAGCGGGCCGGCATACTACTTTCTATTTATGGAGCATCTGATAAAGGCAGCTACCAAATTAGGCCTGCGCGAAGACGTCGCAAAAAGTTTAGTTCTGCAGACAGCGAAGGGAGCCGCCCTGCTGGCGGTAGAGGCAAATAAAAATAACGAAGACGTAAGTGAGCTTCGACGAAAGGTTACTTCACCAGGTGGGACAACGGAGGCTGCGCTGAAGGTATTTGCACAGAAGCATATCGATACCATCATTGCCGAGGCAACAAAGGCAGCTTTTAAAAGGAGCCAAAAGCTTTCAGAGTAACCAACGCCCCGAAAAGCCCCCACTCACTCGAATCGGCAGCTATTCAATCACAATGGCTTCGATAGGACACTCGTCGGCGGCCTGCTGGACAGCATCCTCGAACTCGGCAGGAACCTCATCGACAATTACCTCGGCCATATCCGAGCCCATCTGGAAGACATCGGGACAGGTGTCAACACATAATCCGCAGGCAGTGCATGTGTCTTCAATCTTAACTCTCATAGCAAAACCCTCACTACTAAACTATTTGTTATGAGCTACCTGGTTATACGCCTCAGGCGTACAAGTCGGCTGCTGATTATTGTATTTGGTGGTTCGACAGTCAATAGTCAACAGAAAATTGCCAGCTGGCGATGTTTACGCCAGAGGCGTATAAATTTGTGGAATTTTTTGCCGTGGGTGCTATATTAAGGGGTGTATCGGAGCACGGTAAATAATACAATACGCCACAGGCGTACAAGTTAGTGCCAATATCGGCCGGGTCCCATGCAGACCAAGCCCGTGAACCTGGTCAGACGGGGAACCGAGCAGCCATAAGCGAGATTTTGGTTGTGCTGTGGGGAAACCCGGCCGGTCTGTTATTTTATGATTGAACTGAATAAACAGGTTCAAGTATGAAAGTAACAACGAACTTGATCCTAGGAGACTGTAGAGAAAAGCTAAAGGAGTTAAAGGACAACTCCATAGACCTAGTATTTACCTCTCCGCCTTACAGCGACAGCCGAAAGAATACCTACGGTGGTATTCATCCAGATAAGTATGTTGAGTGGTTCCTGCCTATTTCAAGGGAGTTGTTGCGGGTATTAAAGCCGACAGGGACGTTCATTCTGAATATAAAGGAAAAAGTTGTAAATAGTGAAAGACACACCTATGTACTGGAATTGATAATCCAGATGAGAAAACAAGGGTGGCTCTGGACAGAAGAGTTTATCTGGCATAAGAAGAACTGTTACCCCGGCAAATGGCCTAACAGGTTTAGAGATGCTTGGGAGAGATTGCTTCAGTTTAATAAGAGTAAGAAATTTAATATGTACCAAGAAGCAGTTATGGTTCCTGTAGGGGATTGGGCAGAGAGAAGACTCAAAAATATGAGTCAAACTGACAGAATCAGGGATAACGCTAAAAACGGGAGCGGTTTTGGGAAAAATGTTTCCAACTGGCTTAACAGAGATAAGGTCTATCCTACTAATGTGGTCTATCTGGCAACAGAATGCAGCAATAAAAATCATAGCGCAGCATTTCCTGAGGAGTTGCCTGAATGGTTCATAAAATTATTCACCAAAGAAGGAGATGCAATTTTGGACCCATTCGTGGGTTCGGGGACAACGTTGTTTGCCGCTCATAAGTTGAGGAGGAATTCGATCGGGATAGAAATTTTACCGGATTTTTACGAAACGGTAAAAAGCAGGATAAAACCAGCGGACTATTATCTGTTTGAAAACGAAAAGATTTATGGAACCGTTGAATCTAAATGATGTTGTCCGATATATTGAAAGCAACATCGGCACATTTCATACTACAAGGCTTGAGAGCCTTAATGGCCTTGAATTGTCGAGAATTCTGAAACGCAAAAATCCCTACCTGTTTAAGGCCAAAAATGTTCTTACGGCGCAGGATATAGTAAAGGTGTTATTGGATGCCCATCTCTCTTCCCAAGAAGAAACAATCTTCGGAGAATTCCTGGAACAACTCGCAATATTTATTTGCGACAGGGTTTATGGCGGAGCTAAATCTTCAGCGGAAGGAGTTGATTTGGAGTTTGAGAGAGACCACATCAAATACATAGTTACGATTAAGTCAGGACCTAATTGGGGCAACAGCGGCCAAATCAGAGAAATGAAGAAGAATTTTAGAAAGGCAAAAAAAATCCTGCTGACCAATTCTCCTCGTGCAAATATTACCGCTGTAAATGGCTGCTGCTATGGACAGGATAATCGTAATGACGGCGAATATTTGAAACTCTGTGGGCAAAAGTTTTGGGAATTTATATCAGGCGACCAAAATCTTTACACGAAAATTATTGAACCATTAGGACATAAAGCAAAAGAAAAAAACGAAGAATTTTTAGAAAAATACGCACAGATAATTAACAAATTCACCGTCGAATTTGCCAAAGACTTTTGTGATGATGGCAAGATAAACTGGGAAAAATTAGTCAGGTTCAATTCCGCGATTAAACCTCCTAAAAATTGATGGTAAGTCAAAAATGGCATACACCGTATTGGCAAGGAAATACAGGTCGCAGAGGTTCGATGACATCATCGGGCAAGACCCGATTGCGCAGACACTCAAGAACGCTATAAAGACCGACAGGGTCGCACACGCATACCTTTTCACGGGTACACGCGGAGTGGGCAAAACCACTATGGCACGAGTGCTGTCAAAGGCACTTAACTGCCTTTCATTCGATTCGCCGACTGCCGAGCCTTGCTGCAAGTGCGAGAGCTGCGTGGCGATAAATCTCGGCGATGATATTGACGTTATCGAAATAGACGGGGCGTCAAATAACAGCGTCGATGAGGTTCGCAAGCTGCGAGAGAATGCGATTTACAGGCCGGCACGGGCGAGATTCAAGATTTATATCATCGACGAAGTGCATATGCTGAGCACATCGGCTTTCAACGCACTCCTGAAGATACTTGAAGAGCCGCCCGGGCACGTCAAGTTTATCTTCGCGACCACCGAGCCAAACAAGGTCATCGCGACGATTCAGTCGAGATGTCAGCGATTCGATTTCAGGAATATAACTGCGACGGCGATAGCAGAACAACTTAAGCTCATACTGCAACAGGAAAAGATAAAATACGAAGAAGATTTGGTTCTGCCGATTGCAAAAATGGCAAACGGGTCAATGAGAGACGCGCTGAGCCTGTTAGACAGATTGATAAGCACCGGAGCAGAACCCCTGACGGCCAAGCTGCTTGAGGAATTCCTGGGCTGTCCCAACAGTGAAAAAGTCTGGAACCTGGTGGCAAAGATAGGCGAAAACGACGCAGCCGGCACACTCGCTGCAATCGAAGATTTAATTAGTACGGGGCTTTCCGAGGTGCAAATCGCCGACGCCCTTATCGATAATATGCGAGATTTGATGGTGGTCAAATCGGCAGGGGCTGAGAGCGAACTTCTGGTAGCCGGTGCTGAACACCGAAAACACGCGGGCGAGCTGGCGGAAATGTTCGATATCGCAGGACTCGTCTACAACATAACGACATTAGAGAAACTACGATGGACAATCAAAAACAGCGAAACAGCCAGGGCACTTCTGGAGGCTTCACTCCTGAGACTGGCGCTTAGTGAACACTTCTTAAACGTCGATTCACTTCTGTCGCAGGCCCCTAAGGGGCAGGCAAAAAGCAGTCTGGTCAGCCCTATAAAAAAAAACGAAGTAACAAATAGAATCCCAACAAGCCAGCCGCTGGTGCAGTCGCAACCAGCGAGAAACAATCAGCAAAGCACACCAGAAACAAATACACAAGATGAAAAACAGCGGCGCAGAACTCCAATAAATCAGGCCAAGACGAGCAGCCAAAGGAAAAACGAGATAGTCAATGACCCCGCCGTAAAAACAGTGCTGATGGAGCTGGGTGCGACAATTACAGGAATAGAAGAGAGCGAAAACCAACACGAAACATAGTCCGCCACAGCGGATAAATTTGAATTATGAGCAGCGCTTATACTGAAAGTCTGAACAAACTTATCGAAGAGTTTGAGAGGCTGCCTGGGATTGGCCCCAAAACGGCGGAACGATTGGCTTTTTATATACTAAAGACTGAGCCGAGCGAGGCGATGGCACTGGCTGAAGCGATACGAGATGCCAAAAACAAGATAAAACGATGCGAAATCTGCTACAACCTCTCGGAACAACAGGTCTGCAAAATCTGCTCAGACCCAAGACGCGATAAGAGTACAATTTGCGTGGTTGAGCAGACCAAAGATGTCATAAGTCTTGAGAAAACAGGGGTTTGTAGATGGGTTTATCATGTTCTTGGCGGACATATTGCGCCGCTTGAAGGAACCGAGGCCGGCGACCTGACAATCGACAAGCTCGTTGAAAGGGTCCGCGGCGGCGAGGTAAAAGAAGTAATAATGGCAACCAATCCGAATATGGCGGGTGACGGAACAACACTCTATATAAGCTCATCGCTCAGACCATTAGGGGTGAAAATCACCCGGCTGGCACGAGGACTTCCGGCCGGCAGCACAATCGAATACGCAAACGGTAAAATCCTCACCGACGCTATACTCGGAAGACAAGAATTAGAATAATTCCCATACGTTGCTTATTAACTTCCTGAATTGCACGCCGAATTACGCCACAGGCGTATAAAATTGCCGAAATTTAGCGGCGGATTTATGGTATAATAACAGAAGTCAGAATACAGAAGACAGAATCCGGAAAAAGGCACTTCGGGAGTTTTTATGAAGCTGGAGATGCGAGGCGATATGCGGATGGAGCAGCGTATGGTGCTGGCTCCGCGCATGATTCAATCGATGGAGATACTACAGCTTCCCATCCTCGCCCTTCAGGAAAAAATAGAACAGGAACTCAACAATAATCCCGTTCTGGAAATAGCTGGGCCGACAAATCCAGACGAACAAGACACTACCGAACAACTCGCCTCCGGCGGAGCGGAGCAAGAAGATGAAGAAGCCGGGGAAAAAGCTCTGGTTGTCGACACAGATTCGAAAAAAGAAAAAGACTTTGAGAAGCTCGAAAATCTCGGCGACGACTACAGGGACTATATGGCCCAGGCGGGGTCGTTTCGGCGCGGCATTTCAAGCGACGAGCCCGACAAGAAACTCGAGGCGATAAAGAATACGGCGGCGCCACAACAGTCGCTGCACGAACACTTGGCAGAACAGTGGCGGCTGGTCGAGACCAGCGAGGCGGTGAAAAAAGCGGGCGAGATGATTATCGACTACATCAACGAAAGAGGATATCTAACTGTAAGATTAGAGCAGCTCTACAACAAAGACAAAGCCGATTTTACCGTCGATGATTTGAAAGAGGCACTGAGGCTCGTCCAAAAACTTGAGCCGGCAGGCGTCGGCGCACGAGATTTGAAAGAATGCCTCCTTATCCAGATGGCGCAAAGCAGCGAAGATATGAGCTTCGAAGCCTGCTTAATCAGCGAGTATATGGAAGAACTGCTCGAGAATCGGCTGCCTGATATCGCAAAGAAAATGAACTGCAGCATCGAAACAATCAACCAGGCAATCGAGCGTCTGAGCAAACTCGACACTTCGCCGGGGCTTCAGATTGGTCCATCGCGCAACCACCCCATTACAGCAGACGTGATAATAGAAGGCAGCGATGATTTGGACAATTTCCACGTGCGATTGGCAGACTCGAATCTGCCGAGCCTGCGGGTGAACAGCTACTACGCAAAAATGGCGAAAGACGGCAAGGTCGGTGAAGAGACAAAAAAATTCCTGCAAAACGGCCTTCGGTCGGCTCAGTGGATTATCGAGGCGATAGAGCAGCGCAAGAACACGCTACTGAAAGTCAGCCAGGCGGTTGTAAAATACCAAAGGGAGTTTTTCGAGAAGGGCCAACAACACCTTCGACCGCTGCCGATGTCAAAGGTCGCTGATGAAATCGGAGTGCATCTGGCAACGGTCTCCCGAGCCGTTGCCGGTAAATACGTTCAGTGCCCGTGGGGAATGCTGCCGCTTCGGAAATTCTTCAGCGGAGGCGTAGCGGACGAATCGGGACAGCAACACAGCTGGGCGGCTATACGGGCAAAACTACAGGAAATCATCGAGGCGGAGGATAAAAACAGGCCTCTAAACGACGAACAGATACGCAAAAAGCTGGCGGAGGCCGGCATAAAAAACTTAGCCCGACGAACCATTGCGAAGTACCGCAAACTGCTGAACATCCCAGCAGCAAGATTCAGGAAGAAATATTAGCACGCTTCCTTCGGCTGTGTTCAGGACAAGATAAATCACAGATTTTAAGCACCAGCCAAAATCAACCTCCGACTGTGAGTAGTTCCAAAGATAGGCTACTACCACTCAAGCAGCCTCTCAAACGACCCGATTAAATGAAGCGGACATAGTCCGGACAACGATTCAACATAGTCCGGTAAAAAAGGGTGATTCCACAATTGTCTGCGGTGAAGTTTGGGTAGGCTTGGGGCTTTTGCCTATGGCAAAGTCAGCAGAAAAAACTGGCAAAGAAAGGGTTTTCTGCTATAATAACTATATATATGTGGGGGGAGGGCGCAGAGTCCGGAGGCAGGGCAGCAAATGAAAAGATTTTTGCTCATCGGGACATTTATCCTGCTCTGTGTACAGACTCAGGGGCGGGTTTTGCAAGTGCCCGCTGAGTACCCTAAAATCCAGCTGGCTATCAATGACGCCAACGATTGGGACAGCGTGATAGTCTCTGTGGGCAGGTATCAGGAGAACATCAATTTTTTAGGTAAAGCAATCACGGTACAGTCCAGCGACCCGAACGACCCGAATGTAGTAGCTGGTACGATAATTGACGGCTCAACCCCTGTTGACCCGAATATTGGCAGCGTTGTAACTTTTGCCAGCGGGGAAGACGCCAATTCGGTTTTGAGAGGCTTTACCATCCAAAATGGTACGGGCCAAACCGACCCAACCGTCACCTGGCGGCTCTGGAACGGAAACAACGGCGACGGCGGCGGCGCTCTATGCAGCGGCGCATCGCCAACCATCACAAAGAACACCTTCAAAAACTGCAGAGCAGAATACGGCGGCGGCGGTATTTTCTGCCACAATAACGCTTCTCCGGTAATCACGGACAATACTTTCCTGAATAACTACGCCGGCGCGTACGGCGGAGCAATCTTTGCGAGGCTGCAATGCTCGCCGACGATTTCCAACAACACATTCAAGGAAAACGTCTGCGAGTATCTCGGAGGAGCAATATATCTTGCAGACCGGTGCTATTCAAAAATTACAAATAACTGGTTCGAAAAAAACAGTTGTAAAAAATTGCATGCTGGCACTATATTTTATTTTGTGAACTCCTCTCCAGTTATTGCGTGTAATTTTTTCATCTCCAATACAGCCAAGACCACCGGTTCAGCGATAAATATGACTGCCAGTACCTCGGGGGTTATCGTCAATAATTATTTCAGAGGTAATGTTGCTCAAGCATCAAATGGTGCAGCAATAAGGGTCAGCAGCGGCGGTTATGATTTGATAGCCAACAATATTATCTTTGAAAATATCGGCGTTGGTATATCCACTGAATCCGGCTCCGGCGCAGCCTTCTATAACAATGATGTGTGGAACAATAGCGTAAGTAATTATGGCGGCACACTGAGCGACCAGACGGGCATTAACGGCAATATATCGGACGACCCGAAAATCGCACCGGAGTTGCCGGAGCCGTTCACTTCTTTTTTTGAGTTTAACCCCGGCTCCCCCTGCATCGACGCCGGAAGCAATGATTCGGTACCGAGCTGGCTTACACTGGATTATGACGGAACAAGCCGGGTGGTCGATGATGTAATAGATATGGGGCCGCAAGAGTATCATTCGATTGCGGTACCGCAGGACTTTAATACGATTCAAGAAGCAATAAATAACGCTGAATCCGGAGATGAGATTATTGTTTCGCCCGGGTTTTACGGAGAGAATATTAATTTTCTCGACAAGAACATCCGTCTGCGAAGCCTAAATCCCCTTGATTCGAACTGTGTTGCCCAAACAATCATCGATGGTAACAACACAAATAGCTGCATTAAGATTCTTTCAGGCCAGGATGACTCGACGGCTGTTGCGGGGTTCTGGCTGCAAAATGGCCATGGCGAATTCGGCGGGGGTATACACGTTGGAAATTCCGTAGGGCCGGTGCTGATGTATAACTATATTACCGGTAACAGTGCCTACAGATACGGCGGCGGGGTCGACTGCCGGAACTATGCCTATGCAGAGGTTGTGAATAATACAATCATTGGCAATTTTGCAGATGTGGCCGGAGGTGGCGTTCATGTTGGGCCCTGGTCAAGCTGCCTGATAAAAAACAACAAGATTATTGGAAACAGAACAACCGGTGAAGCCGGCGGAGGTATCTACTGCTATGACAAGACAACGGCGTGGATAATCAACAACGAAATCATCGGCAATACCGCTGAGACCGCCTGCGGCGGCGGCATCTGGGTGTGGGAAAGCCCGGGTGGAGTTATTGAAGGCAATATAATCATTGGCAACGTCTCGATACCAACTCGGCCCGGAGGAAGCGACAGCCGAGGCGGTGGAATCGGGATGCTAAGGGCGTCAACGCCGATTAGAAATAATCTTGTCTGCGGCAACAAGGCGACCGAGGGTAGCGGTATCTGGATACAATACAAGGGGAGCAGCAAGGTCAAGGTGATGAACAATACTATTGTCGGCAATACAGCCGATTCAGACGGCGGAGGTATCACAGTCGCCTGGGGCGGTTATCCACTCATAATAAATAACATTATTGCAAACAACGGCTCAGGCGGTGGGATATATGTCATGTCATCTGCATCACTTCCTTCAGAGCCTAATCTAATAGCTAATGACGTGTGGAACAACGAAGACGGCAATTACTTGGGTGACATAAATGACCCGACCGGCACAGGGGGCAACATATCCGCAGACCCGTGCTTTGTCGACGCCGGCTACTGGGACGCTAACGATACTCCCGAAGACCCGAACGATGACTACTGGGTACAGGGCGATTATCACATCGGCTATCGCTCACCCTGCCGCGATTCGGGAAGCTCGGATAGTGCTCCCGAGGCCGACATTGATGCGAAACCCAGACCTCATTTTGCGACCTTCGACATCGGCGCATACGAGCTGCAGATTTACGATTTAGCTACCAGCGGCTCGGTGGATTTCGCAGACCTTTTATTGGTGGCTGAGTTGTGGCTTGAGGAAGGGCCGTCAATACCTGCGGACCTGGACAACAACAATATCATCGATTTTCGGGACTTCGCACTTCTGGCTTTGGACTGGCGGGAATAACTATCTTTTCTAGCGTACAGCGGATAGCGTATAGTTTTACGGACGACGAACCACTTCTTTGTACCATAAAGACCGGATAAATCTGCCGTAGGCGGATAAATAGACCAAAAATCAATCCTGATTCATCAGGATCGTCCGATAAATCCGCCATAAGGCGGATAAAAGTTTTTCCGGAAAGCGCGCCCTTTCTTTAGCCGATACAATAAGATATGAGTTCATTGTTCGTAGTAAAGAGTCGGTGGGGTTTTTCATAGGCGGCACTAAAGATGCGCCATACGAACTACAAAATGCGCGATACCAAGTATGCCTTTACGCTTGTGGAAATTCTGATAGTGGTTGCCATTATAGGCATCCTGGCGGCTATCGTTTTGCCGACGCTTAAGGGGCACATACAGCAGGCCAAGGAATCCGCTGCTAAGGATGACCTGCGAATACTGCGAAATGTAATCGAACTCTATGCCGCCCAGCATAATGGCTTTCCGCCAGGCTACGTGAATGGAACGCCCAATACAATGCCGTCGGTTGTTACGAAACAATTCTATTGGGCAAGTAATAGTTTGGGACAAACCAATTCTGAATCAACTGTGGTTTACAATCTGGGGCCATATTTACCGGCAATACCCAAAAATCCATTTAATAATATAAACACTTTACAAGTATTAAACGCCACCACCCAATTTCCCGAGCCGCCGACGGGTACTTTCGGCTGGACATACAAACCCTCTACAAAGACCATCAGACTTAACTATCCCGGCACCGACTCCAAAGGCGGGAGATATTACGATTATTAAAAAACCCCGGTTTTGGCCGGGGTTTTTTACACTTTATCAAAAGGTTTTCTTATTTTCTACGACGAAGAAACAGACCGCCAAAAGCAAGCAGAGACAATGTAATCGGCTCCGGTACTCCCATAGAATGTGAAGTCAAAAGAACCTCGCCACCAATCTCTCCATTAAATAAATAAAGGGAAATAGTTGCTGAAGTTTCTCCGGGAGCGAAGGCAAACGTAGCGGTCAACCAATCACCATCGTTGTATATGCACGGTAAGTACCAATCTTCCATTCCCCATATTTCGCCCTGACCTAGGTAACTCCAATCAGAGCCCCAATAGTTATCCTCCAGTGTACCGTATGAGGACGAATCCGCCGGGGCATCCGGCCCGGCAGCAAAATCGCTTAAGATACCACCGCTGTCAACTGCCAGAGCAAGTCCCAAATCTATCCGTGGATTATCAATTACGGAAACAGTGATTGCGTATGTTGGGCTCATCAGCTCGTCTGTGATTGTCCATACTGTGGCGTTGGTTAAAGAAGTAACGGTAAAAATTAGAAGTATGACTAATATCTTTTTCATCTCTCCCCTCTCATATTACGAAATGTCATTGCTGTAAAAGCTTGAGTCTCCTTTCAGTTATGTACGTAATTCACACACTCAGCCGTTCACGGTGGATAACAGAGAGCTCAAAAGTCTTTTATACCAAGTCAATGGAGCAGAGGTGTGCAAGCTAATGAGCACACCTCTGCTCCAAGTTACCTATAGCTGTCCCAAAAGTTCAATTAAATCTAGTATCAATGGGTAGATAGCAGCTTGCGAACCACAGTTTACTATCCAGTCGTTCTTGTCTGGCTTTCCGATTGAAGCACAGCCATCCATCTTTTTTAAGAAGTCGTCTTCGAGTTTTTTCAAGGCATCTTGATATTCAGCTCTCTCAAGCTTGTCAATCACAGCATTTAGTTTATTTGTCAATGCCTTTTTGTTGTTCGGGTTGCTAAATACTTCTGGGACAAACCCGTTAATTATATCAATGGCATCCTGGGTCATTAAGATTGCCTGGGTTTGCTTGCTGACTGCAGAGACCGTTACCACAGCTGGTTTACTGTCTACAGTCCCGTCATTAACTACCAGGCTTACAACATACGTCCCTGCAACATCTGCGACAAAATTGGAAACTACCGAAGTCTGATTGACCAGAGAAGCTGTGCTGCCTGCTGGTAGTGATGTGAAAGCCCAGCTGAAGGTTATTAGGTCACCATCAGGATCGTAGCTTGCGCTACCATCCAAGGTAACCAAGTCGCCGACATATACCGATTGGTCGGGACCAGCATCCGCTATAGGGGCGACATTGATAGTGCTTATGGTTACTGTGTCAGGTTCACTGTCTACGGTGCCGTCGTTGACCACTAAGCTTACAACATAGGTCCCCGGCATATCTGCGGTAAAGGTCGGATTTACAGAGTTCGGATCGCTCAAAGTTGCAGTACTGCCCGAAGGTATTGATGTAAATGACCATTTGTAAGTTAGCGGGTCACCATCCGGATCCCAGCTTTTGCTTCCATCCAAAGTAACCAGGTCGCCGACATATACCGATTGATCAGGCCTAGCATCTGCTATGGGGGCGACATTGATGGTGCTTATGGTTACTGTGTCAGGTTCACTGTCTACGGTGCCGTCGTTGACCACTAAGCTTACAACATAGGTTCCCGGCATATCTGCGGTAAAGGTCGGATTTACAGAGTTCGGTTCATCCAAAATTGCATTACTGCCTGACGGTATGGATGTAAAGGCCCAGCTGAATGTCAGCAAATCCCCATCAGGATCGGAGCTTCCGCTTCCGTTCAGAGTAACCAGGTTACCAACATATACTGACTGGTCATCACCAGCATCCGCTATGGGCGCAATATTGGTGGCGCTTATGGTTACCGTATGTGAAGTCAAAAGAACCTCGCCACCAATCTCTCCATTAAATAAATAAAGGGAAATAGTTGCTGAAGTTTTCCCGGGAGCGAAGGCAAACGTAGCGGTCAACCAATCACCATCGTTGTATATGCACGGTAAGTACCAATCTTCCATTCCCCATATTTCGCCCTGACCTAGGTAACTCCAATCAGAGTACCAATAGTTATCCTTCAGCGTACCGTATGAGGACGAATCCTCCGGGGCATCCGGCCCGGCAGCAAAATTGCTTAAGATACCGTTGCTGTCAACGGCCAGAGCAAGTCCCAAATCTGTCCGTGGATTATCAATTACAGAAACAGTGATCCCCCCTGCCCCATCGTCTGAAATTGTCCATACTGTGGCGTTGGTTAAGGAAGTGACGGCAAAAAACAGAAATACGAATAGTACCTTTTTCATCTTTCTCCTCCTTCTCCTTCAATCCGCCTTCGCCAAGGCTTCGGCGGACAAAAATGGTTAAAAGGCTGCTTTCTTTGCCGTAACGCGTGCTACGCAGAAGCAGCCATATTGTTTAATAGTTATACCCCCAACTGTTGCCGGTTGTCAAGAGATTTTTTGCTTGTTTTGTTCATTGTTTTTTGTTCATAGCGATATCTTTTTTGAGAGGGACGCCTTACGGCAGGTATATTGCGTGCAAAAATCGTGGTTTTCTGCTCATAAAAAGGGGGGTTTCCGCCACAGGCGGTTAGATGTAATGGCTGAATAATTCACCTATTTTGCCTACTGAGCCAGCTTGTGAAAAATAAGTGAGGCTGTTATACTTTCCATTGATGTCTCTACTGAAGAAAGAGCTGGGAATCGTTGTTGGTATTTTCCTTCTGGCGTTGGGGGTACGCCTGCTTTACCTGTATGAGAGTTCAGACAATCCGTCGTTTGAGACGCCTATCGTAGACTCCGCAATGTACAGTAATATGGCACGGGCGGTAGCTGAGGGCAAGCCGATGAGCGATGATTTTTTCTGGCAGCCATTCTTTTATCCTGCGTTTCTATCCGTAATCTATTCCATCAGTAATTCATCAATTATCTGTGCCAAGATTATCCAAGTGCTGCTGGGCAGTATTACCTGCTCACTGACATACCTGCTTGGGAAAAGGATTTTCAATAGGGGTGCCGGGATAATAGCTGCAATTATGACCGCCTTTTACGGACCGCTGATATTTCTCGATGGTGAGCTTGTAGCAAACAGCTGGGAGGCCCTGTGGTACGTCATTCTTATTTTGCTTATTCTCAAAATCTCAGCCAATAAAAGTGCAGGGTTTTGCATAATTTTGGGGATATGCGGAGGCTTAAGCACCATTACACGCCCCACCATTATTCCTTTCCTGATAACTGCCGCTATCTGGCTGGCACTCGTTTTCCACCGGGCGCGGCTACGATGGCCACAGATATGCATCAGATTAGGGGGGATTCTGTGCGGCTTTCTGCTAATAACTATCCCTGTGGCAACTCAGAACCTTCGAATAACCAAACATTTTGGATTCCTGCCGGCATCAGGCGGGATTAATCTTTTTGTCGGCAACAATCCAAATCTAACCAAAACGCTGAGCGCCCGGCCGGGATGGGAATGGGATGAAATAACGGCACTGCCTCGACAAAACGGCGTTACCGGAGATATGTG
>Ga0315293_10001528_pt1 | contig 22495 bp, 20 predicted proteins | sample YL17G13_20_MG_FD_203071 | JGI IMG/M metagenome (GOLD analysis project Ga0315293, IMG submission 203071) | Sediment microbial communities from Yellowstone Lake, YNP, Wyoming, USA - YL17G13_20 | ecosystem: Environmental > Aquatic > Freshwater > Lake > Sediment | place: USA: Wyoming | collected... | reverse complement strand
CAACATGAAGGAAGTCGAATCGGGGAGGTGGGACTTGAACCCACGGCCCCAGCGTCCCGAACGCTGTGCGCTACCATGCTGCGCTACTCCCCGATGGAACCGTTATTATAATGGAGTCGGTCCCGGATGTCTAGACCACGAATTTCGCGACGTCGGGATTATCGAGGAATTCCCATCTCCCCGTGACGCCGGCGGCGAGGGCGCCGAGCTCGATATGGAGCATGGCAATCCCGCAGTCCATACGCCGGGAGATGAAAGAGCTGTCCCTCGCCGTTTCCATGGAGATCGTTATGGAGTCGTCCCCGATGCCGAACCTCCAGGGCTGTCTGTTGGCGGCCGACGGCGCGAGGCGGGCCGCTTCCAGGGCCTTCCCGACCCAGGGGGAGTGGATGTGGCCATTGATGATGAGCTGGTTGAGGGACTTCCTCTTTGCCGACTTGGCGAAACGCTTGAAGAGTTTTTCCGTGGTGTTATGGGACTCTTCGGCATAACCGACAGGCGTCACCGAAAGGACCTTCTCTCCATCCTCGAGGGGAACATGGGCCGCGGCGGCTTTCGGCCTGAACATGCCGCCGACCCAGCAGGTGCCCAGGCCCAACGCGGTGGCTTCCAGGACGACGGCCTCCCCGACGTACCCCGTGCATTCCTGGACGCGAGGCGAGGACATGTCCCCGACGAAAGCCATGTAATGGGGCGCTCCGGTCACTTTACCGTATCGGCCGATGATCCCTTTAAAGACCTTCTCAGGCTTATCCTTGACGAGTTCGACCCGGACCTCGGAGAAGGGCCTGAATTCCCGGCAGACGCTCTCGAGCCGGGCGACGATCCCTTCCTCCGGGAGGCGAGGGAGAAAACTTCGCCTCGACTGACGTTTGAAAAGGGCCGGATACCAGATCTCGAAAGGTATCTTCATGATCATGTCTCCTCGATCGCCTTTGACATTATACCAGATAATCTCCTTCCTTTCGGCCCGAATTGTGAGTTATGATGAACTCTAGGTGATTCTCTCGATCTAATACAAACGCACTAATAGTTTGACAGCTGACTTTAAGCGGACTGAAGCCGCCCTCACTCCCCCGGCCCCCGGGGAACCAGTCCCGTCGGTTCCCCCCATCGAAAAAGCCGCCGGGTCCCCCCTCCGCTACGGGGGCTTGAGGTCGGCATTCAGTGCCGTTCATATATTGTAACTTTTTTTGTTGCTTTCGGATTAGTAGAATGAACCCTATCGGAAATTTCAGATGGTCAACGTGAAGATTGACCATCCCGTTCATCTTGTGATAAAAATTATGAGATGTTTTTCAAGGAGGCACGTCGATGAAAAGATCCCTGGGTATCATTTTTATGATTATGCTGGTCACGGCGGCCGGGTTCGCGGCCGAGGAGGCGCGGTTCATGCGCTATCCGACCACGAACGCCGACAAGGTCGTCTTCACTTATGAAGGGGACCTCTGGTCCGTTCCGGCGGCGGGCGGTCAGGCGACGCGCCTGACGACCTTCCCCGGCATCGAAACCTTCGCCAGGTTCTCCCCTGACGGCAAGTGGATCGCCTTCACGGCGAGCTATGACGGTCCCCAGGCCGTCTACCTGATGCCGGCCGAAGGAGGCATGCCGAAAAGGCTGACCTATAACCCCGGAAGCGCCCAGGTCGTCGGCTGGACGCCCGACGGCGCCAGGGTCGTGTATCGCTCCATGTTCGAAAATATCGTCGGGCGCGACCCCAATCTCTATTTCGTCGGCCGGGAAGGAACGGCGCCGGAGCGCTTTCCGCTCGACCGCGGCGTCTTATGCAGTTTTTCCGCAGACGGCAGGAAGGTCCTCTACTGCCGCCGGGGGAACGAGGAGTATTACTGGAAACGTTACAAAGGCGGCCAGTACCAGGACATCTGGATGTATGACTTCGAGAAAAAGGCCTATACCCCGATATCGGATTATGTCGGCAAGAACAGCTACCCGATGTGGATCGGCGACACGATGTTTTTCGTGTCCGACCGGGGTAACGGGATATCGAACCTTTACGTCCAGAAGATCGGGGCCAAGGAGGTCGCGCCGGTCACGACCTACAGCGATTTCGACGTCATGACCCCGTCCACGAACGGCAAGACGATCGTCTACGTCCAGGACGGCACCCTCCATCTCTTTGATGCCGCGACGAACGAGGACCGGAAGGTCCGGGTCTTCGTCCCCTCCGACCGCTGGGCGCTAAGGCCGCGGACGATCAATCCGCGCGATTACATCCACAGCGTCAACATCGCCAACGACGGCAAGACCGTCGTCCTCGAGGCCCGGGGCGACGTTTTCACCGTTCCGACGGGCAAGGGGCCGTCCGAGAACCTCTCGACGACACCCGGGACCCGCGAAATGCACCCGGCGATCTCGCCTGACGGCAAGACCATCGCTTTTTTCTCGGATAAGAGCGGCGACTACGAGCTCTATACGCAGAATGTCGAAGGAGGGCAATGGACGCAGCTCACGACCGAACTCGACCGGTTCATCTACCACCTTCACTGGTCACCGGACGGCAAAAAGATCCTCTTCGGCAACAAGGACTTCGTCCTCTTCTACGTGGACGTGGCGACGAAGAAGCTCGTCAAGGTCGACGAGTCCAATCAGATGAAAAACGACGAGTTTTACTGGGAGGTCAGCGACTACGGCTGGTCGCCCGACAGCAATTGGATCTGCTACAGCTTCGTCCAGTACAACCGCAACAACCAGATCTTCCTTTATAACCTGGCCCAGGGCAAAAAATACGCGGTGACGGACGATTTCTACGATAACCTCAATCCCTGCTTCGACGCCAACGGGGATTATCTCTATTATCTTTCGAGCCGGAATTTCAATCTCCAGATGGATTTCTACGAAGACAACCATGTGATCGCAACGCCCCAGCAGGTCATGGCCGTCCAACTCCGCGACGGTGAAATGCCCCCGTTCGCCGAGGGCCCGGCCGCCGGGGGCATCGAGAAGACCGACAAGAAGGCCGCGCCCGGGCCGTTCCGTATCGACACCGAAGGGCTCCGGAAACGCACGTATCCTCTCCCCGTCGATCCCGGCAATTTCTTCCACCTCCGGGCGGCCAAGGGAAAGGCGGTCTGGTGCTCCGTCGACAGGTTTACCGAAGACGAATACGAAGAGATCTTCAAACCCAGGGGCGCCACGAAGTGGTCCCTCCATGTCTTTGACGTAGCGGAAAAGAAAGAGGTCGTCGTCGAAGATAAGATCCGCGAGTTCGGCCTTTCGACGAACGGGGAACAGCTTGTCTCCCGAAAGGACGGAGACATCCTCGTCTCTCCGCTGGACAAGGCCTTTCAGGCGAAAAGCCTGGGCGAAAAGCTCGGTCTTCAAGGCCTGGTTTATTCCGTGGACGTCCAGAAGGAATGGAACCAGATCTTCAATGACGCCTGGCGTTGGTATCGCGATTTCTTCTACGATGCCAACTTCCACGGCCGGGACTGGAAGGCCATGGGCGAGAAGTATCGCGCTTACATCCCGTATCTGTCTTCCCGAGATGAGCTGAATTGGGTTCTTTCCCAGATGGTGGGCGAGCTCTGCGTGTCGCACACCTATATCGGCGGGGGGGACTCCGGCCCGCTGGCTCCGCCTCAAGGAATGTCTGTTTACACCGGGCTCCTGGGGGCCGATCTGGTCCCGGACAAGGCCGCCGGACGTTACAGATTCGAAAAAATCTATGGACCGACCGAGATCAACCTCGGGCTTAAGGGGCCGCTCGTCCGTCCGGATATTGTCCTCAATGAGGGCGATTACCTTATCGCCATCGACGGGACCGAAGTGAGAACGGACGATGATTACTTCAAGCTCCTCCAGGTGACGCCGGGGCGGAAGATCAAGATCACCGTCAACGGCACACCCGCCCCGGTCGGGGCGAAGACCTACGAGGTCGAGCCCGTCCGTGTCGACCAGCAACTCCGGTATTTTCGCTGGCTTTCGGACAACATCAAGAAGATCGAGAAGGCCACAAACGGCCGTGTCGGCTACATGCACATCAACGCCATGGGCGGCGGGGGCATCGGCGAGTTCGACAAGTTCTGGCGGGCCTTCCGCTACAAGGACGGCATCATCATCGACGTCCGCCGGAACTCCGGCGGCTGGACCGAGTATTTCCTGATCGACAAGCTCGAACGCCAGTTGACGGCCTTCAACGTCCTCCGGAACATGGTGCCTTTCCGCTATCCGGGCACGGCCGGCAACGGCCAGTATGTTGTCATCTCGAACGAGAACAACGGCTCGGACGGCGAGGCCTTCGTCGAGGACTTCCGGGCGCGAAAACTCGGGCCGGTCGTCGGCGTCCGGTCTTGGGGCGGCCTTGTCGGCATCCTGAATCAGCAGCTGACGATCGACAACGGGACCGTCGAACAGTCGAACAATGCCTTCTACGGGAGCGAAGGCACGTGGCTCATCGAGAACCACGGCGCCGATCCGGACTACCTCGTCGACAACGACCCGGCCTCGGTCATGGCCGGCCGTGACCCGCAGCTCGAGAAGGCGATCGAGGTCATCCTGGAGAGGATCAAGGCCAACCCGTTCAAGTTCCCCGAGACACCGGCGTACCCTAAGAAATAACGTTCGACCTGTTATAATGGTAGACCCGGGGATCTGAACGCCCGGGATGCTGCACTATTGGATTGAAACATGATCGTTGTCGACAACCTATCGAAGAACTTCGGCAAGCAATCTCTTTTCGACAACATCAGCTTCAAGGTCAACCGCCGGGAGCGGGTCGGGATCGTCGGCCGGAACGGCCACGGCAAGACGACACTCGTCCGGATGATCGCCGGGCTCGAGGAAGCGGATTCGGGATCGATCTCCATGCCCCGGAACTACCGGATCGGCTACGTGGAACAGCACTTGGACTTCAAGGCGGATACGGTCCTCGATGAAGCAGCCAGGGGGTTGGCCGCGGACGCGAGGTCCGAGCGGTGGCGGGTGGAGAAAGTCCTGGCCGGCCTGGGTTTCGACAAGGGTGACCAGGACAAGCGTCCCTCGGAGCTTTCCGGCGGCTTCCAGGTCCGGCTCAACTTGGCCAAGGTCCTCCTTGCGGATTACCAGATGCTCCTCCTCGATGAGCCAAACAATTTCCTCGACATCACCTCCATCCGCTGGCTGGAACGTTTTCTCCTGGCATGGCCGGGCGAGCTGATGCTCATCACCCACGATCGGAGCTTCATGGACAAGGTCGTGACCCACGTCCTGGGGATCCACCGGCGGAAGGCGCGAAAGATCTCCGGAGATACCGGCAAATATTACGCCCAGATCGCCCAGGAAGAAGAGATCTACGAGAAGACCCGCGTCAACGACGAGCGCAAGCAAAAGGAGATGGATCTCTTCATCACCCGTTTCCGGGCCAAGGCGAGACTGGGCGGTCTCGTCCAGTCGAGGGTCAAGAGCCTGGAAAAGATGGAGAAGAGAGACAAGCTGCAGGCCATCCGGACCCTCGAATTCTCTTTCGCCGAAAAGCCCTTCCACCACAAGTACGCCTTGAGCGCCGATGGCCTGTCGTTCGGCTACGATCCCGGGGAGCCCCTCATCAAGGACTTCACAATGACGATCGGGGCGCGGGACCGGGTCTTCGTCGTCGGCAAGAACGGCAAGGGAAAGACAACCCTGCTCAAGCTTCTGGCGGGGGCCCTCCAGCCCGGGCAAGGGGAGGTCACGTCGCCCCAGTCGGTGGCCATGGGATACTTCGAACAGACGAACGTCTCGGGCCTCGTCGATTCGAATACGGTCCTCGACGAGGTCGCGTCCGCCAACGTCAACGAGGACCCTAAACTCCCCAGGCTCATCGCCGGGGCCATGATGTTCGAGGGCGATGACGCTCTCAAGCCCGTCCGTGTCCTTTCAGGCGGAGAGAAGAGCCGGGTCATGCTGGGAAAGCTCATCGCCACTCCGGTCAACCTGCTCCTCCTCGACGAGCCGACAAACCACCTCGACCTGGAGTCGAGCGACGCGCTCCTCGCGGCCCTCGATGATTTCGATGGAGCGGTGATCATGGTCACGCACAACGAGAGGTTCCTCCAGGCCCTGGCCGAGAGGCTGGTCGTCTTCCAGAACGGCGGGGTCCTTGTCTATGAGGGAGATTATCAGAGGTTCCTGGACAAGATCGGCTGGAAGGACGAAGAGGACCGGCCGCGAGGGAGAGCGTCCGTTGAAGTCAAAAACAAGGAAGGCGCGTTCTCGCGGGAGAAGGTCAATCCCAGGGAGTTCCGGAAGATCAGGTCCGAGCTTGTCGCGGAAAGGTCCCGCGTGCTGAGACCGCTCGAAAAGAAAATGCAGGAAAAGGAGAAGGCCGTCGAGCGGCTTGATACGGAGCTCCAGAAGATGAACGCCGCGATCGTCGAGGCCTCACGGCTGAAGGACGGCTTCCGCGTCGTGGAGCTTTCGAAGTCCATGCACCAGGCCAAGACGGACATCGATATTCTTCTCGAGGACCTCGAGAAGCTGACCGGGGAGTACGAGGAGAAAAAAGCGGAGTATGAGATCCGGCTCGCCGGGCTCGGGGGCGAATGGGAAGGCCCTTCGGAAGGCTCCTGAGGGCCCGGATCGTTTGACTTGGGTTCATCCCTTTGGTATAAGCGGAAAGGTAATGTTCCATGTCTGAGAGACGGCTCGCCTGGCTTCTCATAACCGTGTCTTTTCTCGTTATTCTCACTTCCTGCTCGCGGGGATCGACCCGGAACGAGATCATCGTCGCCGGCTCCACGAGCGTCCAGCCTTTCGCGGACAGGTGGGCCGAGGCCTTCATTAAAAGCCGGCCGGGCTGCTTCGTCAGCGTTCAGGGCGGCGGCTCGAGCGCCGGCATCCAGGCCGCTAAATCCGGGGCCGCCGATATCGGCACCTCTTCCCGGGAGTTGAAGACCGATGAAAAGGACCTTAAGGAGATCGTCGTGGCCCGGGACGGATTGGCGATCATCGTTCATCCGGCCAATCCGCTCCGTGGGCTCCGCCTGACAGAGGTCAAGCAGGTCTTCACCGGCGAGATCCCCAGCTGGATGTATCTGGGGGGACCGGATAAACCCATCACGGTTGTGACCAGGGAGGAGGGGTCCGGAACGCGCGGGGCATTCCAGGAGCTGGTCATGGGCAAGTTGAGGATCGCCAGGGGAGCGATCGTCGAGGACTCGAACGGAACGGTCCGGGAGATCGTGGCCGGGGACCCCAATGCTATCGGCTACATTTCGCTCGGCCTCGTGGACGGCAGGGTCCGGGCCCTCGAATTGGACGGGGTTAAGGCCTCCGAGGGGTCGATCCTGGAAGGACGTTACAGGCTCGTCCGGCCTTTCCTTTTCGTCACGAAGGGCGAACTCAAGGGCATGGCCAGGGATTTCGTGGATTTCGTGCTCTCGCCCGAGGGACAGAACATGATCCGGAAAGAGGGGCTTCTCGCCGCCCGGTGACCGCCTTTCGCGGCCGTTAACGGCAGGGGCTTCGAAATAAAAAATCGATGAACAAGCTGGAGAGGAACGAGAGGCTGGTCCGGCTGGCCTTGTTGGCCGTCGCTTTTTCAGCCGTCTCGGTCCTGGCGGTCATCACCACCTTCATTTTCACGGAAGGCACCCCGATCATGTTCAAATACGGCTTCAAGAGCTTTCTGGGCGGGATGAATTGGTATCCCTCCGAAAAGAGCTTCGGGCTCCTGCCCATGATCGCCGGGTCTCTGATGGTCACGCTCGGCGCCCTCGTCATCGGGGTCCCTCTCGGCCTGTCCTGCGCGGTCTTCCTGACGGAGTTCTCGTCAAAAAGGCTGCGGCGGATTATCAAGCCCGTTATCGAGCTTCTTGCGGGTATCCCTTCCGTCGTCTATGGGTTCATGGGCGTCGTCCTCCTCGTCCCCTTCATCCGAAGAACCTTCGGGGGGCCCGGGCTCTCGGTCCTCGCCGGAGCCGTTATCTTGGGAATCATGATCCTGCCCACGATCATCAGCATCACCATAGATTCCCTCCTTGCCGTCCCGCCCGCCTACAGGGAAGGCTCCATCGCCCTGGGGGCCACCCGCTGGCAAACAACAAAGATGGTTCTTTTCCCGGCCGCACGGTCAGGCATCGTCGCCAGCATCATCCTCGGCATGGGACGGGCCGTCGGCGAGACCATGGCCGTGATCATGGTCGCCGGGAACGCCGTGGCGGTGCCCGGATCGCTCCTCTCGCCCGTGAGGACGCTGACGTCCAACATCGCCCTGGAGATGGGCTATGCGAGCGGCGAACACCGACAGGCCTTGTTCGCCACAGGCGTCATTCTTTTCGTCATCATCATGGTCCTGAACACGATCGCCAACGTGACGTCGTCGAGGAAGAAGGTCTGACCCATGCGCCTGGACCCGAAAGTCGAACAGGGCCTGGTCAAGGCCGCGCTTCAGGTCATGACGGCGGTCACGGTCTTCATCCTTCTCTTCATCATCGTCTTCATCCTAAGGAAGGGGATCCCCGTCCTCGGCCTTTCTTTCCTGACGCGAAATCCCGTGGACATGGGCCGGGGAGGGGGTATCTTTTCCACGATCATCGGGACGCTCGTCCTGACCCTCGTCGCGGTCCTCATTGCGGCCCCTTTCGGCGTGGGCACGGCCATTTTCCTCACGGAATACACCTGGGAGAACAGGGTCACCCGGATCATCCGCTTCGGGGCGGATTGCCTGGCCGGGATCCCGTCCATCATTTTCGGCCTTTTCGGCTTCATCCTCTTTGTGACCAAGCTCGGGTTCGGCTGGTCGATCCTGAGCGGCGGCCTGACCCTGGCTTTCATGATCCTGCCGACGATCATCCGGACGAGCGAAGAGGCCATCAAGAGCGTCCCGGCATCCTACCGCCAGGTGAGCTTCTCCCTCGGCAGCACCCGGTGGCAGATGGTCACCCGCGTCGTCCTGCCTGCGGCCCTGCCGGGCATCGTCACCGGGATCATCCTGAGCATCGGCCGGAGCATCGGAGAGACGGCCGCGGTCATTTTTACGGCCGGCAGCGCCCTTCACCTCCCCACGTCGATCTTCTCATCTTCCAGGACCATGGCCGTCCATTTTTACATTCTGGCCAGGGAAGGGATCTCCATGTCCAACGCCTACGGGACCGCCGCGATCCTGGTCATCTCCGTCCTGATCATAAACCTCCTCACGTATTACCTTATGGAAAAGTTCATCAGGAAATACTCATGACGACAGCCATCCGGATCAAGGGGCTTAGCCACTTCTTTGGAGGCGTGCGGACCCTGAAGGGGATCGACCTCGATGTCCTCAAGAACGAGATCCTGGGGGTCATCGGTCCGGCCGGCAGCGGGAAATCGACCTTCCTCGGGGCCCTCAACCGGATGAACGACCTCATCCGCAGGTCACGGACGGAGGGTGTCATCGAGATCGATGGAAAGAACATTTATGACCCGGACGTCAACGTGGCCGAGCTCAGGCGAAGGCTAGGCATGGTTTTCGCGACGCCCGTGCCCCTGCCTCGATCGATATTCGAGAATGTCGTCTTCGGGACGCGGCTCTCCGGGTCAAGGGGCCGGGGCCGCCTGGCCGAGCTCGTTCAGGATTGCCTGGAAAGGACGTCTCTCTGGGAGGAGGTCAAGGACCGGCTGGAGACATCCGCCCTCAAGCTCTCGGGAGGCCAGCAGCAGCGGCTCTGCATCGCCAGGGTCCTGGCCCTCAGGCCCGATTTCATCCTCCTTGACGAACCCTGTTCGGGACTTGATCCCATTTCGACGGCGAAGATCGAGGATTCCCTGCGCCTTTTAAAGCGAGACTATACGATCATCCTGGTCACGAATAACACGAAGCAGGCCGCGAGGGTCGCCGACCGGACCGCTTTCTTCCTCAACGGCGAGCTCATCGAGGTCGGGCCGACGGATAAAATCTTTACCGCCCCCGACGACCGGAGGACGGATGATTACCTTCGGGGGAGGTTCGGGTAAGACGGCCATGAACATCATCGAGGTCCGCGACCTGTCTCTCTTCTACGGGAAGTTCCAGGCCCTTAAAAGCATCCAGCTGAACATCGAGGCGAGGCGGATCACGGCCCTCATCGGGCCCTCCGGCTGCGGGAAGTCGACGTTCCTCAGGACGCTCGACCGGATGAACGACCTCATCGAGGGCGTCAGGACCTCCGGCAAGGTCATCATCGACGGGGAGGACATCTACCGGCCCGGAACGGACCTTCTGGCCCTGCGCAAGAAGGTCGGCATGGTCTTTCAGCGCCCCAACCCATTCCCGTTGAGCATCTATGACAACGTCACTTATGGGCTTAAGGTGCACGGCATAAGGGACAAATCGGTCGTCCAGGCCGGGCTGGAACGCAGTCTCGAATCGGTCCACCTCTGGACGGAACTCAAAGACAAGCTTTGGACCAATGCCCTGGCCCTCTCCGGGGAACAGCAGCAGAGGCTCTGCATCGCCCGGGTGGTGGCCGTGGAGCCGGAGATCCTCCTCATGGACGAGCCCTGTTCGGCCCTCGATCCGATCGCGACATCAAGGATCGAGGAACTGATGTACGAACTCGAAAAAAACTATACGATCGTCATCGTCACGCACAATATGCAGCAAGCGGCCCGGGTTTCGGGCTTCACGGGTTACTTCCTGCTGGGAGAGCTCGTGGAGTTCGACGAAACGGACCGGATCTTCACCAACCCATCGGACTCGCGGACGGAGGATTACATCACAGGACGTTTCGGTTGAAAAGGAGTGAGCCATGGAAGACAAAAAAAAGGTTATCCTGATCGGTATCGGCATCATCGTGCTGCTGGCGGTCGCGGCGGGGATCTATTACCTTGTCAGTCATAAGGTGGAAAAGCCCGCGGGGGACAAGTCGCTTCAGGCACCGCCCCCCCCGGCGACGGAAGGCACCGCCCCCCCCGCGTCCCTGGAAGCCCTGAACCTGCCCGCACTGGAGCTCGACAAGAGCGACGAAATCCTCCGCCGTCTGGCCCAGGACATTTCGTCGCATCCCGGGCTTTCGGCGTGGATGAAGACACGGGAGCTCGTCCGGAGATTCGTTGCGGCCGTGGACAATGTCGCCAACGGGCTGAGTCCCAAATCCCAGGTCGACTTTTTCGCCCCCAAGGGGGAGTTCAAGGCGGTCAGGAGGGACGGGGGATTGGCCATCGTCCAGTCGAGCTATGACCGCTACAACCCCGTGGCCGACGTCATCATTTCCCTCGACGCCAGGGCCACCGCCCGGTTGTACAACGCGCTGAAACCGATCCTCCAGCAGGCTTACACAGAGCTGGGGTACCCTGACGCGGACTTCCACGACACCCTGACCCAGGCGATCGCCGAGCTGTTGAGCACCCCGGTCGTCGAGGGGCGGGTCCTGCTTGAAAAGAAGGTCGCGAGCTACGCCTATGTTGACGAGACGCTCGAAGGATTGAGCCAGGCCCAAAAACAGTTCCTCCGGATGGGCCCGGACAACGTGCAGATCATCCAGACGAAGTTGAGGGAATTGGCCATCGCCTGCGGCATTCCGGAGTACCGGCTGCCGAAGACGCGGTTCCATGCTCCCGAATAATCCGGCGCGTGTGATGACGTCTTCCGGCCGCGGACTTTAGGCCGCGTCTTCGGTTTTATTTCCAGCGGAACGGGTCTTTCTTATCGAAATCCGGAACGAGGTGGTCGCCGGGCGCGAAAGGCTCCGGCTGGATGAACAGGTTCTCGAAGCCGAGCTCAAGGGCAAAATTAGTCACCTGGCGATATTCCTCTCCGGCCAGGGGGCGCCGGATCTCCTCGGGGGCCCTATAGCAAGGATGGTACTGGCTCATAAGGCTGAGGCCGATAAGGGGGGAGATGTTGATTTTGATCCAGCGGAGGACGGAAAGCGAATCTTCGACAAACCCCGGCATGACCAGATGACGGATGATGAGCCCCTTTCGGGCGGCCCCTTCTCCGTCGAGCTCGAGGACCGGCTGCTGGACGGACATCTCCCGGACGGCCGGTCCGGAGTTCTCGAAATAGTCCCCCGCGCCTGAAAACTTCTTCGAGATGACCGGGGAGAAATACTTGATGTCCGGGAGATAAATATCGATGATCCCATCCAGGCGACCGATAACGGCCGGGAGGTCATAGCCGTTCGAGTTGTAGACGAGCGGAATGGAGAGCCCCCGGGCGTAAGCAACCCGGAGGGCCTTCAGGATGGGCAGGATGACATGGGTCGGCGAAACGAAATTGATGTTCAAGGCGCCCTGCCCCTGGAGGTCGAGCATCATGCCGGCCAGCTCCAGGTCGCTCGCCGGGTTCCCCTCGTTGAGCCAGCTCAGTTGGTAGTTCTGGCAGAAGAGGCACTTCAGGTTACAGCCGGAGAAGAAGATCGTCCCCGAGCCCTTCGAAGGCCGCGCGCCCGTGCCACCTGACCGCGAATCATCCGCCTGGCCGCTCAGCACCGGCTCTTCGCCGAAGTGGAGGAGGGCATGGGAGACGCGTGCCTGCGCGCCGGTTTGACAAATTCCCGTCGCTTCCCTCCGCCTGTCCACCCGGCACCTCCGCGGGCAGAGCGTGCAGTCGGATTCGAGTCCGGATAATGCTTCCAGCGCCCGATCGATCCGTCGAATCTTATCTTCGTTCATCATTCGCGCCTTTGCAGGATATTCTAGCAGATATCCGGGTATCGGGTCATGGTGCAAGAGACGATCTACAGGCCCAAGGCTCCAAGGATTGGTTTCCTTAAGCTCATTAGATATGCTTCGAGTCTTTAGCCGGGGGAGCCGAAAAGGACGAAGGGGATATCCCGAAGAAAGCCGTTGAAGGGCCGAGCGGGCACGGTTCCCCGACTCTTGGAGGGGAGAGCGAGGCCCGGAGCCGGAGTGAATTTGACTCGCTGGGGCAAATTCACGTCTTTCTGAGGGATGTCCCCGAGTCCTTGAGAGATAATCCGGAAATAATTTGCAATATTAATGACGCGAAGATATATTACGGACTCCAAGGAGCCGGCATGACGCTGATTACGAAATTCATTGACTTCATCCTTCACCTGGACACGCATCTGTATGTCCTTATCGGAAAATACGAGATCTGGACCTACCTTCTGCTTTTCCTCATCATCTTCTGCGAGACCGGCCTGGTGATCACGCCGTTCCTCCCGGGAGATTCCCTCCTGTTCGCCTGCGGATCGCTGGCTTCGATCGGAACATTCAAGTTCTTCAAGGTCGGCTGGCTGTTCATCATCCTGGCCGTGGCGGCCATCCTCGGCGACACCATCAACTACTGGATCGGCCATGCCGTCGGACCGAAGGTCTTCCAGAAGGAGAACAGCCGGTTCTTCAAGAAGGAGTACCTCGATCGGACCCACGCCTTCTACGAGAGGCACGGCGGGAAGACCATCATCATCGCCCGGTTCGTCCCCATCATCCGGACGTTCGCCCCGTTCGTGGCCGGGATCGGCAACATGAGCTATGGAAAGTTCATTAGTTACAACGTCATCGGGGGAGTGGGCTGGGTGGCGTTGTTCGTCTTCGGAGGCTACTTCTTCGGCAATATCCCGCTGGTCAAGCGGAACTTCAGCTTCGTCATCTTCGCGATCATCATCATTTCGATGCTGCCCGGCGTCGTCGAGTATCTGAGGCAACGCCGGAAGAATAAAAAATAGACAAAAAAGAAGCGCAGAGCTTTTCCAGGACGGGAAGCCGCATCATCCCGTAATCCGTAAGGTCCGTGTGCAGGGGAGTGATCGTGATGAAACCTCGCAGCACGGCCCGGACGTCGGTGCCGTCGTCGCCGGCGGCCCGTGGATGGCCCGGTCCGATCCAGTAATAGAGCTCCCCCCGGGGGTCTTTCTTTGCGATGATCTCAGGATTGTATCTCTTTTGGCCCAACTTGGCGATCATGATCCCTTTGACCGGTGTGGGAGGGATGTTGATGTTGAGCGTAATCCCGGATGGCAGCTTTTTCCGGAGCAGGACCTTCGCCGTTTCACCGGCGAACCGGGCTGCCGTCTCGAAGTCGAAACGTCCGGCACTGTCCGGGATGAGGGAAACAGCCGCAGAAGGGATGCCGAGGAACGTTCCCTGGATAGCCGCGGCAACGGTGCCCGAGTAAGAAATATCCTGCTGTCCGAGATTGCAGCCGAGGTTCATCCCCGAGAGGATGAGTTGGGGCCGGCGGGGCAGGAGCTTTTTCAGGGCGAGGTAGACGCAATCGGCGGGAGTGCCGTCGACGGCATAGACATGCGGCCGGACCCTCTGGATCCTCAGGGGCCGGCGGAGGGTGAGGGACAGGGAGGTGGCGCTCCGTTCCCTGTCAGGGGCAACGATCCAGGCGTCCGCAAAGCGCCTGATCCTGGCCGCCAGCGTCAGGATCCCAGGAGAGAAATGCCCGTCGTCGTTGGTGAGGAGGACGAGGGGTTTAGTGGCGCGGCCGCTCATTTCTTGATCATGATGAGGAGCATCTTGAACCGGCCCACGGCCTGAAGGGCGTGGGGAACGTTTGCCGGCATGATGATCGTGTCGCCGGACTTGATCCGGTTCGGCTCGCCCCCTATGAACACCTCGGCATCGCCGTCGACGCCGACAACCATGGCCTCGAACGGGGCCGTGTGCTCGCTGAGCTGCTGGCCTTCATCAAAAGCGAAAACCGTGACCGTCCCCGTCTTCCGGCTGATGACCTCGCGGCTGACGATGGCCCCCGTCTGGTAATTGACGAGTTCGCCCAGCCGAAAGACCTGCCCGGCCATGCCTTCCATTTTTTTCTGTTTGGTGATCGGCGTCATGCCTGTCCTCCGTCGTTCTTCAATCCCCGGATCCCATTTTATCATACGCGATCTTTTTCATGGGTTCACCTCATGGCGGTGTTCCGTTAACAATTTCCCGCGCCATGAATGGTTTCCGGGGGCAAAAATGTGGTCGGGACGGGCGGATTTGAACCGCCGACCCCACGCACCCCAAGCGTGTGCGCTACCAAGCTGCGCCACGTCCCGAACACGAGACCTGATTATAGCAGAAAACGGGGTATTCCCTAAGCCTTTTTTGTTTCTTTCTTTATGGAAGAGACGATGTCCTGGAGCTCGTCGCGGACATCGTAGAGCGTCCTCCTGAGTTTGTCGGGGTGGACCGGCGCGGCCGGGCGGAGCTCGAATTCCTCCTCGATGCGGCGCTTGATCCCGGCCATGGTCAGGGTCTTTTCGTCCAGGAGTTCTCGCACCCTCCTGATGATCTCGACATCCTTGGGGCGGAAGAACCGCTTGCCGCCGCCGGTCCTGCCGGCCCGGAGGAAGGAAAACTCCTGTTCCCAGGCCTCGATGGTCTCGATGTCGACCTTGGTCAGGCGGCTGACCTCCTCGACCTTGTAGGCCATTTTAGCCGGAGCGCCGCCGTTCTTGAAGAGCTTGGGTTGGACGGATTCGTTTTTCGCGGCCATTTTGGGTAAGCCCAACCATAGCATTTGTCTACGGCGGGCGTCAAGAAATTTCGCGAACGGTCCTCGTATGTTAAGCGGCCTGAAGCCGTCCTCACTCCCCCGGCCCCCGGGAACCAGTCCCGTCGGTTCCCCCCGTCGCACCTCTTTCGGCGACGCGGACGATCTCAGAGCCCCCCTCCGATTATTCTAAAACTACCAGAGATTGTTTACACTCGGGCTTCGCTTTCGTAAGCTAGGCGACGAAAGGAGAGGTTGTATGTCCGGAGCCGAGATAGCCTTCATAGGACTCGGGTCTCCCTCCGCTACGGGGGCTTGAGCACGGCATTCAGTGCCGATTAGACATTGTCAGTTTTATTGCGCTTGTTTTAATAGCAGATAATTGAATCATGTTCCGGAATTCCAACTCGCGTTCTATTGGCAGATTCGGGTTTCCCAGAGCGTTTTTACTAAAACGTGTTATAATCCACGCGCATGATGCCTGATAACGAAGTCCTCGCTCCGCTCGCCGAACGGATGCGGCCGCAGGAGCTGGAACGGCTCTACGGCCAAGAACACCTTCTGGGGAAGGGAAAGATCCTCACGGAACTCATCGAGTCGAACCACATCGTCTCCATCATCTTTTGGGGGCCTCCCGGCTCAGGCAAGACGACCCTCGCCTACATGCTCGCAAAACGGTTCGGCCTGGCTTGGGTCTTCTTCAGCGCCGTCCTCTCGGGCATCAAAGAGGTCAAGGAGGTCATGGCCAGGGCCGAGAGGCAGAGGAAGATGTTCGGCAAGCCCATCGTCCTCTTCGTGGATGAGATCCATCGTTTCAATAAGGCCCAGCAGGGCGCGTTCCTGCCTTACGTGGAGAAGGGCGACGTCATTCTTTTCGGATCGACCACGGAAAACCCGTCTTTCGAGGTCATCTCGCCCCTGCTGTCGCGGACAAAGGTCCTGGTCTTGAAGCCGCTCGCCGCGGAAGCCTTGACGAAGATCGTGAACGACGCGCTCGCCGACGAGGTCTCGGGACTAGGCAGGATGAAGCTCCGGATCGACGAGGCCGCCCTCGAGATGATCATCAATTACGCCAACGGCGACGCCCGGCGCGCCCTGAACAGCCTGGAGATCGTCTCGAACCTGGCTAAAAACGGCGTCATCACCGCCGAGGACGTCCAGGAGGCCCTCCAGAAGCGCGTTCTCCTCTACGATAAAACAGGGGAGGAGCACTTCAATTTGATCTCCGCCCTCCACAAGAGCCTCCGTAACAGCGACGTTGACGCGTCGCTATATTGGCTCATCCGGATGCTGGCCTCGGGAGATGAGCCCCTGTACATCGCCAGGAGACTGGTCCGTTTCGCTTCCGAGGACGTCGGGCTGGCCGATCCCCAGGCCCTGGCCATCACCCTTCACGCCAAGGAAGCCTATGATTTTCTGGGAACTCCCGAGGGCGAGCTGGCCTTGGCCGAGGCGGTCGTCTACCTCGCTTCAGCGCCGAAGAGCAACCGCGTCTATGCCGCCTTCCAGGCGGTGACGAAAGACGTGGAGATGAGTCCGCACGAGCCCGTGCCCCTCCACATCCGGAACGCCGTGACGCCCCTCATGAAAGAGATCGGCTACGGCAAGGATTATCAATACGCCCACGACAGCGCTTCCTCGACCACGGACATGGAGACGTTCCCGGAGAGGCTTAGGGGCCGAAAATATTATGAGCCGGGAACCCTGGGTTTCGAGAAAGAGGTCCGCAAGCGCATCGAGTGGTGGGAAGCGCTCAAAGATAAGATCCGGGCTGGAAAGGGGGATGGCGACAAGGATTGAGCCGATCCCTCAGATGCCTCTTTTATGACTCTTTATCTTTTTCCTTGAGGAGATAATAGACCTCCCAGCTGATGTCGTCGGCCAGGCAGCCGAGGCAGGATCGTGGAGTCGTGGCCAGCTCCTCGTCCTCGATCTTGTCCTTGAGGATCTTCTTCACAGCCTTCCGTATCTTGTAGAGCAGAATATAATTGACCATGGGATTGTGCCCCCATAATCATATCAGCTTGAACGGGCCAAGTAAATATGTGATCGGTCACCCGAAGCTTCGGTTTGTGGCGGCGAAGAGGAGGAGATTTGACATCGCCGCGCGGCCGGCAGTATATTTCCCTCATGAATTATAAAAATTCCGTCAACCTTCATCTGGCCTCCGCAATTCTCGCCGTGGCTGTCGCCGTCCCCGGCGCGTGCGTCCTTTCCGCCCAGGACCGTCCTAAGCCTGTGCAGATGCTCGTACACGCCAAACTCGAAGTCGTCGTCCCCGATTTCCCGGCCCAAGGCCTGATCCTGGACATCGGCGGCGGCGGCGAGGGCGTCATCGCCCAGCTAAAGGGGAAGCAGGTCGTAGCCATCGACCTGAGCAAGCGCGAGCTGGTGGAGGCGCCCGGCGAGCCGCTGATCAAAATCGTCATGGACGCCCGCGACCTCAAGTTCCTGGATACGACGTTTTCCACGGCCTCAGTCTTTTTCACCTTCATGTATATCGATCCGGCCGACCATGCCAAGATCTTCCAGGAGCTCCAGCGCGTGCTCGCGCCCGGTGGCCGGCTCCTCATCTGGGACGCCATTTTCCCCAAGAAGACCGATCCGGGCCAGCTCACCGTCCTCTTTCCGCTCCACATCAAACTGCCCAAGGCGGACATCAACACGGGATACGGCGTTAATCTCATTGAGGAACAGGGGATAGCCCATTTCGTCGAATTAGCCAAGGCGGCGGGATTTGACCTTGTCGCCCAGACAAGCGAGAAGGGCTGGTTTCATCTCGAGCTGAAGAAAAAGGACTGATTCCGGGTCCGGGGGCTGGAGCGAAGAGATACAACCCCTATTCATATTGTCAAACAACGCGCGCCCAAGTAAAATAGCCGGAAGAGCGCACAATGGACGCCATCAAGGTTGACAAGCTGACGAAGAAGTTCAACGGGTTCACGGCCGTGGACGAGCTGTCCTTCGAGGTCGGGACCGGAGAGCTCTTCGGCCTCCTTGGGCCCAACGGCGCGGGCAAGACCACAACCATAAACCTGCTTTCAACTCTCCTCAAAACGACTTCCGGATCGGCCCAGGTCGCTGGCTACGACGTTGCGAAAGCCCGTGACAGCGTCCGCAAGAGCATCGGTGTCGTCTTCCAGGAGACCGCCCTGGACGTCAAACTTACCGGCCGGGAGAACCTCGAGTTCCACGCCATGATGTACGGCATGGGCAAGGCCGAGCGCCGGGCGCGGATCGACGAGGTCCTCCGCCTCGTCGATCTTGAGGAGAAGGCCTCGACGCTCGTCGAGAAGTACTCGGGCGGCATGAAGAGGCGCCTCGAGATCGCCCGGGGCCTCGTCCACAGGCCCAAGGTCCTGTTCCTGGACGAGCCGACCCTGGGCCTCGATGCCCAGACCCGCCGTCACATCTGGGACTACATCCGGAAGCTCAACCGCGAGGCCGCTGTAACCATCATCCTCACGACTCATTACATGGAAGAGGCCGACTACCTCTGCGGGCGAGTGGCCATCATGGACCACGGCAAGTTCGTCGCCCTGGAAACACCCGCAAAGCTTAAGGACCTTCTCGGCGGCGATGTCGTTTCCCTCGAAGTCGAAGGGAACGCGGCCGCCCTAGAGGAGGCGCTCCGGGAGGTGGGCTGGATAAAGAAGATCAAACTCCATGAGGACGTCTTCAGCCTGACCATGGAAAGAGGGGAGAGGCGTATCCCCGAGCTCATCCAGATGGCCCAGGGGCTCGGCATCACCGTGAACTGCGTCCGCCTCCGGAAACCGAGCCTCGAAGACGTTTTTCTTCAATTCACAGGGCGGACGATCCGGGAAGAGAACGCGGGCCAGAACGGCCGCTCCGGGCCCCCGATGAGGGGACACGGCAGGAGATGACGATGGCGATCAGCGCAACCGCGATCTACGTCCTTTGGCTCCGGGAAATGAAACGTGTCATGCGGGCGAAATCACGTATCGTCGGGGCCCTGGCCATGCCGCTCTTCTTCCTGGCGTTCCTGGGCCTCGGGTTTAACCGGATGGCCGTTCCCGGCATGTCCGGCGGCGTCCAATACATCCGGTTCCTGGTCCCCGGCATCATCGGGATGTCCCTGCTCTTCTCGTCGACCATGGGGGGCTTGTCCGTTCTCTGGGACAAGGAGTTTGGGTTCCTCAAGGAGATCATGGTCGCGCCCGTCTCCCGCATCTCGATCGTCCTGGGCCGGATCGCGGGTGGGACGACGACGGCCCTGGGCCAGGGCGTGTTGATCCTCGCCATCTCCATGGTCGGGGGGTTCAGGCCCAGAGGGATCGTCCCCCTCGTTCTGGCCTTCGCCTTTATGGTCCTTATCTCCACGGCTTTCCTCGGCCTCGGCCTCATCTTCGCCTCGCGGATGAAGGACATGCAGGGCTTCGGCATGGTCATGAACTTCGTCATCTTCCCCATATTCTTCCTATCTGGCGCTCTTTATCCGCTGGGGAACCTTCCGGTCTATATCCGCGTTCTGACCTACGTTGATCCGTTGACCTATGGCCTGGACGGCCTCAGGGGCGCCCTGATCGGCGTCTCCACGTTCCCAATAGGTTTTGACCTCCTCCTCATGACCGCGATCTCCCTGGTTATGGTCTTTCTGGGCGCTTATTTCTTCGAGAAGAGCGAGAGCGCATAGCCATGAAGAATAGAGCCCCGGTATTCCGGGCCGCTGTCTGTTTTTTCGTTTTCGCGGGTTTTCTGTTCACCGTGCCCGCTTGTTCCCGGAAAAATGTCGGCACTTCCGGGCCGCCGAACGGGCCGGCGAAGATCGACGTCCGCGACGGCAAGCTCCGGATCGACTACGCGGGCCAAACGATCTTCAAGGGCGAGGTCGTCGTCGAGGGGAAAAAAGAGAACGTCCGGCCCCTGGTCAACGTTTCCAGGCCCGGCGACCGGGTGAGCCAGGTGGTCCTCCTTACTTCCGGGAGGAACAATCCAAAGCTCAGGGTCTCCGGAACGATCTTCGGGAGCGCGGAATCATTCCCTGTAGAAGCCGACAGGCGGGCCAAAAGCCCCCTCATCGTCCGCCATTCATCCGGAACAAGTCACAGTCTCCTCAATCGTGCCGTGTATGACAGGCGGGGCGACTGGGCCCTGTCCGTGGACGCCAACCCTGGCGTCGTCGTCTCGCCTCTTGAAGAAAAGGATAACGGCCGGACCTTCAGCCTGACGGCCGAAGGCGGCGAGATCGTCCTGCGTTTCCGGCCGCGCTTCTACCAGAAGCACCGGGGGCTGCCGTTCTTCGAACCCTGGACCTACAAGGTCTGGCCGGACTCTGTCGCCGGCTGGGTCTCCTGGTTCGCCTTCTTTGACAAGGTCACGGAAAAAGACATCGTCGAGACGGCCGACGTCCTCTCCGAGGTCCTCTTGCCGTTCGGCTACAAATATCTCCAGATTGACGACGGTTACCAAAAAGGGCAGGGGCTCCCCGAACTCTGGCTCAACACCAACAGCAAGTTTCCGCGGGGCCTCAGCTTCCTGGCAGGCTACATCAAGAGTAAGGGGCTCAAGCCGGGATTATGGACAAACGTCGCATTCAACCAGGCGGATTTTGCCGAAGCCCACAAGGCTTGGTTCCTAACGGACGGCCAGGGGACCCTCCACCGAGGAAACTGGATCGGATTAGCGCTCGACGGCTCGGTCCCTTCTGCGCTGGACGCCGTGGTCAAGCCCATCTACCGGGGGCTCCACGACCAGGGCTGGGAGTATTACAAGGTGGACGCCCTTCGTCACCTTCGATACGAGGGATACAACGCGGGCGCGGAGCATTTTGCCCGCAACAAGAGAGACCTCGTGACGGCTTACCGGGACTATGTCAGGACGATCCGGCAAGAGATTGGCCGCGGCCACTTCATGCTCGGCTGTTGGGGGATCCGGCCGGAACTCGCCGGCATCATCGACGGCTGTAGGATCGGGAACGACGGCTTCTCCTACGCCGGGCTGGCCCAGTACAATTCGTTTAACAACGTCGTTTGGCGGAACGACCCGGACCACATCGAGCTCAACACAGACGCTTACAAGTCGCTGACCGTGACGTCGCTCACCGGTTCGCTTCTCCTCGTGACGGACAAACCCGCCGTCTATAAAACGGAGGCCGTGGAACCCGCCAAACGGGCCGTGCCCGTCCTCTGGACCCTTCCCGGGCAGATCTTTGACCTCGACCCGACCCGCTCAGCTGAACTCTGGCGGGTCGACAGCGAGGTCAGCGGCTCCGGGCCCAGGTCCTTCGACGCCGGCACTTCAACCACCTGTGATCTTTTTCTGCTCGAAGTCGATCGGCCATTCGAGAATTGGGCCGTTCTCGGCCGGACGGGGGAGAGCGCCGCGGAAGTCCGGTTCGCCGACCTCGGGCTCGACCCGGCCAAAGAATATTTTGTTTTCGAGTTCTGGACGAAGAAGCTCCTGGGAAGCTTCACGGGCGCCTTCATCCCGGGGTCGATTGATCCAAAATACCGGTGCCAAGCGTTCGCTTTCCGTGAGAGACTGGACCGTCCCCAGATCGTCGCGACGAACCGACACGTCTCCTGCGGAGGGGTGGACCTGGTCGACGCGGGCTGGGAGAGAAGCGTCCTGACCGGCCGGAGCCGGGTCGTCGGGGGAGACGCTTACGAGATCTATCTGGCTGTGCCTGAGGATTTCAGGATCGATAAATTCACCTGCGATGGCGCGGACATCCTGGGGACCGAACGGACCGGCGTTCTCGTTAAGCTCGCCCTGATGTCCAGGGAGAGCCGGGAGATCGGCTGGTCCGCCAAGTTCTCGAACTGATCCTGCGCCCGGCAAGAAGGCAAAGATGATCAGGAAGCATTCGCTCCTCGTCGGTCACCGATAGGGTCCTTTATTTTGTCATCTGCGATTAACCCTCGAGCTATGAGCGGGAGCGGGAGCTCCTATCCTTCCTTTCCGCGGTGCCGACGGTCTGGGACGAAACAAGAGCTTTAGACGCCAAGGTGGGCGACTATTTGGCCGTGGCCCGGAAGAACGGCTGATATCACACCAAATGAAAGGCGGACTTTCAGAGTCTCGTTGTGTCTAAGCTTTGTCAAGATGTCCCCTCAACTGCCAAGCTAAAATGTCCCCCGGGATTGGGGGCGGGCGTTGTTTCATAATACACTTGGAGGATGTGTCGGGTGCTTCGAGTCTCGC
>Ga0315293_10001527_pt1 | contig 22500 bp, 14 predicted proteins | sample YL17G13_20_MG_FD_203071 | JGI IMG/M metagenome (GOLD analysis project Ga0315293, IMG submission 203071) | Sediment microbial communities from Yellowstone Lake, YNP, Wyoming, USA - YL17G13_20 | ecosystem: Environmental > Aquatic > Freshwater > Lake > Sediment | place: USA: Wyoming | collected... | reverse complement strand
AGTTCACAATCTAGAAATCCCTTCTTTTCATTAATAGCGACCTGCAAGTTTTTAAGGCTGCCATGTGAATTGGATTTTTGAGGATGTCTGCTCATAACACACCTTCCTTTTTTTAGATTAGATTTAATTTTTTCTTTACCAAATATTTTAAAATTGTGAATTGTGATTTTCTTTTCATTTTTATATTGTTTGCAATATTGATAAAACCCTTAACACGATAAGACTGTTTCGCTTAACCAAAGAAAAGATTTAGAAATATCTTTTACTGTTTATTGGAATTAAATCTCCCTTCTACCTATCTATTTAACACCTTTATTGTATTCCAATTGATCCCTATTTTTCCCCTCAGTTTCTCAGCTTTCAGATATGACCACCAAAGAATATCGAATATTCTTATTCTACTTAAATTATTAAGATTATTTTTAGGTATTTCTTTAAAGATATGATTTAGATTTTTCCGATTACTTTCTATTTGTAAATTTTTATAAAAATCAATAAATATTTCATCGGCTCGTTTCTCCGTCCATACATTATTAATTTTTTCACGATACTTATTTTGAAGAGGATTATCCATCATGGGAATAATTTTGGGGTAAAGAGTATGCAGAATTTTGGTAGTAGTAGACAGACCAATTCCATTGATCTTTAACAATTCCTGAATAACAGATTCATTTAGTTCTTTAATCTGCTCATCTCTGTCTTTCTCTTCCAGGTCTAAAAACTGCTCAAGATTATATTTAAATATACTTAAGCTCTTTGTACTTTCAGTTATTTTTTTACATTCTGAAAGCACTTCTTTCTTAATACGTGCGCCAATTTTATTTACATCCTCAATTTTTCTATCTCTATGTTCTAGAAGTAGGTCGTATTTAGCATAAAAATCATTTTGGTAGCAGTAGCATTCGATTAACGCGATAGGTTCAGGGATTTCAAATGATATTTTTGAGAATAGAAAAAATTTCATCTTAATACCTCATTTTTTGGAGTTAAATTCTTATATAATTAACAAATATGTTTAATTCTAAAGTTTCCAATAGTAATTTTTTATTTTCTTCGACATTAGTTTTCTACGTTCTTGTAGAAATTCTTCATAATGATCGATATTTTTATTTTCCATTCCTTCGGGGATACAGTGTATAGCAAAATTATCTTTAATTTGATCTAAATCTGTAATCGCTCCATAAGCAGTTCTTTCATTTCCATTGCTACAATACTCCAACAATTTAGAGAAATAATCTGCGGGAGATTTATCGCCAATTGCTATGTTAATTTCACTCTGCATCATTACATAATTTGCAATCTGGTTATATTTATTCTGCGTCAAGCCATGCTTCTTGAGATAATTCTTCGGGAACAGATGGTGAACATCTCCTTTGAAGGCAATAAGATCATACACATTTATATCTCGAGATAAAAATCCTTTGTCTTTTGCATAAACTTGGGAAGCAAGATAGACATTAAAATATGGACTACTGGCGACTGATGTATTCATCTGTTGTGGTAAACCTGCTTCCCAAAATGCATCTGATAATTCAGCAGCCTCTACATCTTCTATATATTTAGCAATACCTATTTCGTTAATTCGTTTTACATCATAATCAAAAGATGATTCCGGGGAGCTTGAATAACGCCTGGTAAGCATAGACATTACAAACCATTTGCGTATATATGATTCTATTTTAGCGGGAATTATTTTTTGATACTTTAGTACAAGATAAACAATATAGGCAAAATTTATGGTATTTTGTGAACGAATCATTGACGGGTCTATAAATCCAGCGGATCGTAGAATCATAACAAACTGCTTGAAATTTGTCTCATTCATAAAATTAAATATACCTTCTTTAAGATTCTTAAAAGATTCCTCCACTATTGATTCTTCATAATCCCGGGTTTCAAAATTCCTTCCTGACAACAAAGCTACCAAATCTGCCAAGCGCCCTCTTTTAAACTGCGAGGTAAAGGAAACTCGCAACATATCTGTATAAGATGGGTCATACAAATCATCCTTTTCATTTTTTAACCAAGCCATTTTTCGAAAATATTCTGTTTTAACAAATTCTTGGTCTGTATCTACGAGCTGTGGATAGAATTCAGGAGCAACTGCTAAATGGCAAAAATAATCGATACATTTTCGTAATTCGTTTCCCCCATAAATATCATTAGCTGCAATTTTTGACATTGCAAAATCAGCTTGACTAAGAACAGCACCTTGTGAATTAATACGGATAAATATTTCTGTAACTGTTTCGATATCTAAGTCAGAGTTTAATTCAATTAATCCGATTTGATTATTAACAATACTTTGTAATGAATCGATACTATTTAAAATATCATCCGGATCATTTCCTTCATTCTTCTCACAATAATCCTTCACAAGTTTTAAAACTTTTACTTCAGGAGAAATAACTTTTGATATATCAGCTATCCAAGATTTATCTTTACAAATTGCAGGGTTAGCAACTTCAAATTTATGGTCTTTTGGGTGAAATGCGATAATTATTTTTATCTTTCTATAATCTTTATCAACTATATATTCTCCTAGTAAAGCTGCCATTAATGCAGTCACCCGTTGCTGTCCATCAATAAGTATTTTTTTACCTTTTGCTAAAGTACCATCTTTAAGTCTCACAGAAGGATTGTGCCAGGCAATTAAATAACCTATCGGAAATCCTTCGTATAATGAATCAATAAGATCACGTACTTTTGTTGCATTCCAAACAAAAGGACGCTGGATTTCTGGTACGGCAATTTCATTTGATTTGATGTCAACTAATAAGGCTTGAATGGGTCTTTGATTTACTGAATATCTATGAATTAACATATTACTCCTCTTTTCTTTTAAAATATAAATAAAAATAGACGCAAGTTTCCTAATTTACTCTATAAAACTATTTAGCCTCTCTTTAAAGGTTTCGAAGTCTCGGGAAAGATTAAAGACGTGAAATCTTAATCAACGGTTGTATGAACTTTTATCATTTTGTTAAAGGCCTGTTCTTGTTATTTTTTATGCTTTTCAATCCTTTCTCTTATCCACTGCCAATCAGGTTTTCCGTAGTTAAAAAATGACTTAAAGTTATCCTTTAGCCACTCATAATAGTCATCTTCAACATAGGTACAGAAAGTCCCTACAATTTCCTCTTTAGAAATATCATCAGGTATTTCTATTCCCATAAATTCTTCCTCTAAAAATTCTCTTACCACTTTTCTGTCAAGCATGGTACCCCCTCTTTGAAATTGAAAATTTTAATAACTGCTATCTAAAATTAAAGACTTTTCCTTTATAACTTAAATTTTATATGATTTAGCTCCTTATAAAAGGGGTAAAAAATTACTAAATTACTAATCATGAACAACTCCCTTGTTACATCTTAATAGAAAGAAATAATGTTTATATGCAATTTCAATTATGTATTAGATTCAAAATATTCTCCAATAAGTTCATTCTCGTAAAAGAATCTCGATGTTAAACCACACCAAGAAGATAAAGCCATTTCCGTATCAATTCGAAAAAGCTTCTTATAATTAGCTTTAATGTTCATGTGTTTAAGATCGCTATTATTTTCGATTCTTCTATGATAATTTGTCTTATCATACAATCTTATAGCACCATCAAAATGGGTAATTTTTTTCTTATTTACATCCCACCTTGCATGAATATAACGATTTGATATAAATTTTTCTTCTTTAAAAAAGCGGGTATTAGTTGGAACTAATTCCTCAATTTGTACTGTCTTAATTCCATTGCGATAACTCCACATTACTTGAATTTTTAAAAGGGGAAATATAAGCTCTTTGAAAGGATCATTGTTAATTCTTGAATGTTCTGTGACTCTTCCTGAGGGATCTTCTGGAAAATTATCATTCTGTAAAATTTTTATAGATATACCTTTGGGACCACGAATATATGCTTTTGTAAATATACATTTATAATATCTTTGTTCTAATAATAAATCTTTGTCAACTGCTATACCAAAGTAATCACATTTATGTGAGTAATAATATTTTATTAATTGATCAAAAAAACCACCAGAAAGAGCTAAATTATACATACATAAACTAGGACTATAACTTAGTAAATAATTTTCTATTACTATTCCCTCTTTTTTAAAATTTAATTTATTTTTTGGCTCTATAAGCAAACCGTCGTCATCAAATCTTAAATTACTAAACTTTTTAATAACAGTATCTGTTTCAAATAAAATACCAACATCAAGTTTAAAAGCAAAAATAAAAGCTTGAAGAAAACAATATGGAGTAGAAATAGTATCATTAAAATATTTTAAACAATACTTTTCTATTTCAGACCATTTCACCCCATAGTCCCTTAAATTAACTTTGGCATCAATTAAAGAAAATAAATCTACTCGTAATCTTCCTATTAAAACCATGTATTGAATTATCTTGTTAAATCTTATTATAAGATTGACTGAACATTTTTCATCTATAAAATCTTTTGGTTGTATATTTTTTAAGTCTTTATTTAGTTTATTTATTTCATGCACCCAATCAAACATATTTATTCCTAACGAATTTAAATAGTGTTAATAATATATACTAACCTTAATTATAATATCGTTTCGGCCATTTTAAATAAATTGAAAATATCATACCTAGCATGTACCTAGTATAGTATGGGGCCAGGTCTGTTAATATCACTTTTTATCTTCCCCCTCAATTTTTTAATCGCTCTGCTCATGGCAGTATAATGCAGGCCAATATATTCTGCTATCTCTTTTAAGGTATAGCCATACTGGAGGTGAGCCTCATACATTGCTTGGTCTTTTGACTTCTAGTCCTGAGGTTTAAAAATCTCAGTTAAGGCTGGACTGGTTAAATAGTGCTGTTTTCTGGTCATCTTTTTCAATCTTTCTTTACCTCTAGTCAAGTGTTTTATCTCTTCGATAAAATTCTCTCGACCTAGAAACAATTGTCCCTTTTTTTGCTATATTCTACTCTTCAGTAAAATAATCTAAATCAATTTTTTTAATTTTATATGAAGTTATCTCAGATACTCCAACTCCATTATCTACCATGTACTTGGTTAATTGTTCACCATCAATCAGAATAATTTTATTTTCTATATTCCTTGCATATTCAATAGCACTTTCAGAAAATATTGAGGTGGTTATAAAGACTCCTTTCTTGGCTTTTTTCCCCAAAAGAGCTCCAGCAAATTTTTGAATATCTGACCGACTAATCGGATTTGTCCATCTCTTTGCCTGAATATATATTACATCTAAACCAAGTTTATCCTCCTTTATAATTCCATCAATACCTTCATCTCCACTTTTTCCTATAGCTTTTCCTGCATCTTCAAATGAACCTCCATATCCCATGCCAACCAAAAGTTCAACAACTAATCTCTCAAAAAATTCAGGAGAACATTGCTTAACTTTTTCTAACAAATCAGATAGTAATTTTTCCTGATATTTTTCATAACCAATTTCTAATAACTCTTCCGGTGTTTTTTCTTCGAGAATTGATTCAATCTCTTTGCCTTTAAACTGATCTATCTTTTTTGATGGCTTATTAAATTCAAGAAATTCTGGGAAACGTTTTAAATATTTTATATTAATTTTCGAAGGTTTTTCTTGTAATACTGTTAAGCCCCTATCTGTAACTTTAAAATAACCCTTTTGTGTATATATTAAAAGCTCAGCTTTCTTTAAATATGTTCTTGCCCAGCCAACTCTATTATTAAATCTTTTTTGTTTACTCTTAGATAAAAGTTCTGATTTTTCTTCTTCGGTCAAGTTAAAATATTTTGCTAATGAATCTCTTAATTCTTGTATGGTATGTTCCTTTTTATCCCCTGTTATTTCAAGCAAAGGAAGCATAATACTTTGAAAATTTGGTATCATAATGGCACCTCTTTTTATTTTTTAATTCTTTTATCTTAATTCATTTTATTCTTTAAAATATCCAATCTATATAATTTAGGACACTCCTTATTAGAGTATTACTACTTAAGGAAGCACGGGAAACTAGAGTATATAGACCTTAAATAAAGTTAGAAAAAGTTACCGAATTATTAAGCTAGTATACCTGTCCCTATTTATTCTATTTATTTTAATTTATTTTAAAGGTGGGCATAAATTAATCTTATATAATGCTCACCGTTAGTGTCTTACTCTCCCAGTTAAGTTCCTCAATGACCAAATCTTTCTTTTGTCTATCTATTTCTTGAAGTCTCTTTACGTTCGTACCTGTTAATTTTGCAACTTTTTTATAATCAAAAGTGCATACCCAGAATTCGTTATTATACTTTACCACTATCAAATTATCTTTTCTTATTCCTTCTATTGGTTCCAGTTTTTCCAAATAGAATTCCAAAGTAGGCTTTGATTTACCTTCTACATATGTTTTAGCAATCACTCTTTGATAGCAATCGACAATAATGTCCTTGTCTTTATTTTGAAAATTAGCTTCCCAAAATAAATATTCCAATTCTTGAAGCCACTTTTTAAATTCCTTATAACTAACTGATTCATGAGAAATTGAGTAAATCTCAGCTATCTTTATAGCCATTTCTCTGTCATGTACTCCCAAATTAATAGCGTACACTGCTCCAATGGAAGGTACACCATGAAATAATATGGATGAAAGATTCTTAATAATATTGGGAATATTATTCTCATCTACTAAGGTTTTAAGATGCTGAATTAACGCGTTCATTCCCCACGGTAGCAAAAAGGTAATTTTTTCGACATCTTTCACAGTTTTTTCTATTTCGCCGTTATAAAAATTGTCTGCTATTGCTTTGTACGTCTTTCCAGCTACCCACTCGACAAGAACATTGACATTTATTTTTCTTATATCAGAAAATTCGGGTGCCTCTTTCATTTTTTCATGGATATTTATCCAAAATTCTTTTGGCAATTGGTCGACACTCGCAAGTGAGTCAAGTTTGGTTTTAACCTCCTTAGCTAGTTCATTAACTATCCTGTTACTGGATATACTTAAACCAGTCCGATTAAATAACTTTCTTTCACTTTCATCAGGTACTGAACGTTTCACGGCAAGAAAGCGATTCTTGAGACCCGATTTAAATAGCTTTATTTTTTCGGGAATATCAAGAGTCTGAACAGAAAAAAGCATTTTACCTAGCCATTTTTCAATGACTTCATCGTCAATTTCCTCTATAGATTCTTCGAGAGCCCACGCTAACAGTTGAGAATCTAAAATTGATAATACCTCATTCCCAGCTACTTGTGCATTTTTTTCCTTTCTATTTCCCCAGGATCCATAATTTTCCCAGTCCTTTCTAAATTGAGGGGTTGATGCTAATGCCCACTTTTCAATAAATTCTTCTCCTGTCCTCGAAGATGGAAGCCTTGAGCCAATCAATAGACGAATTCCAGAGGAGATGAAACTTTCTGATTTTTCTAAATTTAAGTCAATAACTCTCTTTAAGTCTTGGAAGAAACAAAAGATTATATGTCCCTCTGTTTCATAGCCAGCCCTACCAGCACGCCCCACAGCATTCCAAAATTGCGTCAACGGAACCTCTCTACCATAACGTAAAGAATGAACAATGACATTCCTTATTGGAAGATTTACACCTTGAGTGAGTGTGGTTGTAGAAACAATAAGAGATAAAACACCATTTCTAATACCTTTTTCGATGATTCTTCTTACACTTCTTGGTAGGTCACTGTGGTGATAACAAAAACCAAGTTTGATTGCTTTTATAAGTCTATGTTTTTCTCCAAGAATAGCTTCACATTCTTTGACAACCCTTTCTCTATCTAAACTAATTTCAGGTGGATTGACTTCAAGAAGCTTTATTAAAATGTCCACTATTTCTTCCACTAGAGGTTTAGTCGTAGTAAAGACTAGCGTAGTGCCAACCTTTGTATAATAAAGTGATAAACGAGCAGCTACTTCAGTCTCCCGTCTGTCTTCATTTTGTAATTCATCTTTCTTAAACAAACGAGGAATAAAGAAATTCTCGGTTGGAAATTCATCTGGAAGAGGCGGGTATACAACTTGTCCTGTTCCACGAAACCATTGAAAGAAGCCATAACGATGTTTTGTAGGTCGCCAGTCTATTTTAATTTTATTTTCTGAACTCCCAGAAATCCACTTTGCGAAATCCTCAGAATTTGGGATAACCGCTGATAAGCAAAGTGTACGAGCATTGTTCTTTTCAGCTAAATAAATGATCCTTGAAAGGATAAACTCTGCTCTAAGACCTCTAATTGACGGAGAAGCTATCTCCTGAGCTTCATCAATAATTATAAGCGATATCTTCGTTTTAAATTCCTCATTCTGTCTTGATATTAAGTCCAACTTCTCAGGGGTCAAAACTATTACCTGATTTTCAGCAAGTATTTCCTCTTCGAAAGGGCTGAAATCATAACCGCCATAAAGGACGGAGACACCGATGCCTGTTCGTCCCAATCTTGAAGATAAACTTTCCTCAACTTCAGCAGCCAGTGCTCTGGTTGGAACAACATAAACGCACAGACCATTAGAGTTATCTCTAAGTGCTTTATAAATTGCAAACTCTACAGTTCTTGTTTTTCCAGAACTTGTTGGCATTGAAAGTATCAATGAATTGGGGCCAAGTAACCCTCCTTCAAGTGCTTTCTTTTGAGATTTCCAAAGAGTTATCATTGGAAATTTGCCGAGACGAAGGCTACGAATGTAACTCCTCCAATTTTCGTCCAATCTTTCATTTAAAATAGTGGGTAGTAGATGTTGTGGGGAATCCTCGGCTATTTTATCAAAATATGCTCTCAGAATTACGGCTAAGTGATAAGATTGATGTTCACCTATAAAGGAATATGCCTTCGTTGCCCGGGTGAGAAAGTTCAAGGCATCTTTAACAAGTTCACTCTTACCTGTTCTCATATAATGAAGAAAATTAGCAAATGCCAGAGCAACTAATCGATCACCTATATATGCCAAAGCTCCACCAAGTGTTTTAAACCAGTCTTCTTCTGTTCGACTTTTTTCTAAATTGTATTTAGGGCAATCAAATAAAATATTGGCCAATTCATCTTCTAATTCTGAGAGCTTAGACAATAGAAAAAGATTTGCAATCTTAAGAATAGAAAGTGGGAAAGGAATCTCGATATCTTGAATTCTATTTATTACCTTTTCTACCAAAACTTTTGCATTGGCACTATATCCCGCAATACTATAGGTAATAGCACTATTCATTATGGAACTTATGGCTCTACTTTTGGCGCCGCGTTCCAGATCCCATATCGAAAGACGCTCAAAAATTTTTGCTGCCTTATATAGCAAATCTCCTTTTTCTTCTTGTCTGTCTCTTGATGGTCGGATACCTGTGTAAGCTAAAAAACGAGCTGCCTTTTCTAGTTTTGCTGGACTTAATCTGTATTGAATCGTCTCTCTACCTTCTACTTGGAGCTCACTTGCTAAAGCAGCTGAGGCTAAGCGGTTGTATTGACTTATGAAATCTGGATTACCAAGTAATCTGGTACTATCTTTTTCCTCATCTATATCAATGATAGGTAATGTCAAGTATGTGTCTTTTTCCTCTTCTGGTAATACTAAGGACTCCTGAATCTTATTAGGAATCAATGAAACTGCCGCTTCCAAAGGGATTGCAGGATTGGAACTTACCTCGAGAAAAAATTCATCACTCCATTTGTCATTATCTGCAACAACAAAAGCAAGATATTCGGTTTTGTATAAATAATTGTATTCATCAAGAAACCTTTGGACCATTATGGCTTCTTGGTGACGATTTTGAGTATCCAGTTCTTCAATAACAAAATTTAAGAGTGTTGGTGAACTGTTCTTAACTTTCAGCAATGTTGCATTTGCTGCCTTGAGTGCTTCTTTTGAGTCCTTCCAATTTTTAGCCTCTCCAATTAACAAAAAAGTTGGCTCTCCCTTTTCTGTGAACTTAAATCCAAGTAAATCATCACCATGCATTGCTAACCGACGATTGGGAGCAAATCTAAGTTTAAATATTGGCATTGCATAATCTGTAAACCCCATTACATACGCAGTTGCCATGACTTCACCTATAGTCCCTTTCCAAACTTTATTGCTTTCTGTTGACCTTGCTAGATCTTCTGTTAAGCCAGTCTCTTTTAATAAACTGTTAATAATTATGTTAATCCCTTCTTCTTCCCTTCCCCTGACTTCCTCAAGAATCCGTCTCGGGTGGCGACAAAAGTAAGCAATTAGGAATTTAAGAAAGCTGGGAAAATTAATGAAATTTAATGGTAAAACTTTTGTAGCTAGAAAATGTTCGGGAAAAGGGATTGAAACTTGGACTTTTTCTATATTTTCCCTTATTTTTGACTTAATATTATTTGAGGCTTTCAAATCTTAACTCTCCTTTTGTTCATTTTCACACAACTAAAAATAACCGAACTACTTTGTATATATTTCCAAATTGTTTTTTCCTAGAGACTTTATTTATGTTATGTATAACCTACTGTATAAAAAATATGGATTATCTATTCAGAGCAAATAGTTATTATTAACACAAAAACATTGTATTAATGTTCGGTTGAGGAATTTTGAATTTGTGCAATAATTTTTCGTCCCAGTGGTGTCAATTCGATCCATCCAAAATCATCCCAATCCGCAGGTTCTCCGGGATGACCATGATCTTTAATCTCGCTGTGGTATTCAATAAGACCCAAGTCAAAGACTGCTTCATATTGTGTCTTCGTGTAATCTTCTCTAATTAAGTCTTCAAACATTCCATCAAAAGCTTCATGAGGAAAAACTTGGGAAGAAAGAAAAGAAAGTAAATTAGATAATTGTGATTCATTTTCAAAAATTCCCTGCTTAATCAATCCTTTAACCCCACCGATTTCTGTATAACTAATTGAAGATGCATTAATAAGAGCTAAAAGTTCGCTAGCTATTATCAAAATCCTCGTACAAATTATTTTATCTACTTTATTTCCTTCCTTATGAGCTAAATAATTTCTATAATAAGAAGATACACTTTTAAATACTTCCTTTGCTTCCTTCTGAAGGTTATCCCCTAAAGGTATCTTTAATTTAATACTTTTTCCTGATCCAAGATATTTTTCGTATAATCTTGTACCAAATAATTTTTCTTGATCTTCAACTCCAGCTTTCTCCTTAAAGGCAAGCTCTACTTGCTTCATTGCGTTAAAGGCAGCGTCAGGAAAAAATTCATTTTTATAAAGTAAAATACATTTCTTTAATATTCTTGGATGTAAAAAAATATCTAACTCAATTTTCATGATTATCTTCCTATCTTTTTCTTTTTTGCTTTATTTAAATAGAGATACACCCTATTTAAACTATAGTTTAGTTGCCTATTTTACGAGGACTTCCTTGGGGACGGCTATCTATATCAATACCTAAAGTCTCAACCATCTGGCTAAGAAACTTCTTAGATACTATAGGTTTTCCGCTAAAAGTTACCAAATTATTGACTTGGCACATCTTCCCTTGTATATTAATAGTCACTTATTATTTATCAAGAAAAGATGTTAATATGATACCAGAAGAGTTTGTAGTTGGTTAGGCCGTACCTTCCCTGGAGTAATCACCATTTTGATGATTAGCTCGTTATTATAGATTGGCCGCCCTTCTACAATCTTGGACAGTATCAGAAGCGAAATATTAAACATTTCAGCTTGTATTACCACAAGGTAAAGTTATAGAAGGGCGACCAGGCAAACTCTCCTAAAAAATCATCAGGAGGTTTCAATTATGTATTATATCGGAATTGATGTATCAAAGAAAGACCTAGCGGTATTTGATGGTAAAGATTTAAAATTTATAAATCAAGAAGGTTTAAAATCTTTTAAAAAATACCTGAAAAAGAAAGTTAATTTTTCAGATTTGGTCCTCATCTTTGAACCGACTGGCGTATACTCACAATACTTAAAAGAATTCTGTGCCGAAAATAATATCAAGGCTTATATTGTAAATCCTAAACAAAGCCATAATTTTGCCCGGGCGTTGGGTATACGCCCAAAGACCGATAAGATTGATGCTCGAATTCTCTATCAATTCCATAAGCTCATTGATGTAAAAGATATCAAGATACCTGAAATAAACCAACAGGCCAAGACTTTATCCAGTTATCTGACCAGCTATGAGTTTGCCCTAAAACAGAGAATTTCTTTATCCCATCACTTAGAGAGTTTAAGAGATAAAAAACTCATTGCTCTGATCAAAAAAGAGTTAAAAAGAGCTCAAGAGTTAGAAGATAAGATCTTTAATGATATCAAAAAATACGTTGAGCAAAACCAGAACTTAAAAGAAGATTACCAAAGGCTTTCTACTATCCCCGGTATCGGGGAGAAGGCGGCTATTGCCCTACTGACTCTATTTAAAACTTATCAAGGTACAAACCGGGCCCAGATCACTGCTCTTACCGGACTTGATCCGGTCAAAAGAGAATCTGGAACCTCGGTAAAGGGTAAAGTTAAGATCAGTAAAAATGGTAAGGGGATATACCGTAAGATACTCTATTTGCCTACCCTTTGTGCCACGGTTCATAATCAGAAAATACGATTATTTTATCAAAGATTATTAGCTAATCATAAGAACAAGAAATTAGCCATTATTGCTTCTATGAGAAAGATACTTTTAATAGCTCATGCTATGTATAGAGATAAGACCGAGTATGCTGCTGCTTAGATTCTTTAAAATATTTACAATAAATACAGTGTCTAGAGGAGAGTTTGCGGGTTGACTTTTAACACAGTATCTATTTATCTAATTTAAAAGTGAAATATTAATTATCTAAGAAAATAGTATGTTTCCCTATTTATTCACAGCTGTGTTATTATGATTAAATCTTTTTCCTAATGAGGTTTCTGTTGTCCCGATACTTATAAACAGCTGTTTTTGCTTGGCTATAACTAAAACCCATTTCCTCTAAATGCCTTATACATTCTTTAGGTTCTATATTACAAGCGTTAAAATTATCTAAGATTTGATCGTATTTTTCTTGTGTCATCTTAGGTCCAGCTTTTAGATGGTTTTTGTGGTGAAGATAAACATACGCTCCATTTTTAGCTTGTTCGTGAGAGGCGCCGGCATCAATAAGAATCCATTCGCATTTAGAGTACGATAACCCCTTTTCACGAGCATTATTTTTATCGAGAATTCGAGTATATTCATCTTGTTTAAAATGTTGAATACGTTCATTCATTTTTTTACTCCTTTAATTTAAAGAAAATGGATCCCCATTTATTCAAGATATTTAGATCAAATAAAAATAATTAATTTTCTTCTTTATAAGGTGAAAGAACTTTGTTATTTGTAAAAATTATTAACTTCTTACTTGCTCTTGTTATTGCAACATAAAAATTTTTCGGACATTTGAATTTATGTGCATCTAAGACAGCAACTGTATCAAACTCCAATCCTTTGGTAAGTAAAGTAGTTCCTATACATCTTCCACTAATTTTTCGACCAATTCTCCTTTTAATATCTCTAATTTCTTTCATTGCTTCATAAACTGATATACCTTTATACTCTGCTCGTTCAAGCGCCTTGCATAAATTCCAAAAAAGTTCTTTTCTGTAGCATTTTATACCACGCAATTTCTCGATTTTTTTTAAAATCTCTGAAATTAAAGAAAAAGAAATCTTTTGTTTATTTTTTTCAATATAATCAATAAGTGGACGAATAATATTTCTATCACTTTCAGATATTTTTCTTATAACCCCATTTTTATTGAACCACTTATCCCTAGATATTTTACCATTAAAAAGTTTTGGAATTAATTTATATAAAGTGTTATAGAAATTACTTAAATTCATTTTATCGAATTCTTTTGATAATTTATAAAAATCTTTATCATCTATAGCTTCGACTAAAACAAATGAATTATTAAAACGCCTTATAAAATTTATCCTTACATTTAAATTTGTACTATCAGGATGCACAATTAAAAGATTCTTCTCCTCCATTAAACTCCAAATCTTTTTATTATAATCCGACGTATATTTATATTTATCATTTTCGTTTATCTGTAAAACTTCGATATATGACTCATATAAATTTAAATCTATATCTCTTGTTTCTTCCAATAGAACTCTTATTTGCTTTAAACTTTCTCCCAAACCAGGATTATCCATTTTCCATCGCCACGGTTCGGTTAAATCAGGAAATTTTTCAAAATCAATCATATCTTTATCAAGATCGACCAAAGTATCTCCATTAAAATCAAATATTCCTTGAAGATAGTCACCTAAAACATGAGTTGGTAATATTTCTGCCAAAGTTTTAATAAAACTATGTTGATCAATTATGCAATCTTGATATTCATCAACAAACAATCCCGAATATGTAGCATTAATCACATCTCTTATAGGGTTCAATTTAAACAAATTTTTTGCTTTTCCTATTATAAAAGGATAATAAGCTTTGCTATCCTCTCGTTCTGGTATATCTTTCCCACAATAAAAAGCATTAACATATTTTTGTGCAAAACCTGTAATCGTCTCAACACGGTAATGATTCTTATTAATGCTCTGTTGCATTATTTTTTCTTTCAATGATGCTACTCCTGCATGAGTATGGGTTAGAATAAGCTGCCTTCCTTTAGTATGTTTCAAACATATGGCAATAGCGTGTGTTTTTCCATACCCTGCCGGAGCAACTATCATACTCTTCGATTTAGAAACAAATTCTGCATAATCCATTATTCATCGATCCATTTTGAAAGTTTTTCTAATTGAATCTTTATTTTTTTTGTATTCAATTTTTCGAAATATTCAAAGATAATTAAACCTAAAGTTTCGCCATGATCAATCCGTTTAAACCATTTGTTATCCTTAGCGACCTCCCCTATGGCTTGCCTTATTTTAGGTGTATCTGAATATTCAAAATTATCAGAAAAAATATATTTGTACTTTGATTTAATTGATTGTATTAATTGATTTATATCCTTATTATTGTCTTTTGCTATATAATTAATTAATCTTTTTACCCCATCCCAAGGCAAATCTTGAAATACTTGCTGCTCAATAGCTTTGCCTTCATCGCAGTCAAATATTTCTATACCTGCTTCTTTTAATTCAGATTTTGAGGGGTTTAATTCGTTATCATTATCTGAATCACAAAAAACACATACAGATTTATCCAAATCTTTTAATTTTATTGCACGGTTTGTAAAACTACTCCCCTCGCCATCCGTATAACCGCATTTGCAATAGGACATACAATTAGTATTTTTCTGTTTACGATATGTATCCAAAGCTCTACAGATACCTATTTCAGTTTTCCCTTCACAGATAATCACTTTTTCAACATAAGCAGCTTCAGGGCAAGCCCTAATAATATCTTGAAAGTTTTGATTAAGATTCAAAACGTTAATATTTCCCCCATTATTCTTTATCATCATTAGATCATCTGTTTCTAATTCGGTTATTACTTCACGAGAATGAGTCGTTATAAATATTTGTCCTAAATTGTCTTTTTTCAATGTTCTTACCAAATTCCTGACTCTATCAGGTTCTAAACCCTGCTCAACTTCATCTACCAATGTAATACCTCCATACTGGACGAGAACACTTTGTATGGCCATTGATATTAACCTTTTTGTTCCTTTTCCTTTTAATCGCAATGGCACGTAGCCATCATGGAGGCAAACTCTGCCTTCTTTGATATACAAATCTTTAAAATCAACTGTTGTTTTTGCATTGGATAAATCAATCCCAAAATCTGCCGAAACACCTATAATACTATCAGTAACATTTTTGAATTGGCTAAAACTAGCTTGATCTATTTTATCTATTGCTTCACGTATAGCATCGATAATAACACTGTTTTTTTCTTCTTCGGAAGATTGATTTTCTCTGAGAATAGAATATAGCGGATTACCTTTACTCCAAGAAAAATGCCGATCAATATAATCCGATACCATAAATACATTAAATTTTGCACGGTCGTTAGCAGATATATGTATAGGTTCTTGCCTATTATTTATAACAAACCATTGAGGTTCTAAATCTTTTTTAACCTCCAATTTTATGGTTAAAACTTTCTCATAATCATTATGCAATTCATCTTGAATGACACCATCATTATCAAACCCCCTTATATAGAGACCATACTTATCCTCCCTGAGTAACTCTTCAGGAAGATCAAGTAATGAAACTTCTATTTCTATAGAATTATTTACATTTCCTTCAAAAAAATCACTGTCATAAAAAGAGAGGTTCCAATTTGGAGATAACACATAGGAAATCGCATCTAATATGGTTGTCTTTCCTGAATCACCACGACCTAGTAAGCATATAAATTTTTTATTATTGAATTTTAATATTAAACTCTTTATCCCTCTAAAATTATTAATTTTTAATTCGTGTATTCTTGCCATATACTATCTCCTTTCATTCGAAATATCTTTGCATTAGCGAGTTGAAATGGTTGTTCATTTCGTCTAAGGATGCGCGCATTTTTTGTTTTATTTGTTCAACTTGTTCAACAATTGAAACGAATTTATTTTGCAGGTCAATAGGAGGCAATGTTATTTTGATATCTTGTAATTCCTGTGCATTAATATTAGCCATACCTACAATATTTTTACACATATGCATTAGCTTTGCTTTACCATATTTAGAGTTTAAGAAATTTGACACATAAATAGGTTTTACCTTTTCTTCGTTAAATCGACAACGGATTAAATATCCTGCATAGGCCATTACTTTATTACTTTCAAATACAGCTGTCTTCCCAACAAGTTCTTTGCTATTAGTTCGATTAAATAGTAAATCACCTTTTTTAACTGTATACTTCTCAATCTCACTTGTTTCCAAATCAATATATTTTAGATTTGTAAGGTTCCATTCCCCTGAATATGTAATATTATTCATTCTTAAAATTGGGAATTTTCCATCATCAGGATTTGCCTTCTTGTTTGTTCCGTATTTGACTTCAGCTATTATTTTTCTTATAGGAATGATTTGAAATCTTTTTTCATTCATTACCGGATCGCCGAACATATCGAGAAAAACGGATTTGAGGTAGTCGTAAAGTAAGGCAAGTTGTTCTTTGCGTTTTTGGCGAAGACTATTAGCTATATCTAATTTTTGAACAATTGATTTTTGTTCGCAAATATCGACATAGGGCACTGGATGTTTTGAATATAAATCCCATTTAAGATTTGGATATGTAGTGGCACCAACAATAGTTTTAACATAATTACGTGAAAATTGGCTATTTAATAAATACCATAAATATTTAGGGAATACTTTATCTTTTCTAGGAGATAATCGTAATAAAAAATTAGATGACACAATGTTGTTAGATAATTTTTTATTCACTATAGCTGTCTTCCCAGATAAAATATTTAATTTGGAACCACTAGACTTAACAACTAATAAATCTCCCTCCTGCGTTAATAACTTATCAAGCTTTTTGGATGGGAATGATCTTTTTTCAAAATTGTTTTTAAAATATCCCTCTCCGTTTATATTACTGACTTTAACAACGGGCACAACATCATCATATTTTCCTATATCGTCTCCATATGAACATGGACAATTATTCACTAAATCTTTCAATTTAAGTAATCTCATAAGCACTTACGCATACCCTTCAATAAACTTTGAATATCTTCTTCTATCTCTACTATCCTCCCCAAAATAACTTCTGGTTTATCGTACTTGGGCGGAGTATAATCAATTTCTTTGTAACGGTTAATACTCAGGTCATAGTTGTTTTCAATGATTTCTTTTACCGGAACAAAGAAGTGTTTGGCTTTACGGTCGTCATTGGCATTTTTATTTCGCGCTTTCCATTCTTTCACGATGTCCGGAATATCATTTGTTTCGACACGAGTACGCTTGTCATCAAGCGAATAGCCGTCTGCCTGCATATCATAAAACCACACGTGCTCGGTTGTCCCTCCTTTGACAAAAACTAATATAGTAGTACTAACTCCGGCATAAGGTTTAAATACCCCTGAAGGCATCGAGACAATTCCTTGCAATTCGCAGTCGTAAATAAGCATCTTACGCAAATCTTTATGCGCTCTTGATGAACCGAATAAAACACCATCCGGCACAATTACTGCCGCGTGTCCGCCAATCTTTAATGAATTAATAATACGGTTAACAAAAAGCAATTCTGTTTTTGTCGTTTTAAGTGAGAAGTTTTCATTAATATCACCTTTATCAATACTACCTTTAAAGGGAGGATTTGCCAGGAGCACATCATATTGATTATCCTCATTGAATTTTTTTGATAGCGTATCGGTTCGTTTAATGTTCGGATTCGTAATGCCATGAAGCATAAGATTCATCAATCCAATACGAACCATAGTAGTATCAAAATCATAACCGAAAAAGGTATTTTCTCTGAGTTCTGTCCATAAACGCTCATCGGTCAACTCATCACCAAAGCCCCGTTCAAAGCCATCTTCATCGGTCGTAATTTGCTCCCTGCTGGTGTGTTGCGTAAGTATGCATTGATACGCACCAAGTAAAAATCCACCGGTTCCACAAGCAGGATCGCCAATCGTCTCACCAAGTTTTGGACTAACTAATTCACACATTAGTTTTATAATATGGCGCGGTGTGCGGAATTGTCCGTTTTTACCGGATGAAGAAATTTCAGATAGAAGAAATTCATACATATCTCCCTGAGTGTCATGAAATGTCTGCCCGGCTTGCATTTCTTTTTCAATCTCTGTATAAAGAGCGTCAATAACATTCACCGCCTCAACAAGAAGAGTGGGTTTAGGAATAATAAAAACGGCATCAGCCATATATTCAGCAAAAGTACTATTTTTACCGTTAATCTGCTTAATAAAAGGAAATACTCTTGTCTGTACATGGGATAGCATTTCTCCGCCTTCTAATTGTTTGAAATGACTCCAACGAAGAGTTTGTTTATTGATTTCTACATTAGTTAAGGGTGAATTGAACATGCCTTCAAATATAGAAGTATATTTTTCTCCGGTCCACTCCGCGTCTTTTTTAAGTTTGGAATCTATTTCGTCTAAACGGCGCATAAATAACAAATACGATATCTGTTCGATAGCTGTTAAAGGATTAGCAATCCCACCGCTCCAGAAATTATCCCAAAGCTGATTAATTAATGATTTCATTTTTGCTGTTAGCATAAAATCTCCTATACTAATAATGCGGGGAGGGGGAATCGAACCCCCTCACGCTCTTTACCGTGAAGTAATATCTTTTATAATACAAAATCATGGCCTGCAACGATACAAGGACAAAGACAAACCTGTCCCCGCGCAAGAGCCTCCCAGCACGTCGCACAAATTTGAGACATAATACATGCTCCTTTCTTGAGTAGATTAGCTAATATACTAACCGCCCAAGCCATGTCTAATGTAACAGTGAAAGAGATATTGCCTTTCACGTTTTACAATCTCATACTAATTTTCTTTTATTATATATTACTATATTCTCTAGCTTGCAATTTTTTGGGTTAATTCGATAATCTCATCTATTTCCTGAGGTTTAAAAACGCCTCTAATCCCTTCGGGATGCAACTGAGTAAATGGAGCGCTGATAAGGTCTTTCTTCTTTACAACACCGCGTTGTAATACAAATGTCTTTAAGGTTAAAATAAACTGAATCTGCTTTTCACCGTAATTATTGTGCTTACATAAAAAATCATCAAAGACAATTGATACAGTTTCCGTAAATGTTGCTATTTCTTCAATGCCTAAAATGTGTTTAATAAACTGAATAAATTTCGCGCTTCTATTATCGTAAACCTCCCTTAAGATATACTCGGTTACATGCGGATAATGCTCTTTTAAAATATTGGCTAATTCATCTATTTCTTCATCGGTCACATTATCTCCCTGGGAAATTTTTTGGAGAACAGGATTTGACTTTACAAGTTCACGAATAAATTCTTCAACTTTACGGCGGTATTTATCAACGGTCATCCGTTCATGTTGAGGCCCAAATTCAACGGTTTCTTTAACGGTTAAAAGATCCTGAATATTGAGTTTTTTCTCAGGTATTTTTTGCATTTGTCGATATTTCATAAGAGGTGCAAGACGCACGATCATTTCATCTAGATCATCATCTGATGCTGTTATCCAGAAATAGTTTGATTGCACTTTTTCTATCCAGACTCGTTCTTTTGCTACTATATTTACCGTTAACGGCAATTCGCTGACTTTTTCAATGATTATATCCTTAAGAATTTCAAATTTTTCGTCATCACTCATGATGCGGGCTATTTGAGCTTCGGTACCATCCAACTCGAAACGCATCGCCTTAAAATCAGCATTTGAAAGCACACGCATAAGTGGACTGATATACATGCGTAAATAATTAATTTTTTCATCTGTTATATTAATCCAAAAGTTGTCATCCATTACTTTTTCTAAGTATTCTTGATTATCTAAAATAACAATGGAGTTTTTCGGTAATTCTTTAATATTCTTCCTAATAGTATTAATTGTTTTTTGTACTATTGCTGCCTCTTTTCTCTTTTGGGAAACATAAAGCTTATTGATATGTGCTTCAAAAAGTCTGACCGGAAGCGGACGCGTTTCTTTCGGTTCTTTTCCTTTCGGAGTCATCTTAAAATATTCAAAATTCTCCCAGCAATCTATAATTAAAAATTTATCTTTTTGGGGGCACCAAGGTTTTATGTCACCTAGATCAAGAACTCGTGTACCGCGACCAATCATCTGCCAAAATTTCGTGTAAGAAAATACTGGTTTGGCAAAAACAAGATTTACAATTTCACGCACATCAATACCAGTATCCAGCATATCAACACTAATGGCAATGCGAGGCATATCTTTTGTTTTAAATCGATCAAAAATACCGCCTTTGCCATAAACACCCTTAACATCTGAAATAATAACTTCCGCAAGCTGCCCTTTGTATTCAGGATAAAGGCCGTTAAAGATTGCACATAATCTATGAGCATGTTTTTTAGATATAGCAAAAAATATCGTTTTTCCGGGAAGAACACCATTAGGATCTTTGATACATTCTTCCATAAATTCACGCACAATGACCGCATTTGTTCCTTTGTTAGTCACTTTTTTCTCAAGTTCGGTGCCCTCAAAATTAAGTTCATCCGGATCTTCACCTTCCCGAATTAACCTATTCTTTTCTGCCTTAGCTATAGTTTCGCTATTAATCCCTTCCTGTTGGAACTTTGTGCGTAGTTTTAAAACTTCAAAATCAGATAAATATGGCGGAATGTTATTAATCGCTTCTTCATACGAATATGCAAATGTTGGCAAGCCATCTTCACAATCAAATAATTGAAAGGTATTGTGATCTATTGCATTTTTTGGTGTTGCTGTAAGTCCCAGTTGTGCTGCATCAAAATAATCAAAAATGTTTTTATAAACGTTATAAATTGAGCGATGGCTTTCATCAGCTATAATCATGTCAAAATAATGAGGACTAAGAGGACAAACATCCTGTTGTATCAGATTAAGCATCGTTGGGTAGGTTGCACAATAAATCCTTCTATTAGGAATAAACTTTGTTTCACCTGTTTTCGGCCAAATAGGTGCGTTAGGTAAATATTCTTCAAAAGTATCCAATGCCTGTTCTCTTAAAGCAATGCGATCAACAAGAAATAAGACCTTCTGAATCCAATTGGAACGCATCAATACGTCAAGAAGCCCCATACAGGTTCTTGTTTTTCCTGTGCCTGTTGCCATCACCAGAAGAAATTTCCGATATTTCCTCTCAACACGTTCGAGTACAGAACGAATTGCCTGAATTTGATAAGGACGCCCCACAATATTTGTATTAATTAATTCGCTTGAAAGCACTTTACTATTTTCTCGTAAAAACTGCATTCGCTCTAAATCTGCAATTGTGGGAAAGCCGAAGATTTTTCGCGGAGGATAACGCTCAGTATCCCAGAAGAAAATATCATAACCATTCGTATAAAAAACAAAAGGCATAGGTCCACACCCATTTGATTTTTGTATTTTTTCGGCATAGTTACGTGCTTGTTCTTTACCAACTTCTGCATCAACTGCTGTCTTTTTTGCCTCAACAACTGCAATTGGTTTACCTTCTTTTGAAAGAAGAGCATAATCAACAAAAAGATGTCCTTGATATGGTGATTGAGGATCACTCACTCCATATGGCAAACCACACCAGATATCAAGCTCCTGGGTTACTAAGGAAGGATTTAAAACATCCCATCCAGCAATCTTTAGCCGTGTATCAATTAACTCTCTTCTTGTTTGTGATTCCTTTCTGGTCATATCTACCCTATCAATCCTTCAACGAAAAAATTAAAATAGCTATTATCACCAATAATGTGACAAGGGACGGTTTTTTGTCACAGTGCAAGAGTTTATATTTACCTTATTAACTCGCTAGTAGAGAGAAAAAATAAATTTTTTTTCAATTTTTCTATAACATTACTCTAATACGACAAAAGGTTTATAAAATCCTTCTTTTTTTTTGATTCTATAATTAAAAAATAGTTTGCAACTATAGGTCCCCTTTTTTTGGCATTTGGGGTCATTTTTTTATTACCTCCCAATATCCGCCTTTGGCAGGATCAATTATCTTTCATTAATTCTAT